>Ga0209805_1001902_pt1 | contig 12275 bp, 10 predicted proteins | sample GraSoiAngelo_148_FD_185905 | JGI IMG/M metagenome (GOLD analysis project Ga0209805, IMG submission 185905) | Grasslands soil microbial communities from the Angelo Coastal Reserve, California, USA - 14_1009_09_20cm (SPAdes) (version 2) | ecosystem: Environmental > Terrestrial > Soil > Grasslands ... | reverse complement strand
TCGTGCCCTCGAATTCGTGTCGAGCCGCGTCGAAAGCTATCAGCCAAACAGCCGAAAGCCGGAGGTTCGCCCGGGCACGTTGAAGGACGACGTCATGCGCCGTGACTTCACCATCAACACGCTGCTGATGGACTGGGACGGAACGGTGCTCGACCTTACCGGACGAGCGCTGCAGGACCTTGAAGCGCGCCGCATCGCGACGCCCCTCGAGCCCACCTCGACCTTCGACGACGACCCCTTGCGCATGCTGCGGGCGATCCGCTTCGCTGCTACGCTGCAGTTCACCCTCGATCCCGGCATCGAGACGGCCATCCAGGCGCAGGCGGCGCGTTTGCAACCCCCGGTGGTCTCAATGGAGCGGATCCGGGACGAGTTCTCCAAGCTGCTCGTTGCCGAGCAGGTCCAGCGCGGTCTCGAACTGCTCGACGCGACGCGGCTGCTGCCGCGAATCGTGCCGCAACTGGAGGTGGGCAAAGGAATGCAGCAGGGCGGCTGGCACAGCCACGACGTCTTTGGGCATTCACTGCTGACCGCCTCACTGGCGCCACCCGAGTTGATCACGCGCCTCGCCGCGCTGGTGCACGATGTGGGTAAGCCCGCCGTCCACGAGCTCAAAGATGGCAAGCCCACCTTCATCGGGCACCAGGAGATCGGAGCCGGGATGGCCGGCGTGGCGCTGCGCCACCTCCGCTATCCAGGCGACGTGACCGATGCCGTCGTCAAGCTGGTCCGCCTGCACATGCGGCCGATCCAGTACGACCCTCACGGCTGGGAGGACAAGGCCGTCCGGCGGCTGGTGCGCGACGCCGGGGACCAGCTGCCGCGCTTGCTGGACCTGGCTCGGGCCGACATGCGCGCCAGTCACTACCCCGACGTGACCAAGATCGACGACCTCGAAGCCCGGATCCGCCGGCTCGATGCCGATGCGATCGCCGCGATTCGCTCGCCATTGACAGGGGAGGACCTGATGGCGCGCACCGGCCGACCGGCCGGCCCCTGGATCAAGCGGGTGAAGGCCGCGCTCGAAGACGCCATCATCGACGGAACGCTGGCCCCCGATGCCCAGGCGGCCTGGCGCTACCTCGAGGCACATCCCGAGCTGCTCGAACCGTGACCGCGGTCCGCCGCTGGCCGTGGCCGTTTCTGCTGCTGCTGGCGGGGGCGATCCTGGCGACCGCACGCCTGGTTCCGGCGTTCCGGGTCGACCCGGCGCTGGTGCTCGCCGTGTTTCTGCCGCCCCTGCTGTTCGACGCCGGCTTTTCGATGCGCGCTGCGGCGGTGCGTCGGGAGTTGCCCTGGATCCTCTTGCTGGGGCTGGCCGGTGCGGTGCTCACCGCCGGTCTCGTCTTCGGGCTGCTGCTCGCGGTCCGCTTTCCCTTTGCCGCCGCGGCGTTGCTGGCCGCCATCCTGGCCGCGACCGATCCGGTCTCGGTCTTCGCCGCGCTGCGCCGGCTTCACACACCGGAACGGCTGAGGCTGGCGCTGGAGGGCGAGAGCCTGGTCAACGACGGCGTCGCCGTCGTCCTCTTCACGGTTGCCCTGGCCGTCGTCGAGGGCCGCGTGCTGGATGGGCCGGGCGTCGTTGGGCTGTCTGTGTGGCTTACTGTCGGCGGCCTGGCCGTCGGCGTCGGTCTTGGGCTGCTTGCCCGCCGCCTGGTCGTATTCCTACCGCGTCTGGCCCAGATCGCCATCACGGTCGCCGCCGCCTACGCGGGCTACCTGCTTGCCGCGTGGATCGGGGCCAGCGGCTTGCTGGCAGTGATCGCGATGTCGCTGATCCTTGGCACGGCGTATCAGCCATCGACGCACCACCAGGTCCATCGCTTCTGGCGCCGGCTGGGCTTTACCATGTCGAGCGCGGTCTTCCTCCTGGTGGGCCTGCAGGTCCGCCTGGACGAGGTGGTGGGGGCCGGCGCCCGCCTGCTGCTGTTGGTCGCTGCCGTCCTGCTGGCCCGGATGCTGATGGTGACCCTGGTGACCCTTCCCCGCGGCGACCTGTGGCCGTGGAGGTGGCGGGTGGGGCTGATATGGGCCGGGCTGCGGGGCGCGCTGTCGCTCGCGCTCGCCCTTGGCGTCCCTCTGGAGGTCGCCGGCCAGGGGGAGATTCTCACCCTGGTTTTCGGTTTCGTCTTCCTCTCGCTGGTTGTTCAGGGTCTTTCCACAGGTCCCATATTCCAGGCCCTGGGGATATCGCGACAGACAGCTGTCACAACGGTTGGTTAGGCTTTTGCTCTGATAAAATCTGCGGCGCCACGGACGCGTCTGACCAGCTAGGGTTCGACGCGACCTCAGTCTCGCGGGGAATAGGGAAAGCATGCTGCTCAGTCTTCGGCTGCTCCGGCGGATCGCGCGGGAGCTTCCTCGCTACGGCAAGCTCACCTACTGTCTCTATCGGGATCCCCGTGTGCCACAGCGAAACAAGCTGGCGCTCGCGGCGGCCCTGGCACTGATCCTCAACCCCGTCGTCGATGTGCCGCTGCGCATCCCGGTCTTTGGCGAGATGGATGCGGTCGCCCTGACGGTGCTTGCTGTGCGGATGTTCGTCGAGAAAGCGCCTGAGCACGTCGTGGCGGAACACCAGGAGCGAATCTCGCTGGGAACGAGCGTGTTCGACCAGGATGTGCGGCAGAGCCGCGAGGGGTTGCGGATGCGGCTCGATGCCCTGCGCGGCCGCGGGCTTGCCGTCATGCGCGCCCGGCGGGGGACGGTGCCATGAAGGTGGTGCTGATCGAGGACGTGAAGGGGACCGGCAAGGCGGGCGAGACAAAGGACGTTGCCGACGGCTTCGCCCGTAATTTCCTGATCCCGCGCAAGTTGGCCCAGCCGGCGACCCGCGGTGCACAGGATCAGGTCGATCGTCAGAAGGCCTCAACGGTCCAGCGGGAGCAGCGCGAGCTGGCCGACGCCAAAGCCCTGGCCGTGCGGCTCGAGGCCGTCCAGGTCGTCTTGAAGCTTCGCAGCGGGAAAGACGGCAAGCTGTTCGGGGCCGTCACCAACGCCGACGTCGCGTCGGCGCTCAAGCAGCAGCACAGCATCACGCTCGACCGACGGAAGATCGAGTTCGACGAGCCAGTTAAGGCGATGGGACCCGGCAGCGCGCAGGTGAAACTCCATCGGGAGGTCACCGCCCGGATTCCGCTGATGGTCACCTCGGCTTGACGATTGACCTGAGGCGCGCGCCGGCTCCGCCGGCAGCCGGCGGCCGCGTGCCGCCGCACAACCTGGAGGCCGAGGCGTCGGTGCTCGGGTCGCTAATGCTCGATCGCAACGCGGTCGTGCGGGTGGCGGACTTCCTCCGGCCGGACGATTTCTACCTCGACCATCACGCCCAGGTCTACCGCGCGGCGCTGAATCTCTACGACCGCTCGGATCCGATCGATCTGCTGACCCTGGCGGCGGAGCTGGAGAAGATGCGCGTCCTCGAGCGGATCGGCGGGCAGGCGTTCCTGGCCGAGCTGGAGAGCGGCGTGCCCACCGCCGCCAACGTCGAGTACTACGGCCACCTGGTCGAGGAAGCGGCCACCAAACGAAAGCTGATCAGCGCCGGCGGCCGCATCACCGCCCTCGGCTTCGACGAGAGCACACCGGCCACGCAGGCGCTGGATACCGCCGAGGGCGTCATCTTCCACATCGCCGAGGGCCGGATCACCCAGGACTTCGTCGCCCTCAAAGACATCCTCAAGACGACCTGGGACCAAATCGAGCAGATCCACAAGGACCAGTCGGTCATCTCCGGCGTGCCGAGCGGCTTCAACGACCTGGACGCGAAAACCGGTGGCTTCCAGAAATCGGATCTGATCATCATTGCTGCTCGCCCGGGAGTGGGTAAAACCTCGCTTACCTTGAATGTTGCGCAGCACGCATCGATCCAGTACAAGATTCCGGTGGCGATCTTTTCTCTTGAGATGTCTGAGCAGCAACTCGTCACGCGCTTGCTGTGCAGCGAGGCGTCGGTCGACTCGTATCGGCTGCGCACCGGCCTTTTGAAAGATGCTGAATGGCCGCGCATTGCGCAAGCCATGGGCGCGCTGTCCGAAGCGCAGATCTTTATCGATGACTCGCCGAACGTGTCCGTCATGGAAATGCGCACCAAGGCCCGCCGGCTGAAATCGGCGAATAACTTGGGGCTGATCATCGTCGACTATCTTCAGTTGATGCAGGGGCGTAACCAGGAGAACCGAGTGCAGGAAGTCTCGGATATCTCGCGCGGTTTGAAGAGCCTCGCGCGCGAGTTGCAGATTCCCGTTATCGCCTGTTCACAACTCAGTCGCGAGCCCGAGAAGCGCCTCGATCATCGTCCACAGCTCTCCGATCTTCGCGAGTCTGGCACCCTGGAGCAGGACTCGGATTTAGTGCTGTTCATCTATCGCGAGCGTTTTTACAACGACAACGTCGCGGAGGACAAGCGCAACATCGCCGAGATCATCATCGCCAAGCACCGAAACGGCCCGACCGGAAAGCTCGAGCTATTGTTCATCGACGAGCAGACGAAGTTCGCCAACCTCGATCGGAGACGCGGGAGCTAAGCCATGGTCACGATCCTCGTAGGCGGCCAGTGGGGCGACGAGGGGAAGGGCAAGATCATCGACCTCCTCTCTGAGAACGCGGACATGGTGATTCGCTCTCAGGGCGGCAACAATGCCGGCCACACCGTCGTCAACGCCGGACAGGAATTCCGATTTCACCTCATCCCTTCGGGCATCCTCTATCCGACCACAACCTGCGTCATTGGCAACGGTGTAGTGCTGGATCCGCGGGTCCTGCTGGAGGAGATGCAGCAAGTCCAGTCGCGCGGAATCAGTATCGACCGGCTGGTGATCTCGGACCGCGCCCACCTGATCATGCCCTGGCATCCCATCCTCGACAAGCTGGAAGAGGAGCAGCGCGGTGACGACCGGCTGGGTACCACCTGGCGGGGGATCGGCCCGGCCTACGCGGACAAGATCCGGCGCATCGGCTTTCGTGCCGGCGATCTCCTAAAACCGCGGTTCCTGGACAAGAAGCTGAGCTTCGTGCTTGGCAAGATCAAGAATCCGATCCTGGAAGAGCTTTATCACGTTGCACCACTGGATCGGCAGGCCATCCTCGATGAGTACACGGCATACGGCAAACGGCTCAGCCTCTACATCAAGGACATTTTTCCGATCGTTCACGATGCGCTGGCGCGGAACGAGCGCGTTCTGCTCGAGGGGGCCCAGGGGAGCATGCTCGATCTCGACTTTGGCACCTATCCCTACGTGACGTCCTCCTCGCCGACCGCGGGCGGCGCGCTGACAGGTTCGGGCATCCCGCCCAGCGCCGTCGATCTGACGATGGGCGTCTTCAAGGCCTATACAACCCGAGTCGGCTATGGGCCTATGCCCACCGAGCTGGCCGACAACCTGGGGGAGCAGATGCGCAAGGTTGGCGTCGAGTACGGCACCACCACAGGCCGCCCCCGGCGGGTCGGGTGGTTCGACGCGGTGGTGGCCCGCTACAGCGTCGCCCTGAACGGGATTCGCTCGATCGCCCTGACCAAGCTGGATGTCCTCGACGGGTTCGACCCGATTCGGATTTGCACCGGCTACCTCAATAAGGGCGAGCTCCAGGCCTACCCGATGTCGAATATCAGCCACCTCAAGCACTGCGAGCCGGTTTATGAAGAGTTACCCGGCTGGGGTTCGTCGATCGCCGGTGTCCGTCGTCCGGAGGACCTGCCGAAGGCGGCCCGGCGCTACGTCGACCGGCTCAGCGAGCTCTTTTCGGCGCCCATCGATATCGTCTCGGTCGGCCCTTCGCGCGACCAGACGATCTGGATGCAGGGTGGTCCCGCACAGTTAGCGGTGCGTCAACGCGAACGCCAGGCCAGCCACCGCTAGATACCAGAGCACGGAGACGGCGCTCAGCAGCAGCTTGGTCGTGCGGCCCAGGGAGGCGCTTCGCCAGGTCAGCCACAACCCCACGGGGTTCACGATCAGCAGCGCTGGCATGAGCAGGAACGGACTCGCGCCCGTACCGCGGAGCCGACCGCCGCGGGTCGCCGCATCGCGCATCTGACGTACCAGATCATTGGAATCGCTCTGGGTATCGAAGGAGCGGACCGGGCGCGGGGTGGATCCGCGGCTGTAGGCGGTCGCCACCGGCGACGAGGCCATCGCGGCTTGCCGCACGGGGGGGCGGACGGGGGCCCACAGCCGGTGCGGGTCGGGCTCGCCTGACTCGACGCTCAGCGTTCGGATCGGCGCCGGGCGGCTCGCCGATCGCGCGCGTTGGCGCCGCATGGCCTGCACGCGCAGGACCACCGTGACCACGGCGCTCACCAGCAGCAGACCCTGCCAGGCTGCCTGCTGTCCCTCGCCATACCAGCGCAGGATCATGGTCACCACCCCGGCCGCGACGCCGAAGACGAAGGTAAATCGTTCGGAGAGCAGCACGCGCCGGCGGTCGGCAGCGACATACCCGGCGAGGAAGAGCGACGGTCCGGAGGCGAGTTGAAAACCGAGGTCTGAGCGAATGGCTAGAGCCACGGCGGCGACGCCGCAGAGAAATCCCGCGATCACGCCCAGGGAGATCTTCCGCGTGTACCACAGGTAGATGACGCCGATCAGGACGGCACCCGCCGAGGTGACACCGATCGGCCCCGGGGCGTTGCCGACGTAAAGCTTGACCGGGTCGATGACGATCTGCAGCTTGTACCAGAGCAGCAGCGGATCGTCGAGGTGGCGTCCATCGAAAGGATTGACAAAGCCGATCCCCAACTGGCGCTGGATGATGAACAGCATGCCGAAGACAATCAGCGCGGGGTGCAGCATGACCCGCTGGAGCTGCGGCCAGAGAACGGTATCGATGACGATGAAGAGGATGACCATCGACGCGGCGACCCAGGCCGGCGTCCGGGGTGAGAAGAAACACGCGATCAACATGCTCGCCACCAGCGGATGGGTTGCCTTGAAACCAATCCACGCGGGAAGCCCGAAGGTCAGGCGAGCCAGCTGAAGGGCGAGCAAGCAGACGATCCCGGCCAGGAACGAGAGGGCGAACAACAGGATGGAATCCTGTAGAAAGAAGACGATACCGGCGACAACCAGGGGCAAGAGGGCGAGTGCGTAAGCCAGGTCGTAACCGAGCTGGTCCGGCTGCACCAGGAGCAACTGCGGGACGCCCTGCAGCCCTCGCCAGAGCTGTCGCACGTCGAGCATTGTAGTCGAGGTTTCCCCGAATCAGGCCCTTGAGGTGCACGCTCCGTCCAAATTGGTCGAGGACGCGCGAGATCGTCTGCTATCCTTACTCCGTTTTTCTGGGCACCCTGGTGAGATTTACGCGCCGAATCGTCCTGCTTACGCCCATTACGCTGGCCGCCTGGCTGCTCACTATCCTTACCACCGCGAGCGCGGCGGACACTCGCTGGACCTCGACCGGGGCACAGCTGCCCGGGTCGCCGGACCGGCCCGTGTGGTCGATCGCGGCTGCCCCCGCCCACCCGTCGGTGATCTTGATGGCAACACAGGGTCGAGGCGTGTTGCGCAGCACCGACTCCGGCGCTACCTGGAGCCGCGTCATCGCGGGCGTCGACAGCGCGTGGATCATCCGCTTCGACCTGCAGCAGCCTTCGACCGTCTACGCTGGGACGCAGACGGCGGGGCTGTACAAGTCCATCGACGAGGGGAAGACATGGACGGCGCAGAGCCGGGGACTGAACAACCTCGACGTGCGGTCGATCGATCTGTCCAGCGGACTCATCGTTGTAGGAACAGCGCAGGGTGTCTACTACTCCGACGATGGCGCGGGCGCATGGCATTCCCTCGGCCTCGACACGTTGAGCATCGCGACGGTGGCCGTACTCCCCAAAGCCAACGCCTTCACGTTGTTTGCCGGGGCCGACAATGGCACTGCCGGCGCCGGGTACCTCGTGAAATCTGAGGGGTTGGGCGGCAGCTGGGCGGTGGTCAAAGGAAACTTTCCCGGGGACGCCATCGTCGCGGCACTGGCGGTGGCGTCAGCCGCCTCGGGAGGCACCGATCCACCGGTACTGGCCGGGACGTCTCAAGGTCTGTTTCGCAGCGATGATCGGGGTGCCACGTGGAGTCCGCTCGCTGGCCTCCCCTCGGGTGACTTCAACATCGCGGCCTTCAACCCGGCTAATCCGGACCAGATTTACGTGGGCAGCGACGGGGACCAGGGCACCGGCGGCGTGTTCCGTTCGCTGGACCGCGGCGCCAGCTGGAGCACCTTCGGCGCCGGTCTGCCGTCCAAGCCCCGCATCACCGCGCTCGCCCTCCAGCCGCTGAACCCGGCCCAGGTCGTGGCCGCCACCTGGAACCCCACCGATGGGTCCGCGGGGGTCTACCGAATCGCCGACCCGGCCGCCAGCCTGGCTGGCGTCACCCCCACGACGGCCCCTTCCGCCAGCACCACGGCGTCCGCCGCGCCCCGTCCAAGCGTGGCCGGGCCGGTCCCCGTCCGTCGGACCAGTGGTGCACCCGCCTATGCCAGCTACGCCGCTGCGGCGGCCGTGTTGCTGGCCCTGGTTGGCGTGGTCCTCACCCGTCGCTGGCGGCTGCGTCGCGCCGGCCGCAACTCCTATCGATCGTGACCCGGTGTGACGAGCTGGCCCCCTCCGTTAACCATCCTTTCACCGGTTCAGGCTGGCGATTGCACACCCGCCGGGCTACCCTCGTGGCTACAGCCCGCTCAAGGCGGGCCCAGGAGGTCGATCGCGCCTGCTCACCACCCGGTCGAGGCGGATGCTGAACGTGGATTCGCCTGAGGCAACGCTGCGTACCCTCGGCCTCGAGCTTCCTGAGCCGCCGAAGGCGCTCGCCTCCTACGTGCCGGTTCAGCAGGTGGGCGAGCTCCTCTACACCTCGGGGGTCATCCCCAGCTGGAATGGTGAGGTCACCGTTCGGGGTGTCGTGGGGGGTGACGTCAGCCTGAAGGACGCCGCCCGTGCCGCCGAGATCTGTGCCCTGAATATCATGGCGCTGGTCCGCCAGCACGCCGGGTCTCTGGACCAGGTCGAGCAGTTCATCCAGCTCAGTGGTTTCGTCCGCTCGGCCGCGGGCTTCGAGGAGCAGCCAAAGGTGCTCAATGGCGCGTCCGACCTGATCTACAAGGTATTCGGTGAGCGCGGCCGGCACACCCGCCAGGCGCTGGGGACCAGCGAGTTGCCGCTCGGCGTCCCCGTCGAGATCTCTGCCATCGTCCGACTCAAGCGCTAGCTTTTTGTCGCGAGCGGTAGCCAGGCGGTAATGGTTGCCCCCTTGCCCGGCTCGCTCTGGGCCTCGATGCTCCCGTTATGAGCCTCGACTATCGACTTCGCGATGGCGAGACCCAAGCCCGACCCTCCGGCGGATCGATCGCGCGCCGTGTCGCCCCGATAGAAGCGCTCGAACACGTGCGGAAGATCCTGGCGCGAGATCCCGGGACCGGTGTCCTCGAGCCGGATGGCGGCCCGGCCGTTCACCGAGAACACGCTCCAGCGCTGCTCGGCGCCGGCTGCGTACTTGAGCGCGTTCTGGGCCAGGTTGTTCACGACCCGCCTGAGCGCCTCGGGATCGGCGTCGACGGTAATCCCGGATTGGATCTCGCGGAACTCGGTCACGCCGCGCGCGCGCAGGCTGAGCTCGTCCAGTGCCTGGTTGAGGAAGGTGTCCAGTTGGAGTCGTTGGCGCTGTGGTGTCGTCCCCGATTCAAACCGCGTGAGCGTGAGCAGGTCGTTCACCAGACGGGTCATTCGGCTGCTCTCCTGCTGCATGGCGCTCAGAGACGCCTGCAGGGTCGGCGGGTCAACCGTCTCACGGCGGCCCAGCACGTCGATGTATCCAGCGATCGAGGTCAGCGGCGTGCGTAACTCGTGCGAGGCATCGGACACGAAATGGCGCATTTCCTCTTCGGATTGCCGGCGGAGCTCGAACGCCTGGTCGATGCCGGCGGCCATCTGGTTGAAAGCCAGCGCGAGCTTGCCGATCTCGTCACTGGTGTGAGGGACGGCGACCCGTTGCTTGTAATCGCCGGCCGCCAGCGCACCGGCGGTGGCGGACACCTGCTCCAGCGGACGTAGCGCCCGACCAACGATCAGCGGGCTCAGCAGTAAGGCAACGAGGAGTACCAGCAGCGAGCCGATGATCGCCAGTTGCCGGTCGGCGCGCAGCGTCTGGTCGATCTCATCGGTTGGAATCGAAAGCTGGGCGAGCCCCAGCGCCTTGGTCCCGTTTCGGATCACGTTGAGGACCAGGAGATGGGTCGAGCCGTCGCCGGAGGTCGCGATGTAATAGGATTTCGGCCCGCTGCTGATGGCATCGAGGTACTGCTGGGTCGTCAGCGTGGGCACGTCTTCGGTCGCGCTCAAGGTGGCGGGCGCCTGGGCTACCCGACCGCCATTGACGTCGAAAATAGCCGCCGAGGTGTGCCGGGACGCAAGCTCGCTGCTGAACTGGTTCGAGAGGATCAGCGCGCGCAGCGCGGTTGCCGGACGATTGACGTTCTGTTTCCGGAAGGCGGTAAGAACGGCCGCGTACTCGCTGGTCAGCACCTGGGCATTGGTCCGGAAGAGGACCTCCCGGGCCGCAAAATATTGGGCGACGCCGCCGACCAGTAGCAGGACGGCGAGGAGGCCCAGGTAGAAAGCCGTCAGACGCCAGCGCAGGGATCGGAAACGGGCCATGATCAACCGCGCTATCAGGCGCGGCGTGTGGTTCATGCTTTGATCCGGTACCCGACGCCTCTCACCGTCTGGATCAGCTGGTGCTTCTCGTCGCCGAGCTTCTGCCTGAGATATCGGATGTAGACTTCGACGTTGTTCGCGTCGCCGAAGAAGTTATAGCCCCAAACCTGGTCGAGGATTCGGTCGCGCGGTAACACCTGGTTGGGATGCATCATCAGCAGCCGCAGAAGGTCGAACTCGCGCGCCGAAAGCTCGATGGCGCGCCCCTCACGGCGGACTTCGCGGGTACCTTCGTCCATGACGACGTCGCTTACCTGCAGTTGCGGGCCGGCCGTTGGATTTCGTCGGCGCATGACCGCCCGAATCCGCGCCAGCAGCTCGCCGAAGTCAAAGGGCTTGACCAGGTAATCGTCGGCGCCCACCTCCAGCCCCTTGATTCGGTCCGCGACCTCGTCCTTGGCCGAGAGGATGATCACGCCCGTGTCCTTGTTGCTCCGGATGGCCTCGGCAACCTTCAGTCCGTCGAGCTTCGGCATCATCACGTCGAGGACCACCACGTGAGGCTTGAACTCACTGATCAGCCGTAGCGCGGCCTGTCCATCGGGTGCCGTCTGGACCTGGAATCCCTCGTACTGCAGGCCGAGCCGAAGGAAGTCCACGATGCTGCGCTCGTCGTCGACGACAAGCACCCTCGGGTTGCGGACCGGCGTCGCATCCGGGGCCGTCTCCGCCATCTCAGCCCCAATATAACGACGCCCCCGGCGAAATCCCATCTGTCTGCGAGCTTCTCAGCAGGGTCTAAGGAAGCCGATCTGGAGCGGCTTGAAACCGTCAAAGGCCGGTGATTCCCGCATGTAAGCTCGTTCGGTGCAGCCGGCTGACGCGCCGCAGCGTCCATCGGTAACGCGCCGGCGCTCCTGGCTCCTTCCCTCCCTGGTTGGTGGCTACCTGGCGGTGGTGACCCTGTTCATGGTCTTTGTCCTGCACCTTTCGGTCTCACCAGAGCGGCTGCTCATCCTGATGCTGATCGCGGCGCTGGTCCTCGGACGCGCGAAGCTCTTCCTCGCCGACTGGATTCCATTCTTGATTCTTTTTCTGTCATACGAGTACCTGCGGGGACTGGGTGGCCAATTCGGCATGCCGGTCCATGACGTCACGTCGCTCGAGCGATGGATCACCTTCGGCCAGGTGCCAAGCCTGGCGCTGCAGCGGGCCTTCTACCATGCGGGCCAGGTGAGCTGGTACGACATCGCCGCCACCACGTTCTATTTCCTGCATTTCGCCTTTCCACTCGGTCTTGGATACCTTTTCTGGATCGTCGATCGGCGCACCTTCCTGCGGTTCTCACGCGCCCTGATCGCGATGTCGTTCGCGGCCTTTGTCTTCTACCTGGCGCTTCCAGTCGCTCCGCCCTGGAAGGCGGTGGCCGGCATCGTGAAGATCATCGACCATACCCTCCCCAGCTTCACGGACCTACCCGGCGTCCCGGTTCCGGCGACGGTCTACCACTGGCTCACGCCCAATCAGTACGCGGCGATGCCGTCGCTCCACGCTGCGTTTCCACTGCTGGGCTCCCTCTTCGCACTCAGGTTGTGGGGCCGCCGGGCGGGGCCCACCCTGGTTTACACCGCCG
>Ga0209805_1001901_pt1 | contig 12281 bp, 9 predicted proteins | sample GraSoiAngelo_148_FD_185905 | JGI IMG/M metagenome (GOLD analysis project Ga0209805, IMG submission 185905) | Grasslands soil microbial communities from the Angelo Coastal Reserve, California, USA - 14_1009_09_20cm (SPAdes) (version 2) | ecosystem: Environmental > Terrestrial > Soil > Grasslands ... | reverse complement strand
AGGAGCTGTCGCGCAAGGACTACCCAGCCGGACGCTACACGCTGGTGTTCCTGGCGGCGCCCGGCGACGAGTCGGCCCAGGTGGAGCTCACCTACAACTGGGACCCGGAGAGCTACGGCGGCGGGCGTAACTTCGGGCACCTCGCCTACGCCGTTGAGAACATCTACGCCACCTGCCAGCGCCTGCGCGATCACGGCGTGACCATCCTGCGGCCCCCGCGCGACGGGCACATGGCTTTCGTGCGCTCGCCGGACAACATTTCCATCGAGCTGCTGCAGCAGGGTGCCTCGCTCGCGCCCGCGGAGCCCTGGAAGTCGATGCCCAACACCGGCAGCTGGTAGGCGCCTCCAGCGCGCATGAAATTGCTCCCGAGTCTGCTGATCGCGTCGGTGTTCGCCATGCTGACGTTCGCGGTCTGGGCCTGGCTCAACCGCCCGACGCTCGAGCCCCCCTGGCCGGCGCGCATCCAGGGATTCGCGTTTTCGCCGTTCCGCGCCGACGAGGACCCGACTCAGCTGCAGATGCCCACGGATGCGGAGATCGACTCGGACCTCGCGCTGCTCGAGGGCAAGGTCAACGCGGTGCGTACCTACAGTGTCGAGAAGACCCTCGCCGACATTCCCGAGCTCGCCGAGCGCCACGACCTGAACGTCGCCCTCGGCGCCTGGATCGACGCTCACCGCGACAACAACGAGCTGCAGCTGCGCACCGCCGTGGCGCTCGCCAGCACCCACATCAACGTGGTGCGGGTCATCATCGGCAACGAGGTGCTCTTCCGCGGCGACCTGCCGATCGAGCAGCTCGAGGCCTATCTGGATCGCGCGCGCGCCGCCATCGAGCAACCGGTGGGCACCGCCGAGACCTGGCACGGGTGGATCGAGCACCCGGAGCTGGCGCAGCACGTCGACTTCATCGGCGTGCACCTGTTGCCGTACTGGGAAGGCGTGCCGGTGGATGCCGCCGTCAGCTACTCGCTGGCGCAGGTCAGGCGCCTGCAGCAGCTGTTCCCGCACAAGCCGATCGTGGTGGCGGAGATCGGCTGGCCGAGCCGCGGCCGTACCCGCGAGTCGGCGGTCGCCTCCGATTCCAACGAGGCGCTGTTCCTGCGCCGCTTCCTGCGTCGCGCCGAACAGGAGCAGCTCGTCTATTACGTGATGGAGGCCTTCGATCAGCCCTGGAAGGCCTACCTGGAAGGCGCGGTCGGCTCCTACTGGGGGGTGTACGACGTGAACCGGCAGCCGAAGTTCGCCTTCAGCGCGCCGATCGTGCGCGTGCCCGAGTGGCACATTCTCGCCGCGGTGTCGGTCGTGTCGGTCGCGGTGGCGCTGCTGGTGCTGGGACTGCTGTATCTCAACAGCGAGGCGCTGCGCAACCGCGGCCGCAGTTTCCTCGCGGTCGTGGTGTACGCCGCCGCCACCATCGCGGTGTGGGTGATCTACGACTTCACGCAGCAGTACATGACCGTCGCGAGCGTCATCGCCGGCGTGCTGCTGCTGCTGGGGATGCTGGGGGTCATGCTGGTGCTGCTGGCCGAGGCGCACGAGTGGGCCGAGGCTCACTGGGTCGAGTACCGGCGGCGGCTCGGCGCACCGCTGCTCAGCCACAGCGTGCCAGCGCCGAAGGTGTCGATCCACGTGCCGGCCTACAACGAGCCGCCGGCGATGCTCATCGAGACGCTCGATGCGCTCGCGCGGCTCGACTACCCGGACTTCGAAGTGCTGGTCATCGACAACAACACCCGCGACGAGCCTGTCTGGCGGCCGGTCGAGGCGCACTGCGCGCAGCTCGGCGCGCGCTTCCGCTTCTTCCACGTCGCACCGCTCGCGGGCTTCAAGGCCGGAGCGCTCAACTACGCGCTCGCGCGCACCGCGCCGGACGCCGAGATCGTCGCGGTCATCGACGCCGACTACGTGGTCGATGCGCGCTGGCTGCGCGATCTGACGCCCGGTTTCCAGGATGCGCGCGTCGCCGTCGTGCAGGCGCCGCAGGACTACCGCGACGGGGACGAGAGCGCCTTCAAGGCCATGTGCTACGCCGAGTACCGCGGCTTCTTCCACATCGGCATGATCACGCGCAACGAGCGCAACGCCATCATCCAGCACGGCACCATGACCATGGTGCGGCGCGCGCAGCTGGTGAGTTGTGGCGGCTGGGCCGAGTGGTGCATCACCGAGGATGCGGAGCTCGGCCTGCGCATCTTCGAGGCCGGCTTCGATGCCACCTTCGTACCCGCGAGCTACGGCCGCGGCCTGATGCCCGACACCTTCATCGATTTCAAGAAGCAGCGCTTCCGCTGGGCCTACGGTGCCATGCAGATCCTCAAGGCACACGCGCGCACGCTGTTCATGGAAGGCGGCCCGCTGTCCACGGGGCAGCGCTATCACTTCATCGCCGGCTGGCTGCCGTGGGTGGCCGACGGCTGCAACCTGCTGTTCAACCTGGCGGCGCTCGGCTGGTCGGTCGCCATGGTGTGGGCGCCGAAGCACATCGAGCCGCCGCTGGTGATGTATTCGGTCCTGCCGCTGTCGCTGTTCACCTTCAAGCTCGCGAAGCTGGCGCACCTGTATCAGGTGCGCGTCGGGGCCAACCTCCGCCAGACGCTGGCGGCGGCGGTCGCGGGACTCGCGCTGACGCACACCATCGGCAAGGCGGCGGTGAAGGGCCTCCTCACCCGCGACGAGCCGTTCTTCCGCACTCCGAAGCAGGGACGCTCCTCGGGACTCGCCGGGGCGCTCCTCGCCGCACGCGAGGAGACGCTCATGATGCTCGGCCTGCTGCTGTCGGCGTGGGGTGTGGCGCATGCACCCCAGGCTGCCGGCCTCGACCGGGTCGCACTCGCAGGTCCCGACCGGCTCGCGTGGATCGTGGTGCTGCTCGTTCAGTCCGTGCCGTACGCCTCCTCATTGCTGGTATCGCTCTCGAGTGCGTTCCCGCTGCCGGCGGGGCTGCTGGGCACGCACTATCGTCCCATCAAGGCCTCGGGCAAGCGCGCCGAGACGGGCCCGGCGAGCTGACCCGTGCGTGAGGCGAGGCTGCGCGCGATCGCCCTCATGATCGCGGCCGTCGCCGTGTTCTCGGGCATGGATGCGCTGCTGAAGCTGCTGTCGGCGCACTACCCGCCCATGGAAGTGACGGTGCTGCGCGGCGCGGCCTCGCTGCCGTTCATGCTGCTGCCGCTGCTGGTCACGGGCCGGTGGCGCGAGCTGCGGATGCGGCGCTTCCCGATGCATCTGCTGCGCGGCCTGCTCGGGGTCGTGGCCCTGGGCGGCTTCGTGTATGCCGTGCGGGTGCTGTCGCTCGCCAATGCCTATGCGGTGTTCCTCTCGGCCCCGCTCATCGTGACCGCCCTCTCGGTACCGCTGCTCAAGGAGCGCGTCGACGCCCGCAACTGGGGCGCCATTCTGCTGGGCCTCGTCGGAGTGCTCACCATGCTGCGGCCGAGCGCCGCGGGCTTCGTCACCTGGGGAGCGCTCGCCGCGCTGATCGCGGCCAGCGCTTATGCCCTGAGCATCATCGCGGTGCGGGTGCTGACACGCAGCGACAGCACCGCGAGCGTGGTGGTCTGGACCGTGGGCCTCATGACCGCATTTGCCGCCGTGATCGCCGCGCCCGACTGGGTGCCGCTCGAGCGCGTGCACTGGCGCTGGCTCGTCGGGCTCGGCGGACTCGGCGCGCTGGGGTCGTACCTGCTCACGGCGGCCTTCCGGTCCGCGCCGGCCTCGGTGGTGGCGCCGTTCGAATACACCTCACTCCTGTGGGGCATTGCCATCGACCGGGTGGTGTGGCACGTGCTGCCCTCGATGCGGGTGTGCCTGGGCGGGGGGCTGGTGATCGCGAGCGGTCTGTATCTGATCTGGCACGAGCGGACCCGCACAGGAACCGTGTCATCGCAACAGTCATGGAAGTGGCGCGCGTGGCAAGGCAGAATGTCGCGCCGATCGCCGGCAGTGGAAGATGTCGCTCGCAAACAAGAGGAAGACTCACCATGAGCACCGCCGATGTCCGTGGACGATTCATCTGGCACGAGTTGCTGACGACTGATACGGCGGGCGCCGCCGCCTTCTACCCCAGGGTCGTCCCGTGGCGCACCCAGCCTTCCAGCATGCCCGGCTACACGTTATGGATGGCCGGACAGACCCAGATCGGCGGCCTGACGGCGCTGCCGCAGGAAGCGGGCGGCCCGCCCCCTCACTGGCTGATCTACGTCGGTACGCCCAGTGTGGACGCCTCCTGCCTCCAGGCCCAGAGCCTCGGTGCCAAGGTGCTGAAGGCCCCCGCGGACATCCCCAACGTGGGCCGCTTCGCGGTGCTGTCGGACCCGCAGGGCGCGACGTTTGCGCTGTTCACCCCGGGCAGCGGGCCGCCGCCGGGCCCGGAACCCCTGCAGGGCGGATTTTCGTGGCATGAGCTGGCGACGACGGATGTAGCGGGCGCGGCGCGCTTCTACGGCGAGCTGTTCGGCTGGCGCAAGGGACGCGCACACGACATGGGCGCCATGGGCACGTACCAGATCTTCGAGCACGCCGGCAACCAGGCGGGCGGCATGTGCAATGTGCAGGGTCCTTCCATCCCGCCGTCGTGGCTGAGCTATGTGCACGTGGCCGATTCCAACCGGGCGGTCGCCGCCGCCAAGGCAACCGGGGGACGGCTGATGCACGGGCCGATCGAGGTTCCGGGCGGTAGCTGGATCGCGCTCATGATGGACCCGCAGGGCGGTGCCTTCGCCGTCCAGGAAGCGCCGCGGCCCGCAACTCAGCCGCGCCCCGCGACGGCCGCGTCCGCCGCCCCCAGGCCGGCGACTGCGCCGAAACCCGCCATGGCGCCCCAGCCGACCGCCGCGCCGATGAGAGCGGCCTCCGCCGCGCCCCAGGCCGCCGCGCCGATGAAGGCGGCCCCCGCCGCGCTGCCGCCGGCCGCGGTCAGGAAACCGGCGAAGAAGGCGGCGAAGAAGAAGGCGGTAAAAAAGGCCACGAAGAAGGTGGCCCGCAAGCCGCGGGCCGCGAAGCGCAAGAGCGGCGGCAGGAAGATCGCGAGGAAGTCAGCGCGCAGGAGCGCGAGAAGGGCGGCGCCGAAAAAGCGCGCGCGGAGCCGGCGCGGCTAGCACGCTGCGCTGGAGCGACCCGGCCAATGCGTTGCCGGCGCAACGCGTTGCGGGCGAGCGCGCGATGGCCCGCCGTGGCGTCCTCAGACCCTGACCAGGGGCCGGCCGAAATTCCCGTGCTGCATCGCGAGCAGCAGGTGCGCCGGTGCATTGGCGAGTCCCTCGACGACGTGCTCCTTGGCGGCAATGCGGCCCGCCCCGTACCAGGCGATCGCGTCGCGCAGAAATTCGCCGCGCCGATGCTCGTAGTCGCACGCCCTGACACGCAGCGCCCGCACCTGCGCGTTGCCGGGCAGATAGCCCCCGCGGGCGAGGATCGCCTCCGGGTCCTCGGCCTTCACCGTGTTCTGCACGATGCGCCCGCCCGGTGCCAGGTGCCGCCCGGCGACGATGGTGTCGAGCAGCTCCCCGCCGGTATTGTCGAAGTAGACATCCACGCCGCGAGGGGCGAGAGCTTTCAGCCGCGCGCTCAGGTTCTCCGCCGCGTGGTTGATGCAGGCCGACAGCCGGGCGTGGCGCGTCACCCAGTCGCATCGTTCCCGATTGCTTGCGATGCCGATGGCCCGCGCGCCCTTCAACATCGCGATCTGTCCGGCCATGGCGCCGGCCGCATCGGCTGCGGCGGACACCAGCACGGTCTCTCCGGGGCGCAGCTGCCCGAGGTCCAGCAGGCCGAAGTAGGCGGCCATGCCCGGGGCTCCCAGCACCCCCAGCGCACTCGAGGCGGGTGTCTGTCCGGAATGCAGCAGGCGGGCATGCCGGCCGTCCGAGACACACAGCTGCTGCAGGCCGCACTCGAGCACCACCAGGCTCCCGACGCCGAACACCTCGTGGCGCGACTCGATCACCTCGCCCACGCCGTGCGCCGGTACCAGATCCCCGGGTTTCACCGCGTCGTGCGCCGCGGCGTCGGGCGCGCACACGAACGGGTCGAGCGCCAGCCACAGCGTGCGGGCGAGGAACGCGCCGTTGGTGAGGGTCGGCCCGGGTGCCTCGATCAGCTCCAGGTCGCTCGGCTGCGAAGGCGGCCGCCTGACCCTGATCTGGAGGTTGTGCGTGAGCATCCTATTGTCCGTCCGCTTCAGCGGCGCGCCGCTGCTCGGCGGCCTTCTGGTAACTGGCATCGATCTGCTGCTTCACGCGCGCTTCGGTCTGCTTCGCCTCAGCTGCCTGCCGCGCCTCGGATGCAGCTCCCGCTGTCGCTGCCGCGCCGCTGCCGGCGAGTCCACAACCGCCCAGGCAACCCACCAGGGCGAGCAGTACTGTCAAGCGTCCCATATGCGTGTCGACCGCCAGGTCCACGGGAGGTTTCTCGAATTTACGCGCCCGGACCGCCGGCGCAAGGGCCGCTGCGGTCGTGGCACTATGTAGCGCATGCTTAGGGAAACCCCCACCCGCCGCCCGATTGCGGCCGCGGCACGAGTACGGCGCAGCTACTTCGAGTGCCGCTACGGGCAATTGCACGTGCACAACTCGATTCCGCCGGGAGGCGGTTTCGAGGAAGCCACGCCGCTGCTGTGCCTGCACGACTGGCCAGGGTCGGGCCGGGTGTTTGCACCCTTTCTGGCCCTGGCCGGCGCCGACCGCTCGGCGTACGCGCCGGACCTGCCCGGGTTCGGGGAGTCCGACCCCCCGGCGCCCGGCCCCGGTATCGCAGACTATGCGGGCGCGATCGGAGACTTTCTCGACACCATGCACCTGCGCCACGTCGACCTGCTGGGCCAGCGCGCCGGGGCACTCATCGCCACCGAGCTTGCCGTCACGCGCCCGGCGCAGATCGGTCGGGTGGTCATGGCTTCCGCCCCCCTGCTGACGGAAGCTGAGCGACAGGCGGGGGGGAGGGGGGCGGCGCCTGCGGCCGGCGCCGAGGCGACGCTGCGGCCGCCCGACTGGGAGCGCTGGGCTACACAGGCGGCGGCGCAGTATCCTCTGCGCGAGCGCCTGGCCCGGCTCACGCAGCGCCTGCTGGTGCTGCGGCCACGCGATGAGCTGTGGGAGGCGACCGGGCGCGTGCGCGAAGCGCTGCCGGGTGCGCGCCTGCTCGAGCTGGAAGTACCGGGGGCGGAGCTGTTTGCGTCCTGCGCGGCGCGCGTAGCGGACGCGGTGCGGGAGTTTCTGCGCGGCTGATTGCGGATTTTCGGGATTCGTCTCACACACTTGCTGAACGCACCCATGCCGTCACCCCCCGTCTCACCCCACACCGAGTCCGATGCGGAGCACACCGCCGAGCTGCCGGCGCCCGACCCCACGGCTCACGCGCATCCGGGCGAGCATCGGATGTCGCAGACCGACACGTGGATCGCGCCCGCGCCGCCCGCGCGCCTGACCGAACCCTCGGCGCCGGCTACGCGTGCGGCGCCAGCTCCACCGCCGGCCACGCGCGCGACCGAAGCCTCACCGCCGGCTACGCGCGCGGCGCAAGCCCCACCGCCGGCTGCGCGCCTGACCGAAGCGCCGCCGGCCGCGGGCGCGGCGCAGGCTCGGCAAGCGGAGCTCGCTCAGCAGGCGCTGTCGGCCAAGCTGCACGAGGCGCAGGAGCTGCTCGCCGCCAAGAGCGCGCGCCTGACGCAGGCCGAACGCGCCCGCGACGCGGCGTATGCGGCGCGCGCGGCCGCCGAGCAGCGCACCGCGCAACTCAACACCGAGCTCGGGCAGGTGCGTGCCGAACTGGCGTTTCAGCTGGATGAGCTGACGCGTGCGCGCGTGCAATCCGAGGAGCAGGTGGCGCAGTCGCGCGCTGTGCTGAGCACGGAAAGTGCGCGCGCCGACCAGCTGCAGCGCCAGCTCGGGGAACAGGAAAGCACCACGCGCACGCAGCGCACCCTGGAGCTCGAGCAGCGCCGGCTGGCGGAGCAGGATCGTACCCGCGCCGCGGGCATCCTGAGCGACCTGCAGCGCGAGCGGGAGCGGGCCCTCGGTTACCTCGAGTCGCTGCAGAGCGCCGAGGGCCGCCGGCTGATCCTCGAAGGGCTGGCGACCGAGCTGCAGCGCCAGGTCGAGGAGCGCGAGCGCGACCTGGCGCGCGCAGGCCGAGGGCCGCCGGCTGATCCTCGAAGGGCTGGCGACCGAGCTGCAGCGCCAGGTCGAGGAGCGCGAGCGCGACCTGGCGCGCGCGGCGCGTGAGCTCGCCGGCCGCGACGCACAGGCGCGCGAACTGCAAGCCGAGCTCGCGCGGCGCACGGCGCGCATCACGCAGCTCGAGCAGCAGGTGAGCTCGTCCGGCGCGACGCTGGCACGACGCGACACGCAGTTGCGCGAGACACGACACGAGACGCAGGGCCTGCAGGGAAGTGTCGCGAAGCCGCGGGCACGCGCCGAGCAGCACGGCAGCAGCGACTCACAACAGCACGCGGAGCTGGCCCGGCTCCAGGCGCAGCACGCGGACCTGACCGCGGCGGTCGAGTCGGCGCGCGCCGCTACCCTCGCCACCAACGCGCAGGCCGCCGGGCACGCGGCCGCGCTCGAGGCGCTGCGCAGCCGCAATGCGGAGCTGGAAGCGGCGCTGATCGCCGAGCGGCAGCGTGCCGGGCAGCTCGAGGACGAGCTGGCCGCCGCGCGCAACGCGCACGTCGCCAGCCGCGGCACCGCCGAGGCGCGCCCCCGGGGACTGGATGACAGTGTCGCAGAACAGCTGGAGGCCGTGCGCGTGCTGCAGATGGAAGCCAGCGCCAGCGCGGCGCGCGCCCGCGAGCTCGAGGGAGACCTGCGGGCCGCCGAGGATACCGTCCATCGTCTCGAGTCTGAGGCGCGCGTGCGCAACGCCCGCATCGAGGAGCTCGAGAAGGCCAATCTTCAGTTTCGCACCGCCGTCGCGGAGGCGCGCCCCACAGCACCCGACACCGCCGCCAACCAGGGGCGCGATGCCGCCCAGGCCGCCGACGCCCCCGCCGCTCCGCAGCCGGTATCCGAGGGCGCGGTGCGCGTGCTGACCCGCCACACCGAGGAGGGGCGGGAGGTGGTCCACGTTCTGGGCCGCAGAACCAGTATCGGACGTACTCCCGACAACGATCTGCAGATCGACTCCCGGTCCGTCAGCCGCCACCACGCCGTCATTCTGGTGGGCCCGGTGCACAGCATCATCGAGGACCTCAACAGCACCAACGGGGTGTACGTCAATGGCCGGCGCATCACCCGCAACACGCTCAAGGACGGTGACACGGTGGTCTTTGGCCAGGTGCACTACCGCTTCGCCGTGCGCAAGAGCGGCGACAAAACCTGACAGCCGTCCCCACCACCGCTAAGCTTGAGCGCGTTCCCGCCGGCGACCGCGAGACTGTCAGGTGGCGAGTCCCTACATCGAGAGAATCCTCAAGGCGCGCGTCTACGACGTCGCCATCGAATCCCCGCTGGAGGAGGCGGCGCGCCTGTCGCGGCGGCTCGGCAACCGGGTGCTGCTGAAGCGCGAGGACCTGCAGCCGGTGTTCTCCTTCAAGCTGCGCGGCGCGTACAACCGCATCGCCCACCTGTCCGAAGCGAGTGCGCGGCGCGGCGTGGTGTGCGCCTCGGCCGGCAATCACGCGCAGGGGGTGGCGCTCGCCGCCCGCCGGCGCGGCATTGCGGCGGTGATCGTCATGCCGCACACCACCCCGCACATCAAGGTGCAGGCGGTGATCGATCTGGGCGCCGAGGTGCTGATGCACGGCGATGACTACGACAGCGCGTTCGAGCAGGCGCTCCAGCTCGCGCGCGAGCGCGAGCTGGTGTTCGTACACCCCTTCGACGATCCGGACGTCATCGCCGGGCAGGGAACCATCGCGGTGGAAATCCTGCGCCAGAGCGGCGGCAATCTGGATGCGATCTTCGTGCCGGTCGGCGGCGGCGGGCTGCTCGCCGGTATCGCGGTGTACGTCAAGTACCTGTACCCCGGCGTGAAAGTGATCGGCGTCGAACCGCAGGACGCCGCCAGCATGCACGACTCGCTCAAGGCGGGCCGGCGCATCACCCTCGAGCGGGTGGGAATTTTCGCCGACGGCGTGGCGGTGCGACGCGTCGGCGAGGAGACCTTTGCGCTGTGCCGCGGCCACGTGGATGAGATCGTGCTGCTCGGCACCGACGAGATCTGTGCCGCGATCCAGGACGTGTTCGAGGACACGCGCTCGATCGTCGAGCCGGCAGGCGCCCTGGCGGTCGCGGGGCTCAAGAAGTACGTGGCACGCGAAGGCTGGCGCGGCAGGCGCCTGGTGGCGATCAACAGCGGCGCGAACATGAATTTCGACCGTCTGCGGCACGTCGCCGAGCGTGCCGATCTGGGCGGCGAGCGCGAGGCGCTGCTGGCGGTGGTGATTCCCGAGCGGCCGGGGAGCTTCCTGCATTTCTGCGAGGTGCTCGGGCGGCGCAGCGTCACGGAGTTCAACTACCGCTACGCCGCCGCGGACGGCGCGCAGATTTTCGTGGGTCTCGCGCTCAGCCAGGGGCGCACGGAGAAGGACGCGGTGGTGCAAGGCCTGCGCGCCGCGGACTTCGCGGTCACCGACATGACCGATGACGAGATGGCGAAGCTGCACGTGCGCTATATGGTCGGCGGGCACGCGCGCGGCATACGCGATGAGCTGCTGTACCGCTTCGAATTCCCGGAGCGCCCCGGCGCACTGCTGAAGTTCCTGCAGGCGATCGGCTCACGCTGGAACATCAGCCTGTTCCACTATCGCAACCACGGCTCGGACTACGGTCGGGTGCTGGCCGGCATCCAGGTGCCGCCCGCCGAGCGGCCGGACTTCCTGCAGCACCTGAACGAGCTGCACTACGTCTACGTGGAGGAGACCGGCAACCCGTCCTATCGGATGTTCCTCGGCGCCTGAGCCTGCAGCGCCGCGTGAGCTCAGGCTCGCGGGGCCGCCTCGGCGCTCTCCAGCAGCCACTCGCGCCAGATCGCCAGCAGCACCGCGAGTATGACCGGACCGACGAACAGGCCCACCAGCCCGAATGCGGCCAGTCCCCCCAGTACGCCGAACATGACCACCAGGAAGTGGATCTCCGCCTCGCGGCTGATGAGGAACGGGCGCACGATGTGGTCCGTCCAGCTCATCACGACACTCCCCCAGATCAGAAGCCCGACACCCGCCACGGTGCTGCCCTTCAACAGCAGCCAGGCCACGACGCAGCCCCAGATCGTCGGCGCGGCGAACGGGATCAGCCCGGAGACGGTGGTGAGCGCCGCCAGAAATACCGGTGCCCCCGTGCCGGCGAGCCAGTAGCCCAGTCCCACCAGCACGCCCTGCACCAGGGCTGCCAGCACCAGGCCGTAAACCACGGCCTTGACGGTCTGCCCGATGGCCTGCAGGTACTTGTGCACGCGCGGACCGAGCACCTGCTCGAGGCCGCGGGTGAGCTGGGTCGCGAGTCGCTCCCCGTCGCGGTAGACGAAGAACAGGCTCACCACCGCCAGCAGCAGCTTCACGGCCTCGCGGCCGATCCCGCCGATCACGTGCGCGATCTGATTGAAGGAGCGATCGGTGACCTTGCGCAGCGCCTCACCGAGCACCTGCGGGTCCTGGGCGGCGCGCGTGGTCAGATCGCGCAGCTGCTCCCCGATCCACGGCAGCTTCAACACCGCAGGGGGCAGCTGCACGCCGCCGGCGAGCAGCGTCTGAGTCTCGCGCCAGGTGTGGGCGAGCTCGACGCGCAGCACCACGGCGAGCCACGCCAGCGGTGCGATGACCGCCGCGGTCACTGCGCCCGTCATCAACAGCGCGGCGACCGTGGTGTGTCCGCGGCACTTGTCGCGCAGCCACCGGTACGCGGGCCAGCTGACGAACGCCAGAATTCCCGCCCACACCAGCGGGACGATGAACGGGTCCATGACGCGAAAGCCGAGCAGCACGCACGCCGCGAGCAGCCCTGCGATGATCAGTCGGCGCAGCCATGGGGCGGATACGAGGTCTTCCATCGTGTCCGGCGATCATGCCACGCGCGCGGCGCGTGTGTTGCCCTTGACGCCGGATAGGCCCGGCAGGCACGCTTCCTGCCGCGTGAGGTGTCCGTTGCAACGCATGCGGCGCGCAGGCTGTGACCGCGTGCGCAGCAACGGTTAAAACGGGAAGTCCGGTGCGGATTCGTCCAAGGCCGGCGCTGCCCCCGCAACGGTAATCGAGATCAAGCGGATCACATGAGCCACTGCGCCCCCTGAGGGGCACGGGAAGGCGATCCGCTGGAGCCGGCGAGCTCCTGCTCGAAAGCCCGG
>Ga0209805_1001900_pt1 | contig 12283 bp, 9 predicted proteins | sample GraSoiAngelo_148_FD_185905 | JGI IMG/M metagenome (GOLD analysis project Ga0209805, IMG submission 185905) | Grasslands soil microbial communities from the Angelo Coastal Reserve, California, USA - 14_1009_09_20cm (SPAdes) (version 2) | ecosystem: Environmental > Terrestrial > Soil > Grasslands ... | reverse complement strand
ATCGCGTGGTCGAGGCGCTGAAGACGCCGCAGCCGCCGAACTACATCGAGGAGGTGCTCTCCGGCCCCAGGTTCCCGATCGCAGGACTCTCCGGCGAGGACGACGAGGACACCGGCGGCAATGGCGCTCCGGACGCCGAGCAGGATCCGCTCTACGACGAGGCGGTGCGGATCGTGACCAGCGAGCGCAAACCTTCCATCTCTTATGTGCAGCGGCGGCTGAAGATCGGCTACAACCGCGCCGCGCGGATGCTCGAGGCGATGGAGCAGGCGGGGCTGGTCGGTCCGCTGCAGGCCAACGGCGCTCGCGACGTGCTGGCGCCGCCGCCGCCGGAGGAATGAGGACTTGGTGGGGCCAGCTGCGACGATCGCAAACAGGATCTGTCGAGGCCGCCGCAGCCACGGCGCTCGCGCCTGCGGTCTGGTCCTCACGCTGACGACGGTGGCGGCGCACGCCGCCGGCACGCCGCTCGACAGCTACCTCGATGAGCTGAAGACACTCCGCGCCACGTTCCAGCAGACGGTCAGCGATGCGCACGGCAACGAGATCGACCGCGCCACCGGCACGCTGATCGTCTCGCGTCCCGGCAAGTTCAGCTGGGAGATCCACCCGCGCACCAGCGGCAGCAGTCGGGGGCAGCTCATGGTCTGCGACGGCACGAACCTCTGGTTTCTCGACCGCGATCTCGAGCAGGTGACGGTGAAGCCGGTCGATGCGGCGCTGTCGGCGACGCCCGCCATGCTGCTGTCGGCCGTGACGGACGTGCGCAAGAGCTTCAGCCTCACGCCGGCGGGAACGCGCGCCGGGCTCGAGTGGGTGCTGGTGGAGCCGCGCGACGCCGAAGCGGACTTTCGCAGCGCGCTGTTCGGCTTCGCGGGTGCGGAGCTCAAGCGCATGATTCTCGAGGACAAGCTCGGTGAGACCACGACCATCAGCTTCGGGAAGATCGAGCGCAATGCTCCGGTAGCCCCGGCCGAGGTGAGCTTCACCCCGCCCGCGGGGGCCGACGTGATCGGCACGCCGCGCAAGTGAGCGCACCGCTCTTCGGCGATCGGAGCGATGAGCGGATGCGGCCGCTGGCCGACCGCATGCGCCCGCGCGGTCTCGCCGAGTTCGTCGGCCAGCAGCACCTGCTCGGCGCCGGCAAGCCGCTGGCGGTGAGCATTGCCGCGGGACAACTGCACTCGCTGATCCTGTGGGGTCCTCCGGGCACGGGCAAGACCACGCTCGCGCGGCTCATTGCCAAGGCTTCCAACGCGCAGTTCATCGCGCTCTCGGCCGTCATGGCCGGAGTCAAGGACATCCGCGCGGCGGTCGAGTCGGCCCGCGCGCTGCGCGAGCGGGAGGGGCGCCCGACGCTGCTGTTCCTCGACGAGGTGCATCGCTTCAACAAGGCTCAGCAGGACACGTTCCTGCCCTACGTGGAGGACGGCACGCTCACCTTCGTGGGGGCGACCACCGAGAATCCCTCCTTCGAGGTGATCAGCGCGCTCTTGTCGCGGGCGCGTGTGTACGTGCTGCGCCCGCTCGCGGTCGAGGATCTGATGGGGTTGCTCGAGGCGGCGCTCAAGGACGCGGAGCGCGGCCTGGGCGCGCTCGAGCTGCACCCGGAAGTCGCAGCGCTCGATCTCATCGCGCGCGCCGCCGACGGCGATGCCCGCCGCGCGCTCAACATGCTGGAGCTGGCCGCCGGGCTCCTCGATGCCGCCGGCTCGCGCGCGCTGACGGCCGCGGTGGCGCAGGAAGTAGCCTCGGGCGGGCAGCGCCGCTTCGACAAGGGGGGCGACCAGTTCTACGAGCAGATCTCGGCGCTGCACAAGGCGGTGCGCGGCTCAGATCCCGACGCGGCGCTCTACTGGCTGTGCCGCATGCTCGATGGCGGGTGCGATCCGCGCTACCTCGCGCGGCGCGTGGCGCGCATGGCGGTTGAGGACATTGGGCTCGCCGATCCGCGCGCGCTCGCGCTCGCCCTCGACGGCTGGGAGACTTACGAGCGGCTCGGGACTCCGGAAGGGGAGTTGGGTATCGCCACGGCCGTGGTGTATCTCGCCTGCGCGCCGAAGAGCAACGCGATGTACGTGGCGATGGGCGAGGCGATGGCCGACGTCGCCGAGTTCGGAAGCCTCGAGGTGCCACTCAAGCTGCGCAACGCGCCGACGCGGCTGATGAAGAATCTGGGTTACGGGCGCGACTACCGCTACGCGCACGACGAGCCCGATGCGTTCGCGGCCGGTGAGCGCTATCTGCCGGATGAGCTGCCCGATCGGCGATACTATCGTCCCGTTCCCCGCGGCCTGGAAGCGAAGATCGGCGAGGCGCTCGAGCGGCTGCGGGCTCGCTCGCCGTCGAAAGGTTGAACGCAGTGATCGATCCGAAGCTCTTGCGCAGCGACCCGGACGCCGTCGCGCGCAATCTCGCCCGCCGCGGCTATCGGCTCGACGTGGCGGCGTTCCGGGCCCTGGAGGAGAAGCGCAAGCCCTGCGCGGTGGAGGTGGACCGCCTGCGCGCGGAGCGCAACGCCAACGCCCGGGCGGTCGGCGCCGCCAAGGGGCGCGGGGAGGATGCGGCGGCGCTGATCACCAGGGGCGAGCAGCTCACCGCGAGCCTCTCGTCCGCAGAGGCGGCGCTCCTTGCAGTCTACGGCGAGCTGGAACAGTGGCAGCTCGGGCTGCCGAACCTGCTCGACCCCTCGGTCCCGGACGGTCAGGACGAGAGCGCCAACCGCGAGGTGCGGCGCTGGGGCGAGCCGCGCAGCTTCTCCTTCGCGCCGCGCGACCACGTCGAGCTCGGCGAGCGGCTCCGCGGGCTCGACTTCGAGGCCGCGGCGCGCCTCTCGGGTGCGCGCTTCGTCCTGATGCACGGGCAGGTGGCGCGGCTGCACCGGGCGCTGGCGCAGCTCATGCTGGACCTGCACACGCGCGAGCACGGCTACACCGAGGTGTACGTGCCGTACCTGGTCCACGGCCGCACGCTCACCGGCACCGGACAGCTGCCGAAGCTCGAGCAGGATCTCTTCGCGGTGCGCGGCGAGCACGGGTTGTATCTCATTCCGACCGCCGAGGTGCCGCTCACTAATCTGGTCCGCGAGCAGATCGTGCCCGCGGAAGCGCTGCCGCTGAAATGGGTGGCGCACACGCCCTGCTTCCGCTCCGAGGCCGGCGCCGCCGGCAAGGACACGCGCGGCATGATCCGCAACCACCAGTTCGACAAGGTGGAGCTGGTGCAGATCGTGCGGCCGGCCGACTCCTACGCCGCCCTCGAGGAGCTCACCTCGCACGCCGAGGCGGTGCTGCGCCGCCTGGAGATCCCTTACCGCATCGTGGCGCTGTGCGCGGGCGACATCGGCTTCGCGAGCGCCAAGACCTATGATCTCGAGGTCTGGCTGCCGTCGCAGCAGCGCTACCGCGAGATCTCTTCCTGCAGCAACTGCGAGGCCTTCCAGGCCCGGCGCATGCAGGCGCGCTGGCGCAACCCCGAGGGCGGCAAGCCCGAGGCGGTGCACACCCTGAACGGCTCGGGAGTCGCGGTGGGGCGCGCGCTGGTCGCGGTGCTCGAGAACTACCAGAACGAGGACGGCTCGGTGCGCGTGCCGGCGGCGCTCGAGCCCTACATGGGCGGGCTCGCCGCACTCGCCCCGTGAGCGAGCTCGCCGCGTAGACTATCGATTATCGATAGTTCTATACTGCGTTTCAAATGAAGCGCCCGCCGCGCAGGCCGCGCGCGGCGAGCGCGCGCGACCCGCTGTTCAACAGCTCGGTGCAGAAGGCACTCGCCATGCTGGAATCCTTCGGCGGCGAGCGGCGCGAGCGCAGCCTCGCCGAGCTCGCCGCAGGCACCCGTATGACGGTGAGCTCGGCGCAGCGCTGCACGCACACGCTGGTGCGCCTCGGGCTCCTCAAGCGCGACGCGCGCGCGCGGCGCTGGGTGCTGACGCCACGGGTCCTGTCGCTCGCCGCCTCCTACCTCTCCGGCCACGCGCTGCTCGAGCAGGCCACCACCCATCTCATCGACCTGAACCAGGCGAGCGGGGAGTCGGTGAGCATGTCCGAGCCCGATGGCGAGGACATGGTGTTCATCGCGCGCTTCCCGAGCCTCAAGCGCTTCCATCTTCACACGCCGGTCGGCCGGCGCCTGCCGATCTACTGCACGGCCTCGGGACGCGCATACCTCGCGGCGTTGGCGCCCGCCGAGGCGCAGCGCATCGTGCGTGGCTCGCAGCTGCGGCCGCTCACCCCGCTGACGCTCACCGATCCGCGACAGATCCTCAAACGCATCGCCGTGGCGCGCGAGGCGGGCTACGAGTGGTCGGATCAGGAGTGCTATCGCGGCGACCTCACCATCGCCGCGGCGGTGCTGGGAGCGGACGGGCAGCCGCTCGCCGCCCTCAACATCTCCGCTCCGACGAGCCGCTGGACGCTGGCGGAGTTACGATCGAAGCTCGCGCCGCTGCTGCTGCAGACCGCGCGGGCGGCCTCGCAGGGGGACCTGCCGCGGCCGCGACGCCCATGAGCCACTCCTGAGGGGAACAGCATGCTCGAGCTCAGCCGCTCACTGCAGCCGCGCCACATCACCATGATCTCGATCGGCGGGATCATCGGCGCGGGCCTGTTCGTCGGCAGCAGCGCCTCGATCGCGGCGACGGGACCGGCGGTCGTGCTGAGCTATCTCATCACCGGCACGCTGGTGCTGCTCGTGATGCGCATGCTGGGCGAGATGGCGCTGGCGCTGCCGTCGGTGCGCTCGTTCACCGAGTTCGCGCGCGCGGGCCTGGGTCCGTGGGCGGGCTTCGTCGCCGGCTGGCTCTACTGGTACTTCTGGATCATCGTGGTGCCGGTGGAGGCGATCGCGGGCGCAAGGATTCTCGCGGACTGGCTCGGCTTCCCGGCGTGGCTCCTCGGCCTCGTGCTGATGGGCATCATGACCGCGGTCAATCTCATGTCGGCGCGCTCCTACGGCGAGTTCGAGTTCTGGTTCGCCTCGATCAAGGTCGCGGCGATCATCGTGTTCATCGCGCTCGCCGCCGCCTTCGCCTGCGGCCTCACCGCGCCGACCGGTCCCACCTTCTCGAACCTCACCGCCTACGGCGGCTTCAGCCCCAAGGGTTTCCTGGCGGTGCTCGCCGGCGCCGTGACCGTGTATTTCTCGCTCACGGGAGCCGAGATCACTACGATCGCCGCGGCCGAGTCGGAGCAGCCGGCGCGCGCGGTGGCGCGCATGAGCAGCTCGGTGATCGTGCGCATCCTCACCTTCTACGTCGGCTCGGTGCTCCTGATCGTGACGGCGGTGCCCTGGGTGGAGGTGCGTCCCGGTGAGTCGCCGTTCACGCTGGTGCTCAACGCCATGCACTTCAAGTGGGCGAGCCTCGCGATGAGCGCCATCATCCTCACCGCGGTGCTCTCGTGTCTCAACTCGGCGTTCTACGTCTGCTCGCGCGTGCTGTTCGTGCTGGCCGAGCACGGCGACGCGCCGCAGTGGCTGGTGCAGCTGAACGCGCGCCGCGTGCCGACCCGCTCGGTGTGGATGGGGAGCCTCGCGGGTGTGCTCGGGATCCTGGCCGCGATCGCCTCGCCGCAGACGGTATTCGCCTTCCTGGTGAATGCCTCCGGCGCGCTCTCGGTGTTCGTCTACATCATCATCGCGGCGGCGCACATCCGGCTGCGGCGTGAGCGCGAGGCCCGCGGCGTCCCGGAGCCGGCGCTCACCATGTGGCTGTTCCCGTGGGCGAGCTGGGCTGCGATTCTCGGCATGGTGGCGGTGCTCGCCGCCATGGCGCTCACGCCCGGGGAAATGTCGCGGCAGCTCTTCTGGAGCCTGGTGTCGCTCGCGGTAGCGGTGGGCGCATTCCTCATCGTCAATGGGCGGCGCAAGGCCCGCGAAGCGCTGCCGCTTGCGCCCGCGGCGCCCCGCGCGGCGGATCCCCCATGAGCACTCCGGCGTCGGTCACGCGCCGACAGGTCGTGATGGTGTCCGGCGCGATCGGCGGCGCGCTGGTGCTGGGCGTCGCGTTGCGGCGGCTGCGCGCGCCCGCAGCCGGGGCCGGCACCGTCGGACGCGCTGCCGCCGCCCCCGGCGCCCTGAACGCCTACGTGCGCATCGAGCCGAGCGGCCGCATCACCTTCGTCATGCCGAAGGTCGAGATGGGGCAGGGCACCTACACCTCGCTTCCCATGCTCATCGCCGAAGAGCTCGAGGTCGACCTCGATGCGGTCACGGTGGAAGCCGCCCCGCCGGCTCCCGAGGTGTACGGCTTCGCGGTCGATCCGACGGCCCCCGAGGGCATCGAGAAGGATCAGTCGACCGGCACCTCGCTGTCGATCATTCAGTGCTGGACGCCGCTGCGGCAGGCGGGGGCGACCGCGCGACTGATGCTGATCGAGGCGGCGGCCAGGCGTTGGCGCGTGCCGCCGGGGTCCTGTCAGGCGCAACGCGGAGTGGTTGTGCACTCCGCCTCCGGCCGGCGGTTGTCCTACGGAGAGCTCGCGACGGCGGCCGCGGCGCTGCCGCAGCCGCCACCACCGCCGCTCAAGGCCCCGAAGGACTTCCGCCTCATCGGCCGCGCCACCTCGAGGCGCGACACGCCCTCGAAGGTCGACGGCAGCGCGCAGTTCGGCATCGACGCCCGGCCGCCGCTCGCGAAGGTGGCGCTGATCGCGCTCTCGCCGGTCGAAGGCGGCCGCATCGCCGAGCCGCTCGCGAGCGATGCGGCGCTCGCCGTGCGCGGCGTGAGGCAGGTCGTGAACGAGGGCGAGCTGGTCGCGATCGTCGCCGACGATACCTGGGCGGCGATGCAGGGCATGAAAGCGCTGGCGCCGCGCTGGGACGACGGACCGAACGCCGCCGTGCAGCAGGCCGCGATCGTCTCGCAGCTCGAGGCTGCCGTGCGCGAGAGCGGTGTCGTGGCCGCGAGCAAGGGCCATCCCGCCGAGAGCGCGGCACGCGCGGCGCACCACCACGAGGCCATCTATCACCAGCCGTTCCTCGCGCATGCCACGCTCGAGCCGATGAATTGCACCCTCGACTGGCGTGAGGACGTGTGCGAGATCTGGACGGGGACGCAGGCCTGCGATCGCGCCGTGGCCAAGCTCGCCGCCCTCGGCCTCAAGCCCGAGCAGATCCGCCTGCACAGTTACCTGATCGGTGGCGGGTTCGGCCGGCGGCTCGAAGTCGACGGCATCGTGCTCGCGGCACGCGTCGCGCGGCACGTGCAGGGACCGGTACGGGTGCTGTGGCCGCGCGAGGAGGACATCCAGCACGACCGATACCGTCCCTATTACGTGGATCGGCTCTCGGCCTCGCTCGATGCGCACGGCATGCCGCTCGCCTGGCGCCACACCATCGCGGGCGCCGGGCTCTGGGCGCTCTACTACGGGGAGGCAACGGTTGCAAAAGGCATCGACTTCGACGCGGTCACATCCGCCGCCGATCTGATCTACCCGCTCGAGAACGTGGAGGTGCGCTTCGTGCGGCGCGATCCGCCGGGCGTGCCGACCGGCTGGTGGCGCGGGGTCGGCCCGACCCGCAGCGTATTCGCCGTGGAGAGTTTCGTGGACGAGCTCGCACACACCGTGCAGCAGGATCCGGTGCGCTACCGGCGGGCGCTCCTCAAGGAGCCGCGCGCCCGCGGCGTGCTCGATCTGGCGGCCGATCGCGCCGGCTGGGGCACGGCGCTGCCCTCCGGGAGCGGGCGCGGGGTGTCGATCCAGTTCGCCTTCGGCAGCTACCTCGCCGAGGTCGCCGAAGTCAGCGTGAATACGCAGGGGCAGGTGCGCGTCGAGCGCGTGGTGTGCGCCATGGACTGCGGTCAGGTGGTGAACCCCGACGGAGTGCGTGCGCAGCTCGAGGGCGGCGTGACGTTCGGACTGAGCGCCGCGCTCGGCAACGAGATCACGATCGCCCACGGCCGCGTGCAGCAGAGCAACTTCGACAACTTCCCGTCGCTGCGCATCGCGGAGGCACCGCGGGTCGAGGTGCACCTGGTGCCGAGCGCCGAGAGTCCGGGCGGCGTCGGAGAGACCGGCACGTCCTGCGCGGCCGCGGCGCTCTGCAATGCCGTCTACGCGGCCACCGGCAGGCGCGTGCGGACGCTCCCGGTGAGCCGGGGCCTGCTGCGGGCTTGAGCGGACCTGAGCTTGTGACTACAGTGCCGCACCGCCGGTGTGGCGGAAGAACACGATAACGATGTGGGGAGGCCCTATGCGGCGGATTCATGACGGCGGCTACGGAGTGAGGCGCGCGCTCGGCAGCGCGCCGTGCGCGGCTTTGCTGATGCTGGCCTGCGTGCCCGGCGCGGGGCAGGCGCAGGCGCAGGCCCAGGCGCCCGAGACCGCAGGTCCCCTGCAGGAAGTCGTGGTAACAGCCACACGGCGCGAGGAGAGCCTGTCGCGGGTACCGATCAGCGTGACGGCGCTCACGCAGGAGAGCCTCGATCTGCGCGGCATCAAGGATTTCTCCGAGGTCGCACGCTTCACCCCGGGAGTGAACTTCGACAATTCCGGCACCAATAACATTTCGATCCGGGGGATTTCCGGCACCGGCGGCGCCGGCACCACCGGTATCTATCTCGACGACACGCCGATTCAGATGCGGGCGCTGGCGTTCAGTCCCGACGAAGCGGTGCCGAAATCGTTCGATATCGCACGCATCGAGGTGCTGCGCGGACCGCAAGGCACGCTCTTCGGCTCCGGGTCCGAGGGCGGCACGGTGCGCTACATCACTACACAGCCGAGCCTCACCAAGACCAGCCTCTACAGCCGTGCGGAACTTGCCACGACCCAGGGCGGCGATCCGAGCTACGAAGCGGGCGTTGCCGTCGGCGGTCCGCTCGTTCAGGACAAGTTCGGCGCGCGCCTCGCCGTCTGGTATCGCAAGGACGGCGGCTACGTCGACCGCATCAATCCCTACACGCGGGCGGTCGAGGACAAGAACGCCAATCACGACGAGACCTATCTCGTGCGGCTCGCGGGGCTGTGGGCACCGTCGGAGCACTGGTCGTTCACGCCGAGCATCTATTACCAGAACCGCTCGCGCAACGACATCTCGACGTATTGGCCGTTCTATTCCGATCCGGGAAACAATCGTTTCGTCAGCGCCGATCCGACGGCGCGCTCATCGCCCGACAAGTGGTATCTGCCGGCGCTGAAGATTGAGGGTGATGTCGGTTCCGCCCGCCTGATTTCGAATACCTCCTTCTACCACCGTGAGAATCAGACCGGGTATGACGGTACGCTCTATAACCTCGGCTACTATCAGACACAGAATGCAGCCCCGATCTTCCTCTATTGCAGCCCACCGGCCGCATCACCGTGCCCTCCGAGTCAGACTCTGTGGACGGTCCCCTACCCACTTCTCGACGGGGCTGGGCTACACGTTCCTGTGAACTACCGTTCCCCCTCCACCATCGACAACGGACAGGAGAACCTCACCCAGGAGATCCGCCTGCAGTCGACGGATCCCAATGCGCGACTCTTGTGGACGACGGGAGTGTTCTTCAGCGAGAACCGTCAGACCTATCTCGAGCAGATCCACGACCCGCAGCTGAATGATCTGACCATGGCGGTATTGGGGGTACCGTATACCCAGGTGTTCTGTGTCAGCTTCGATCCGGTCACCGGGCTCTGTACCCACCCGTTCACATACGTGCCCGGTTTTCCCTTCGACTCCTATTTCCTCAAGACCAACTCCAAGGACGAGCAGTATGCCGCCTTCGGCGAGCTCACCTACGGGCTCACCGAGCGGTTGAAGGCGACCGTCGGGGCGCGCTTCTCGCGCATGAAGTACACGTTCGACACCCTGACCGGTGGTCCGCAGCTCTACGACGACCCGCGAGCTGGCACCGGCAACGACACCGAGAACGCCTTCACCCCGAAGGTGAGTTTGCAGTTCCAGCTCGATCCGAACAACATGTTCTACACGACCTACGCGAAGGGCTTCCGTCCCGGCGGGGCCAATAACCCGATCCCCGACGCCGCCTGTCCCACCGACTTCGCGAACTTCGGCATTACTGCCAATCCTCCGACGTTCAGCTCCGACACCGTCAGGAGCTTCGAGGTGGGAGCCAAGAACAATTTCAGCAATCGCCTGCGCCTCGCGACCAGCGTCTACTACATCAAGTGGGACAACATCCAGCAGCTGATCGTGCCGCCGGTCTGCCAGATCTCCTTCATCGCCAACACCGGGCGGGCGGTGGCCAAGGGCGCGGACCTGCAGGCGGACTTCGCGGTGACGAGCGGTCTGAGCGCGGAGCTGGCGCTCGGCTACACTTCGGCGCGCTACACCGAGCAGTTTCGCTTCAGCCAGCCGTGCCCGGGACCGACCCCGACGTCGCCTTGCGCGCTCGATCCGCGGCCCCTGGTCACCGACGGCGCCGCCATCGTGGGCGCGAGCAGCGAGACCGGCGGCGGTCAGCCCACCTCACCCTTCACCGCCGCGGCCGGTGTCGAGTACCGCTTCAATGTGCTCGCGCACGAGTCCTTCCTGCGCCTCGATGCCGAGTATGAGGGCCGCGCCAAGTGGGTCACGCCGAGCCAGGATCCCGGCAGCTCGCAATTCGATGCGGGGAATTTCGTGCTGCCTGCGACCACGTTCATCAGTGTGCGTGGAGGAGCGCAGTTCGGCACCTGGTCGCTGGCGGCCTTCGTCGACAATCTGGCGGACTCGCACCGGATCACGGATTTCAACAACACGATCAATCCGCTCGTGTCCGGCGTGAGCCGCCTGCAACGCGACTTCACGTTCCGGCCGCGCACCTACGGACTCACGATGATCTTCAGGCAGTGAGGACCCGCGCGGCGCAGCGCTCGCGCGCCACTCCGGCGGGCTAATACTCCGCAGGCGGCGCCACGCCGCTCGCGGCGAGGCTGCGGATCACTTCGCGCCGCCTCTCCTTGACGTTCGCGAGCGGCGTGCGGCGCACGCGCGCGACTTCCTCCGCCGTGAAGGGGGCAGGCGGCCGCTCCTCGGCGGCGGGGTAGCGCATTGCGAGCCAGTTGAGGACGGCGGCGAGCTGGGCGTCGGACAGCGCCGAGCTCGCCGCGCCCGGAACGCGCAGCACGTAGTCGCGGCCGTCGGGGGTACTCATGAAGCGCGCGAGCGAGCCGGCGAGCGGCGGGATCTTGCCGGGGACGCCGCGGGCCTCGGAGCCGTGACACCCCATGCAGTAGAGCATGTAGTCCTGATCCGGGCCCGCGGCCGCTGCGCCGGCGAGAGCGAGCGCCAGCGCAACGGCGGCCGATTGCAGCACGCGGCGCATGCGACTAAGGAGAGGCCGTCGGCGTGACGCTCTTGCGATGTTCGCGCACCGCCGCGCCGTCCATCGCGCGGGCGCGCTCGGCGGCGACCTCCGCCGCGCTCACGGGCTTCACGTCCGCGGGCGCGTGGCCGAGATCGAAGACGATGAAGTTGAGAGTCGCGGCAAGCTGGGCATCATCGAGGCGCGAGAATTCGGGCATCTGGAAGTTGTAGTGTTTGTCGTCGACCGTGATGTCGCCGATCATGCCGTACAGCACGGTGAGCGCTAGCTGGCGCCTGCCCTCGGTGCTCCCGGCGTAGCGGGCCGGGTAACTCAGCAGCGGCGGCGCGAGCGCCGGCAGCCCGCCCCCCGCGGGCCCGTGGCATACGGCGCAGTTGGCCTGGAAGCTGGCGAAACCCCGCGGATACGCCGGCGGTGCCGGTGAATCGGCCGCGCGCGCTGCGGACGCGAGGGCGGCGAAGACGGCGAGGGCAGTGAGGGCGGCAGCTCCGTGCGCCGCCGCGCTCGAGCCGATGGCGCGGGCCCTGTCGTCCCGGTGGCTCATTTTTCCGCGACCCCAAGGATCACCGACACCGAGCAGTGATAGTTGGAGTCGGCGTTGGCCATGCACCAGTTGAGGTCGTTGTTGCGCGAGGGCCGGTACATCGGCTTCTCGCGCTCGTTGCGGTTGCACTCGCAGTTGCCGCAACTGGTTTTCCCGCAGCAATCGTTGTACGAGAGGATGTAATCGCGGCCGTCGGCGGGGTTGTGACAGGTGCCGATCCAGGTGATCGGCGAGACCGCGGTGCCCGGCGGGCAGGAGCTCGAGGTGCCGCCGCAGCATGCGCAGAGAAACCCGTCGATGGCGCAGTACTTCCAGTACTGGCAGTTCCCGGGGCTATCGGGTCCGGGCGCCGCCTCGCCGGCGCGCGCCCGGCCGCTGCGGTCCAGCGGCAGGAGCGGCAGCAGGGCCGCGCCCGTCAGCAGCCGGCCGAGCGTGCCGAGGAGGCTCCGACGCGAAGTGCGCCTCGCCAGAGAGCGGGAGGAACGTTCGAG
>Ga0209805_1001897_pt1 | contig 12301 bp, 15 predicted proteins | sample GraSoiAngelo_148_FD_185905 | JGI IMG/M metagenome (GOLD analysis project Ga0209805, IMG submission 185905) | Grasslands soil microbial communities from the Angelo Coastal Reserve, California, USA - 14_1009_09_20cm (SPAdes) (version 2) | ecosystem: Environmental > Terrestrial > Soil > Grasslands ... | reverse complement strand
GTTATAGACGGCCTATAAGCGCTCCATACTACACACTTAGCCTCCCTATTGGGAAACGAGCGCCAGACACTGCAGGTTGACAGCCTGTGCCACCGACCTATACACCAATCCGCATAGTCCTTTCTTTTCTTCCCGAGCTGCTATCGCCCGGTCCTTTTTTTCAATTCCGTGCTGCTGATATGCCATAAAAGCTCTCTCGGCTGATGACAACGGAGTGGTTTGTGAGCCTATAGGACAAGGCGTGCCCGAACTCGAAAATTAGCTTCAAGCCTGCGCATGCGACTAGCGCGCAATCCCAATCATTCCTTATGGAAAATGTGGAATTAGAAGACGTTGAATGGTGGATTTAAATTACGAAGAAAAAGAAGCTAAGCCCAGTTCGCGCTAGGATCACTTTCTAAGTCTCCTGGAGTTTCTGTTTGGCACTTTTGCCAATAGCCACGAGAAAAATGGCACTCTTGCCTTCCGCGTGAGGGGAGAAGAACCGGGTCACCTCGTCGTCATAAAAAGTCAGGCCAGTAGCGCCCAGGTGCTGGGCGTAGGCCGCAAGATACAGCTTGCCTCCCAGAATGCCGGCTTCGAGCTGCACCGCGCGGTATCCACGATTCCCAAAGCGCTGCAAAATAGGTCGCAGCTCTGCCAAGAAAAATATGTCCACGGCGGCGTCCGCGGCCAGTTCCTGGTCCAATCCGAGGTGACCAGCCTCGGACCGGAAATTCCCCCGCCTCAGGCCTTCGAGCAGCCTGCGCTCGCGATGGAACACGTAAACTCCCGGATCAAGCCCTTCGACCGCATGGACAATCAAGTAGAGGTCGTTTAACTGAGTTCCAGGCGGATCGAGGAAATCTGCGGGCACGCCGCGGGTGGCTCGGTCGAGCATGGTGGAGAGCTGCGCCAAACTGATCGGCGCTCGGGCAAACTTGCGGGTAGAACCACGTCGCAAGATGACCTGCTCGATCGGGTCGTGAGGCATCTCTGCATTCGAGAGACGCTGGAGGTGAGCGACCTGCCCGGTAGGTGGCGGAAACCTGGTCAGCGGCGTGCCGCCGCGCCACCTGTGGACCTCATCGGTCGTATGCAGGGAAGAGGCAGCGTGGATTTCGCGCATCAGCGGATAGTCAACCTCACGCCGCGAGGGCGGGACCGTTTCTGGCCCGAGAGAGGAGATTTCACTAGGCGGTTGCAGCGGGAGAGCCGAGACGTGGCCAAGGGCCACGAGAGAAAAGACCACCTCGCGCTGCGGATCAACGTCCAGCAGGCGATTGACCTCCGCATCTTGGAAGCCGCAAACGACCTTTGCAGGCAGTCGCAAGGCTGTCGCGACCGCGAGAAGATTGGCCAGCACAGTGCCGTTGTCCCAGCCGAAATGGCGATAGGTGCGCGCTTGATATTTCCAAGCATTGCGCCAGTAGATGCAGGTGCAGGCGATAACTACCGGCGCGTGAGCAATGGCGGGCTCATCCGCGGTCGCTTCAACTAGCACAGCGCGATAATCTGCAACGCGCAGCCTGCGCAAGCCGAACTCCGCAGGAGCAAAGTGATAGAGACCGGCCTCGAGATTCGCCAGGTCACCGCAAACCAGATACAGCTCGACTTCGTAAAGCGCGCCGGTGCAGGCCGCGGCGCGAAAGTAAATCTCGCCACCCGGATACTTTCGCTGCCGAGTGATGCCGGCGGAGAGATAGAGCAGTTGAGCCACGGGCCCCAAGTCGGGTACCGCCACTGTCTCGGCGGGAATGCTCTTGGCGATCGCCGACAATGCGGCGATTCCGCTTGGGCGTACCTCGCCGGGCAAACGCAACCGCTCCAGCGTAGGATAGATTTTGAACGGCAATGGCTGGTTAGCCCAGTCCAGGAAATGTGGGTTCGCGCGAATGCTGAGGTAGGAATGTTTCGTAGCTTCGTGGTAGGTCCAGGCTGCCTCAGAATTGCGGTTGTCGGTCATGGCAAAAGTGAACGCTCATCATGGTTCAAAAATTCGCTGGTTTCCAGTGCGGCCGTCGCGGCCGCAGAAAGAAGAAGAACGCCGCGAATACTAGCCTGGCCAACGAACACGCCCAAACGAGGTGGGTAGGATAGATCCGCTCGATGTCCACGAACGCTACCTGCAAAGCACGACGGGGCGGTTTTGAGATGGCAATATGCCTCCTTTGCCTGGGAAGCCCAATATGCACATAAACGTAATTCACGCGCATTGTAAGCCAAATCCGGGCCACCGAACCTCGCAAAATCCGTGACCCTGACTTGCTGAAAGATCCGAGACCTAATCCGCAAAAATTCATGCTCTGACTCAAGTTGAACCCGACAATCAACGGGTCTAGAATTTCGCGTATCGAAATCTTATGCCCGCACTACGGCAGCAAGAACATCGAGCAGCGTTGTGCCTTCTGCGCTCTCACATCCAAAAAGAGCGCGTGGAGCCAGCGTCAAGGAGTTCGCGTATGCGTTTCGACAAATTTTCTTTCGGCTCGCTCGAAATCGACGGTAGCAGCTACGAACACGACGTTCTGATCGATCGCGGGGAGATCTCCAAACGCAAGAAGAAGCCGTCCAAGAAATTCCGCGAGCAGTTCGGCCACACGCCACTTTCCGTTGAAGAAAACATACCCTGGAAATGCCGCCAACTTGTGATCGGCAATGGTGCATACGGCAGATTACCCGTGATGCAAGAAGTCCGGCGCGAGGCCGAACGCCGGAAGATCAAATTGCTGGTGCTGCCGACCATCGAAGCCATCGAGCTGTTAAACCAAAACCCGAAAGACACGAACGCGATCCTTCACGTCACCTGCTAAGAGGCTGCACCAAATTCTGGCAATTGACCCTCACTCCGACGAGACGTAAGGTACGTTCACCCAACGAGAAGTTCCTTTCCGTCGTCGCGCCAGCGGCGGTTCCTTTCACCCCTCAACCACGAAAGGAGCACACATGTTTACCAGAGCAGTCGAGCTCACCAGCAAGTCAGGAAAATCGAGAGATCTGTCCAACGCCATCAATGAGCAGGTCGTACCCATGCTAAAAAAGCAGGCAGGCTTTGTGGATGAGATCGTGCTCGTCTCTGACGCGGAGCGCGATCGCGTGCTGGCTCTGAGCTTTTGGAAAACCCGGGAAGACGCCGAGCGGTATCATCGGGAGCAATACAATACCGTGCGCGAGAAGCTGCAGCACCTGATCGACGCCGAGCCCGTCATCCGTACCTTTGATGTCCATACCTCAACAGGCCACAAAATCGCAGCCGGCAAAGCCGCCTGAAGCGACGCCGATCGAATAAAGGCGAGCCTCTCGGCTCGCCTTGTTTCACGATTTTCATGACCAACCGGCTAACGCTATTCCGAATCACCTCCCGCCCTATGCTCAGCCGCCGTGTACGATCGCTCAAATGCATTTGCCCAAAAAATCTTCATTTCCCACCGATCATTTGCCTCAGAGCGGATAATCGAAACCCGCCAAACTCAATTGCCAGACGCTCCGAGCGGCGCACCCGCACGCGCGCGCTTAGGTGCGCCAAAAGTGCAGAACCTTGCGCCACCACGTGGCCGGTCTTATCTGCAACTCTCAATTTTCCATGTCTTATAGGCAGTCTAGTTGGCAGCAAAACTGCTCCTTGTGTACTCCTGGGCACAAAAGCGGTGACCTGCGCCTAGTTACCTCCCCCGCCAATTCAGTGCTGTTTGCGCAGTCAAGAAGTAGGCCTGCGTAACGGAGATGGAGTGTGTCAGTACTTCGGCTATTGGTCGCTGACGATCATGAAATCGTGCGCCGCGGTCTGTGCGCTCTGCTGAAATCTCATACCGGGTGGGAAGTGTGTGCTGAAGCGGCTGATGGCCGGGAAGCAATCGACAAGACACAACAGCTCAAGCCTGACATTGTCATTCTGGATATCGGAATGCCCAATTTGAATGGTTTGACCGCCACACGCCAAATTCTACAGGCCCAGCCCCATCAAAAGATCCTGATTCTCACCATCACCGACGAAGAGCAAGTCATTCGCGAAATATTGGAAGCTGGCGCTCGTGGGTTCGTGCTCAAATCCGATGCCGCGAGAGATTTGGTGGCGGCGGTTGAAGCGCTCCAAGCAGGAACAATGTTCTTCACTTCCCGGGTTGCAGAAATGGTTTTGCGAACATACCTGAACCAGAAGCAGGATCATTCTGAAGATGTGCCAATCTCATCAAGCCTTACCTCGCGCGAGCGTCAGATCGTGCAGCTCGTGGCCGAGGGTAAGAGCACGAAAGAGGTCGCTTCGATGTTGGATTTGAGTATCAAGACCGCTGAGAGGTACCGAGCAAACATCATGCGTAAACTCGGCTTCCACTCCAGGAGCGAGCTGGTCCTCTATGCGGTTCGCAACCATATCATCCAGGTTACCTCACAATGACGAGCGATTTCAGCAGCGCTCGCCTTGGCATTGCCGTTCGTATAAATCTCAAATCCTTCATTGCAGAAAATGCACTCCCAGCTCAGACATCCCTGTTTGGGTCCGCTTTCTGGCTCAAAACCGGGATCAGCGAAGTGAATTGTCGTATACAGAATTTGCGTCTTGATTGGTGGCTGTGGAGCTCCATTGCACCGCTGCAATTTCCGCCCTCGCCGTCGCTTACTGTCTGTGGCAGACGTATATCACTCTTTCAGGATAGCGCCGGCGTATAGGCACGATCGTGCTACACCCAATCGGGCCATTGGAAAACCGCCGAACCGCGTTACCATGCTGCTTAATCTCCCCGCAAACTAGCTAGCTTAGCTAGGCAGTTTCGTTAGAAAGACCGCGGTACTTTGCCGGGAGATGCCGATGCCAGCATTGCTTTCGCAACTGTGGTTCGATGACCAGGCCCAGGACGTCGCCGAGTACGCCATAATGTTGACAATTGCGATCGTGCTCGTGGCGGGCACGGTGCGATTGCTCGGCGCCCATGCCAACAATGTGTTTTCATCAGTAGGAAGTGCGATCCAGTGAAGGGTGTCGTCTCTGGGCGATCGGCAAAGTCGTTGGCAACCGAGAGTAGGGCCGCGGGCTAGGTTGCCGTGGCGTGGTGGGTGGCAAACCCGCGCTCGGGTTACGCGCCGTCTTCAGCTCATTACGATGATTCACAATTGTCTCGGGGGGCGTGTTTGGGATTACGCCCTTTTTAGTCTTTCTGCTCTGTTACACTCATGCCCTCGAGGTGCTCACCTCCGTAGCACCTAACCACGGTAGCGCTCAGCCTCGCCAGTGTGCAGTGTCTTTCAGCCACTGACGGGCCATTTACCCGCATGGCTTCCTGCAGTAGCCTCGTGACCTCCCTTGGGACTGCTCGGCGTGGGCGCTCTGGTCCACACCGAATCCGGGGCGCTCATTGCCCATGGTTCACTCCGGAATGGGCATGGCTACATTGTCTGACCAGGTTCGCGACTACGTATATCGCAATTACATCGTGCCGGCGAGGGAGAACAAAACAGCCTCGGTCACGGTTACAGCCGGGGACGTGCATCAGGCACTGAAATTCGACAGCCGGAGAATGTCTCTCGTTTGTGCCGCTCTCAATACCGCTAAGTTTGAGCGGCAATACGGCGTCCGCCTCTTGCAAAGAAGTGGCTCTGGGCACGGCCCAACCGCCACATTCACGTTTTCTGTCCACTCTGCCGGCGAACGCAACCCCGGAAGCCCTCTTCTAGGTGGTGAGCATGGTGTGCGAACAACAACCTGATCCAGAGAAGCCGGCTACGCGCGAATTGACCTTGGTTGAATCCCCGTACGGTTTCGCTTGGGGCTGCAAGGCCTGCGAGTGGTTCCATCCCCTTCCGAGTTTCATTTCTGAGGGAGAGTCGCCCATCGAGATTGTGCAACTCGCGTTTGATGAGCACGACTGCCAGGCTGCAAGGCCTGCGAGTGGTTCCATCCCCTTCCGAGTTTCATTTCTGAGGGAGAGTCGCCCATCGAGACTGTGCAACTCGCGTTTGATGAGCACGACTGCCAACATTACGACTAGTGAGTGCGCAATGCACGCCACCCACATAGGACAAAAAAAACCAAGCGGCTCCTGTTGCGGGCCTCGTTCGGACGGCCCTGACAGCATGAGCTTCATCACACTTGCCAGCTGATGCGCTATTCTGTTTAACCGTGAAACATGAAGAACCTCGCTGGAACCCAGCCACTAGCGAATGGTTCTGCGTAAGGTGTGGCCGGGCCTCCGATCACCTGACTAAACAAGACGCTCAGGTCGAGTTGGAACAATTCGAGTGCAGCCTTCCGTCGGTCAATGCCGTTCTGCACACCGCGAAAGAGGAGGGCGTTGCACAGCTCGTGTCCAAGCGCTCGCGTCAGGAGTACAGAGTCGCCTATCGCCTTGAGCAAATCACCGACGAGCCGCATTTGGCGCCCACGTCACCGATCATCACTCTGCTCGAGATCCATGCTCTTGAAGCTACCGCGATTCCCGACGGCGAATACCTGCTATACACCAAAGGCGGACCGCTTCACGCTCACAACTACCAGGGGCAATGGACTGCGTCCTGGGGGCTGCATAGGATCTGCATAAGTTTCAAATTGCTCATTGCAGAAGATGCACACCCAGCCTACGCACTCCCGCCGCGTTTACAGCGCTTTCTGAGGTAGGGGGCATCCGAACTACTTGGCCTAGGTTCGTATCCGTGGAGTCTCCGCTTAGGGATTAAGCACTTCCTCAAGCTTCACCCGGAGTTGATCATCCCGGATAACCAAGAAGTGGTTGGCATGCCAAAGAAAGGAGATCGGGCGCGGGCTATCCACGCGATTGGCGGGCCACGGCCGTGGCGTACCGTGAAACGAGTATGTATACCGGCCGTTCTGCTGCTCTTCGATCACAATCATGCCGGCAAAAGTCTGCGGCTTCGGCAGAAGCAGTGCCTCGAAGTCGCCGCGGTCAGTGCGGTAAAGTGCGGCACCTTCCAATCCTTCAAACGCTCCTTCCATCGTTGAGCGGAGAACACACTTCACTGTGAAGCCACGGCTACGCAAAATTTGTGCTAGCTCCATCGCGTCAACATAGGCTGCTATACACCAAAGGCGGACCGCTTCACGCTCACAACTACCAGGGGCAATGGACTGCGTCCTGGGGGCCTGCATAGGATCTGCATAAGTTTCAAATTGCTCATTGCAGAAGATGCACACCCAGCGCCAAAACACGCCCAATCCAGGATCTCTCGACCTAGACGAATGCCCTTCCTTCGATGCGTCGGGGCTCGAGCCTCGTTTCGGGCCTTGCCGCACGATTGCGCAGCGCGCAACGAATCAACAAAATCGTTGCAAGCGGAGGTGATGCTCACTGGGCACGGGGACGGCGGGGTGTTCGAGCGTCCCTGGACAAAGGCATATCGGAGGTGTTTCTCAACTGTGCAGCCGGCTGAGATCGGCGTAACCAGCGTCACAGTGCTCGAAAGAGAGTTGCCGGAGAATGCGTGAAATCAGTACTTCCCCTTCCAACACCGTCCGATCCTGCAAATCCAACTTGACGGACGTTTTCCAGATGGCTTGGAGTTCCACCCAAAGATGCTTTGTTTCCGGGCCGAGGAACTGAGCGAAAGTATCACTGCCCGAGGGATATTCAGCATTGGGAAAGCTTTCTAACATTTCAATAGCGATGATGTCTCGAATCTCTGTCCCCGTGTTGCTTAAGAATTCTTCCACTCGATCACAAGCCGCACGTACACCTTCCTGTTCTTCTTCGTAGACTGCTTCAGCCAGCAACTGCACAACGTGTAGGGCGTAGCCGCACGTACACCTTCCTGTTCTCTTCGTAGACTGCTTCAGCCAGCAACTGCACAACATGTAGGGCGTAGAGAACCGAGCCGCCATGCTGCTTCTTGAACATAAACCAACTCCCGTTCCGACCGGATTGAGGTCAATTGCACGACTGTGCTAGGCGGTGCGATGAGCGCGATGAGCACATGCCGCACTGTGCGGAAACAAGGCGCAGCTTCAAAAAATGAAAGCCTGGCTCTCAGCCTTTCTAAAACCCGGCCACGACTTGCTGCCGTACTCTCTGTACCCTCGCGCGGTAAGCCGAATCACGCCCCGGATTTGCTCCTCAACGTGGCCTTCATTCCTTAGCTCTGCAACGACTTCACGCGCTAAGGAAGAATCGACGGTTGGCTTTGACAACATCAGGAACTGAAGCGGGTCTTCCTCGTATCCTGCGATTAACGCGAGCAGCAGTCCGTCACGAACCGATTGTGAATGCATAAACATCTCACGATGAAAAATTTGATGTCAGGTTATGGTATGCGTCTAGCCCACCCGAATGGAATGGCCCGTGCGTGCCACATCCCTTAATGTCGGTGACATTTGTCGCGTTTAGCGTTGCCCTTTGCGGCGCCGAGCTGGAACAATTGAGAGCGGGCTGCTGCTGAGTGACTAGATTTGTTGACTTGCTCCACCCCGCGAACTACCATGCTGATCCGATACCGGTGCTGATGCCGGTTCGGTGCTCGCTCAAACCATCTCCCATCACCGCATCGTGGAGAAGCTCGGAGGCGGTGGTGGCATGGTGTCGTTTATTGAAGACACTGATGAGCTCGGGCGACTTGTCGCCCTAAAATTCTGCGCTTTAGGCAACACCGAGAACGGGATGATGCCAAGAGCAGCCGCTTTCAAAACAGGACACCTCAACCCGTGTTGAGTCCAGCACTGGACTTTGTTGAGCGCACGGACACAGAAAGCTACACTGACAGGATGACTGCGAAGCATCTTAAAACGACATTTGCCGTCGTTCTGCTAACTGCAGCCGGATGTAGCCGCCCGAAACAGTACAGGCTCGGCGAGGCGATACCGATCGGTTCTTATACTATGAGCATATCGATGACTGAGATGACCCACCTGGTACACCAACGCCAACTGGTTGTTTTTTACCGCTGTACCGAAGCGGGTGGGGCCTCGGTCTCGCAATCGGAACGGGAGGCGTTTCTCAGTGCTTGCAGGTCGCCCCGGTTTAGATTGCTCGACGGCAGAGAGAACGAATATGCTCCGGAGGAAGTCGTGTTGGCAGCAATGTATCGCGCTGATCGAACTGCTTACCAAGAGTCTTACACCCACGATGAAGACTCCCGGGTGATTAATCCTAGCGTCGAGGCCAAGAACAAGAAAGAAGCAGACGTGTGCGGAATCGGCGCTGCACGGCCCTCCCGAGCAATGGGTCGTAGTCTTTGACGTTCCAGAAGATGCAACGAAATTCACTCTTGAGCTCAAACCTTCGCTCTTTGGATCATCCGCAGCTGCCATCATCGCATTGGGCCGACGAAAAACAGGGCGCCCGCGAGGCCGTGACTCGTGACGTGAGTTCCAGCCAGTGCGCTCATCGGAGTGTTCTCCATTCGTTGTTCTCTGAACGCGTGGCGTGAGGATACGCCACGTTGTACATGTTCATCATGCGCATTCATCATGCTCACGGTTGCAACCTGGGTATACATTTGCGCCGTCTAGAGCCTTCGGCGAGGTGTTGGAGTCGTACATGTGGGTTAGTGCGAGCGCCGATGTGGATTGTGCGCGGGCAAGCCTTGGCTCTCGCCATGGCCTTGTCGATCCGCACCAGTGCTGCGCACGTGGAGGCGACTCCGCGGAATAGTGCGGCGGTGTTGAAAACAATCTACGTGGAGGCGACTCCGCGGAATGGTGCGGCGGTGTTGAAAACAATCTTCCGTTACCGAAGTGAAGTCCGCTAGCGACGCCATTTTGCCTCAATTTGCACATTCCCAGATTGCGCCCGGAACCGTGTCGTGAGCGGATTTAGGAGATGGAACGACCGCGAAAAATCACGCTAGGGTCGGCTCGATACGCGCAGCCATCGAAACGACTGCACAGTTTCTCGTCATAGGGCTGTGGAGGGGATGTGCATGTAGTGGAAAACAAGGCAAATAAAAGTCGCGGATGTTTTGGTCGACTTCAAGAGCGAGGGGGCGTACAAGCAAAGCGTGCAGCTCTCAGCCCCGCGCGGAGAGTACGCAATCGCAAGGCAGAATTACGTGCCCGAGTCTCGGTCTCAGCGCAAGGAGTTTGCGATGGCCAGGCGGCAAGAAACCCTCCTCTGTATCGACGATAATCAGAGCAGCCTCAACATTTGCAAAATAATTCTGGAAGACTTTGGCTACAAGGTCTTAACTGCCAGTAGCGCACGCGAAGGACTGGAAATCTTTGCGTCGCATGTCATCGATGCAGTGATTCTCGACTATCAAATGCCGGAGATGAACGGCGAACTGGTTGCTGCAGAAATGAGACGAACGAAGCCGCGAGTCCCCATTCTCATGCTGTCCGGCTGGGTGTCACTGCCAGAAAGCGCGCTTCAACTGGTGGACGAATATGTCGCCAAAGGAGACCCGGTCGAGTTCATGCTCCTAGCAGTTCAGCAAGTATTGAGTCGTGGCAAAAAGCGAAAGCCCGTAAGAGCCGTTACTCAGTCTCGGGTGGCCAGCTACGACTCTGAAGCCAGAATCGTTTGACCAAGCAGACACACAGTCTCGGTGAATACGCTAGTGCGTTCCACCCCCTCGTAGGACGATGAATGTGCATTTTCTTGGATAAGGGGGTTTTCCCCAGGAGCCCAAAATGAATCCTCGCGGACCGGGAAACGGGAAGTCCCATACCGCCCAACAACCGGAACCTCAGCAGTCCAGACGAGGCTTATTCCCTATCGTCGGTGTGGGTGCCTCGGCCGGTGGCTTAGAGGCATTCACACAATTGCTCAAGGCCTTAGGGCCGGGGACCGGGATGGCGTATGTGCTGGTTCAGCATCTGGACCCGAGCCACGAGAGCGCACTGACTGAGCTCCTGGCGAAGGCGACCGAGATGCCGGTCAGGCAAGTCACTGATGCCACGCCGGTGGAACCTAATCATGTGTATGTTATTCCGCCCAACGTGGACATGATCATTTCACAGGGAATATTGCGGCTCACAGCCCGTACCGAGACACGTGGCTACCACATGCCTATCGATCGTTTCTTACGCTCGCTCGCGGAGGACCAAGGGAGCAACGCGATTGGCGTAATTCTTTCAGGAACTGCTTCTGACGGTACCTTGGGGTTAGCAGCGACCAAGGCAGAGGGAGGCATTACCTTCGCCCAGGATGAAAAATCGGCCAAATTCGATGGCATGCCACAGAGCGCCATTGCTGCCGGCTGCGTGGATTTCGTTCTCCCCCCTGAAGCTATTGGCAGGAAGCTGGAGAGGATTCGTGCTCATCCGTATCTGGCCCCTGCTTCGTCCTCAAGAACACCTGAATTAGTGCCCGACGGCGATCCCCAACTAAAGAACATTCTTCATTTACTACGGATGGCAAACGAAGTTGATTTTTCCGATTACAAGCCCGCTACTGTTAAGCGGCGCATTCTACGCCGCATGGCTTTGCACCAGATCGGGACGTTGAAAGATTACGTCCAGCTTCTTCGGCACCATCCGGCTGAAGTGGAGGCACTGCACGAGGACCTCCTCATCAAGGTCACCAGCTTTTTCCGCGACCCCGCTGCTTTTGAAGCGCTAAAAGCCGAGGTGTTTCCTGGCATTCTGAAGCACAGGTCACCCGAGGAGCCCATCAGAGTTTGGGTGCCAGGGTGTTCAACGGGCGAAGAAACCTACTCGCAGGCAATTGCACTGCTCGAGTTCTTGGGCCATAGAAGCGCTGATATTCCCATCCAGCTTTTTGGCACGGACCTCAGCCAGGAAAGCATTGGGAAAGCCCGCGCCGGGATCTACCCGGAGAGTATTGTGGCCGATGTCTCGCCGGAACGGCTGCGACGCTTTTTCGCCAAAGTGGAAGTTGGCTATCGAATCAACAAAACGATCCGTGATATGTGTGTTTTCGCCAGGCAGAACTTTCTCCAAGACCCGCCTTTTTCTCGGATCGACGTTATCAGTTGCCGTAACGTGCTTATCTACCTCGGGCCGGTTTTGCAGAAAAGGATCATGCCCATCTTTCATTATGCCCTGAAGCCAAGAGGATTTCTGATGTTGGGCGGCGCGGAAGGCATAATTGGCACGGGCTCGGATTTGTTTGAGTTGATGGATAGGAAGCACAAGATTTATTGCCGAAAATCTACCCCATCCGGGCTGCACTTCGACTTCGCCGCTAGCCAGTACCCGACCGGAGCAGCAAACCTTGCGAGCGACAAGCAAACACAGAAGCGCGAGGGGGTTGTGCAACTCTTGGACTTACGCAAAGAGGCTGATCGCATCCTCTTAACGAAATATGCTCCCGTCGCAGTGGTGATTAATGACGATATGGAAGTCCTTGAATCCCGTGGACACGTGGGCCTTTATCTTGAGCTCGCGTCCGGCAGAGCCAGCTTCAACGTTTTGAAGATG
>Ga0209805_1001891_pt1 | contig 12321 bp, 6 predicted proteins | sample GraSoiAngelo_148_FD_185905 | JGI IMG/M metagenome (GOLD analysis project Ga0209805, IMG submission 185905) | Grasslands soil microbial communities from the Angelo Coastal Reserve, California, USA - 14_1009_09_20cm (SPAdes) (version 2) | ecosystem: Environmental > Terrestrial > Soil > Grasslands ... | reverse complement strand
TGAAACGCCCATCACTTCGGCGGTTTCTTCGATCGATAATCCGCTGAAGAAACGCAGTTCTACCATCCGGCTTTTTTCCGGATCTACCGTTTCCAGCCTGGTCAGCGCCTCATCGATGGCGAGCAGGTTTACATCGCGCTCCGGTGCAACAGCCACTCCTTCTTCGAGCGTGATGCACGTGTCGCCGCCTCCCCGCTTTGCCGCCTTTCGCGCACGCGCATGGCTAACGAGGATTCGCCGCATCATCTGCGCTGCAATCCCCAAAAATTGCGCACGGTTCTGCCACTTCATCTCATGTTGACTAACGAGGCGAAGATAAACCTCATTCACCAACGCAGTCGGCTGCAGGGTGTGACCGGCGCGCTCGCGACTGAAAGCCCGCACCGCCTGGCGATGCAGCTCATCGTAAATGATCGGGAGCAATTTCTCGAGCGCTTCCGTGTCGCCCTCTCTACACACCGCCAGCCATTGCGTGATATCACTGCGCGAGGGAATCGGCTCTGGCTGATGGGAGTTGTTCATCTTTCCGAGCGGACGCTCGTCAACCCATCATTACACAGCCGGCACTGAAAAAGGATAAAAAAGTTGGCGCGATTTTCCGTTCGCCTGCACGTTAGCGGGGCTACGGGCGAAATCGTCGGCTAAAAAGCCCTGTCCTCCACGAGCGAAATGGCATCGACGCGGTCATCGCTTACATTGTCAACGGACCACGGCAATGCCATTCTCGGGAATGGATGCTTTTTGCACTGTGCTGGTCGATCGCGGTGCTAACGAGGCGACGAACTTCTCGAAACGCGGATCGCCGCGCAGCGGGTCCCAGTCAGGGTCGAGCTTTAGGCGGCCGTAATCGATTCCGGACACCCGGTTGTTCAGCAGCTGCTCCAACGTTGCTAGGGCTAGGTCTTTCTCGCCCGTGCAAGCATAAATCTTGGCCAGCGAGCGCAACTGCCCGGGACCAAACCAGGCGTCCTTGGATAATGGTAGCAATTCACAAGCACGGCGGCCTTCACGGATAGCTTCTTCCTTTCGCCCGAGCGCCGAGTCTACCCACCCGAGATAGCTCCAGGCGGTTGCATACTCCGGCTGTTCTTCTACCTGCTTTTGTAAAATCGCACGCGCCGCTGTGTAAGCGCGAGTCGCCGTGGCTTCATCACCAAACATCCGTGCGGCGTAGGCGACGAAATCTTCCCGAGGGCGAACGAAATTACCCCCCACATAGATCCCCTCGGGAGGGATCGCCGCCAGCGCTTGGTCGATCGCGGCACGGTCGCGCTGCATGATCGCGCAAGGCCACAAATGCTCGGCGATTTGCGGTAGGGCCTTGGGATCCTCTGCCAGGATTGCATTCAGCTCGGCGCGGAGAGGACGCAGATCGGCTCGCTCATTCATCGCCTGGAAACCGCGCGCTGCGATGCGCGCGAAGTAGTCGTGCGAATCCAAGGCCGCCGCTCGTCGGTAGTATTCAGTTGCTTCCGAATAGCGGCGCAGCCCTTCCAAAGTGAAGGCGGTGTTCATGAGGGAATCGCCATCGCGTGGATCAAGCTCCACGGCACGCTGGAAATTCTGGATGGCTTCACTCCAGCGACCCTGCCTCCGATCCATTGCGGCAGTGAGGTAACAAACTTGGGAATTGTTAGGCAAACCGCGCCGAGCAAGTTCTAGCTCGGTCCTGGCACGGTCGTAGTCGAAGAATCCATGAAACCAATACCTTGCCTCTTCGAGATGAACCTCGGCGGCGTCCGGCTGAATCTGTGCCGCCTTTTCAATCGCTAGCCTGGCTAGCTCGCGCCGGGCCGGGGTGTGATCGATTCCGCCGAAGTAGGTGACCATATGGAAGCGGCTCAACGCGCAGTAGGCAGGCAGAAACTTCGGATCGCGCGCGACCGCTTGTTCCAGCAAGCGAATAGCTTCGAATAGATGTTCCCGAAATGGGGGCCTGAACTCCAGAGGCAGGGCTCGCCGGTAAAGTTCGTAGGCGGCGATGTTCGTGGTCGGTAGCCGCTCAATCGCCGTTTTCTCTCGCGCTGATATCTTGGCTTGCAGCTGGTTAGCGATGATTTGCGCAATCTGGCTTTGAATACCGAAAACATCTGTAAGATCGCCATCGTAGCTCTGGGCCCAGAGGTGGGCGTCGTTGCGGGCATCGATTAACTGAGCGTTGACGCGCACGCGATTTCCGGCGCGCTGTACGCTGCCTTCGACCACATTCGCGACGCCGAGCTGCTGCCCAATCTCACGCAGATTGCGTTTGGTCAGATCTTTGTATTGCATCACGCTCGTGCGACTGATCACCTTCAAATCCGCTACGCGCGAAAGGCTGGTGAGAATTTCGTCTTGCACGCCATCGGTGAAGAAGGCGTTCTCCTGGTCCTTGCTCAGGTTTTGGAACGGCAAAACGGCCACGGTCTTTTCCGGCGGCGACCCGGCCGATATCTCGATGTGTCGAGGCAGCAACCAAGCGACAGCAGCAGTTAACAGCATGCAGATGACGATCGCACCAGCCAGGACAGGATTTCGTTGTGACCACCGCCAAATCCGGACGGGCGGGCGGGCCGGTCGGGCCAGGATGGGTCGCGATTCCAAATGTCGCCCGATATCTTCCGCGAACTGTTCTACTGATTGGTAGCGGCGCTGCGGCTCCTTGCGCAACGCCATGAGCACGATGTTGTCCAGGTCGCCCCGGAGTACCCGTGGATCGGTCCGAGCCGGACTGGCGGTTTTCGTGAACCGTGAATCGGTGCCAGCCGGACTCGCGATCTTCGAAGCTCGATTCACGATTCTCGATTCTCGAATTACGGTGCTTGGTTTCGTCGGCTCCTGCTCAGTAATGGCGCGCTCGATTTCATGCTGGGAGCGATTAGTTAAGCGGTAGGGAGAACTACCCGTGAGTAGCTCATACAAAACTACTCCCAGCGAAAAAACATCGGTTGCGGTAGTTACTGGCTCGGCGCGAATCTGCTCCGGGCTCGCGTAGTACGGCGTCATCGGCCGCAGCCCGGTAGCCGTGGCTAATGTCTCGGCGCCATCAGACGGCGAGAGCATTTTCGCTATGCCGAAGTCCAGCAGCTTCGGCACACCTTCATTCGTGACCAGAATATTTGATGGCTTGATGTCGCGATGAATGACGGTATGCCGGTGCGCGTAACTCACCGCCGCACAAACTTCGCGAAACAATTTCAACCGTTCCGGTATGGCAACGCGATGCGCCTCGCAATATTGGTCGAGCGGAATGCCGTCCACGTATTCCATCACGAAGTAGGGTAGACCGTCCGCAGTCGTGCCCGCGTCAAAGAGCCGCGCGATATTTGGATGATCGAAAGTGGCGAGAATCTGTCGCTCTTTGCGGAAATGTCGCAGCACGGTGTCTGTGTCCATCCCGCGTTTGATAACCTTGATCGCGACGCGTTTCTGGTATTGCTCATCCGCGCGTTCCGCCAGGTAAACCGCTCCCATTCCGCCGCGGCCGAGTTCGCGCACCAGGCGGTATGGGCCGATGAGTTGCCCCGGCTCGAGAGCAGAACTTTCGGATTGAAGGCAGTCATCGGGCAGGAAAAAGTTCGGCCGCTCGATAAAGGTGCTGGCCTGGTCATGGGACGCGAGAAGTGATTCCACCTCACGCCGCAACTCCTCATCGCCGTTACAACTGTTGTGCAGAAATGTCTGCCGTTGCTCGGGCGAGAGTTCGAGCGCCTGCTCAAACATTGCCTCGATTTGTTTCCAGCGCTCCGCGGTCACGGGCCTATGCAGCGGCAGAAATTTCGCGATGCAGCCACGCTTTGGCAAAGCCCCAATCGCGGCGCACCGTCACGGTCGAGACCTTCAGCACTTCCGCGATTTCGTCCTCCTTGAGTCCGCCAAAATATCTGAGCTCCACTACCTGGGCTTTTCGTGAGTCGAGCGCTGCCAGTCTCTCCAGAGCGTCATTGAGATCGAGAATCGCTCCTGTTTGCGTGGGCGAGACCAGCGCCGCCTTGTCGAGTTCTACTTTGCTCGCGCCGCCGCCGCGCTTTTGGCGTTGCGCTGCTTTTGCGTGGTTAACTAGGATCTGGCGCATCACTTTTGCGGCGACCGCAACAAAGTGCGAGCGGTTTACAAAGCTTGGTCTCGTTTGGTCGGCGAGCCGGAGATAAGCCTCATTTACCAACGCTGTCGTTTGGAACGTGTGATCCGGCCGCTCCCCTTCCATGTAGCGGTGAGCCAAGTGTCGAAGTTCCTCGTAAACGAGGGGAGTCAACCTTGCGAGCGCAGCGCCGTCTCCCTGGCTCCAATTAGCTAGTAATTGCGTTATCTGCTCCTGGATTTGCCGGCGCGTTCCAGCCGCAATCTCTCGCGCAGTTGTAGGATCAACGGATTCTCGTTCGCCGTTCATCGGGTGGCCGCTCCAAAAAAATTTCTAATGCGATGATCGGTCTGGAGCCAGTTTGTTGCTTATACAAGTGGAAAGGAAATTACAAGCCTAAAACAACCAACCAATAGAAATCCAATCACCATGAAAACAATGAAAACAGTCCAGCGGCGGCTATTACCGGATGAGCAACGCTCGGAACAGGACCGGTCGGTCGCGGAATGATGGTCCACAGCAACAAAACTAAACCTCAAAAGAAAACATGAGATCTATGAAAACAAAACTCCTCCTCACGACGCTTCTGGCGTTCGCATTAGCTGACTTCGCGGCAGCGAAAGAACAAGTCCCCTTCAAGGGTCCCCTGGCAGGACTTGAGACCGACGTCGTCGAATTCCCGACCCTGTTTGGAAACCTGAAGGCGACAGGACATGCCACGCACCTTGGCCGATTTACCATGACTCTCCAGGCCCAGGTCGACCTCCTAACCGGCATGGGCGTCGGGTCGATTCGGTTCATCGCGGCCAATGGCGACAGCATCTTCGCGCTCTTCACCGGTCAGGAAACTCCCACGGCTGATCCTAATGTCGTCTCGCTTGTCGAGGTCGCGGACATCACCGGCGGAACGGGCCGGTTCACCGGTGCCACAGGGAGCTTCTCACTGGAACGCGTTATCAACCTTGCCACGGGCGTCTCCTCGGGCTCGTTTACCGGGACGATATCTCGTGTCGGAAACCACTGAAGACAATTTGGCTTAACTTTGCCACCACTGCCGAGCGTTCATTAGACCGAGAATACGAAAAGTTAGAGAGCCCGACCGCCGCGCTGCTCGGAACCGCTGCGGCGATCCCGCGTTAGATTATTGAGACCGCAGCACGGGCGAAGTCAGAACAAATCCCCGCAAGAAGAGGCCGGTCAGCACTTGCACTTTGAGTTGCTCTCCACCGAAAGAAGGATGACCGCGCTCTTGAGAGGGTTGGCGTGGAGTTTTCGAGTCACAAACTACAAGGGCCGGGCGGTACAAGAACGCGCGGTCGGCTACTATAGCGCGGTCGTTGGAGCCACCGCCCTGTCCGCCGTACTAACCGGCCCTACGACGGCTACAGAGAACCGGCGACAACGACGAAAAAACCTGGCGTGATTTGGCGCTGGCCTGCGCGTTAGCAGGTGAAAGGCAAGATCTATGAAAAGAGTAACAACAATCCTCCTGTCCATTTCCCTGCTGCTGCTCCTGATCGGGCTCGCACCGTCAGCCCGCGCGGAGTTTGGCGTCAGCTTCAGCACTGCGGTCGATACCTCAACCACAATCCTCGGCGGCACTGGCACCTTCACCGATTTCCCTACTGCGCCGGCTATCAGTTACGGCCACATCGCTTTCATGGGTCTGGGCTCGGGCGGACAGATAGGCTTGTATCTGAAATTATCGCAGTATTCTCCGGGCGATCCGTACAAGGTGATGGCCGACCTGAACACCGCGATCCCGGGCGGCACTGGCACCTTCACCGACTTCGCTCTGACTGATCTTAGTCTTAGCGATACCAGCCTTACCTTTATCGGCAGCGGCTCAGGCAGTCAGCTCGGTGTTTACGTTGCCATCCCTGGCGATCCATATCGGGTCGTAGCTAACCTGAGCACACTCATTCCTGGCGGCAGTGGCTACTTCACGAATTTCATTCCCAACGATCCCTACCGGCACGCTGCTCCGGTCATTGACGGGAGTAACGTCGCGTTCCTCGGCTACGGCGATTCGGGCCAAATCGGCGTGTATGCTCAATTCACCGATGCGCTCAGCGTGGTGGTCGACCTGAACACGCCCATTCCCGGCGGCACCGGCAACTTCACCAATTTCGTTCCACCGAATCCAGTTGTCCCACCTAACCCGATCATCAGCGGCGATGTGGTCGCGTTCCTCGGCTTCGGTGACGGCGGACAACAGGGCATCTATCGGTTTGTACCGCCGAACCCGATTATGCCCAATGGTTCGCTCACGGTTCTGGTGGACACAAACACGTTCATCCCGGCGAGCACCGAGAGCGGTTCCAGCTTTGAGCTGTTTCACTCGGTGACAATGGAAGACGCAAATGTCGCTTTTGTCGGCGGCACGCCAGACGTGTTTGCCGACGGCGTTTTCATCCCGGGGCAGCTTGGTGTTTACAAAGACATTGGCAGCGGCTGGCAACGAGTGGCCGATCGCAACACTTCAATTCCGAGCCACAACGCCCTTTTCAGCTTATTCGGCGCGGTGGCGATCGATCCCGGCTATGTGGTGTTCGAAGGTTTTGGTCCGAATGGCGTGCACGGTCTCTACACCGATTTCGCCGGCGGGCTGCACAAAATCGTGGAAGCAGGCGACGTGGTCGGCGGCAAGACGCTGACCGATTTCTACTGGAGTCAGTTCGGTTTCAGCGCCGGCGCGAGCGCACAGGTAGTCTTCGCGGCTGATTACAGCGATGGCTCACACGCGATCACCCTCGCGACTTTGACGAATGGCCCCTGTCCCCACAGCCAGGGTTACTGGAAGAACAATCCGCGGCTATGGCCGGTGAGCTCGCTCACCCTCGGAAGTCAGACCTACTCGAAAACCGAGCTACTCAATCTCCTTAAGAATTCCACGACCAGCGACGCCAGCGTGATCCTGGCCCGGCAATTAATTGCAGCGAAGCTCAACATAGCCAACGGTTCCGATGGCACGCCAGTCAGCAGCACAACCACTGATGCTGACTCGTTACTGAGTCAGTTCGCCGGCAAGCTGCCTTACAAAGTAAAGACTGCCTCAAGCATCGGCAAAGCGATGGTGAAGGACGCCACCATCCTGAACAACTACAATAACGGCGTGCTGAGTCAGTTCTGCGGTCAGTAAGTACGGCTCTAGCGTGCGCTGTCTCCAGCGCACAAACGTGAAGCCGCACCCTCGCGTACCCAGAATCCGCTGGGCCAGCGGACGCTACAACACGCCGCGCGAAAAAACTTGGCGTGATTTGTCCGCGATCTGCGCGTTAACCGCTGAAGCCATATTTTATGAAAACAAAGCTCAGATTCCCTGGCCGGTTATTGCCTGTGGTGCCGCTTTTGCTGGTGTTTACGGTTCGCGTCCAAGCGGCAAATCAAATCGTTAGTAATCTGGGTGACACCGGCCTTGCTTCTCAGCTACGTCAGAAGATCAACGCCTGCCAGAGCGGAGCCAGTCCGGGCGGCACAATTACTTTCAGCGTCGCCGGCACAGTCACACTCGATTCAGCGAAAGGACCTCTGCCCACAATTGTAAACAACGTTGTCATCGATGCTGGCAGCAAGGTGCAGATCAGCGGTAACAACGCGATACACATCTTCAACGTAACTACCGGCGCAACGCTCACTCTCAAGAATGTCACCATCAGCCATGCCAATTCACAGAATGGCGATGGCGGTGCCGTAGCAAGCACCGGCACGGTGAACGCGGAGAACACCAAGTTCCTGTATAATCAGACCTCAGCTAGCTGGAGCGGCAGTGCAATTCTTTGTTGGGGTCCGCTCACGATCACCAACTCCGAGTTCGCCTTCAACACCGGCGGCGGGGGCGCGGTCAAGCCACGGTCATCAGACGCAATTACCACTATCAGCGACAGCAATTTCCACGATAATTCGTCAACCGACAGCGCCGGCGGCGGCTACGGCGGCGCCATTCAGGTGTTCGACGGGCCGACCGTGACGATTAACAACAGTACCTTCAGCAAAAACATCGCAGTTCACGGAGGGGCGATCTATGTCTCAACAAATGCCACCCTGAATGTGAATGACAGCACCTTCAGCGGGAATTCGAGTGCGCATACTGGCGGTGCAATAGATAATGCAGGTACCGCCACCCTCAGTAGCGTCACCCTGGATCATAACTCCACGGATCCTGAGGCCGGCGGTGAGGGCGGCGGATTGTATAATAGTGCCACGGCTACGCTCGAAAACGTCACTTTGAGCGGCAACTCCTCCACCACCGGAGGTGGGATTAATACTGCGTGGGGCAGCGGCCCGATTACGCTGACCAACGTCACTTTGAGCGGCAATTCGGCCCCAACCGGGGGCGGTATCTATAATGGCGGCGCTTTCGTCAATGGCAACGTCGCTCTCACTTTGAAAAACACGCTCCTCAAGACAGGCCCAAGCGGCGCGAATTGTTCAAACTTTGGCGGAGTTGGCGGCGACCACAGTTTATCAGACGACGGCTCGTGCGGGTTTAGCGCGGGCGATAACGTCACCGACCTTTTCCTCGGACAGCTCGCCGACAATGGCGGCCCCACACTCACCCATCTGCCGCAGCCGGGCAGCCGGGCGATCGACAATGGAACGGATACCGGCGCGCCCGCGACCGACCAGCGCGGGGTGATGCGTCCTCAGCTCGCCGGGATCGACGTCGGCGCGGTGGAGGTCGTACCGCAAACTTTCCAGGATACAGATCCGTCTATCCTATATGATAACTGGTTCGACTTCGGTTCCCCTAATGCAAGCGGCGGCTTCTTCCGTTCGAGTAACCACACTAACGATACCGTTACTTACAAGTTCAATGCTACTTCCATTAAGTGGATCACGCGCAAAGGGCCTGAGATGGGTAAAGCGCTAGTCACGATCGATGGCGTGAACAAGGGCACGTTCGATCTATATAATCCCAGTGCGCTATGGAACCAACAGTTTCTCTTCAGCGGGCTAGCGGCTGCTGCGCACAACATTGTAATCAAGGTCACAGGCACGAAAAACGCCAGTGCATCCGACTTCCTGGTGGCATTGGATGGCTTCCAGGTGGGAAGTTCCGCGAACGTAGTGCAAGAGAGCGCGCTGGGCGTGCAGTACAACAAGTGGGTTGGTAAAACACAGGCGGCGGCAAGTGGTAGCTCCTACCGCGTCAATGGTAGTCTGGGCGCAGACGTGAATTTTCAGTTCTCTGCCACATCTATCCTTTTTGTGACGGCGCGGGGGCCGAGCTATGGCAGAGTCAATATTTACATTGATGGCATGCTCGTATCGTCAAACCTCGATTTGTACGCTCCGACGCAGCAGTGGCAGTACAAGATCGGCTATTCCGGGCTCACTAACGGCTTTCACGTAATCGACGTCCGGCCCACTCACACCAAAAACGCCAGTTCCAGCGGATACGGCGTGGTGGTGGACGCGTTCAAAGGATTTCCTAACCAGGCGAACTAGGTAGAGGCTTGTTTGTCATTGCGAGCCGCATTCTGCACCATCGTTGAAAAACGTGGCGCTTTTTGACTTCCGACTGCGGGTTAGCGGGTAAAACCCAGCCCGATACAAAAAGTTTGGCGCGATTTGCGGGAGGACTGCGCGTTAATCGGTAAACCCATTAAATCACCATGCGAACTTCATCTTTTTGGTATAATAGCTCTTCACAGAACAGTAACGCGGCACGCCCGTGCTATTCATTCAGCTCGCTAGTCATCGCGCTAGTTTGCTTGGCATTACCTGCTGTAGCGAAAGCAGCCGACATCGGTAAACAAAACACGGCCGACGGCGCGGCAGCTTTGGACTCGACTACGACCGGGCATGACAATACCGGCATCGGTTACGCCGCGTTAACCGACGACGGCATTGGTTCATTTAACACGGCTGTCGGTGCCTATAGCCTTCTGACAAATGAAGGCGCCGACTATAATACGGCTCTCGGGTGGGGGACGCTTTACAACAATATTTCCGGCGGTGGAAATACCGCGATTGGATATCGAGCGCTGAACAACAACAATTCAGGCTATAACACCGCTGTTGGATATAACGCGCTGTTTGCCAACACAGACGGCACGCTTAATACCGCCACTGGCACAGCGGCGATGACCAACAACACTTCTGGTTTCAATAACACCGCTACTGGCGCAAACGCCTTTTATTATAACCAGACCGGTAGCAACAACGTGGCTGTGGGTGAGGAAGCGCTGTTTCGCAATGTGTCTGCCAACTTTAATACCGCAATTGGTACTACCGCGCTCCACGAGAATACCGGCGACTTCAACACTGCCACTGGCGGGCGGGCGTTGTACACGAATACGACTGGCAACAACAATACCGCCACTGGTTACAGTGCTTTGCGTTATAATACGACCGGAACTAGTCTCGCTGCCTTCGGTTCATCCGCCCTGTCCCACAACACTACCGGAGTGTCGAACGCAGCAGTTGGTTATGGCGCACTAAACAACAACACTAACGGCGCGCAAAACACGGCTGCCGGCGCAGAGGCGATGTACGGCGGCGCGTACAACAACGGCACGGGCAGCTATAACACTGCAACAGGCTTTCAGTCACTTTATACCCTTACCAGCGGCGGAGGAAACGTGGCTGATGGTTGGCAGGCGCTCTATAGTAATCGAGCAGGCGGCTACAATACCGGTGTTGGTGTAAGTGCGCTACGGCAAAACACCACCGGTAACCAAAACACTGCCACCGGCGTAAACGCGCTCTACCACAACAATGGACAGAATAATACGGCGATTGGATTTAAGGCGCTGGAACAGAATATGACCGGTGGCAACAACGTCGCGCTTGGATACCAGGCAGGGCTAAATCTGGGCGGTGGCAGCAACAACATCTATATCGGCGCCAATGTTCTCGGCAATAGTGCCGATGCCAACATCATCCGGATTGGTACGACTACCCAAACGAAGACGTTCATTGGCGGCATCTCTGGTAAAACCGTAAGCAACAGCACAGCGGTCTACATCAACGCCAGCGGTCAGCTCGGGACAGTTCAATCCTCCGCGCGCTACAAGGATGACATCAAACCTATGGACAAAACCAGCGAAGCTATCCTGGCACTGAAGCCAGTCAGTTTTCGCTATAAGGAAGAGCTCGATCCCGATCACGTTCCGCAGTTCGGTTTGATCGCGGAGGAAGTCGAGAAGGTTAATCCCGACCTGGTCGTGCGCGACGAGGACGGCAAGGTAATGACGGTCCGTTACGATGCCGTTAATGCGATGTTGCTCAATGAGTTTCTAAAGGAACATCACAAGGTGGAGCAACAGGCTGCGGCCCTCGCGCAATTGCGGAAAAAGGTGGAAACTCTTTCTGCCGGCCTGCAAAAGGTGAACGCCAAAGTTGAGATGAGCAAGCCAGAACTGCAACTGACGGCGAACGAGTAGACGAGAACATTTGTAGCCACGCGCCTGGCACAAGGCCGTGGCTGCCCCGAGGCAAAAAAGATGACGTGTTTAGTCGGCTGTTTGCGCGTTGCAATACAGGAGCACCATTAGATGAAAACCAGGGTAATTAAATTGCTTGCCGCGCTGCTGGCGGTTTCGTCCGGCTCGGCGTTCGCCGCTTCAAGTCTCGATGCTACCGGAAGCGGCTTCTATGGATTGTCACCGTCGGCAGGTCCATTTGGCCGGACCAACCTGACGCCTTTGACCATCGTGGATCCTAACGGCGGGTTGAAAGTTAGCATCTCGGCCAACGGGCAACGTATCCAGCAGGTTGATGCATCGCATAGCTTTGATTTCGTCGCTACCCTGAACGGCAATGGCAGTGTCAATTTCGGCGGCCTTGGCGGGTCCTTCTCGTTTCTGCTTCAGGCGAAGCCCGAGTCCATAGCTGCTCAGTCCGGCACCGTCTATAACTACGGACATTCCGAGCTGGTCTCACACATGCGCCTGACGTTTAACGACAGTGGAATCGTAAACTCCGGCACGCTGCCTGCCGGTAGTCCGGTCACAATGCGTTTTATTGTTATCAATCGGGGCGGCGGCTCGGTCAGCGAACCGGCTGGTTTGGGTTCAAACAACCCTCACTACAACGATTACTTCTCCGGCGCCAATTCCAACGGATACGTGAATCTATTTGACGAGAACTCGCTCGCTCACATTGACGACGCGCTTTTCTTCGAAAACCAGATCACCGTCATTTCTTTCAATAGCGCCGTCGGTCATCGTGTCGATCTCACTGCTGTGTACAGCATCGACGGCATCGGTTATGCGGGCCTCGATGGCCAAATACCGGGCGTCAATCCATTCTAC
>Ga0209805_1001890_pt1 | contig 12333 bp, 13 predicted proteins | sample GraSoiAngelo_148_FD_185905 | JGI IMG/M metagenome (GOLD analysis project Ga0209805, IMG submission 185905) | Grasslands soil microbial communities from the Angelo Coastal Reserve, California, USA - 14_1009_09_20cm (SPAdes) (version 2) | ecosystem: Environmental > Terrestrial > Soil > Grasslands ... | reverse complement strand
AGGGCTTCATCGCCAAAACCCCCGCGAGAGCCACTCTCTGCTGCTGGCCCCCGGACAGCTCGTAGGGCGCCAGATCTCTCAGCGGCAGGGTGCCGGTTACATTCATCGCCTCATCTACTCTCTGTCTTATCTCTTCCCTGCTCAAACCCAGATTCTCGGGCCCGAAGGCGATATCCTTCTCTACTGTCAGGGCGAACAATTGATTCTCAGGATTCTGAAACACGTACCCCACTCTACGGGAGAGTTCACTTGTGAGCTGAGTCGTCACACTTAGACCGTCGACAAGCAATTCACCCGTCCATTCTCCCTGATAGAAATTGGGGATCAGCCCGTTTAGACACCGACAGAGGCTTGTCTTTCCACAGCCGCTAGGGCCGGTTAGAAGTATGAACTCGTCTTCTCTGATGGATAGATCTATGCCTTGAATGGCCGCCCTTCGCGCGCCGACGTACTGGAACCCGAGATTTTTCGCGATAATGATCTCTCTGGGGGCATTGGCCACGACCTACTCACTTTCGGGTTGCTACTCTGTCTTGGAAGATTCCGACTAGCGTGCTATATTAGGTCTGGAATGGCCCAGCAGACTCTCTGAGAACATCAACACAGATTTTCAAGATATCCTGTACCTGCCCAGGAACCGATAACCCGGCTGCTGTAGGATGACCGCCTCCAACCCCTCCTAGCTTCTTCCCGAGGGGGATCGAAAGGTCTCTCGCCAAGTGGACCCCTGTCTTGTTGTGGAAATCCTCTGTAGCTCTCATGTTTACGCGAACTCTGTCTTTAGATTCTCCCGCTACAAAAGCGACGTGAGCTCCAAGGGACAATAACGCACGCGCCGCTGATGATTGATAAGAACCCAGGTCGGACGTGGCGACAATCCAGTTGCCCATCAAGATTATTTGGGATCGTCCTGCGGCTTTGAGACGAGCGACACGTTCGGATCTGCTCATCGGAGTTGAAAGAATTTCTGATAGACGTCTCGGGTCCGCCCCAGCCTTAACCAGCCCAGCGGCGACGTTGAAGGTCGATTCTCTCGCCAGCAAGAAGTGCTTCGTCTCGACGAATATCGCGGCAAGCAGCGCCCGCGCTTCTACCATGCCAGGCTCCGTCTTGGAGGCGCGAAAGAGTTGGCACACTACTTCGGCGGCTGCAGCAGCAGACTCGTCTACGATCATTAGCGAGGCGATCTTCGTGGTGTCGGGGTGTGGATGATGGTGATCAATTACAATTATTGGTATCTCGCCATGCAGGATCTTTTCTCCGATCTTTCCTAGCTGGTCTGGTGTGTTTGTGTCGATTAAGATGGCCATGTCCATGCCTGGGGGGAGGATTCCGTCGGGCGTGGCTATTCCCAAGTTTTCAAGCAGTTGTTTCGTTGAGGAGCTTACTCCTTCTGGGCAGACAATCTTTGTCGAGGTTGCAGCTGAGAGCGTCTTCAGCAACGTTTGAAGCGCGAATGCCGAACATGTAGCGTCAGGATCTGCATTCTGGTGACAGAGTATGGCAATGACGTTTGATGATCTGATGTTGGAGATGAGCGATCGGAGATTCGAAGCCCAGCTGGTCTTTTCGATATCACTGGGCTTCAGAGGATTATCTCTCAGTTAGACGAGCTGGTTGGTCTGAGCTTCTCCTGCAGTTTCTCTTGAAGCTCCTTGATTCTTTCCTTGGTTCTCTCTTCCTGCCGACCAAGCACTGTAATCCGGGTTCCCAGCAGCTCTTTTCTCTCTTTCAGCTCTGTCAAGAGTGTCTGCCGATCCGACTTGACCAGGAGGCTTCCAACGCTCTTGTAGACGGGCGTCTGGTCTGTGACCTTGTCGAGTTCCGAAATGGCTTTGTCTGTTTCTGAGGCTTCGATCTCCAACTGTTGTTTCTGGGTCATTACTGCTTGCAATGTCTGCTGTAGTTGTTGTAGTCTGCCGAGTTGTTCTTGTAACTGTGGTGGAAGCTCAACTTCTTCGGTCAAAAGTACTACCTGATGATCTTGAAATCAGTCAGGGTTTGCGTTCCTATAAAAGGGTGCAACAACATTCACAGTCTTCACTACTACGGCGACGAATCGGAGAAACGTGTTTGACGCCGCTCGCAACGCGACGATATCGTCTGCGAAGATCTGCAATTCTAGAGTTCTGCCTTTCCGTTTCACGGAGACATGCGATCTGAATCCTGATGGTTGCTTTGTCTCAGGTAGGAGAGAACTGTAAACGGTCTCGGCGACTTTCGATGATGGTAGGCTGATTTCTATCGTTATCTCGGAGGAAGCGTTCTCGTGTCTATTCTTCCGCGGGAGTTTCTGCTTCTCCCTGGGTTTCCTGTTCGCTCTTTGCCTCAACTTTCTCAGCAGGCTCAGCTGGAGCCTTCCTTCTCCTCGCTCTTGGCTTCTTTATCGTGACGACCATCGATGGGGCAACTCGGGCGCCGCCCCTAAGACTGTCAAGCTCTGTTGACAAGGTGGAAGGACTCATCAGTCCTCGTGTAGCTCGCGCGGCTATTTCTCCAAGCTTCGTCGTCGGGGCGTAGGCGCCGCCCGCGAACTTGAATCCGCATTTTCTGCAGTGCCAGACTCCTACGCTCCACCTCTTGACTGTCCTGAACATACACCTCGGACACTCGTGTTTCGAACGTAGACCAGTCACTATTGCAATGTACCGTCGTCGAGTAACCGTGCCATACCGTGCGCCGAAACCGCCTGCTAAGCCAGTCTTGCGAGTCATCAGCCTTTCGCCGCAGCCAGTATCTTGGCCCGGTTCTCTGCCGCCTTTGCAACCGCCAGGTGGACGGCCTTTTTCAACTCATCCGGGGTAAAGCCATAGAGCCCTCCTTTCTGCATCGCACAGAGGTGGCCGTTCTTGTCTATCGTCACGGTGAGCCTCGCGCTCATCACCTGCTCCTCCTCCAGTGACGGATCTACGACGATTGTCTTGTCGATCTTCGCGAACGTAACCGCGACTGGATGATTGTTGAGGGGTAGTTGATGATGTCCGCCCTTTTCGATCACTTCATCGCCCTTCACTTCCATCTTGGCGACCTTTGAATTGGCGAGTGCCGCTAGGGCGGCCATGGATGCTGCATCAATCAGATTGCCGTCGTGGTCGAGCACGTAGACGTCAACGTAGACGACTTGGACCTTCTTTCCTTTCTGGATTACTAGGGACTTGAGATCGACAGCCTTGGACTCTCTTATCCCCCTGTCAACGACCCTGGAGAGTTCTATAGCCGCTTCGCTGGGCGGGCCCATCTCGAAGGATGGCGACGCCAGCGGGACCAGTTCGGCGTTCACTGTCAAGACCCCTTCTTCTGGAGTGTCTGGGAAAGGCTCGCCTGTTTCGATCTTTATTCCCGCCAGAACCTTCGACTTGCCTAGGAAGACTTGAGCGGACCCGTTTGCTTTTTCGATCAGCCCTACTTGGATCTGGATTGGTCTGTAGCTTTCTAAGCCTCTCTCGTCAATCCGTTTGCCCTTGGTAACCAGATCCACTACAGTCTTCTGTTCCAATTTAGCCACTGGTGGAAGTTGGGGAGTTGCCGACATTATGCGACTATCTCCGGTTCCTCTCTTTCCTCAACCGCGTCTTTGATGGTAGCGTATTTCTTCTTGAGAGTCTCTCTCTGCATAGTGTGTATTGTTTTGCAAGCTTCCATGGCCATAGACAGTCCCTGCTCAAACTCCGCGGTGGTCAGATTACCATCCATTTGTAGAAGGGTCACCAGTCCCATGTTCGGTACGAGGGCGACTGGTAGATCGGCATCCCCGTACTTGTCTTCCGCGTCTGAAAGATCCAGCGCCATCTTTCCCTGAATCTTTCCAACTGCGCAAGCGGCAACCAGTTCCTTCATTGGGATTCCTGCATCAGCAAGTGCAAGTGAAGCTGCTGTGATCCCGGCGCAACGCGATCCGCCGTCAGACTGCAGTACTTCTATGAAAACATCTATTGTAGTTCGAGGGTATAGGTCGGTTAGGACGACTGGTTCGAGGGATTCTCGGATGACCTTGGAGAGTTCCATTTCGCGTCTTGACGGCGCGGGCGACTTTCTCTCGTCGACTGAGAAGGGCGCCATGTGGTACCTGCATCTTATGACAGCTCTCTCCGGCATGGCGATGTGTTTGGGATGAGCTTCTCTCGGACCATACACCGCGACGAGAATCTTATTCTTTCCTTGTTCTATGTAGGCGGAGCCATCGGCCTTGTCGAGCAGCCCGACCTCTAGCTTCAAAGGCCTTAATTGGTCTAGGCGGCGGCCATCGATCCGCAATCCTTTCTCGTCGATCAGTTTTTCAGGCTGTTTGGGTTCCGGCAACTTGTTCAACCATCCTAGATTTCGATATCATTTCCCTAATCCGGTCGGTTAGTCCTCTTGTATGTGCCTCACGTTCAACCATGTATATGGCTTCTACCGCGACCCTCTCGTCCTCTGGAGACTTGCCCCAGACGAGCACGACCCCGTTCTGACCTACAGTAATCTGGCATCGCGTCTCCTGCTTCAGCATACTAATCATGGACCCTTTTCTTCCAATTAGACGCGGAATCTTAGCGGCACTGATCTCGACAACGCGGCCCGTAGATACTTTTCCCAACCCAGGACCCTTTGCCGTGAGGAGCGGGTCTCTGGTTCTGTCAAAATCGAGCACTTCTGCCAACACCATGTCTCCAATGTCAAAGCTAGAGGAAAGATCTCGTCGCCTCGGCCCTCTAGGACCGGGGGTCTCAGAGGCAGGCAACATCGCCTCGTAAGGTGCGCGAATATCCACCGACCAGCCTGACAATCCGATGTCGACTATTCGACCGCCAACAAGATCGCCAGCACGGGGAAAGTAGCCGCCCTTCAACGGGACCACAAACACCCTGTTTCCATCCACTTCGAGTATCCCAATGCATGCCGAGAATATTTGGGTCCCGATCTTGTACGCGTTGTCGCCAAGAAGATGGTCACCTTCTGCTAGAAGCTCCCCGGGAGCCACCACTGCCTTTGGTTCTGCGACGAGCACCAATCTCTGCTACCTCTAGGTCAATACCTTCGTCTGTATAGTTCCTTGCGTCAGCTTCCCAACCCTGTCGATGAACGAGCCATACATCCCCGCCGGCATTTCGATTACGGCCATCAGAGAACCGTCTGACTGCCATTCCTCTCGACTAACAGTCCCGAAGCTCTTGAACGCATTGTACGCTCTGGCGGCGTGTTCTGGAAAAACCTTGACGGCGATGCGCATCTGCTCCAGCTTTATCGGAAGAATAGGTCTCAACTCTTCCAGGACCAGCTTCGCCTGCTCCTCGGCACTCTTGTAAGGATCGATCGAGAGACGAACCTGTCCCATAGCCTGCTCAATTCTCAGAGGTGGATGAGGCGTCCCGGTTCTAGGGTCGATGGCGTTACGGGTGATTATTGTCACGATCTGCCGTCTCTTCTCCTCTATGAGCTGTCGGCGCTGTTCAGTAGTGAGCTGGAGTTCGCCGCTCTTCATTACCTCCTCGGCTATTTTTTGCGGGTCGGTCGATCCGAAGTATTTCTGGAGCTTCTCTTCGGAAGCCCTGGTGCCCTTGCTTGAATCTGAGTATATTTCCTCGATTAGAAGCACTTGAGAGATGGGCACTTGTTTTCCAAGCTTGTAGTCTAATGCTGGCTCGGGTTTTACCAGTATCTCGAAGTGGTCTTGTCCCTTTGTTAAGCGAGCAGTTGTGTACTTGTCACTCATTTGCCAGCCGGAGCCTTTTTGCTAGCATCCATCCTTCGAAGATACTTGTCTACCTCTTCCACGGGGAGTTTCTGGAACTTTCCGGTCTCCCGTGGGATAATTGCAACCCGAATCTTCTGAGGTTCAGCCTTGCCTTCCAGTACCTTCGTCATGCACTTCATTCCCAGCAGAAGGGCTTCGTCCATCGTGAGGTTGTCCCGATACTCCGCTTCAAGAATCTCGTTTGCAGCGTCACCGCCAGCTCCTATAGCCCAAGCCCGATAGGCGAAGAAGGCTCCACTGGGGTCCGTCCAGAATAATCTGCTGCCTTTCTTGTCAACTCCTCCGAAGAGCATTGAGATGCCGAAGGGTCTTACTCCCGCATGCTGAGTGTAGAGCTGTTTGATCTCTCCGATTCGCCTTGTCAGGATTTCAATGTCAATGGGTTCGTCGTACATCAGCTTGTTGCTTTGGGCATAGATTCTGGCTTGATCGACTAGAATGTGAGCGTCGCAGCTCAGACCAGCGACGGCAGTTCCCACGTGCTCGTCGATTTGGAATATTTTCCACATGAAGGATAAATCTTGAAGTTTAGATCCGGCCCTCTCCTCGGCTGCGAGGACGACTCCCTCTGGTGACGCAATTCCAAGGACTGTCGCGCCTCGCTTAACAGTCTCGCTTGCGTATTCAACTTGGAAGAGTCTCCCGTCAGGGGAGAACACGGTAATGGCCCGATCGTATGCGCCGGGCACAGCAAACATCGACAAATTTTACACCTAGATAGATTTCGGAGAAGCGAGCCCGTAGGTGCGTACTAAAACCTTTCCCACGATCCGTTTCTCCGATGATTCAAATGCGGGGTCGGCCCGTCGCAGAGAATATCATCCCGTGGAGAGGTCATGCTGGGACTGGCGTCCTCATTCCCCAAAAGAATAATCACGGACTACGTAATATCGTCTATGCTCCCACCTCCGACGATTCGATAGGGACTCCCGGACTGCTTTCGAGTGATTCTAAGAATTGACTGATTTCCTCGCTTGGTTCGAGATTGGACTTGATTCTAGTCCGAAAAGAAAGGTGGATCTTGATTGGGTCTTGATCCTTCATCCGAATTATTCCCCGGAAGACTTCTTCCTTGTCTAGGCGCAAATGTAGCCCGGCGCTCGAGTCAAGGTGCTTGTCCAATGAATGTAGAACTGATGCGCGATCAAAACGCGGGATACTCTTCCACAGATGTTCGAAGAACGAACGGGCGGACGCGCCTCGGATGGACAGATCGACCATTCGAATCTCGTTACCGTAGTGTCCACGGAAACTTCGTGTCTCCGCTTTGGAAGGAAGAGATCCTTCAGGAAACATCCGACTCAATCCTTGGAGAACTCGATCTACATCTTCTGTCGCGTGAACGATTGCCGATATCTTCGCGGAAATAACTTCCAGCTTCGGAAACCCCGATCTTTCTCTACTGCTTCGATATCTTGGTTAAATACTGTGATAATTGGGACATCGGAGAAATGTCGCAAGAGTTCGCATACAAACAAGCACTGATAATCCGGTTAGACCTGAAGATTGGTCGGGGAAAAATTGCCGTCCAGTGCTCTCACGCCGCCGTGAGCGCAGCTGAAGAAGCGCGCATGCGTTTTCCCCAATGGTGGAAGGCATGGCTTGAAGATGGTCAGCGAAAGATAGCCCTCAAAGTGCCTGATCTCGACGCATTGTTGAATCTTGAGAACAATGCAAGGAGGAATCGGCTTCCCGTCTATCTCGTCCGGGACAGAGGACTCACTCAAGTGCCCCCAGACACCATTACCTGCGTCGGAATAGGCCCTGCCCCTTCGAGCCTAGTAGACAATCTAACCGGTGATCTGGCCCTTCTTTGACTTCACAGGGTCAGCGGAATCTTCCGGGACTCCGTGCCTGTGCGAGAGTATCTCGTATCGCCTCTTTGCATCAGCGACATACTCTGTAAATTCCGTGTCGATTGTTTCTCTGAAACTGGACCCGGTTTTTTGGAACAGCTTTCTAAGTATTATGCGTTCAATGACTTTCGAGGCCCCGCCCAGTGACTTTCTCAGTCCGGCCACAAAGTCCGTCACGCGACCTGGAATCGCTTCACGCGGGAGGGAACATATCGTCAGGAGATACTGATACATTGCTTGGCGTGGCTCATTCCCAAGGATAGAGAGCCCTTCGTCAATACATTCTAGGAGAAGCTGCTCGAAGGGTTGGGCACGGGTAGTCAAGCCCTGATTTCCCCAGAGGACTCCTGAGCGCCTAACAATGGCTCCTCGTCATAGCTTCTTTCTTGTCGGCCTCCCTGTAGCTTGATGACCTTGAGACCTTCGAAGTTGAAGCGCAGCTGTGATCGGAAGAGACCTTGTACCGCTCCTAGAGCTCTTGGTTCAAGTGCGCCATAGTTTATCAGCACTAGAATTGAAGCTGTCTCGTTTTCCGTCATTTCTACCACGGATGAGAGTACACCATAGGCTTTCTCAAATCCTTGTGAGAGAATGATATCCGTGAAGACATCGAACACTATTCCGATCCTCTTCTTTGAAAGGGCTTGCAGGAGCTTGTCAACTGCATCTAGAAGAAGCGAGGTATCTCGCTCGGGCAGTAGGACTTGTTCATCGGAAAGTCTTGCAGGACTCGAGGTCTTTGTGCTGAAGCTGAAGAGACTGATATTTCTCTGATCCCTAAACTCACGGTAAATGGGGCTGCCAGCACTGGTGAAGATTGCGACCGACTCAACGTTTGCTTGGAACTCTCTCACGAATTTTTGGACGATTTCTTCGTAGTCGCTGGTTGGCTCATATTCCAGCAGCAGTCGGTTTCCTAGAATATCTTGATGCTTCATACTCAACATGTGCGAAAAAGTATCTTGTTGCATCGCCAAGTCAATCACCCGCGTGGTCGAGTTGACTCTTTGGAGCAAATCAAGTATTCCCGCGTGGGCTCCATCTACGTTCAAAGCCCAGATTCGTCCAACGTGTCTGGATCTGGGAGTAGAGTCTAGGATCGTTATCCTGCCAATTAGATCCTCACAGCGATCTAGGTCAAGTTCATCGAGATCCACTAGTTCTCTCCTTTCACCCGAAACAAACGAAGGTAAAGGACCATCTAGCTCCACTGATGATACCGTTTCTATCGGTTGGATAGTAACCGAATGCTCCCCAGGGGTCGAGCCTAGTAGGCCCGAACCTTTCAGTATGGCACGGTAGAATGGCACTTCAGCCTTTGTTACCTGACAAACTACGTCCTGCCCTGTTGCTAATCCATCCTTCACAAACGTCTCGACTAGGTTTCTCCGATCGGATTCGGTATTATAGAGCACTATCGTGTCAATGCTGGAGTTAGAATACACAGCGCGGCCTACAGTCTCTCCTGACGTTACGATCCTTCCGAGGATTGTGGGTTCACGTAAGGCGAAGGCAATCAGCACAAAGAGAAGACTATCGGCGACAGATCCGATGCTCTGGGACGTCGGAAGGAAGAGCCCCCCTGCCGCAATTTGGAAAAGCGTTAGCACACCGAAGCATGCCCAACAGAGGCTGATAATTTTCATGGATGTGGAGGCTTTCCTGTCTTGAACGGTTTTCGATTGGTGGAAAAATGAGAGAACGGGCAGGGAGACGAAACAGACTAGCAGAAGAGCGCTGGTTGCAATGTACCAGATCTGATATGAGAAATAATAGTAGATCACTCCCCCCAAGGAGGTTTGATTTAGCGACCAAGGACTGAAGATAAAACCAGATGCAGTCCAGACGAGGACGGCCGTCAGGAAGATCAGGAAAGGCAATGGCGGTTTTGAAACAAATCTTCTCAGTCTCCAGATTCGTCGAGGATCGGTCTCGTCACCGTTCTGTAGGAGATAAGACGCGACTCCGATAGAAGTTGCCATTATCGCTGTTAATCCAACGTCAATGAGTGGGGATACTGGGACCTCAATGGCGTGAGCGTACGTACTCTCGGCGAGAAATAGAATAAAGCCTACATTTGCGAGAGCTATGAAGAATCCTGAATCCAGAAAATACGTTTTCTTTGCGCGAAGGATGAAGTATAACGCTGAGCATGAAGCGGTAAGCGCCAGAAAGTCGAGGACGTTGATCAGAATGTTGACCTCAGGCTATTTCATTCTCTTTTCTCATCAACGATTTGGTTTTCGTCTTTCTTGAGTTCGTAGACTAGTTTGACCGAATCCTGATTCTCGTTGAGGCTTAGCTGGAAGTCAGATGATGAGGCAACCCCGAGTAAGCGCGCAATGTCAACTGGAATCAGTAGGTAGAGGCTATCTCTCAGCTTGACGGGACGGACCCTCAGTGTCACGCAGAGTCAACTTTGTAGGCGCAAAGTTGAACGGAGGGATGGGAATGCTGGAACCAGCGAGCATGATGTGCGGTTACAGTTGCAAATCTCCCAACGATTCTTCGTTGCCGGAGAGTCCTGCCCATCCAAACTTGTCCTTGATTTGGTCTGCCGCCTGCTGCGAGTTTTCTGCTTCTATCGTAGAGATTCTGTAGAGGCCAGCCAGCCTCTTCGCTTTCTCGGTTAGCCCTGGTATAGCGACGAGAATCGACTGGGTTGGAGTGACGTCGAAAATCTTCGCGTACATTGAAGCGACGGGCACTTCGTCGATCTGCTTCTCGCTTGCTATGAGATCAAGCACTAGGACTTCGGAAGAGCCTTTCGTTGCGACTGCATCAAACCTGTGCAGCGTGCCGGATCGGCCGGCGATCTGGCCTGGCATCTCCACTTTAAACTGGAAATCTTCTAGGACAACTCCTATGGGTTTCATGATCAGATAGCTACGCTTGAATTCCTCCTCCGCCTCGGAACCGAGCCTGTAGGCATAGATGTTGACGAATCCAGTGTCCCTTATGGTGAAAATGCGGCCACAGTTTCTGCATCGGTGTATTGGACTCGGCATGTCGGAGCGTTTTCCGCATTGACTACACTGAAACCAAGCACCAAGTTTCTGATAATCAACTCCTGCCTCGAGTAGCTCCTTGTTGCATTTCGGGCAGAGCAGGCCTCCCTCCACGAGAAAGTTGTCGACGCTGTCTATGTTTCCACATGCGGTATGTTCCAGAAGAGTCTTACGTTCAATATCTATGGAATTGCAGTTCGGGCAGACATAATCGTTGCTTACGTTGACAGATAAGCATGAAGGACAGACAAGAATTTTCTCGTGAAACTTGCGCTTGAAAATGCCCACGTCCCAGAGCTTTTCAACTAACTGTTTCGCGGCGCCCGAATCTCCCTCGACAATCTCCTCCACCTCTGGGTATCTGACGGTCTGATTCAGATCGAAGCTTGGGACCAGCTCAACTATTTCTCCTCTAACGAACTTACTTAGAAGTAGCTGTACCGATGGATCCTGATACAGGGCTAGCCTATCCTTCGATGTCACGCCTGGCGACGCCTAGTTATGTTATCGCAGACTCTTCTGCCAAACCGAACCGGGTCTCCAGCGATATGCGTTCAATGTACCCTTTTCGTGAAGGTTAGCGTATCAGAATGAATATGCTTTCGAGACCTCGGTGGGAGCTTTGGAAGATTCATGGCCGACACTGCGGCCGATCGATCGGTCAATTCTAGGACGCCAACCGGAATCCCGGGACTCGATAAGCTGCTGACTGGCGGCCTGCCCAAGAATAGAACCATTCTTCTATGCGGCGGTCCAGGAACTGGAAAGACGATTATGTCATCACAATTTCTGGTCAACGGAATACTAGACTACGAAGATCCGGGAGTCTATGTCAGTCTCGACGAGAACAAAGTTCACGTTTTTGAAGAGATGTTGGACTTCGGATGGGACTTTGAAGACTTAGAGAGTAACAAGAAGCTCATCTTTCTAGAGGCTTCCCCAATTAGATATCTTCCAGCCGAAATCAAAGTTGGAAAATTGACTGTCGGTCGGAAGGAATTTTCGATGGCAACGCTGATCGAAATGATAAAGACTAGCGTAAAGGAAATCGGCGCAAAACGGATCGTTGTTGATCCGGTAACAACCCTAGTCTTCCAATATGACGGAATTGTTGCTCAACGCAATGCGCTGGTAGAGTTGATGGAAGCGCTCGCCGACACTGGCGCAACATGCCTGATCACGACAGAACTAAGACGACCCGGATTTGAAAGAAGCATAGATTACGAGGAATATCTAGCGCATGGCGTGATTCTGTTGCAGCAGTTGCAGGTGGGAAAATCGCTCCTGAGAGTTATCCAGATCGAGAAGATGCGCAAGACCCCCGTTGACAATCAGCCGCGACCATACAGGATTACCGACACGGGAATCGAAGTATTCCCAAGAGAAAGCGTTCTCTAGCTCTGCAAGCCGCTGCTAGTCGGCATGATCAATCCCAAACCCGGATCTCTGTTGTACGGTGTCCACGCAGTCACATGACGTGCACCCTTCATCTTTGGGACTCGAATGTATCTAGCGAGCCCGTCCTTTGTATCCTCTGCTTTCATTTCTATCACGCCGTCTACCTTGTCCTGAATACCCGCGATGATTGCAGGATGAAAGGCCTTCCTGGAAAGAGATGTTACGCAACTTGCTTTACAACTTCGGATCTTTGCAACTAGAGTGTGGAGAAAGTCGAATGAGGGCCTGACTCCACTCCTCTGCAACAAGGTGGTCAAAGAATCCATTGCCAGCAGGG
>Ga0209805_1001887_pt1 | contig 12342 bp, 10 predicted proteins | sample GraSoiAngelo_148_FD_185905 | JGI IMG/M metagenome (GOLD analysis project Ga0209805, IMG submission 185905) | Grasslands soil microbial communities from the Angelo Coastal Reserve, California, USA - 14_1009_09_20cm (SPAdes) (version 2) | ecosystem: Environmental > Terrestrial > Soil > Grasslands ... | reverse complement strand
CGAGAGCGTTCTCATCCTCTCGTTCGTGGTCGTGGTCATCGGCGGGATCGGTTCGATCAAGGGCGCCTTCTTCGGCGCGCTGCTGGTCGGCCTGGCCGACACCTTCGGCAAGGTGCTCCTTCCCGGCTTTGCCAGCGCCATCGTGTACGCCGTGATGGCCGCGGTGCTGCTCTGGCGGCCGCGCGGTCTGCTCGGGCCGGCCTTCGAGGGCCGATGAGGCGGCGGCTCCTTCTGCTCGCCGCGGCGGCGGCCTTGGGCGGGGTGGCCTTCAGCGGCGATCGCTTCTGGCTGCAGTTCCTGGCAAAAGCGATGATCGGCTCCATCCTCGCCATGAGCCTGGATCTGCTGGTCGGTTTCACCGGCCTCGTCAGCCTCGCGCACTCGGCGTTCTTCGGCCTTGCCGCGTACCTGCTGGCGGGGCTCACCAACCGCTTCGACCTGGTGAACCCGGTCGTGACGCTTCCCCTCTGCGTCGCGTTCGCGGCCGCCTGCGCCCTGGTCATCGGCTGGCTCAGCCTGCGCGCAACCGGCGTGTACTTCATCATGGTCACGCTCGCCTTCACGCAGATGCTCTTCTACCTGTTCAACGATTCGCCGGCGCTGGGCGGCTCCGACGGCCTGTACGTCAAAGCGCGTCCCATCGAGGGACGCGCAGCGGCGTATGTCGCCATCTGGGCGGCCGTGGTTCTCGTCTACCTGCTGCTCTCGCGCCTGCTGCGGGCGCCTTACGGGCGGGTGCTGGAAGGGATCCGCGGCAACGATCAACGGATGCGGTCCCTCGGATATCCGACGCGCCGTTACAAGCTGGTCGCGTTCGTCATCGCGGGAGCGCTGGCCGGTCTCGCGGGATACCTCGACGCTACGCTGTACGGCTTCGTCAACCCCGCCCAGCTCGGCTGGCGCCAATCCGGGCTGATCCTCGTCACCGTCCTGCTCGGCGGCAGGGGCACGCTGTACGGGCCCGCGCTGGGAGCGCTGCTGCTCGCGTTCATCGAGCATTACGGCGAGCGCGTGACCGATCACTGGAACGCGCTGATCGCGGCGCTGGTGATCGCGGTGGTGCTGTTCCTTCCCCGCGGGCTCGCCGGGCTCGTCCAAGGAACCCCTCGTGCCTGAGGCGCTGCTGCAGACGGGCGCGCTCACGCGCCGGTTCGGCGCGCTGGCGGCGGTCGACGGCGTTTCGCTCGCCTTCGCAGAAGGCCGGGTCCACGCCGTCATCGGACCGAACGGTGCCGGGAAATCGACCTTCCTGAACCTTCTCTCCGGCGAGCTGCGCGCGACCGGCGGGCTGATCCACTTCCGGGGCGCGGATGTGACGCGCGCCACGCCCGATCGGCTCTCGCGCATGGGAGTCGGGCGCACCTACCAGACCGCAAACCTCTTTCCCGAGCTTTCCTGCGGCGACTGCGTCTGGCTCGCGGCGCAATCGCGGTTGCCGTCCTCGATGCTGTTCTTCCGCCCCGCCGAGCGATACGCGCAAGTGGGCGTTCGCGCCGCGCGTGCTCTCGAGTGGTGCGGGCTGGCGGAGCGCGGCCGCGCCATCGCCGGCCAGCTCAGCTACGGTGAGCAGCGGCAGCTGGAGATCGCGATGATGCTCGCGACCGAGCCGTCGCTGCTTCTTCTGGACGAGCCGCTGGCGGGGCTGGGCCACGACGAGGCACTGCGGATCGTGGAGCTCCTGCGCAAGGTCGCTCGTGGCCGGACGGTGGTGCTGGTCGAGCACGACATGGACGCCGTGTTCAGCATCTCGGACTCCGTCACCGTCCTGGTCGACGGAAGGGTCCTGGCGACGGGGTCGCCCTCGGAGATTCGCGCGAGCCCGGCGGTGCGCGAAGCGTACCTCGGGGAGGAGATCCCGTGAGCGCGCTCCTGGAGGCGATCGAGCTGCACACCTTCTACGGCGCGAGCCACGTCCTGCACGGGGTGACGTTCTCGATTGAGCCCGGCCAGACCGTCACCCTGATGGGCCGCAACGGGATGGGGAAGACCACCACCATCCGCAGCGTCCTCGGCCTGACCCCGCCACGGTCCGGCGAGGTGCGCGTCGACGGCAAACCGGTCACCGGCTGGCCCGCCCACCGGATCGCCGCCGAAGGCATCGCGCTCGTTCCAGAAGGACGCGGCATCTTTCCCACCTTGTCGGTCGGCGAGAACCTCCTCGTCGCGCAGCGGCCAGGGCGCTGGACCGAGGAGCGCGTGCTCGCGCTCTTTCCCCGCCTCCGCGATCGCCTCGCACACCTGGGGTCCCAGCTCTCCGGAGGCGAGCAGCAGATGCTCTCGATCGCACGCGCACTGCTCACCAATCCGCGGCTGGTGATCCTGGACGGCGCCACCGAGGGCCTCGCTCCGCTCATCCGCCAGGAGATCTGGGCCGCGGTCAGGCGCCTGCGTGACGAGGGGATCGCGGCCCTGGTCGTCGACAAGGAAGTGAAGACGCTTCTCGCGCTCGGCGACCGGCACCTGATCCTGCTCAAAGGCCGCGTCGTGTTCTCCGGCGACACGGCGGCGTTCCGGGCGCGCGTGGAGGAGAACCTGGGTCTGCTCCGGGCTTGAATGCGCGCTCGAAGTGCGCTCGCAGTTCCCTCATCGAGCACACCTCGGCACGTTTCCTTCATCGCGGAGGGCCGCAATTTCAAACCGGAATCGCGCGCACCCGATCCCTGGCCGTCAGGGCTCGGCCGCTGGCCCTTGCGCGGCGTCCAGGTTCACGGCAAGCCTGAACCTTTCGAAGGAGGCACCGCGGTGGCGCGAACCGATACGGCCTTGATGCCGGACATCAGCGAGGCGGAGAGCGCCCGCGGTTACCTCGGCTCGGTGCTCCGGCTGACGGTCGACTTCCTCGAGCAGCGCGGATGCAAGGCGCAGGTGAAGCAGAAGGTGTCGGCGGCGACCGCGGCGCTGATCAACAAGCCCCCGTTCCCGTTCGCCTGGATCGCGGCGACGCCGATGGACGAGATGGAATCGGCGCTCTCGCTCGTCGCGGGGCGCGAGGCCTGCGTCGACCTCGGCCTCACCGCGGCCCGCAAGCTGGGCGGCTCGCTGATCCAGCCGGTATTGAAGATGGCCACCGCCCTCTTCGGAAACACGCCGGTGACCGTCTTCCAGAACCTGGAACGCTTCTACGCGATGGTGCTGAAAGGCATGAAGTTCGATTACGACGCCGTCGCCCCCCGCGAAGCCGTCATCCGCGTGCGCGTCGAAGGCGCCCGGGTCCCCGCGGCACTCTTCGACGTCACGCGCGGCAACCTCGCCTACGTGTTCGAGCTCTGCGGCGTGCGCGGAACCGTCGACCCGCCGGAGGGGATCCGGTGCGACGACCGCGGCGGCGAGGCGCGCTATCGCGTGCGCTGGGATTAGCCGCGCCGGCCGAAGGCCGGTTAGCGGCGAAACTGGAGCGCTGCGGCCGGGAACGAGATAGGTTGCGCGCTCCGTGGAAGCCTCGAGCGGCGGACGCGGCATCCAGTCGGTGGTGTTCGCGCTCGTCGCCACCACCTTCCTCACCGTCTACGTCACGCAGCCCGTCCTGCCGGTCCTGAAAGAGGAATTCGGCGTCACTCCCGGCATCGCCTCGCTGACCGTCTCCGCGGTCGTGCTCGGGATCGCGCTTGCGAATCTGCCTTTCGGCGTGATCGCGGATCGCTTTCCCATCCGCCCCATCGTGCTCGGCGGCGGCGCCGTGGTCGCGTTGGCGAGCCTCGCCTGCGCGCTGACGCAGCACATCGGCGTCCTCGTCGCCGCCCGCTTCGTACAGGGGCTTTTCATTCCCTCGATGAGCACCTGCCTCGCGGCGTACCTTTCCCGCGCGCTGCCGCCGGATCGGCTGGCCGTGGTCATGGGTTGGTACGTCTCCGCCACTGTCGCCGGCGGCATGGGAGGGCGGCTTCTGGGCGGGTTCGTCTTCCCGGCGGCGCATTGGCGCCTCGCGTTCGCCACCGCTGCGGCGCTGGTCGGCGGCGCCGTCGGGGCCGCGGTGCGCTGGCTGCCGCGGGATCCCCCGCGATCCACTCCGCGGCCCGAAGCGGCCGGATTTCTCGCGCTGCTCGCGCGACAAGAGCTCCTGCGCATGTTCGCGGTGGGGTTTTTCGCCTTCTTCGTCTTTTCCGCGATGTTCAACTACGCCCCGTTCTACCTGTCCGGCGCGCCGCTCCACCTTTCGGTGCGCATCATCACGCTGCTGTATCTCGCCTACCTCTTCGGGATCGCCGCCGGCCCCTTCTCGGGCACCCTCACCCGCCTTATCGGCACCGGCTTCACCCTCATCGCCGGGTGCGCGCTGTTCGGGTTCTCCATCGCCCTGACGCTCGTTCCCTTCCTGCCGGTCATCGCGGCGAGCTTCGCCGGCATCTGCGGCGGCTTCTTCGCCATCCACGCCGCCGCGGTCGGGTCGCTGAACGGAAGGCTGACGGAGAGCCGCGGACGGGCGAATTCGATCTACGTGCTGCTCTACTACCTTGGCGGCGCCGCCGGGATCAGCGCGGGCGGCGCGGCGTACGCGCGTTGGGGCTGGCATGGGACGGCTATGGTGGGCGGCCTCGCGCTTCTGGTGCCGCTCTCGGTCGGCATCGCGGAGGCAGTGCACGAGCGCCGCGCGCGGCTGGCGTAAAGCCCACGGCCACGACGCACTGCGCTAAAGTGTATTCAAGGTAGAAAATTACATCCGCCTACTCTGGCGCCTTGATTGCTACACGAAAGCGGGGGTACTCGCCCTCCAGGGGGCATCCATGCGACTCCTTTCGCCGGCAGTGTCGGCGCTCGCCATCAGTGTGCTCGTGCCTTCCGGGGCACGGGCCGGTGGTGAGTGCACGAGGATTCACGAACGGATTGTCACCACGTTCACCAGTTGCGACGGAATCTGCACCACCGGAACTGTGGGCCCCCCGGACCTGCACTGGACCACCTCTTTCATGGTGGTGTCGATGCAGATGGGAGCCCACAACTCGACCCTCTACACGGGCCAGTTCATTCTCAAGACGCCATCCGGCACGGTGACTCTGAGTGACTCCGGAATCCTGACCTCGAACGGCAAGTTCTTCGAGATCCAGCACGTGGTCGGGGGCACCCTCGCTTTCGCGGGGGCGAGAGGCATGCTCACCTCGCAGGGTCGAGCGACGGACTCGGGGTTCGCCGGTTGGCTGACGGGTCGCATCTGCGTCTCCGGCGCCAAGCATTTCGAAGACGGCGAGGACTTCAACTTCGACGGCGAGGAGTCCGACGAGTAGACTTCGGCGGTGCGATCGCTCCGCGGCAAGACAGCGGTGATCACCGGGGCGGCGAGCGGAATCGGCCGCGCGCTCGCCCAGAGGCTCTCCCGGGAACGGATGCACCTGGTGCTCGCGGACGTCGATCGCCGCCCGCTGCGGGAGCTCGCATCCAGCTTGCCCGGCGCCCTCGCCGTCCCGACCGACGTCTCCAGGATGCGGGACGTCGAAATGCTGGCGGCGAAGGCCTACGCGAGGTTCGGCCGCGTCCACCTCCTCTGCAACAACGCCGGCGTCGCGGAATACGGCGCCGTCTGGGAGGTCTCCCTGCGGCGATGGCAACGCGTCCTCGGGGTGAACCTCTGGGGCGCCGTTCACGGCTGTCTTGCGTTCGTGCCGCGCATGATCGCGCAGGGAGGAGCGGCGCACGTGGTGAACACCGCCTCGATGGCCGGCCTGGTGACGCCGCCGCTCGCCGGCGCCTACAGCGCCAGCAAACACGCGGTCGTCGCGCTCTCCGAGGCGCTGGTGCAGGATCTCGCGCTGCGTGGAGCGCGTGTCGGAGTGTCGGTGCTCTGCCCCGGTTGGGTCGCGACCGCGCTGGCGAGCTCGGGGCCGAGCGCGGCGGACCGGATGATCCGCTCGTTGATCTCCCGGGGTTTGCCTCCCGAAGCGGTCGCCGATCGGACGGTGCATGCAGTCCGCGCAGGCGAGTTCTACGTTCTCACGCATCCGGAGATGGCGCCCGCGGTGCGGCGCCGCGCGGACGAGATCCTCGCCGGGCGCGCCCCGGGGATGCTCAGACTGCCGCGATCGCGGGCAGCGTCACGGTGAAGCGCGTGCCGCGCGGACCGTCCGCGGCCGCCTCGAGCTGGCCGCCGTGGCTCTCCACGATGCTCTTGCAGATGCTCAGGCCGAGCCCGCGGCCTTTCGTCCCCATGTTGGTCAGGGTGAAGGGTTTGAAGAGCCGCTGCGCCACTCCGGGGTCGAGGCCCGTGCCATTGTCGGCGACTTCCAGGCGGACGGTGGAGCCCTCGTGCGAAGTGCGCACCTCGATCTGCGGCTCGGGGACGCGCTGCACTGCGTCGACCGCGTTTCCGAGCAGGCTGAGCACCACCTGCGTGATCTCGGGACCGCGGCAGCGGACCAGTGGGACCGCTTCCAGCTTCCGCTCCAGGCGGACGGATTCCCGCAGCCGGTGCGAGAGGAGCTGCACGGCGGCGAGCACCGCCTGGTTGATGTCGAAAGGCTCCGTTTCCACGTTCGCCGTGTAGCTCTGGACGCCGCGGGCCAGCGCTTCCAGCTGCGCCCCCGCGGTGCGGACAGCGGCAATGGACTCCTCCACCGCACCGGCCAGGTCCGGGGCGGCACGTAGCGTCGCCTCCTTCAGGCGCTCCACCTCGTCCGGAGCGAATTCCTTCTGGATCGCGCGCGCCGCAGCGCGTCCCGCCTCCAGCACGCGGCCGGCTTCCACCTCGAGCGTGGCGATGCGCGCGACCAGCGGATCGACCGAGGTCTTCAACTCGTGTCCGATGCCCGCCGAAAGCCGGCCGAGCGCTGCCATGTGCTCGGACTGGATCAGCTCCTCGTAGCTGGTCTTGAGCTGGTTCACCAGGCGGTCGTGCTCGTCGGCGAGGCGCTTGGTCTCGAGCGCCCGGCGGACGGTGACACGCATGTCCTCCGGCTCCCAGGGCTTGAGGATGAATCGGTAGAGAAGGCCTTCGTTGATGGCCTTGAGTGCGACCGAAGTGTCGGGAAACGCGGTGAGCAGGACCCGCAGCGCGCGCGGCCGCACCTCGCGGACGCGGGCGAGGAACTGCAGGCCCGTCATCTCCGGCATCCGCTGGTCGGTGATCACCAGGTCGATGTCGTGAATCATCGCCGTTTCCAGCGCGCGCACGGCCGATGTAGCCGCATGCAGGGCGATGTCCGACTCGGTCTCGAACACCCGCTTCGCCAGGTTCAAGGCCAGGGGCTCGTCGTCGACGACGAGCAGGCGGTAGGAGGGTTCCGACACGGCGGGAATCCTACCACCATCATTGATCGCGGCCCAAGGGACCGATATTCTTTTCTGAATGATGGGATGGGGGAAGAAGGCCCAGGCGCTGACCAGCGCAGTCGCCGCAGCGCGCGTCGCGGTGGCTCCGCGGCCGGACCCCCGCGTCGCCGCGGAGCTCGCCCGGACGCTCTCCGCGCGCGCGACCGCTTCCTGCTGGGTGGCGATGGTGATCATCCCCTTCACCATCGTCGCCTACGATGGCGCGTACTACCCGGCGCAACTGACGCGAGGCGCGATCGCCGCGGCCGCGGCGGATGCGCTGATCCTGGCGCTCTTGATCGCCCTGCGGCGGCACGCCTTCGATCAGCATCCCTGGCTGCCGTTTGCGCTTCTCGCCGGCGTGATCTGCAACGTGACCGAAGCCGTCAACCTCCTGCTCACCGGCGGCACCGAGAGCGACTTCGTCTTTCCCTACTACCTGATCTCGTTCGGTATCGCGATCCTCTTTCCCGCGCCGCTGATGGCGGTGATCGTCACCGCGTTCCTGCTCCCGGTCGGCTATCTGGCCGTCGCCATCGCGGGCCACGAGCCGCTCGGCGCGAAGCACTTCGCCTCCAACCTCATGCTGCTGGTCGACTCCGCGCTGATCACCTGCATCGGCAACCGGGTGGTCACGAACCTGTTCCTGCGCGAGGTCAAGCTTCGCATCGACCTGGAAAAGGCGAACGAGCGGCTGCGGGAGCTCGACCGGCTGAAGAGCGAGTTCTTCGCCAACGTCAGCCACGAGCTGCGCACTCCCCTCACGCTCATCCTGGCTCCCGCCTCCTCGCTCACGCGCGAGTCGCAAGGCCGGCTGGAAACGGGACAGCGCACGCTCGTGGAGACCATCCACCGCAACGCGACGCGCCTGCTGCAGCTGATCAACGACCTGCTGCTGCTCGCCAAGCTCGAGTCCGGGGAGCCGCGCATCGATCGCGTGCCCGTCGACGTGGGGGGTTCGGTGCGACGCATCGCCGACGAGGCGCAGGCGTACGCCGAGTCGCTGGATCTGCAACTCGAGCTGGAGATCGAGAGAGGAGGCCCATTCACCTGGAACGGGGACGAGCGGCACCTCGACCGCATCGTGCTCAACTTGATCTCGAACGCCTGCAAGTTCTCCCGGCCGGGAGGCGCCGTGAAGGTCGCGGTGGGCAGCGACAGGGAAGGGATCTGGATCACCGTCGCCGACCAGGGCATCGGAATCGCGCCGCATGACCTCGACCGGATCTTCGACCGATTCGTGCAGGTCGAGTCTTCGTCGACGCGCCGTTTCCAGGGCACCGGCATCGGCCTCAGCATCGTGAAGCAGCTGGTCACCCTGCACGGCGGCCGCATCGTGGTGGAGAGCGAACCCGGCAAGGGGTCCACCTTCATCGTCCATCTCTCGGCCGTGCCGCGCATCGTGGTGCCCGTGGCCGCGCCGACGTCCAGCGCCCCCGAGTTGCCCAAGGTGCGCCTCGAGCCGGCGCTGCCGGGTCAGGTCGAGCCTGCGGGCATCGTCGGCGCACGCCTCGCGGTGGTGGAGGACAACCCCGAGCTCCTCGCCTACCTGACGCAGGAGCTGGGCCGCTGGTACCGCGTCGTCCCCTACGTGGACAGCACGGAGGCGGTGCAGGCGATCGACGCGGATCCGCCGGACCTGATCGTCTCGGACATCATGATGCCGGGGCTGGACGGCATCGCGCTCGCGCGCAAGGTCAGGGGCCAGCCGCGGACGGCCGAGGTCCCGGTGATCCTGCTGTCCGCGCGCGAGGAAGTGGAGTCGAAGATCGCCGGTTTCGAGGCGGGCGCCGACGATTACGTCCACAAGCCCTTCGACCTCCAGGAATTGCGCGCCCGCATCGAGCTGCACCTGCGGCTGCGGTCGCAGGCGCAGAAGCTGCGCGAGGCGCTGGAGCAGCTGAAAAAGGCGGAAGCCTCGCTGGTGCAGAGCGAGAAGATGGTGGCGCTCGGCCGTATGATCGCCGGCGTTGCGCACGAGCTCAACAATCCCATCCACTTCCTGCGGGGAAACCTCGCCCTGCTCCGCAGGCACATCAGCTCGGTCGGGTCCACCGCGCCGCTGATGGCGGACATCGACGAGAGCGTCGAGCGGCTCACGGCCGTGACGCGCCAGCTGCTTCTCTTCGGCCGCAAGCAGAGCGGCGACGTGAACGCGGCGGTGAAGCTCGCCGACGTGGTCCCGCTGGCGGTGAAGATGGTGGCGCCGCAGACGCCAAAGGGCGTTCGCATCGTCCAGGAGATCGACGGCGAGGTGGTGCGGGCGAATCCGCAGGACCTGTTCCAGGTGATCCTGAACATCGTTCACAACGCGCTGCAGGCCGTGGACCCGCAGCACGGCGAGGTGCGGATCGCCGCCTCCCGGAACGGCGATCGCGTGGAGCTCTCCGTCATCGACAACGGCTGCGGGATCACCAAGGAGAACCTCTCCCGGATCTTCGATCCCTTCTTCACCACCAAGCCTCCGGGTTCCGGAACCGGGCTCGGCCTCTCCATCGTCCAGGAACTGGTCGCCGCGCAGCACGGGACGGTCCGGGTCGAGAGCGAGCCGGGGCGCGGGACCACGGTGGCCGTATCCCTGCCGGCGGTGAGCGCATGAACCGGGTGGCAGCCCTGGTCGATTCCGCGCTCCGCCATGCGTGGGCGTTCGACGAGCTGCCCTGGCATCTCGAGGTGGACCCGGAGCGCGAATCGTTCCCGCAAGAGAGCTTCTTCGCGGAGGGGCTCCGGCCCTTCCGCGCCATGAGCGTTGCGCAGCGGCGGTCGTTCGTCTTCCGCGAGACCTGCTTTCATCTCTCGAACCTGCTCGCGGGCGAGCGCAGCGGCGAGCAGCTCGTGGCCCAGGTGATGGTGCTGACGGCGCGCGAGCGGCCTACCCACCGCGAGTTTCTCGCCGTGATGGCGCAGGAGGAAGCGAAGCACTATCTCGCCCTGCAGCGGTATCTCTCGGAGAAGGCGGGCGTCTTGTATCCCGCCTGCCACCAGCTGCGGTCGGCGCTCGACGCCATCGAGGCGTGCGCCTCTCCGGAGGTGAAGCTGCTCGTCGGCCAGGTGGTCTTCGAGTGGACGGCCGCCTCGCTGGTGGCGACGCTGCTGACGAAGGCGCGCGAGCCGCTGCTCGCGGCCGTGCTGCGCGTCAACCTCAAGGACGAGGCCCGACACCTCGCGTACAGCCAGGAGCTGCGCGAACCGCTCGCGCGCGTTTTCCGCGGCCGCGCCCCTCCGGAGATGGAGGACCTCGTCTTCGAGAGCATCCGGGCGAGCGTCGCGGCCCTCTTCGCCGAGCCGGTCTGGGGCGAACTGGCGCTTCCCGCCCGCCGGATGCGCCGGCATGCGCTGGAGCGACTCGAACGGCAGGGGGTGCTGAACCGTTACCGGACGCTGGTGCCGGATCAGCTCGAGCGGTGCGGCTTTCCCGCGGCGCGACTGCGCCGCCGGCTCGGACAGGGGCTCGTGAAGGGACTCATCCACGATGCGTGACCCGCTCACCGCGCGCCTGCTCGCCCGAGCCGCGCGCGAGCCGGACCGCGTCGCCGTTCATCTCCTGCGCAGCGCCTCGCGCGGAAGCTTTCGCGACGAGCCGGTGGAGATGGGCGAATGGATCCGTGGCGCCGGAACCTGCGCGGCCGCCCTGGCCCGCAGCGGGCTGCGGCGCGGGGATCGCGTGCTGCTGTGCGTCCCCACCGGCCGCGCCTTCCTCGAAGGGTTCCTCGGGGCGTGCATGATCGGGGCCGTGCCCGTCCCTCTTCCATCGCTCGACGGATTCGCGCGCCCGACCGCGTTCGTGAATCGCCTGGCCAGCGTGGTGCGGGACGCCGCTCCTTCGGCGGTCTTCGCGGATCGACGCACGGCGGCCCACCTGCGCGAGTCGGGGCTCCTCGATCCAAAGCTCCCCCTGATCGAACCGCGCTCGCTGGAGCGGGCCGACGCACCCGACGCGCAGCCCGCTCGCGGCGACGAGCCGAACCTGATCCAGTACACGTCGGGCAGCACGGGCACGCCCCGCGGCGTGGTGATCACGGCCGACAACTTGATGGCCAACGTCGAGGCGATGGGAAAGGCCTTGCGGCTCGACGCCGACGACCGCGTGGTCTCCTGGCTGCCGCTGTATCACGACATGGGGCTGATCGGCGGGCTGCTCGCCCCGGTCGCGCACGGAGCGACCTGCTGGATCCTCTCGCCGCTGGAATTCATGCTGCGTCCGGCGAGCTGGATGCAGGCGGTGTCGGATGCGCGCGCGACGCTGACGGTCGCGCCGAACTTCGCCTATGGGCTGGTGGCCCGCAAGGTCGCGGACGAGGATCTCCGCGGTCTCGATCTCTCCGCCTTGCGCGCCGCCATCAACGGCGCCGAGCCGGTCGATCCCGGCATCGCCGAGGCATTCTGCCGCCGGCTCGCCCCGATGGGCTTCCGGGCTTCGAGCTATTTCCCCGTCTACGGGCTCGCCGAATGCACGCTGTCGGTGGCGTTTCCGCCGCTCGGCCGCGGCTTGAAGATCGATCACGTCCGTCGCGACGCCCTGGCGAACGGCAGGGCGGTCCCGACAGAGCCTGGCCCCGGCTCGATGCCGGTAGTGTCCGTCGGACCGGCCATCGAGGGGCACGAGGTCAGCATCGTCAGCGTCACGCCGGACCATACTCCGCTTGGCGAGCGGCAAGTGGGGCAGATCTGGGTGCGAGGGCCGAGCGTCTCGCCGTGGTACTTCGAGAAGCACCTGGCGCAGCGCGAGCGGCGCACGTCGCTGCGCACGGGCGACGTCGGCTACCTCGCGGACGGCGAGCTGTACGTCGTCGACCGCCTCAAGGACCTGGTGATCGTCGCCGGCCGCAGCTACTCGCCCTCGGACATCGAGCGCGCGGCCGAGCAGGTCGAAGGCGTTCGCGTCGGCCGATCCGTCGCGTTCGGCGTCCCCGACCCGGATCTCGGCACGGAGGTGCTGGTGGTCCTGGCGGAGGTACAGCCGCGCTCTCCCGAGGAACTGGTGACGCTCGGCGAATCGGTGCGCGCGACGGTGGCGGACCAGATCGGCCTGTCTCCCAAGGACGTATGCTTGCTGAAGCCGAGATCTCTCGCGCGGACCTCCAGTGGCAAGCTGATGCGCCGGGA
>Ga0209805_1001883_pt1 | contig 12353 bp, 9 predicted proteins | sample GraSoiAngelo_148_FD_185905 | JGI IMG/M metagenome (GOLD analysis project Ga0209805, IMG submission 185905) | Grasslands soil microbial communities from the Angelo Coastal Reserve, California, USA - 14_1009_09_20cm (SPAdes) (version 2) | ecosystem: Environmental > Terrestrial > Soil > Grasslands ... | reverse complement strand
GGCAAGGACATGACGAAGCTCCTGGTCGAGAATTCGACGATTCAGCCGATGGTAATCCCGGAAACGCCGACGAGCTTATCACAGGGAGGCTGATTGACGCGGTTGTCACTGCGGTGCAAGGCGCGCCGGCGCGCTAGGAGCCAAACGGCGCGTCTGCTAAAATAAAAGCAGCAGGAACGGCCTTGATAAGCTGATCCGAAGGTATTGGGTTCAAGAGTACGAAGAGGGAGATTTGGGCGTCGCCCCGAGTTTCGGGGCTATTTGTGTGTTTAGAACTGGCGCGCGGCTCCACAAAGAAAACGATTATGATTCGACAGATTCGCAACATTGCTATCATCGCGCACGTGGACCACGGCAAAACCACGCTGGTGGACGCCATGCTGAAGCAAAGTGGCATTTTCCGCGCGAACGAAGCGGTAGTCGAGCGGGTAATGGATTCGAACGAACTGGAACGCGAGCGCGGGATTACGATTTTGGCGAAAAACACCGCGCTTTTTTTCCGCGGCACGAAAATCAACATTGTCGATACCCCGGGGCACAGCGATTTCGGCGGCGAAGTCGAGCGCGCGCTGCGGCTGGTGGATGGCGTGGTCGTGCTGGTGGACGCGAGCGAAGGGCCGCTGCCGCAGACGCGTTACGTGCTGCAAAAAGCGCTTGCAGCGAAGCTACCGCCGGTGATCGTGCTGAACAAGATTGACCGCGGCGACGCGCGTCCCAAGGAAGTGCTCGACGAAATCTACGATTTGTTCATTGATCTGGACGCCGCGGAAGACCAACTTGATTTTCCGATTGTTTACACCAACGCGCGCGACGGCGTGGCGCAGGCGAAGATGGGCGACAATTCGAAAGACCTGCTGCCGCTGTTTGAGGCGATCGTGAAGCACATTCCTGCGCCGCCGGGGGATCCCGCGGGTGGGCTGCAAATTCAAGTGATGAACCTGGATTACAGCGAGTTTCTGGGACGCATTGCGATTGCGCGCGTGTTCAATGGAACGCTGAGGCGCGGCGCAGAGGTGGGCGTCAGCAAACTGAACGGAAAACTCGAGCCGACAAAGATCACCAAGCTATTTACTTTTCGTGGATTAGAGCGCGACGAAGCGGAAGCGGTTGCCGCGGGAGACATCGTGGCCATTGCGGGTGTCGAAGGCATTCAAATTGGCGAGAGCATCACGGATCTGGAGTCGCCGGCGCCGCTCGAGCCGTTGCTGATCGACGAGCCGACGCTGGCGATGATTTTCACGGTGAACAGCGGGCCGCTTGCCGGAAAAGACGGGGAGTACTTGACTTCGCGGGACTTGCGCGACCGCCTGCAAAAAGAATTGCTGACGAATGTTTCGATTCGCGTGGAAGACACGGACACGCCGGAATCGTTTCGCTTGCTGGGGCGCGGCGAGCTGCAACTCGCTATCCTCATCGAGACCATGCGACGCGAAGGTTTCGAATTGATGGTGGGCAAGCCGGAAATCGTGACGCGCACGGAAAATGGGAAGAAGCTCGAGCCGGTCGAGCGCTTGGTCATCGACATTCCCGAGAATTTCATCGGCATCATCATGGAAACCATCGGCGGGCGCCGCGGCGAGATGACCAAGATGAGCAATCACGGCTCGGGGCGCGTGCGGCTGGATTTCAAGATTCCCTCGCGCGGGTTGATCGGCTTGCGCAGCCAGTTGCTGACCGACACGCGCGGGACGGCGCTGATTCATTCGATCTTCGACGGCTGGACGGAATACGGCGGCGAGATGGCGCTGCGTCCGACGGGCGCGCTGGTGGCGGACAGGGCGGGAGTGTCGACCGCGTTCGCGCTGTGGAATTTGCAGGAGCGCGGCGAGTTGTTCATCGGGCCGGGCGTCGATGTCTACGAAGGAATGATTGTCGGGGAAAACTCGCGCGAGCAGGACATGGACGTGAACGTGACAAAAGAAAAGAAGCTGACGAATATGCGCTCGTCCGCGGCGGATGAAGCCATCCGGCTGATTCCGCATCGCGAGCTGAGCTTGGAGCAGGCCATCGAATTCATCGCCGACGACGAATACGTCGAAATCACGCCGAAGACCATTCGTTTGCGGAAGAAGGTTTTGCCAGCGAACAAGCGTCCGCGCCGCTGGCAGGAAATCCGCGCCAGCCAAGAAGCGGCGGGGTAGGTCCTTGCTCTCTAACTGAGGCGGCCAAGCCATGCGCGGGCTGGGCATTTCTCTCCCTCTCTGTACTCCCTTATGGGGGGAAATAGGAAGTCCACACTAGCTAACGGGCGGTTTTTTCCAATAATTCTGCGAGGTATTGTTTCCAGAGGGCGGCGCGGGTGTGAGTGCCGTGGCCGCGGGTTTCATCGGAGATGGGTAGAAGGACAAAGCGGCCATTTTTCACTTTTTTGATTTCGCGTTCGGCGATGCCCAGTTCGGGCGGATTGATGAAGTCGTCGGCGGAATTGATGTACATGACCGGAGCCATGATTTTTTCGAGCTGCGGTGAAGGATCATAGTTCCGGGAAGCGTTCACCTGGTACAGGAGATCGTTGGCGTCGAGTCCTTCCAAGCGCGATTTGAAATAGTCGTCGAGGTATTGGTCGGCCGCATCGCGCATCGCTAGAGTTTTCTGCATATAGAGCGGCGCGCTGCCGGCAATCAGCAGCAGGTCGAGCGCGGTGCGCAGCGCCTGTTGCGGCTCGCCGGAATAGTCTCCGCCTTTCCATTCGGGATCGTTGCGAACGGCGTCCATCAGCATTTTGCGCCAAATGCGGTTGCGGCCGGCGATTTGCGCGGGGAGGCAGGCGAGCGGCATGAGCGCGTCCATGAAATCGGGAAACGTTTCTCCCCAAACGAAGGAATGCATGCAGCCCATCGAAGTGCCCATGACGAGGCGCAGATGGTTCACGCCGAGCCCTTCGGTGAGCAGGCGATGGTGCGCCGCGACCATGTCATCGTAGTCGTATTGCGGAAAATGCGCGTGCAAGCTGTCGCTGGGCTTCGATGATTTTCCGTGGCCGATGCCATCTGGAAGAACGATGTAATAGCGCGCCGCGTCGAGAAGCTGTCCCGGGCCGATGGGTGCGAGGAATTGCTGGCCGGTGCCACCGGTGCCGTGAAGAATCAAAACCGCGTTGGTGACGCGGCCTTGCGCATCGCGCGCGGGCTTGCCCAGGGTTGTGTAGTGCAGCCGAAGCTCTGGCAACGATTCGCCGGAGCGAAACTGGAAATTCTTGACCACAAATTCGCCCTCGGTTGTGGCGGGAGTCGCGGCGGGGTGCTGTGCGGCGGCGGGCCATCCGCGGAAGAGAACAAGCGCGACCGAGCAAACGAAGAAACGTAAGTAGAATCGGCACATGGCTTACCTCAAGGGACTTACCTCTAACAGCCTCGAAGGCCGGGAATCTATCATACAGATTTCAATTATTTCAATTCCGTGGAAGACAAGGACAATACAAAGGAGGCCTTGCGGACGGAATGGTTCACGTGGATCGTTCTTGCTTTGCCGCTTTTGGGTGCATAAACTGCCCCACGCTCGAAAAATCTCCCGCCCCGGAGCGGTTCATGCGAAAAGTGGTGCTCCCGGCTTTGTGCATGTTGGTGTGGACTCCCCTGTGGCCCTCGCGTTGCTGGGCCCAGGCAGGGTCCAAGCTCGCTCCGGAAGTGCGCGCGTTCGTGAAGGAAGATGCCCCGGTGATTGCCCTGACGCACGTGCGCGTCATTGACGGCTCCGGCGCCGCTCCTCGCGCGGATCAAACTCTTGTCGTTCGGGACGGAAAGGTTGCCGCGCTCGGCGATGCGACTAGCATAAAAATCCCCCAAGGCGCGAAAGTGTTGGATCTCACCGGGCGCACGATGATTCCCGGCCTTGTCGGGATGCACGAGCACATGTTTTATCCCGCGCCGGGTGGGCCGCCGCCGCTTTACCCGGAGCATGCCGGGAGCTTCCCGCGGCTGTATTTGGCGGGGGGCGTGACGACGATTCGAACGACCGGAAGCGTCGACCCATACGCCGATCTCGAACTGAAACGCGCCGTCGATGACGGCAAAATGGCAGGGCCGAAAATTCATGTGACGGGACCCTATCTCGAAGGCCCCGGAGCGTTCGCGCTGCAAATGCATCAGCTCAAGGATGCCGAAGACGCGCGGCGCATGGTGGAGTTTTGGATCACCCAGGGCGCAACTTCGTTCAAGGCATATATGAACATCACGCCGGAAGAACTGGGCGCTGCCGTAAAGACGGCGCACGCGCGCGGAATCAAACTGACCGGGCATCTCTGCTCCATCGGCTTCCGGGAGGCCGCCGCGCTGGGCATTGATGATCTCGAGCACGGGCTAGTGGTCGATACGGAATTTCTCGCGGAGAAGAAACCGGGAGCATGCCCCAACACGGCGGCGGCAAATAAAGCTTTGCTGATGCTGGAGGTCACCAGCGGGCCGATTCACGAAACGATTCGCGATCTGGTGGCGCATCATGTTGCGGTCACCTCTACGCTCCCCGTGTTTGAGACTTTCGTGCCCAACCGCGCGCCGCTGGACGCACGGATTCTCGACGCCATGCTCCCCGACGCGCGCATTTCGTATTTGAGAAGGCGCGCGCTGATTTCCGACGGCGCCGCGAAATCGGATTGGGCGGCGCTTTTCAAGAAAGAGCTGGAATTCGAACGCGAGTTCGTGAAACAGGGCGGCTTGCTCCTGGCCGGGCTCGATCCCACGGGTTACGGCGGCGTGATTGCAGGATTCGGCGACCAGCGCGAAGTGGAGTTGCTCGTTGAGGCCGGGTTCACTCCGGTGGAAGCGATTCACATTGCCACTTCGAATGGCGCGGAATTTCTGGGTGAACAGGATAAAATCGGCACTCTGGTGGTCGGCAAGCAGGCCGACCTGGTTGTGATCAACGGGGATCCCTCCGGGAATATTGCGGACATCGAAAAGGTAGAAATAGTTTTTAAGGATGGAATTGGGTACGATTCGGCGAAGCTTATCGAATCCGTCGGGGGCCTGGTCGGACTTCGCTAACGCGACCTTCCGATGGACGCCGCAACGAATTACAAGTAATTGGGTTAGACCGATGGAATGAGGTAGAGTCGAAGCTTAGTTGCATCTTGGTTTGGGGTGTTTGCATCCAAGCCGTCAACAGGGAAAAGCAGCAGACTTCCTTTGCGCTCCAAAAGGAGAGAATCGAATCCGTGACTCACGTTCCCGGAGTAAACGCTGACCCTGTGCATCCCACGATTGCGGCTACGGCCACAGCGCTCCCGCCGCATACCATCACGCGCGACGACGTGAAGTACTACATGGGCCGGGTCTTCGACATTTCGGAGCGGCGCCTGGAAGCCATGATGAGCATCGTGGACAACGCGCAGGTGCACAAACGTCATGCCATCTTTCCCATCGATTACACCATCGAACCGCGCGCGCTTTCGAAGACAAACAACGAATACATCGAGCATGCGGTGAAACTTGGCCGCGAAGCCGCGGAGAAATGCCTGGAGCGCGCCGGGCTGAAGCCGGAAGAGATTGATCTGATCGTCACGGTTTCTTGCACCGGGTTCATGATTCCTTCGCTCGATGCGCATCTTATCCATCTGATGGGCTTCCGCCCGAACGTGCGGCGCATGCCTTTCACGGAATTAGGCTGCGCGGCGGGTGCGATGGCCTTGGGCCGCGCCGCGGACTACCTGAAGGCGCAACCTGGGGGAAACGTCCTGATCGTCTCCGTGGAATTGCCTTCCCTCACGTTTCAGCGCAAAGACATTTCGCAGGCGAACCTGATTTCTTCGATTTTGTTTGGGGACGGCGCCGCCGCAGCGATTGTGCGCGGGAATCCGGCGCCAGGACCGAAAATTTTGATCTCGGAGACTTACACCTTTCCCGATTCGCTTTTCGCCATGGGATTCGACCTCCGCGACTCCGGCTTCCACATTATTTTGGACAAAGAGGTTCCCGAGATGATTGGAGGGAAAATCCGGGGGCTGGTCGAAGGGTTTCTTGAGCGCAACGGACGGAAACGCGAAGAGATCAAGGGCTGGATCCTGCATCCCGGCGGAGCCCGCTTGCTCGGCAACGTCGAAACGGAGCTAGGCCTGTGCAAGTGCGACACGCAGCCCTCGTGGGATATCCTCGGCAACGTCGGGAACCTTTCCAGCGCGACGATTCTTTTCATTCTTCAGGAATGGCTCGAAAAGCGTCCGCTGAAGACCGGGGAGTATGCACTCGCGGCTGCGTTTGGTCCGGGCTTCAGCGCTGAATTTCTCCTACTTCAATGGGCCTGAGCGTCTACCTGTACCTGGCCCTGCTAGCGACGGTTGCGGTGCTGCGGCTTGTCGAGCTGGGCATTTCGCGGCGGAACCAACGACGCATGTTGACGCACGGGGCCGTGCGCGTCCCGGAACCGCATTTTAAATGGATGGTGGTCGTTCACACCGGCGTATTGGTCGGCGCGGCCCTTGAAGTTGTCCTCCTGCGTCGACCTTTTCTGCCCCTTCTGGCCGCGACGATGTTTGTGTTGTTTGTTGCGTCTAATCTAATGCGCTTCTGGGTAGTCCGAACGCTGGGAGAGCTGTGGAGTGTGCAAGTGATGGACTCCACTCGAATTCGCGTGGTTACTACTGGGCCATTTCGTTTTGTGCGGCACCCGAATTACACCGGAGTGATCCTGGAAATGATTTCGCTCCCGCTCATTCACACTGCCTGGATTACCGCGCTCGTGACTTCACTGGCCTATTCCATTGCTTTGTCCATGCGCATCCGGGCGGAAGAGGGCGTACTCATGGCGAATCCGGAGTACCGCGCGGCAATGGGCCAGAAAGCACGATTCCTGCCCGGACTGTTTTGAAGAGGATCGTTCGAATGCGCTCGCGAATCCTTAGTGCCCTCACATTGCTTTTACTGACTGCGGCTCTGACGGATCCACAACCCTCGCCAGATTCATTAACCACGACCCCTGCGTTCACGAATGTGCCGGAACTTTCTTCCGGTTTTCGCCTGCTCTACATTCAGAAGTTCCCCGAAGCCCGCGCCCAATTCGAAGAATGGGAAAACCAGCACCCGGACGAGCCTTTTGGCCAGGCGGCCATTGCGGCAAGTTATCTCTTCGAAGAGTTTGACTCCCAGGGAGTGCTTACCAGCGACTTCTTCCTGAACGAAAAGAGATTTTTGCACGGAATCGAAGGCCAGCCTGCCCCACAACGCATGAAGGGTTTCGATGATGCCGTCCGAAACGCGCGGAGACTCGCGGCGGAGCGGCTGGAAAGGACTCCCAATGATCCCGAAGCGCTTTATGCCCTGACGCTTTGTGCGGGCATGGAATCTGATTCCGACACGATTCTCCGGAAACACAATCTGGATGCTTTGAAGCGCTTGAAAGAGGGAAACACGCACGCGAAGGCGTTGCTCGCCGAGCGGCCCGATGCGTATGACGCCTACGTGGCTTTGGGCTCCGCCAATTACATCATCGGGAGCCTGTCTGTGGGTTTCCGCGCGATGCTGTGGTTTGGGGGAATTCACGGCGACAAAAAGCTGGGGATGGAACAGGTCAGCAAGACGGCGGAGAATGGCCGTTATTTGAAACCGTTCGCCAAGATTATGCTGGCGCTTGCGGCCCGCCGCGAAAAGCAAAACAAGCTGGCGCAAAAGCTTTTTCTTGAACTCAGCGAGGAATTTCCTGAGAGCCCGCGATACGCCATCGAATACGCCAAGGCCATGGGCCGGCCGATCCCGGCCTCAATGCACCCGTGAAGCCGTTTGGTTTACAACATTTACGTCCGCAGTCGGCGGGCCGGCGAAGGAGTGCTGAGAAGCGTAACGCGACTGCTCACGACGAAGCTCAAGCTTCGGGTCAACAGCGAGAAGAGTGCCGTGGCTCGCCCATGGGAGCGGAAGTTCTTGGGATTCAGCTTCACAAACCACCAGCAAGCGAAGAGGCGCCTGGCGCCGAAAGCGGTGGCGCGGTTCAAGGAGCGAATTCGGGAACTTACGAGCCGGACGCGGCGTAGTAGTCTCGCCCGTATGGTCCATGACCTAGCGGAGGATCTCCGCGGATGGATCGGCTACTTCGGGCGATGCGAAACTCCGGAAGTGCTCGACAAGCTCGAGCGATGGCTCCGACATCGACTTCGGTCGATGGTCTGGAAACAGTGGAAACGGGGAACCACGAGTTATCGAGAGCTCCGCAAGCGCGGCATCGATGCGCAGGAAGCCGCGCAAACAGCGGGCAGCTCCGATGGACCGTGGCACCTGGCCAACACCCCGGCGCTGAAACTCGCTCTGTCCAACGCTTACTTTGCTTTGCCTGGACTTCCCGAGCTCGCTGTTGGTGGCTTACACCGGACATCGCACGGCCGGAACTGCCTGCCAGGGCGGGAGGGGCACGGAAGCAACCTACTTACTTACAGGGGGCGTGACTCTAGCCTGGGCTTTCGTACGGAACTTGAGAACCGGGTCGGTGATGCTAAGGGAAAAGGCACAAGTGGACACCCTACAAGGCCGAAAGAACCGATGCACCGATCAGGGGCGCACTGCTTGGTAGTAGCGAGGAAGCGGGGTAATTCCCGTGGAGCGAAGGGGGCAGGCCACCCAAGTCAGGGTGGAGTGAACGGAAAACCGGAAGAACTCCTTGTCTTGATGGAAGGCGGCAGACGGGGCGAAATTCCCCGGGCCTACTCGGCGGCGAGTGGGTGACCACTCCCCCGATTATTTACGCGAAGTTTTCCCCAGATTCCTCCGCGCTGGGAAAAAGGGGCCCGAGATGCGTTGGGATGGTCTAGAATCTCGCTCTCAACGGGGTGATTTCTCCGCGATCACCTGCGCAAGGCGGTGAAACGTGTTTCAACGCGAGCTGCTCAAGGGCCGGGCTATCTTTCTCACGGGCGGCGGCACGGGGCTCGGCCGTTCCATGGCGCTGCGGTTTTCCGAGTTGGGGGCGCGCTTGTTTCTCGTGGGCCGGCGCGAAGATCCGCTGCGCGAGACGTGCGAAGAGATTCTCAGGCTTGGCGGCGCCGCTGCGTATGTCACGTGTGATGTTCGCGACCACGCTGCCGTCGAAGCTGCGGCGGAGCGGGCGGAGCAGCAGTTCGGCGAAATCAATGTGCTTGTCAACAACGCCGCCGGGAATTTCATCGCGCGTACGGAAAAGCTCTCTGCCAATGCCTTTGATGCGGTCGTGGGGATTGTGCTGAATGGTTCCTTTCATTGCACGCAAGCTTTTGCAAAGCGTTGGATTTCGCGAAAGCTCGGCGGGAACGTGCTGAACATCGTGACCACGTACGCGGCGGCCAACTGCGGCTCGGGTTTTGTCGTGCCCTCCGCGTGCGCCAAGGCGGGAGTCCTGGCGTTAACCACATCGCTTGCCGTGGAGTGGGCCAGGTATCACATTCGAATCAACGCCATCGCCCCTGGACCTTTTCCCACGCAGGGGGCCTGGTCACGCCTGATGCCTTCGAAGCAATTCGAGGAACACCGCAGAGAAAAACATCCCATGAAGCGTTTCGGCCGCCATGAAGAACTGGCCAACCTCGCCGCGTTTCTCCTCAGCGACATGGCCGAGTACATCAACGGCGAATGCGTGGTGATTGACGGAGGACAGTGGCTGCGCGGCGCGGGGGAATTCAACGACCTGGCGCTCATGCCCGAAAGCGCGTGGGAGGCGATGGAGGCTGCGCGGCCGAAAAAATCCTAGTGTACGGCGCGTCGGCTTTGTTGCAAGACCCCGCTTTCAAGAACCGGTTCATCCTGAGGGACGCGCCGTTTGCGGCCCGATCGTAGATTCCGGCTCATGCCGGAAAAGCTCTCCATTGCGGGCCGTGTTTGGAGTTGGAGCTGAGATTGTTCGGCCATCCCCATCGGATGGCCTCAGAATGACACCTTCCGCTACGGGGGGAGGGCGCGCTTGCGCAGCTCCACGCGCAGTTTCGCCTGGCCGATGGTTTGACCATTCGCTTCCCCGCGGACGGTGACGTCCTGGGGTTCCGTTTTCTTAGGCGTTTTTTCAGCAGGATTTTCCGCAGGGGCGGGCAGACTGACTTCCACTCGCGCGGCAGCGGTCTGTTTCGCGGCAACCATGAACTTCCCCGTGCCGTTCTCCACGGTCCATCCCGCCGCAAGCGTCGCCGAGAGCGTGATTTCCTGTGCCTTTGCGGTGCGGTTGTGAATCCACAGCGGAATCACCAGCGTCCCATGGCCCTGCAAAGCGATCTCCGGCGGCTCGGGATGCGGCAAATTTGTAAGCCCGTGCGCGCGGCGAAATTCCGCATAGAAGCTCCAGGGGCCCGCCAACTCAAGGAATAAGTCCGGATGCGCCGGTTCCGGCGTGATTTCCGGGCGCGCGTAGGGAATGGCACCCGGGGCGATACGTTCAAAAATGTCCCCCGTTACGCTGCCTCCTACCAAAGACTTGCCGAGCACATAATGCTGATCTCCTGCCCAGCCGTCTTCCGACGTGGCCATTTTTTCGATTTGCGCTTCATCCATTTGCGCGATCTTATCGAGATAGGATTTGGCTTGCGTCTGGTGAGCGCGAAAAGCGTCGAGCGCCATCCGCCAATAGGGTTTCTGGCTCAGCTTCGAAATTTCTTTCACCGAGTACGTTGGACCCTTGCCCCGAAAAATGTCTTCGCGCTCGGCGTCTGCAAAGTAATAAATCTTCTTGACCTGCCAAGGTCTAAGATTTTCCAGGGGGAGGCGTTTCATGGGTCCGGCCAGCTGCTCGGGAAACACGACCGGATCCCCAGCGAGATCGAAGGCCTCCGTTGCCAGCACGCCACAAGCCTGATGGTCGCCGTGATCCTCGCCAATGAAAGTGCCGGGCAAAAAAGTAAGGATGACTTCCGGCCGCGTCAATCGCACCAGCCGAACGAGTTCTTCCAGGGTTTCTGCATGATCCCAATGTGCCAGCGATAGCAACACATTCTGGGAAGCGGTGTCTTTTCCGCTGAGAAACCAGACATTGTTTATGCCAAGCGTCGTCAAGGCGCTCCGGGCTTCCATCTCGCGGACGGCGCCGAGCGCTGCCGCCTGTTCCGCCCCCGCCTGGTTCTCTCCGCTGCTGCCGCGGGTGGTAAATATGACGGCAATGCGCCGGTGTTCATCGAGAGCCCGCGCCAAGTAAGCCGTAACGGCGGCTTCGTCATCGGGATGCGCTACCACCACCAGGATGTCCGTCTTGTAGCGTTCGTCGGCTTGCGGCAGTGGTTTGGGCTCCTGCGCATTCGCTGGCAACAGCGTGGTTAGAAACACGGTTAGCAATCTTCCAGCGAATCGAAGCATCCGTGGTTGCTTTGATTTAATGTTCAATTTCGGAGTTTCGGCAAAGGTTAACGCCCGCCAGACCCCAGCCAATCTCAATGGATGCGGCATTAAGGCTTGAGGGTACTTTGCGCCAATGTGCCTGAACGCTTGAGAACTGCTGGCGGGCCTCTTGCCGAGCGCTCGCAATTGTGGTTATCGGCACACGGGCATCAGTAGAGACGTCATGGCCTTCTCGCACGCAGGGTAAAAGTAGACTTGCGCGGTCTTGCGGCGGGAACTCAAGAATTGTCCTAGCGCGGTTTAATTGAGGCGAAATTTCACGGTCACAGTGAGATGCATGGCCACCGCCTGCCCATCCAATCGCGCGGGTTCGTACTTCCACTGCCGCACCGTTTCGAGCGCAGCTTGTTGCAGCAGAACCGGACCAGAGATCAATTTCACGCTCGTAACCTTGCCGGTCGCATCAATTAGCGCGTCCACGACCACATCTCCACTCACTCGGCTGGATTTTGCCGCCCCAGGATAAACGGGAGGCGCCGACCGAATCAAGCGCGCGGGCTGAACGATACCGCCTACGGGCAGCTCCACAGGAGGGGGCGCAGGCTGGTTGGCGAGCAGATTTCCCATTGGATCCCGCGGCGCAGCCGCTGACTCACTCTGAATCGCGGGAGCCTCGGCCGAAAGACTGCTCGATTCAGAGTCATTGTCCGCGGGGCGATTAAGATTGGGAGCAATCAGCGTGAATGTGCGTGGAGCCGGTACCCTTTCGGCTGAGGGTGCCTCCGTTTGTTGAGTTGTTCTTGTTGTGGAAAAGGTCGGAGACTCTGTGTTATGGAAAACATTTCGATTGTCTCCGTTTCCGGAACCCTTACGAACAAACCACAATCTCCAGCGCCTGCCGTTGACGTCCTGCACCTCTACCTGAAATGCCGGTGCGGTTTCTGCCGAGGGAGCCACGGAAGAAACCGCAGGGGGAACCGGGGAGGAAGGAGAAGCTAAGGAAGGGAGATCAACGACCCCGCCCGGTTCGGCTGCGACTACTGCCGGATCGGTCGGACGTTTTACGGTCTCGGCCCGATGAGCCGCACGAGCCAAGAAAATTCTTACCCCGGCGGTCACGCTAAAGGCCGCGAGGCATCCCGA
>Ga0209805_1001879_pt1 | contig 12369 bp, 8 predicted proteins | sample GraSoiAngelo_148_FD_185905 | JGI IMG/M metagenome (GOLD analysis project Ga0209805, IMG submission 185905) | Grasslands soil microbial communities from the Angelo Coastal Reserve, California, USA - 14_1009_09_20cm (SPAdes) (version 2) | ecosystem: Environmental > Terrestrial > Soil > Grasslands ... | reverse complement strand
GAGTTCAGCGTGGTCGACACGGCGGGCCTCGACCTGGACGGGGCGAAAGATTCGTCCCGCGCGGCGATCGAGGCCCAGACCACGATCGCCATCGACCAGGCCGACGTCATCATCCTCCTGCTCGACGTGCGCCAGGGCCTGACGCCGATCGACCGCGACATCGCGCAGATGCTGCGCAAGTCACGCCGCACGGTGATCGCTGTCGCCAACAAGGCGGACTCGTCGAGCCAGCGCCATTTCGCGCACGAGGTCTCAGAGCTCGGCTTCGACGAACCGTCGCTGATATCTGCCCAGCACGGCCTTGGCGTGGGTGAGCTGCTCGACCGGATCCTCGACGCCCTTCCCCCGGCCGAGGCGGAGCCGGCCGAGGAGACGAAGGCGGACCGCCTCGCCATCATGGGCCGCCCCAACGTCGGCAAGTCGTCGCTGCTCAATGCGCTGCTGGGCGACGAGCGCGCGCTGGTCAGCCCGACGCCGGGCACGACGCGCGATCCCATCGATACCGAGCTCGTGTTTGACGGCGTGCCGGTGGTCCTCATCGACACCGCGGGCATCCGGCGCAAGTCGTCGAGCCGCGACCGACTCGAGCGCTACAGCCTTCTGCGCGGCATCCACGCCATGGAGCGCGCCGATGTGGTGCTCCTGGTGGTCGACGCGTCGGCCGGTGTCCTGGCGCAGGACCAGCACGTGGCGGGTTACGCACTGGAGGCAGGCAAGGGCTTGGTCATAGTCATCAACAAGATCGACCTCGTCGAGCCGGCGGCGCGCAAGCCGGCGTACTGGCGCAAGACGCTCGCCGGCAAGTTCAAGTTCGCCACCTTCGCCCCAATCGCCACGGTTTCTGCGAAGACGAAAGAGGGCATCGGGACGTTGCTGCCCACCGCACTCGAAGTGGTCGGCCAGCGCCGGATCAAGATGCCGCCCAACGAGCTGAACCGAGTCCTGCGCGAGGCTTTCAACGACCATCCGCCGCCGAGCTTCAAAGGGCGCCGGCTGAAGCTCGGCTACGGCACCCAGGCCTCCGGCGAGACGCCGACCGTCGTGATGTTCGTCAACGACACGAACCTGCTGCATTTCTCATACCGCCGCTACCTGGAAAAAAAGGTGCGCGACCGGTTCGGCCTCATGGGCAACCCGCTGAAGTTGGTACTGCGTTCGGATGAAGGCAGCCGGAACCGGCCTCGAGCCTCAGACCGAGATCAGCTCACGGATACCAGAGCGGAAAGTCCGAGACCATCAGGTCGTGGTCCACGTCGGGCGTCGACCCGGCGCTGAGCATGTATTGCCACACGGTGCCGTGCTCAGGGCAATGCGTGTTGTACGCCAGCCAGTCGGGAGCGTTGCCCTTCGAGTAACCGCCCCACAATGACGGCTCAAAGGTCCACAAGTGCGAGTTGTTGGCGACCTCGGGCCGGGCGGTGACCGCCGCGCAGTACGCGTTTGCGAATTCGCTTCCGGCGCCGCCGTTGCCGTAGTAGCTGGGCACATAGCCGGCGGCACTCACGGCGTCGTACCAGCCCGAGATGAATCCGCCGTCCACGTTGGCTGCCCCTGGGCACGCCGCGCCGGGAGGTTCGATATCGATTGCCAGTGCGACGCTTGGTGGGATCCCGAGGTTGCGAGCGGCGGCTACGGCGGCGGCCCCATAACTCTTCCCTGTGTCATATCCGACGACATTTGAGCAGTCGTAGTCGTTGTAGATGGGAAGTATGCCCATGCTCTTGTTGTGCGCGGCGGCGATCTCCGCGCCGCTGATTCCGGGGCAAACTGTATCGGTCAGATAGCGTCCCCAGAAGTCGGGTGCGCCGAGCTGGGAAGCGACCTGTGGATAGAGTCCGCTGCCGGCGTTGGAGTCGCCCGTAAACGACTTGCATGAGTCAACGCCCCAGAGCATTCGCGAGGTGTGGACGGACGGGGTCACGAGCGCTGACTCGGCCTGCACATCGACCAATTTGGCCGGTCCCCCGGCGCCCTTGAAGAGGCGGCTCAACACGCTGCCGTCGCTGGCCCTCACCGAGCCGACCGCTGCGCGGAAAGACGGCATGGAACCCGTGATCGCTACGTCGGCGGCACACGTGTTGCCGTTCTTGCAGAACGGAGCCGCCAGCTGCCCGTGTTCATCGAATATTCCAATGCTCCATGGGCTGGTGGTCAGGTCTGCGTTGACCATGGTGACAACGTGCACCACGCCGCCCGGCTGCGAGCTGTTCGTAACAGCGTGGACGCTGACTGAGAGCCAGGTTACGGGGAATACGTCCGTCTGAGCCACCACCAGGTCAGCCGGAGGCGCCGTTTGCGCTGGAGGCGCGAGCACAGCAACCATCGATCGCCATCCAGCAACCGGCAGGGTCAACGTCGTGCGGCACACGTTGCCGCTCGCGCAGTAGGTAAGGCGTGCGTGAGAGGGGGCGTCGTAGATCTGCAGCAGCCAGCCGGTCTTGTCCACCGCCACTGTCGAGGTCGCGGTCACCGTGACCTGGCGACCGGGACCAATCACGGCGCGATCGGCGACCATGGTCACGCCAATCCAGCTGACTGCCACAGAGTTGGAAGTCACCGCGGATGCTCCCGTCGGCATTTTGGAAGTCGGAGGGGACACGAACGCAGCAAACGAGTGCAGACCGGCGTGCGCCGCGAAGCCAACCGAGCATTGGTTGCCGGCGGCACAAGCTCCCGCCAGGGTGCCGGTGCTCGTGTCGAAGATCTCGATCGCCCGGCTTTTGCCCGTGACGGATGAATCCGCCGTCGCCGTAAGGACGACGGTATGGCCGGGCATAGCTGTTGCGGTATCAGCGACGAGCTGCAGTGCTTTCGTCCCGGCCTGAACAGAGGCGACAGGAACCATTGGCGCGTCCGCGCACGCAGCGGGCGTGTGCGGCGCCGCGACAGCAGCTGCAGTGGCGCAAGCCGTCAAACCGGTCGGCGTCGAGGCGACTCCTGGGTCGGGATTCAGCTGGTCCGACCGGCCGCAGGCGGCTCCCTCCCCGGAGTTGGCGCAGTTGGTGGCGCCGGCGGGCACCGACAGGCGCAGGCTGTCATCCGCTTTCGTGATGCACCGAGCCAGCGCAATCGGGGAGAGATGCACGCACGCCGCGGTGATCGCCTCACTCGGGGGAGCACCGGTCGCCGCGATCGCAGTTGCGGCGCCGCCGACGGTCGACGCGCCTGAAATCGAAAGCAGGCCGAGCGTGAGATAGGATGCCTGCAGGAGCCGGAGACCAGAGCCAAGTCGTCGAATTGAGTTCACAAGATTCCCCCGTTAGGCGCGCCCAGGCGCGCGAGTTGAGAGGGAAGCTAGCGGCGGGCTGGCAAGGTCCCCGCGGCGGTTGGGTTAAGTTCCTTCAAGCGTTGTCAATTTCCCCTCACAAGGAGCTGGACAACGCGATTTCAGCTCGGCCGGGGCGACCGGGACTTGCACCAGCCAGGCCGTTCTACTCCTGGAGGGAACGCCATGGCGACGGCGCTTGGAACTGGATTCGCGATTCTGCTGCTCGGCCTTGTGGCGGCCAGCCTCTGGCTGATCTGGCGCCGTCCGTTCATAGGGATCGGCGTGCTGGTCGCGGGCATGGCCTTCCACAGCTTTGCCCTGATGTGGCTCCTGCATCTGGGCACCCCGCACGTGCTCGTCCGGGCTTTCCAGGGCTGGAAGGAGGTCGTCCTTTTGGTCCTGACCGTCGTCGCCCTCAGCCGGATCTGGCACTCGCAACGCCAGGGGCGGCATGGGCCGATGATTCTGACCGACTGGGTTGCGATCGCATTCGCAGCGCTGACCGTGGCCTACTTTCTCGTGCCATCGTCGGCACTCCACTCGGGCGTCAATCTGCCGCAGCGACTGGTCGGCTTCCGCATCGTGTTTTTGATTCCACTCCTCTACTTTCTCGGGCGCACTATCGGCACAGGAAGCGATCGAGAAAGGCTGACCGTGGTCTTGCTTGGCCTGGGGGCCGCTGCCGTCGCAACAGTCTTCGGTATCGTCGAGCTGTTCTTCGTGCCGACACGTGTCTGGCTCGACTGGGGCGTCAACCAGTACACGTCTTTCTTGGGTTTTACCTATCACGGCCCGGCTGGGCTGCCCGAGAACTTCTTCCTCACGCTTTCCAATGGCACTCTGGTCAGGCGCATGGTCTCCACGTACATAAGCCCCTTGGGTGTTGCGTACACGGCGGTTGCGCTCTTTCCGATGGCGGTTGCTGTCATGGATCGGCGAGTGCCCCAGCAGACGGCGCGATGGATCGCGATGCTGACGACGCTGCTAATCGTGGGGGTCGCGCTGTCGATCACTCGCCTCGCGCTTTTCGCCCTTGTCGGCGAGGCTGTCTTGCTGTGGGTCGTCCTGCGAAGGGCCTGGATAGCCGGTCTGATACCGGTGCTCATCGTCGCAGCGCTGCTTACGGTATTCCCCTATACGACAATCGCCCCTGCGGTTGATCGTGACCTCGGGTCAGTCCACCGCATCGGGCTGCAATGGGGATTCTCCAACGACAGCTCTACGCGTGAGCATTACGGGTATCTCGTTCAAGACCTGAAATTCGACCTCGAGCACCCCCTCGGCCTCGGCACCGGCGCTTCGACCGTCCGATACGGCAACCTGGCCGGAGCGGGTGAGAGCGCCGTGCTCGGCGTATTCGCGGACCTGGGCATGGTTGGGGGCGGACTCTACCTCTCCCTTTATTTGCTTGCCATCTGGCTTGGGTGGCGCACGCTGCGAATGACACGCAAGGCGTCGCTGGAGGAGGTCATGCCGCTGATCGCCTTCGTGGGTGGCCTGGGCCTTTTGCCGATCACCATGACCAGCGATGTATGGGGGGACCTTTCGGTCACCTTCCTCTTCTGGTGGGCGGCAGGCGCGACTGCCACCTTGTCGACGAGGGCGGTCCGGGTTGCGCCCCGCGAGGTCTGGGAGAAGCCGCCAGTCCGAAAAGCCGCCTGACCTCGGCGCGCCCGTTTACATTTCCCTCACATGTGTAAAACACACGTCTGATCTCGTAATGATTAATTGATGCTGTGGGCGCACCGATGACTTCCAGGATCCTCGTCGTCGATGACGAGAAGCACATCCTGGAGCTCGCACGCCTCTACCTGACGCGCGAGGGCTACGAGGTCGAGGGAGTGGGGGACGGAGCCCAGGCGGTGGCCCGTTTCAGCCAGGTCAAGCCCGACCTCGTGATCCTGGACATCATGCTTCCTGGCGTTGACGGCCTCACGATCTGCAAGGAGATCCGCAAGCAGAGCCAGGTGCCGATCATCATGCTCACGGCTCGCGACGAGGTGACCGACAAAGTCGTCGGACTGGAAGTCGGAGCAGACGATTACCTCACCAAGCCGTTCCACCCGCAGGAGCTGGTGGCGCGAGCCAAGGCGCTGCTGCGGCGCGCGAGGACAGAGCCTGACCAGCCGCGACTGGTACGCGCCGGCAAGCTCGAGGTGGACATCGAGCGGCACGAGGTGCGCCATGGCGCCGACCGGATCCAGCTGCGACCGAAGGAGTTCGACCTGCTGGCGCTCCTGGCGCGGCACCCTGGGCGTGTCTTCCAGCGCAGCGAGCTGCTCGACCTGGTGTGGGGGTACGACTTTCCCGGTTACACGCGCACGGTCGACGTCCATGTCCAGCAGGTGCGCGAAAAGCTTGCGGCCGCGAAGGTCACCGACCCCAGCATCCAGACGGTCTGGGGCGTCGGCTACCGGCTGGAGCTGGCGGGGGTCTGACCCTGCGGCTTCGCCTTCTAGCCGCCGCCGCGGGCATCGTCGCCGTCAGCCTCCTCCTCGCAGGCGCGCTCACCTGGGTCTTCGTCCGCGACCTGGAGTTTCAGAGCACACAGGACCAGCTCGACCGGCAGGTCCCATTCGCTGCGGTGGCGGTCAAGCACCAGGAATGTTTCGTCCGGCCGATAGTTGCCGCGCAGCCAGGTGGCGCGGCATGCCGGCTGGACACCGCCACCGACTACAGCGATCGTCTCAACACGGCCGTCGTCCCCGGCCTTGGCGCCGACCGCCTGCTGCTCCTCGACTCGGAGCGACGCGTGGTTTACGACGGCGGCGCGGACCAGAGTGCGGTGGGCGTCCAGCTGCCGATAGTGCAGTCGAAACGCGTGGCCAACATCGGCGAGGCGCGCCTGTCCCTCGGCGGGCAGGACTATTTCGCGGCCGCGATCAAGATCCCGCCCGCGCGCAACCCGCTGTTTGCAAGCTTCGTGGTTATCGCGCAGCCGCAATCACTCGCCGCGTCGGCGGCTGCGGGCGACCTCGCGAAACGTCTGCTCGAAGCCGGTGGCGCTGCGCTCGTTGTGGCGATGCTGCTGATCCTTCTCGTCAGTCGATCGATGACCAGGCCACTGACCCAGCTCGCATCGGCGGCGGAGGACATCGCCGCGGGAAACTACGCGCGGCGGGTCAGCATCAAAGGCCAGGATGAGCTCGGCTTGCTCGGCTCGGCTTTCAACCGGATGGCTGAGGCCGTGGAGCGGGCTCGCAAGGCGCAGCGAGATTTCCTGGCCAACGTCTCGCACGAGCTGAAGACGCCACTGACCAGCCTCATCGGCTTCAGCCAGGCGCTCGTCGACGGGAGCTTGCTCAGCGATGTAGAGCGGACCCGCGCGGCGTCCATCGTCCACGAGGAGTCGGAGCGCGTGCTGCGCATGGCCCAGGAGCTCCTCGACCTCGCCCGTGTCGAAGCTGGATCGATATCGATGCACATAACCGCCGTTGATCTTCGCGGCCAGCTCGAGCAAGAGCTGGAGATGGTGCGGCCGCGCGGCAGTGCACGCAGGCTCACCCTCGAGCTCAACGCTCCCGACGATATACCTCCCGTCGCGGCTGACCCCGAGCGTCTGCACCAGGTGCTCGACAACCTGCTCGACAACGCGGTGAAGTACGCGCCCGAGGGCGCCATCGTTAACGTGGTCGCGCGCCTCAGCGGCGGGTCGGTGGAGGCGGTGGTGTCGAACGCGGTAGGTTCGCACCGGCCAGATCCCGATCGCATGTTTGACCGCTTCTATCGAGCCGACCCATCGCGCTCCGCAGCCGCGGGAGGTGTCGGATTGGGTCTTGCCATCTCACGCGAGCTCGTGGCCGCGATGAAGGGGCGCCTTTGGGCAGACTTCGACGAGACGGGCAACCTATGCGTGCACCTGACGCTGCCGGCAGCTCGCCAAACGGACAAGAAGGTGGAGCCGGCCGCCCCTGCCGCTGTGGCTTAAGCTCCGCGGTCTGAGACCAGGTCTTCAGCCGGCTGTCCGCCTCAAGCTCGCCGCGCTTTTTCTGGCGGCGATATTGCTGGGAGTCACGTCTGTCCTGGTGGTCCGTTCGTTCAGGCCCGTAGAGGAGCCACAGACGGTTGGAGCCTATTTCGACCGACCTCCGGCGTGGCCCGGCGAGCCATGGGTCATCGATGGCCGAACGGTTGATTCGAAGGTCATGGAGGCCAACGCGGGCCCCTCGCACTGCGGCTGGGAGCTGGCGACCATGCTGACCATCGGCTGGCCGCCAGGCACGGCGGCAACAAACGCATCGCAGGCTCGTCAATACATTCGCGATCCCAGAGGACAGATAGCCGGCAATTACCTCCTGGGGACCTGGGCACACAATCCGACCCGGCCTCCTGACGCGCTCGACACAGGCTACCGATACAGGGCTATCAAGCTGTACTTCGCAGCGTCAGACCAGGACCACTACGCGTACCTGGTTGCGCCTGCCGATAGCGAGCGCTGGCCGCGCAGCGACCCGCCGCTGGCGTGCCTCTAACGGACCGGCGTTCGGTGCGTAAGGCGCCTAACGCATTCTTTGGAGGGGCGCACCGAATGCCTCAGGCGCTGGAGAAGCGCTGGGCGTTGCCCATGTCCGGCCACACGTAGGCCTGGACGTTCGCGTAGGCCTGGCGCAGGTGGTTCCCGTCGTGGTGCACCCACTCGTGGAGAAGGTCTTTGACCGTCAGGCGGGCGACCTTGGGATGCATGCCTCCTCGATCGAGCTGCCCGGGTTTCAACGAACGGATCAGGTCCAGGCTTGCGCGGCGTGTTGGCTCGAACTCCTTCAGCAGCTCGTCCGGATGCCGTTCGCAATCACGCCGGCTGCGCGAAATACCGACCTGGTCCCAGCTCTGCAGCTGCGGCTCGTCCTCATGCAAGATGGTCCGGATCCGACCAGCGAAGCCGCGCTTCTCGGCCTCGATGACGTGGCCGACGACCTCGTTCACGCACCACTCAGTCGGCGCGGGTTGCCACGACGCGAGCTGCGGCGGCAGGCTGCGAAGAAGGCTCGAGTAGGCCTGGCCTGAAATCTCGAGGACGCCGGCGATCTCGGCCGGCGTCACGCCTGCGGAACGAGCAGCGTCACCGGGTTCTCGACCAGGCGCTTGACCTCGGCCATGAACTGGGCCGCGGTTGCGCCGTAGAAGACGCGGTGATCGACGGACAGCGTCATGCGCATCACCTTGCCGGGGACGATCCTGCCGTCCTCGACAACCGGCACATCCTTGATGGCGCCGACGGCGAGGATCGCGGCTTCAGGCGGATTGATGATGGCGACGAACTCGTCGACGCCGTACATGCCGAGGTTGGAGATCGAGAAGGTTGCGCCGCTGAGGTCGCCCTCGCCGGGGCGCCCCGACCGGGCGCGCTCGATGACCTGGCGCGACTCGATCGAGATCTGGATCAGGTCCTTGAGGTCTGCGTCGTGCACGACCGGGACCAGGAGTCCCATGCCCTGGCTCGGCGCGACCGCCAGGCCGATGTTGACCGCCCGCTTGCGCTGAAACCGCCCGTCCACCCACGAGGAGTTGACCTCGGGAAATTTGCGCAGCGCGAGCGCACACGCGCGGACGAGAAAGTCGGTCATCGTCACTTTCTCGGCACCCGGAACGGAGTCCTTGAGCTGCTGGCGCATGCTGACCGCGAGGTCGACTCGCGCTTCGATCGTGACCTGGAACTCAGGGACGGTCGACTTTGCCTCGGCCATGCGGCGCGCGATCGTCGCCTGCATGCGCGACGGCTCGATGAGCTCGACGTCCGGCCCGGCCACTCGCTCGGTCGCCGGCTGGGGGCGTCGCCGCTCAGACCTGGTTCGTGTGCCGCCCGCGGCGAGCACATCTTCTTTCACGATGCGGCCCTCCGGTCCGCTGCCCTTCAGCGAGGCGAGGTCGACACCCATCTCCTCGGCCAGGCGGCGGGCGAGAGGGGAGGCCCTGACCTCGCGACCATCCTGCTGCCCGTCGGAAGCTTCTCCTCCCCGTTCTCCTCCCCGTTCTCCTCCCCGTTCACCTCCCCGTTCACGGGGAGGTGGCTGCGAAGCAGCCGGAGGGGCTGGTGGCACTGGCTCCGCGGCGGACTCGGCCTTCTCGGCCTTCTCTGGCTCCTTCCTTTTTGGCGCGGACGCCGGCGCTTTCTGTGTTTGTGCGAGCCCCTCCGGCGCCTTGGGCGCCACCTCCCCATGAATGGGGAGGACACCTTCACCGATGCGGGCGATGGGGGCCCCGATCTTGGCCGGCACACCCTGCTCGACCAGGATCTGCAGAACGCCGTCAGACTCAGCCTCCAGGTCGAAGGTCGCCTTGTCCGACTCGACCTCGGCCACGACCTCGCCCGCCTTGACCTGGTCGCCGCTCTTCTTCTTCCACTCGACGATCGTGCCCTCTTCCATCGTGTCGGAGAGCTTGGGCATGTTGATCTCAGGCATCGGGTTTTCTTCCGAGTGTGAAGCGGACCAGTCGCTTGATGTCCTCGCTCGTCGGGATGGACGCCTTCTCGAGCGGAAGGCTGTACGGCATCGGGACCTCCGCGCCACCCAGCCGGCGGATCGGCGCATCGAGGTAGTCGAAGCAGCGCTCTTGCACGCCCGCCGCGAGCTCCGCCGTCACGCCATAGGTCGACCAGCCTTCCTCGACCACGACGCAGCGGCTCGTCTTGCGGACCGAGTCCACGATGGGCGGCCAGTCGATCGGGCGGATCGAGCGCAGGTCGATGACCTCCGCGTCGATGTCCTCCTCCTCCAGCTGCTTGGCGGCCTCGTTGGCAAGCACCGCCATCCTCGAGACGCCGACGACCGTGATGTCGGACCCTGTGCGGCGCACCGCGGCCTTGCCGAGCGGCGTGGTGTAGTCGCCCGAAGGCACCTCGCCTTTGACGTTGTACAGGCTCATCGACTCGAGGAACATCACCGGGTTGTCCGAGCGAATCGCCGACTTCAACATGCCCTTCGCATCGGCGGGAGTCGTCGGTGCGACGACCAGAAGACCCGGGATCAATCCGTAGAGGACCTCGAAGCTGTGCGAGTGCTGCGCCGACAGCTGATGACCGGCGCCGCCTGGCATCCGGATCACCATCGGCACCTTGACCTCGCCGCCGAACATGTAACGGATCTTGGCCGCGTTGTTGACGATCTGGTCGTAGGCGATGAGCGAGAAGTTGATCGTCATCATCTCGACCACCGGCCGAAGGCCGAGCATCGCCGAACCGATGGCCGTGCCGACGATGACCTCTTCGGCGATGGGCGCATCGACCACGCGCTGTGGACCGAATTTGTCGAGCAGTCCTTCGGTGACGCGGTAGGCGCCGCCGAACTTCCCGATGTCCTCGCCGATCAAATAGATCGAGTCGTCTCGCTCCATCTCCTCGGTCAGCGCTTCGCGCAGCGCAACGCGGAAGAGCTTGTCCTCGACGGCCGTCGCCTTCTCCGGGGTTGCGGTCGCCATCAGACACGCTCCGTGCGCAGCTCGGGGCGGTTGTCCCACTGGCCTGCGTAGGTGTACTTGTAGAGGTCGGCGACGTTGGGTTCGGGGCTCTGGTCGGCGAACTCGATGACGTCGCGCACCTGAACGTCGATCTCCTGGCGCACGCTCTTGAAGTACTCCTCATCGGCCAGGCCGCTCTTCTCCAGCTCGTGCTCGAAGGCGACGATCGGGTCGGCCTTGCGGTACTTCTCCTTGTCCTCGGTGGTGCGGTATTTGTCCGGATCCACGACCGAGTGGCCGCGGAAGCGATAGCACAGCGACTCGATGAAGCGCGGCACGGAGTCCGCGCGCGTCTTCTCGACGATCTCGCTGGTGCGCAGCATGACCTCGCGCAGGTTCATGCCGTCGATCTGGATCGACTCCATGTCGTATGCGCACGCCTTCTTGTAGATGTCGGCCACCGCCGACGCGTTCTCCACCGGCGTGCCCATCCCGTAGCGGTTGTTGACGCAGAACCAGACCACGGGCAGGTCGAAGACCTTCGCCATGTTCAGCGACTCGTGGAACGCGCCGATGTTGGTGGCGCCGTCGCCGAACATGCAGAAGATCACATCCTTCTGCTTGCGGTACTTGACCGCCCACGCTCCGCCGACCGCGAGCGGCAGGTGCCCGCCGACGATTCCATAACCGCCCATGAAGCGGCGGCTGTAGTCGACCAGGTGCATCGAGCCACCTCGGCCGTGTGACGTGCCGGTCTCCTTGCCGAAGAGCTCGGCCATCACAGTCTTCGGGTCCACGCCGCGAGCGATCGCGTGGCCGTGCTCGCGGTAGCTGGTGAAGATCCAGTCGTTGGGCTTCAGAGCCTCGATGCCCCCGACGACCGTCGCCTCCTCGCCGATGTTGAGGTGGCAGTAGCCGCCGATCTTCGCCTTGGTGTACTGCTCCTGGGCGCGCTCCTCGAATCGCCGGATGAGCTGCATCTCGCGGTGCAATGCGAGCAGGCGGTCGCGATTCCCCTTCGTCAGCTCGATCGACTTGGGGTCGATCGCCCCAGGGGATGAGGGAGGAACGGACTTCACGGGGGCGACCATGTTCTTCTCCAAAGAATTGTCCTCCCCACTTATGGGGGGATGGCTCTTCCCCACGTAGTGGGGAAGTACCGCCGCTTGCGGCGGGGATGGGGCAGCGCCAGAGGGGCTGGTGGACTTTCTATTGGCGATGTGGATCGCTCGTCCCTGCGCAGCCAGCGCCGCCTCCATCAGCGACTCAGGCAGCGTCGGGTGAGCGTGGATCGTCAGGTCGATCTGTTCGAGGGTCAGGCCGTTCTGCACGGCCAGCGCCGCCTCGGCGATGAGGTCCGTCGCGCGCGGGCCGATGATGTGGGCGCCCAGGAGACGCCCGGAGTCCGCGTCGGCGATGACCTTGGCGAAACCTTCGGACTGGCCGAGCGTCAGGGCGCGGCCCGAGGCGGCGAAGGGGAACCGGCCGATCTTGACCGCGATCCCTTTGTCCCTGGCCTCCTTTTCGCCCAGCCCGACGTGAGCGATCTCCGGCTCGGTGTAGATGCAGTTGGGTGCGCCGTGATAGTCGGGAATCCGGTCGCCGTGGCCCGCGATGTTCTCCACCGCGCAAACGCCCTCGTAAGAGGCGACGTGAGCCAGCATGATGCCGCCGATCACATCGCCGATCGCCCACAAGCCATCCGC
>Ga0209805_1001873_pt1 | contig 12385 bp, 10 predicted proteins | sample GraSoiAngelo_148_FD_185905 | JGI IMG/M metagenome (GOLD analysis project Ga0209805, IMG submission 185905) | Grasslands soil microbial communities from the Angelo Coastal Reserve, California, USA - 14_1009_09_20cm (SPAdes) (version 2) | ecosystem: Environmental > Terrestrial > Soil > Grasslands ... | reverse complement strand
ATCAACTGCACATTGACCCGCACCTGATCGGCCGCTTTCTGCACACTACCTTCAAGAATGTTCTCTACGCCAAGTTGCTTGGCGATCTCACGAAGATTCCTGGGCTTGCTCTGAAATTGCTGCGTGGAAGTGCGTGAAATGACTTTCAAACCCGCGATACTAGCCAGCCGCGTCAGGATCTCTTCCTGGATTCCTTCTGCAAAATAGGCGTTCTTTGGATCGGGACTGAGGTTTTCAAACGGAAGCACCGCGATACTCTTTGGAATTATGACTGCGGGTTTATGGTTCCAAACAATTATGCCTAGTCCCGCTAGCACCGTAACGAGCAACGTGACTAACACCGTCGTGCTTGGATTCCTTCGGATCCATTTCCGGCCGTGCGTAAACAATCCACTTGGCTTTGCGCGGATTGGCTCATGCTTTAGCCAATGTTCGAGATCTTCGGCCAGTGCGAGGGCGGAAGAGTAACGGCGGTGCGGATCTTTATCCAGACATTTGAGACAAATGGTGCTCAAATCGCGATCGATTTTTGGATTTAATTGTCGCGGTTGTCGCGGCTCAGTCTCAAGCAATAGCTTAACGGTCTCGTAGGTTGTTCCTCCGGCAAAAGGTGGGTGACCAGTTAGCAATTGATAGAGAACTGCGCCGAGCCCATACACATCTGTGTTGCGGCTGATCTCTGTGTTATTACCGGCAGCTTGTTCCGGTGCCATGTAGCTGGGTGTGCCAAGGACGTCCAGCGTACCTGTGACCGTGCTGTCAGCTTCCACCAGGCGGGCAAGACCAAAGTCAGCCAGATGCGGTTCGCCGTTTTTATCCAGCAGAATGTTACCTGGCTTAATATCACGGTGCAGAATGCCGTGCTCATGCGCGTAATGAACGGTGCGCGCCACCTTGGCAACGAGTTCCACCGCGCGTCGGATCGATAACGGCTCGTGTTTGAAGACTTCGTCCAGCTGACCGCCCTCGACGAACTTCATACTGAAGTAACATTGACCCTCGCGCTCGCCGACTTCGTGAATGGGAACGATGCCTGGATGTTCCAAGCTCGCCGCCGCTTCCGCCTCACGCCGAAAGCGCTTCAGATGCGTTTCAGTGGTCCAAGGACCAAGGCCGATCACCTTCAGCGCAACGATGCGATTGAGACTTTTCTGATGGGCCCGATAAACTACGCCTTGACCACCCCGCCCAATTTCCTCCAGCAACTCGTAATCGCCAAACTCACTGAGAATTTTTGTCCGCCGCGGGACGGACTCGCCGTGGCGAGCCGAGCGCGCAGCTTTTTTTCCGTCTAGTGTGTGAAGGCTATCATAGGGGCCGGGGTTGGCGACCCCGGCTATAGGTTCGTCAGAGAGCAGACCAAGGCCGGTTTCCAAAAGGCAAGCCGGGCAGACTACTCGTGTTGCGTCACCGGAGACTGTTGCTCCACACCTTCCGCAAACAGTCGTGGCAGTCTTCATTCGAACGGTCAAACCATCGGTCGCCTCGTTAGTTACAACGTTTAAAAATCATGTTACGTCCTAAGCACAGCGACTAAGTGGCGCAGTTCATCGTCAACGTCGCCAGGAAGCATTACAGTGTGTGCGATTTCCTCGCGCAAGACCTGGCGATAACGCTGACGCAACCTGTACGAAGCTTGCCTCACCGCGCTCTCGGTCATACCGAATTCGTGCGCAGTGTCCGCCGGCGAAGGGCGATCCGGTTCGTTCGTGAGTGATTTCTGAAGCTGATCAAACAATCGCATGGTTCCAGTTGCACGATGTTCATCTCCCAGCCGCGCCAGCGCGTGGTCAAGCACGCTTAGCGCCCAACGACGCTCATAAATTTGATCCGCAGCCAATGTCTCTGACGGGTCAAAACCGATGCGCTCGCGCTCGCGCAAGTGCTCTAATGGGATCAAGCGCTGGCCTTCGCCCCGTTTAATTGCCATTGCGCGATTGCGCTCGTTCGTTAGGAAATGCTTGAGTGATGTAAGCAGATACGACCGCAGACGTCCTTTCTCCTGGCGAACCGTATTCAGATCCCGGCGTTCCAGCAGCAGAGCAAAAAAACCTTGCGTGAGATCTTTCGCCTCTTCCGGTCCGACGCCCTGTCGCCGCACAAAGCCGTAGATAGGCCGCCAATACGTGCGGCAAAGTTTTTCGAGTGCCTCTCGTGCTGCTGGCGATTCGCCTTGCGCTTCCAGAACCACGCTCCAGTGAGTTGTTGTAAAAGCGACCGCTCCGTTTTCCGTACTTGCGCCAATCGTGTTCAGGGGAACCCCGTTATGGCTAGATATTCTCCTGGAATCAAGAAAAAAGTGACTGGAATCAACACTGCGGGCGATTGAGGTCAATCGCCCTACCCGTAAATCGCATCCACAAGTCGCAGCGATCTCTCGTTAGGCAGGATCTGTTGTTCCATTTGATTCATGACATAGGCGAACGAAATCCTGTTTTCGGGATCGGCAAAAGCGTGGCTTCCGCCCGCACCAGGGTGTCCGAAAGCGTTCGGTGACGGTCCGAATATTCTTCGCACCGCGTTTCGTGGATCTTTCATAAAGCCGGCTGAAAACGCTGTCGGTATTTGAAAAACGCGGTCCATTCCATCTGAGAGCGTTGTGGTCATCCATGAGATTGTTTCTTCCGAAAAGAAGATTTGCTCACCGAGTTTCCCGCCGTTCGCAAGTATGGAATAGAACTTCGCAAGTGCCGACGCGCTCCCGATCCCGCCGAACGAAACAATCGGTTGTGCGCGAACCGCTGGAGTGTTCATCCCACTAACGGACTGCAAGCCGTATGGTGAGGAGAAAGCCTTACGTGCCAGCGTGCCCGGTGTAGTCAGGTCGCTGTAAAATTTCTTCGGCTCTGGCGGCCTGCCGCTTTTCGCAGCGTAAACCGTCGCCACACGTGGATTTTCTTCTTCCGGCAAACCGATCCAAAGATCGAGACTGAGCGGCTGTGCAAACACTTCGCGCCAATATTGCGAAAGCGTTTTCCCAGCGATCCGACGCACGAGTTCGTCGAGCAAGAATCCAAATGTGCGGGCGTGATACCCATGCGCGGTGCCCGGCAGCCACAATGGCTTTTGTAATTCGAGTGCCCTGATAACGGCGTTGTAATCGAGTATATCAACTCGCGCATCCAAAGCGCAAAGTCCGGCTTGATGCGAAAGCAACTGCGACAACGTGATCTTTTCTTTGCCACCTTGAGCGAACTCGGGCCAAAACTCCGCCACGTATCTGTCGCTGCCAATCCTGTGCTCTTGCAACACATGCAGGACGCAGGCGTTGCCAATTCCCTTGGTGGCAGACCAGATGAGGACGAGCGTATCAGCGTCCCAGGGTTTTTCGTGGCGGGCATCGCAAAATCCGCCGTAAAAATCGACGATCGGTTTTCCATTTTGCCAAATGGAAACAGCGGCTCCGAGCTCTCCGAACCTTTCAAAATTCTCCCGGAACGGCGGAATGATCCGCTGTTTTAGTTCTTCGGCGTCCAAGGCCATTGCGGAAGCGTAACCAAGGAGCGGCGTCTTTCCAAAGCGCCGTCTTCTACCTATGATTCGGCGGCAAGAAATCCGCCGTGTCTTGATAGCTACTCAATCGTTCTGGCAACCTCACTCTCATACAGGATGAAGTCCCCATCGTGCAAACCTGCCTTAACCGGATTCCGCCGGATGTAGCGAATGCAGTTCGCGAAATGTTTGCCATCGCGAACGAGACGATCAAAGTAATCGCGCTGCCAGAAGCCGCCGGTGCGGCCAAGCAATGCGTTGATTCGGCGCGCAGTAAAGCCCTTCCAACTCAAAATAATCTTCTCCAACGGCCACGCCACGTTCTGCACAAACATGGCATGGACATGGTTTGGCATCACCACCCAGGCGAGCTGTACGACGCGTTCGCCATCAAAATGGCGCAGCGCCTCCGCGATAAAGGCTGCGCAATCCTGCCGTCGCAAGAGACATGAACCATGGCCAGCATCGAGCCAGCGTTCCATCGCGCTCGAGAAACGCACGTGATACTCACGCTCAGTCTTAGCGCTCCATGGCTCCGGGTGCACGCGCAGCCACGCTTCACGTTCGGATTCCCATTCAGTGCGCAACCGATGAGGCACAGCATCGGCAAGTCGAAACGTGACGAAATAAACCGCGCCTTCTTGTTGCCAATGTGGCAGGCGATTCGCGGTGAAACGAATGTTGGCGTAAGGATTAAAGAAGCGCAGATCACCCATTAAGGAACGGTGGTTTTCTAGCCGCCCAGAATAAGTAAAAAGCGGCGCTTTGGAAAGACGCCGCTCCTTGATAAGCCGACGCGCTCCTTGGACTACAGCAGCAGCTCTTCCAATTCATCGAGGCGCTGTTGAAACAAATGCAACGTGGTTTCGATGGGAGCGGATGTGGTCATGTCCACACCCGCCGCTTTTAACGTCTCCAGTGGGAACTTCGAACCACCCGACCGCAGAAAATCAAGGTACGTTTCCACGCTTCCCGGCTCGCCGGAGAGCACGCGTTGGGAAAGCGTCACGGCAGCGGAAATACCAGTTGCATACTTGTAGACATAGAACGCGTGGTAGAAATGCGGAATGCGCAGGCATTCCAGATCGAGCTCCGCATCGAGCACGAAGTTTTCAGCAAAATAAGCTTTGAGCAGCGTGTGATATTGCGACCTGAAAACGTCAAGCGTTAGCGCGTCGCCCCTTTCCTCAACGGCGTGAATAATTTTCTCGAACTCAGCAAACATGGTCTGCCGGAAAAGTGTACCCCGCAGATCGTCGATTTGCCGGTTGATAATGTAGGCGCGCATCTTCGGGTCGTTCGTTGTCTTGAGCAGGTAATGAGTGAGCAGTTCCTCGTTAAATGTTGAGGCGACCTCGGCCAGGAAAATCGGGTACTCGTAATCCTGAAACCGCTGCGAATTTTGCGCGAACCAGCTGTGCATGGAGTGACCAGCTTCGTGTGCAAGCGTGTAAACGTCGGCGAAGACATCCTCCTTATAATTCATAAGGATGTAGGGCGGCGCCTCGTAACTTCCCGATGAAAACGCGCCACTGCGTTTGCCTTTCGTTTCGTAGCGGTCGCACCAGCGACCGGCTCGCAAACCTTCCGACAGTACATCAACATATTCCTTCCCTAGCGGCTCAAGCGCGCCTAAGACCATTTCCACAGCCTGATCAAACCTGAAACGAGTCTCGATTTCCGGAACGAGCGGGACGTAGGTGTCGTAATGATGCAGCTCGCGCAAGCCAAGCGCACGCCGGCGCAAATCGAAATAACGAAAAAGCGACTTCAAATTCGCGCGAACCGATTGAATCAATCCGTCGTAAACTGCAATCGGCACATCGTCTGGAAACAGCGCAGCCTCGAGCGCAGATGAATAATGTCTTGCCTGTGCATAAAAAACATCTGCCTTGACCGAATAAGCAAGGGATGCGGCAAGCGTGTACTGATGGTCGCGAAATTCTGCGTAGAATTGATGGAAAGCACGTTTGCGGAGGTCATGATCGCGCTTGACTAAAAATGAGCTGAACGAGCTCTGGGTGAGCGGTCTCTCGCGACCTGCCTGATCGATCAAGACGCCGAACTTCATGTCCACATCGGTCAATTGTGAAAAGGTGTCGTCGTAACCGCTCAGCGCGACACTCCCCAGCGCGAGAAGGCGCTCCTCGGGCACCGAGAGCACATGCGGTTTCATTCGGCGAATCTTGCGCAACTTGGTTCGCCACTCGCCCAGCACCGGATCGGCAACGAATTTAGCAAACGTTTCGTCGTCAATCGCCAGAATTTCAGGCACCACAAACGCCGCGGTTTCGCCGATTTTCGTCAGCAGATTTTGCACCTGCCCGATCCGCGCAAGAAATTCGTTGTTAGTGCTGTCCTCGGCCAGTTGCAGGGATGCGTAGTGATAGATGCGCTCGATTTTCAAATCGAGCGACTTTTCGAATTCAAGGACTTCGGCCAGCGTCTGCGCCGACTCCCCCACTCTGCCCTTCCAGCCCTGAAGCTTTGGATACGTCTGTTGAAGCCAGGCAAAATCCTCCTGCCATTTGCCGACATCGGCAAAAAGATGTGTCAGGTTCCACTTGTCGGAGTCTGAAATGTCAGCGCGAGTCGGAGTTTTCAGTTCGTCCATACGGAAATTGTCACACGGAACGCGTTCTCTTCAACGAGTGGAAAAAGCGGCTTTTGCCACGCGAGATTTCCGCCTCCATCGCTTTTGGATGCGAAGCCTGGGAGCGCTGTTATCGGGCCGGAGTGGATGCCTCAGATTGGCGTCGCAACCTTGAGAACTTCAGTGTTTCATAGCTGGCATGAAACGGCTTTTGATCTTGCAGTTAGTCGGCGCGTTAGTCGTTACAATGGCGGACGCCACGACAAACTTCGATTTGGCGGCCAAGGCGACAAACGAACTCGCGGTCGATCTTCATCGTCAACTCGCCACAGGTAACGAGAATCTTTGCGTTTCACCGTTTTCCGTCGAAAGCGCCCTCGCCATGACGTTCGCTGGCGCTGATGGGGACACGCGCACGGAGATGGCGCGCGTGCTGCATTTTCCAAGCGACGCGAGTGCGGTGGCCGCCTCGTTCGCCTCGCTTCAGCATTCGCTGGAAGAAATGACCGTGAAGACAGCCGAACTGGTGGAGAAATCCAAGGAATTCGGCGGCCCGAGCGAGCCGATTACACTAAGCATTGCAAACAAGCTCTTTGCGCAAAAGGGCTACGCGTTTCGTCCGGTTTTCCTGTCACTGGTGAAACAAAATTTCGGTGCGGCCTTTGAGACTGTCGATTTCGTCACCAATGCGTCAGCAGCCACCGAACACATCAACAAATGGGTAGCGGACCAAACACATGACAAGATTCGCGATCTCATCCCCGGAGGCGCGCTTGATGACACGACCCGCCTGGTACTGGCAAACGCGCTCTATTTAAAGGCGCCGTGGGCACACGAATTTTCGGAGAACGCAACCCAGCCCGAACAGTTCCACGTTCGCGGCGGAAGTGGAATCAATATCCCCACGATGCAGAAAAAGAGTGAGCATTTCGGTTACGCCAAGCTCGAGGGATACGCGGTCGTCAGCTTGCCTTACTCGGGAAACGATCTCCAATTCCTCGTTCTTCTTCCCGATGACGTAAACGGTCTTCACGCGCTCGAATCAAAGCTATCGGGCGACATGCTGGCTGGATGCGCAAGGCTTCAGACGCGCGACGTCGATCTTCATTTGCCGAAATTCAAACTCCAGCCACCCACCATGGCCTTGGCAGAAAAGTTCGAAGCGCTCGGGATGAAGACGGCGTTCGATAAGCCCCAAGGCAGCGCAAATTTTGACAAGATGGCGCCACGAACACCGAAGGATTACCTCTATATCTCGCAAATTTTTCACAAAACCTTTATCGCTGTCGATGAAAAAGGAACCGAGGCGGCTGCAGCGACCGCTGTGGCGATGATGGCAGGAACAGCTCTGAGATCGCCTCCGCCACCTCCAATTGAAGTGAAAGTCGATCGCCCGTTTGTTTATGCGATTCAGCATGTTCCCAGCGGAGTCTGTCTCTTTCTAGGGCGCGTAACGGATCCTCGTTGAAGTGGACCTGTCGACCCTTGCAAATCTAATCAACGCGATCGCGGTAACGGCCGGCGTCATTTTTGCGGCAGTGCAAATTAGGGATTATCGCGGACAGCGACACCGCGATTCGATGTCTGCTCTCGTCAGATCATTTCAAACTCCATCTTTCGCGCATTCGTTGCGCCGCGTTAGCTCTTTGCCAGATAACGTTGCACGCGAGCAGATTCCAGCGTTGCTCGGTCCAGATGGCGAGGATCATGTTTATGCCCTTCTAACGAGCTGGGAAGCTCTCGGCATTCTTCTATATCGAAAGGAGGTTACCATTGATCTTATCGATGACTTTTTCAGTGGCCCCATTGTTGTCACATGGCGAAAGCTATCCCGCTACATCTCAGAACTACGCAGAGATGCTCAACGAGAGACATATTTCGAATGGGTACAATGGCTAGCGGAGCGAATGATGGAACGGGAGAAATTGTCGCCGCCTGTGCCAGCACATATTGCGCATCTCGATTGGAAATAACTGTAGCGGTGACCTGCGAGCGCCGAAAAAACACGGAAGGGTGATTTCCTACTCGGTCCCGGTGGTTAGGAAACCACCGCTCCTAGACTCGACCGCCGCTACAGTAGTGTGCTGTCTGCTCCGTAACTTAGCTTCCCATCCACGATCCGCGCGGCAGATGTATATGGATGCGGCTCGGTTTTGTTTGCATCCATGATGTGCATCACCTCAATGTCGCGCGCCTTAAGGTAATCAGAAATCAGCCCGCGATGACAACGCCACCAGACCGCCTCCGCGCACATGATCGCAGTCGGCCCGGCTTCGCCAGCGAGATCGATAAGTCGTCTCACACCTTTTCCAAATTCTTCTGTCTCCATGTAATCGGCGTACCCGCGAAATGATTCATTGCGCCAGGCTGTATTGGGGGAATCCTCCCTTGGCTTTCTTCGGCCACCAAGCTCGGGAAAATGTTCGTAGCAGATTGCGACTTTGGCTAACGAGTCTGCCAGCGTCTCCTTATTAAACTGCGGGTAGCGCTTCGATCCCGGCAGCAATCGCACGTCAGCAAGCAACTTGATTCCGTGCTCTTCCAGGAGCGAAATGAATTTCTCGATCATCCGTGTCGAATGACCAATCGTCCAGATTCTCATCTAAAAAACGAAGAGTTATTTTCGTTCGTTGCAATTCGATTTACCTAGTACCGTCATGTCTTTTCGCGCAAGCTTTGGGAGTGCGTGCGCGTCCCCGTGTCGCTTTGGTGTGGCAGCGCTAGTGAAAAAGCGATGCGAGGACGCATCGCACTCCAAAAGGACTTCGTCCGAAACCATTTAAGAGACAGCGAGTTGCTACCTGCCCCCAGTTTGGTTCCTTAATGCCCCGGCTTTGGTGCAGCCACTGCCTCGGCCATCGATTTCAGCAATCGCCCGAGATCGCTGTTCGTCGAGATGACTGCGGTGGTATCTTTTTCAAACGCGGCGCGCATCACGTCGAGGCTGCGAAGAAACGAGTAAAGCTCTTGTGCATCAGGCGGGTTGAATGCAGCGGCATAGATGGAAGCTGCCTCGGCGTCGGCCTTCCCTTCCGTTTCAAGGGCATTCTTCGTTGCGGTAGAACTGATTGAGGCGACGTCGCTTTCCTTTTGGCCGCTGATATTTGCCGCCTCACCGCGCCCTTCGGAGCGGAATCGGGCAGCGATCTGGTGCCGTTCACTCGACATCCGCTCAATAATTTTCTCCGCGACGGCCGGATTGTACTTGCTGCGCTTGAATCGTTCGTCGAGCAGTTCAATTCCGAAATCGGAAATCTTCTGTCGAGTGCGTTCGGTAATTTGTTTTTCGATTTCGCCACGCCCGAATTCAATGTCAGGAATCGTCGTGGGTAAAACCGTGCCGCTTTTCTCCAACTCCTCGTCGCGCACCGGTTTTCGCCCCTTGGTAACACGGATGATCTCTACAAGGTCGTGCGTGGCAACAGCGGTTCGCGTTTCGCTTCCGAGAATGTCATCCAGGCGCGACAGGGCACTGCGTTCGTCGTTGAGCCGATTATAGTAGAGGAACGGATCGCTGATACGCCATCGGGCAAAACAATCGAGAATAATGTAGAGCTTGTCTTTGGTCGGGCATTCAGTCGGCGGTCCGTCCCAGGCGAGGATACGCTTGTCAAAACGGTGCACTTTATCGAGCACGGGCAGTTTGATCTTCAATCCGGGGTTTGTGACCGTGCGAACGATTTTGCCGAAACGCGTGATGATCACAGTTTCATATTGATGGACAACGAAAAGCAGCGTTCCCCATTTGAGCGCTGTGAGAATGAAGAGAATCCCCAGAATCGACATCAATCGGCTCTGCAAAAAGCGCACAATGGCCGAAACAGCCGCGGGTCGTGGAGTGACATCGATCACGTTCATTGGGATGCCTTGGTTTGATCGGCCGGCAACAACGGCAACGTCTGGAGAATGTTCTTCAAGCTGTCGTCGACGATGATTTTCTTTTGCAAATTGGGAAAGATCGCTTGCATCGCTTCCAGGTAAAGACGGCGGCGCGTTATTTCCGGCGCTTTCCGATACTCTGCCAACAGCAATGAAAATTTTTGCGCTTCGCCCTTTGCCTCGTTAACCCGGCGAAAGGCATACGCTTCGGCCTGTTTCTCGCGCTCCTTAGCCTGGCCCCGAGCGTTCGGCACCGCATCGTTATACACTGCCCAGGCTTGATTAATCGCAGTCTGCTTTTCCTGTTGCGCCTGGTTGACCTCGTTAAAGGAACCCTGCACGGCTGGCGGAGGGCGCACTGTAGCGAGTTGCACTTGCTGAATCTGAAGTCCCAGGTCGTACTGCGAAGAAAGGTCGGCCAAACGTTTCAACGTCGATGATTCAATGTCATGTCGTCCAATTGTGAGTACTTCATCCACCGTGCGATCACCAATCACCTCGCGCATCACGCTCTCGGAAAGATCCCGCAACGTCTTCTCTGGTTCGCGTGCCCCGAACAGATACGTTTTTGGATCGGTAATCCGATACTGCACAACCCATGGGACGAGGGCGGTGTTTAGATCGCCTGTGATCATGGTCTCGGTTTCCTCCGGTTCCACGTCGCCCTGGTAAGCATTGGTGGCGTTCGGCGTAGAAAAACCAAACTCCAATTTTAGCAGGCGCTGGGTTGGCACGATGTGTACCTCGTCGATATATGGAATCGCATAAGCGAGTCCGGGATCGACGATATTGTGGTAAGCGCCAAAGCGAGTCTTCACCCCTACGGAGTTTGCCGGGATTGAGGTGAAACCGAACAACAGTGTGATGAGCGTGAAGACAATTCCGACACAGGCGATCAAGCCAAGAATCAGCCCCGCGGGTTTCACTTCGGCGTGTGACGATGCGACCATTTGAGCCATTCAGCTCAGTTTTGCCTCAAACGCACAATCTCACGCAAGCCTTTCCTTTCAAGAGTAATGACTTGTCAGCCGTCCCATTCTTAGTTCGCCCGAAGCTCTCGGGCGGCATTCCTTGACTAGCTGGCTATACGCTCCAAGACTGGGGCATGAAAATGAGAAACATGATCTTGTCAGTAATCATCGGGCTTGGCACCTTGGGCGTGATGGCAGCGGCGGAAATTCAACAGCAACCGGAGGCCGGAAAACCCGCGCCGGATTTTAGCCTAACGACTGGTGACGGTTCGCAGGTAAGCCTGAAGGATTATCGCGGCAAATGGATCGTGCTCTATTTTTACCCGAAAGATTTTACCAGCGGCTGCACCATGGAGGCGCGCAATTTCCAGCGCGACCTGGCAAAATATGAAGACTCCGGAGCGGTGATTCTCGGCGTAAGCGTTGACACGGCCCAATCGCACAAAGATTTTTGCACGAAGGAAGGACTCAACTTCAAATTGCTCGCCGACCCTGACGGGAAGGTCTCGACCGAGTACGGCTCGGTAATGGATTACAAAGGGAGCAAACTTGCCGCGCGAAACACCTTTATTATTAATCCGAAAGGCGAAGTCGCCAAGGTATACACCGGGGTGAAGCCCGCCGACCATAGCGAGCAGGTACTCAAGGATCTGGCGGAATTGAAGAAGAGTTAATTAATCCACAGCTAACAATGGCAGCTAAAAGAAAATCGATCGATTGCAGAGATTATCCGAGTGAGAAGAACTGCTCGCTGAAAATCTCTGGCACGGAAGAGGAAGTGATGAATGCTGCGGTGCAGCACGCGGTATCGGCACACGGCCACGAAGAGACGCCGGAATTGCGCGAGCAGATCAAATCGATGCTCAAAGACGAGCCGAATTAGCGCGCAGCGAGCGGCAACCAGATCAACGTCCCGTTAATGCCGGCCTCGGCTTTTCATTCGGCGCATTTGCACTTGGGCTTCGGATTCCAACTCGGCGAGCAGTTGCTTTGAAATATTCGAAAGCTTGTCTGACCACGACGTGCCCACAAGAACCACGGGAAAATTCGGCAACTCTAAAACTCGAACGCCTGCGGGCGGCTTAAAGCCTGGGACTGCCACTGCCAAACCGATTCCATAACCGCTCGCGACGTAACGCTCGATCAAGCGAGCCGAATTGACCTCGATGCCGCAAAACCATTCCACGCCAAGGCATTCAAGACCACGCTGAAAGGAAGCGTGGATGGGATCCGTTCGCGGAAAACTGATCAGCGTTTCTTCGATCTTGTCGCGTTTCCACAACTCCCCGGCCCGAGCCAGCCCGGAATTTCTGTGAACGAGCAGAATCAACGGTAGCTCGAGTAAAGGTCGAACCTGAATCCCTGCGCGCGGTTTTCTCTCAACCAGGGTAATCGCAAGATCGACCTCGCGGGCCAAAAGTAATCTCTCTGCTTCGGCGCGCGCCGCTTC
>Ga0209805_1001872_pt1 | contig 12386 bp, 12 predicted proteins | sample GraSoiAngelo_148_FD_185905 | JGI IMG/M metagenome (GOLD analysis project Ga0209805, IMG submission 185905) | Grasslands soil microbial communities from the Angelo Coastal Reserve, California, USA - 14_1009_09_20cm (SPAdes) (version 2) | ecosystem: Environmental > Terrestrial > Soil > Grasslands ... | reverse complement strand
ACGGGGAAGTGCCATGCCTATGCTCGACCCGAGGAAGCGGGAGCTCTGGTTCCTCACCGGCAGCCAGCACCTCTACGGCGACGAAACGCTGAAGCAGGTCGCGGACGATTCGCGGAAGATTGCCGAGTTCCTCGACCGCTCGGGCAAGCTGCCCGTGCGTGTCGTGTGGAAGCCGACGCTGACCGGGCCTGAGGAGATCCTCAACACCTGCATCGAGGCGAACAGCGCGGCGAACTGCGTCGGAGTCGTGGCCTGGATGCACACCTTCTCGCCCGCGAAGATGTGGATCGCCGGGCTCACCCGCCTGGAGAAGCCGCTCGCCCACCTCCACACCCAGTTCAACCGCGAGCTTCCCTGGGCCCAGATCGACATGGACTTCATGAACCTGAACCAGTCCGCCCATGGCGACCGGGAGTTCGGGTTCATCGGCGCGCGCCTCCGCCTGGAGCGGAAGATCGTGGTCGGCCACTGGCAGGACGATGACGTCCTCGCCGCGCTCGACGACTGGTCGCGGGCCGCTTGCGCGGCCGCCGATTCCCGCAAGCTCAAGATCGCCCGCTTCGGCGGCATGAACATGCGGGAGGTCGCCGTCACCGGGGGCGATCGCGTCGAGGCGCAGATCAAGTTCGGCTGGTCGGTGAACGGCTATGGGGTGGGCGACCTGGTGGGACGCATCGCGGACGTGAGCGAGGCCGAGATCGACCAGCTCACCGCCGAGTACGAGGACCTCTACACGCTGGCCCCCGCCCTGCGGAAGGGCGGCGAGCGGCGCGCCAATCTGCGCGACGCCGCGCGCCAGGAGATCGGGATGCGCGCCTTCCTGCGGGAGGGCGGCTTCGACGCGTTCACCACCACGTTCGAGGATCTCCACGGCCTGAAGCAGCTGCCCGGCCTCGCCTGCCAACGGCTGATGGCGGAAGGCTACGGCTTCGGCGCGGAAGGGGACTGGAAGACCGCCGCGCTCGTCCGCCTGGTGAAGGTGATGTCGGCGGGCCGTCCCGGCGGCGTCTCCTTCATGGAGGACTACACCTATCACCTCGCCAAGGGGCGCGAGCTCGTGCTGGGGGCGCACATGCTCGAGGTCTGCCCCTCGATCGCCGCGGGCAAGCCGTCCCTGGAAGTCCATCCGCTGGGCATCGGTGGCAAGGCCGATCCCTGCCGGCTCGTGTTCGACGCTGCCACCGGACCGGCGATCAACGTCACGCTGGTCGACATGGGCGGGCGCATGCGGATGATCGTGAACGAGGTGGACGCCGTGAAGGGCGAGCCGATGCCGAAGCTCCCCACCGCGCGCGCGGTGTGGGTCCCCCGCCCCGACTTCAAGCGCGGCTGCGCCGGCTGGATCCTCGCCGGCGGCGCACACCACACCGCCTTCAGCCAGGCCGCTACCGCGGCGCAGCTCGAGGACCTCGCCGGCATTCTCGGCGTCGAGCTCGTCCGCATCGGGCAGGGGACGGATCTCGGCGTCCTGAAGAACGAGCTGCGCTGGAACGACGCCGCGTACCGGATCGGAAGATAGAGGGATGAGGTCGAACCATCGCGACCTCAAGAAGCGTGCCTGGGCCGCGAACCTCGAGATCGCGAGGCGTGGGCTCGCCATCTACACCTTCGGGAACGCGTCGGCGTTCGATCGGGAGGCGGGCCTCGTCGCCATCAAGCCGAGTGGCGTCGCGTACGAGGTTCTCTCGGTCGAGGACATCGTGGTCCTCGACCTCGAGGGAAAGATCGTCGAAGGGCGGCTCCAGCCCTCCTCCGATACGAGGACGCACCTCGTGCTCTTCCGGGAGATGCCCGGCCTCGGCGGCGTGGTCCATACCCACTCCACCTACGCGACTGGCTGGGCCCAGGCGGCGAGCCCCATTCCGATCCTCGGGACCACGCATGCCGACTACCTCGCAGAGGACGTGCCCTGCACGCCCGTGATGAGCGCGGCGGCGGCGGCGGGCGATTACGAGGCGGAGACGGGGCGGCAGATCCTGGACTGCTTCCGCGGGCGGGATCCCTCGAGGACCCCGATGGTCCTGGTGGCCGGGCACGGCGCTTTCACCTGGGGGAAAACGGCCGAGGAGGCGGTCCACCACGCCGTGGTCCTGGAGGAGATCGCCAGGATGGCGTTCGTCACCCGCGCCATCGCGCCGGGCGCGGCGCGCCTCCCCGAGCACCTCGTCAGGAAGCACTTCGAGAGGAAACATGGCGCCGACGCCTACTACGGGCAGGGGGAGGAGGGCCGGGCATCCGGTGAGGAGCGCTCTCGCCGCCGGGCTGGCGCGACCGTCCGCCAAAGGCCCCGGCGAAATGGGAGGCCCGAAGACATCTAGGTATGCATTGAAAACATTTCCAGCTGTCACGGGCGGCCTGGCGTCCGTGATGCGCGCCTTCGCCACCAGGCGTCAACCAGAGTGAGGAGAGGCATATGAAGCGAATCTTCGGCATTGCGTCCACGGTCTTTCTCGGGATCACCATCGCGTACGCCGGGCTTGCGCGGGCGGAGAAGAAGATCGTCCTTGGCTTTTCGCAGATCGGCGCCGAGAGCGAGTGGCGAACCGCGAACACCAAGTCCATCAAGGAGTCCGCGGCCAAGGAGGACATCACCCTCAAATTCTCCGACGCGCAGCAGAAGCAGGAGAACCAGATCAAGGCCATCCGCTCCTTCATCGCCCAGAAGGTCGACGTCATCGCTTTCTCGCCCGTGGTCGAGACGGGCTGGGAGCCGGTCCTGCGCGAGGCGAAGGCGGCGAAGATCCCGGTCATCCTCTCCGACCGCAACGTGGACGTGAAGGACGACTCGCTCTGGGTCGCCTTCATGGGCTCCGACTTCGTCGAGGAGGGCCGCCGCGCGGCGAATTGGCTGGTCGCGTACCCGCCGGTCAATGAGCTCGCCGCGAAAGGGGACGTGAACATCGTCGAGCTCCAGGGCACCGTCGGATCCGCCCCGGCGATCGACCGCAAGGCCGGCTTCGAGGAAGTCTTGAAGAAACACCCGAACTTCAAGATCACCCGCTCCCAGACCGGCGACTTCACGCGCGCCAAAGGCAAGGAGGTCATGGAGGCGTTCCTCAAGGCCGATAACAAGATCAACGTGCTCTACGCGCACAACGACGACATGGCGATCGGCGCCATCCAGGCGATCGAGGAGGCCGGCCTCAAGCCCGGCAAGGACATCGTGATCGTGTCGATCGACGCGGTGAAAGGCGCTTTCGAGGCAATGATGGCCGGAAAGCTGAACGCCAGCATCGAATGCAGTCCACTGCTCGGGCCGCAACTGATGAAGGCGGTCAAGGACCTCAAGGCGGGAAAGTCCCTCCCCAAGCGCATCGTCACCGAGGAGGGCGTCTTCCCGCAGGAGGTCGCGGCGAAGGAATTCCCGAATCGGCAGTACTGACGGCGCGGGTATCAGGCTGCTGAGCGGCACGAAGGAGGAGCAGGCCCTCGTGGCTGCTCCTCCGCCGCCGGGGAGAGCGCGATGAGCGAAGCGGTGCCTGTGCTCGAGATGAAGGCCATCTCGAAGCGCTTTCCCGGCGTCCAGGCGCTGTCCGCCGTCGACTTCCGCCTCTTCGCCGGCGAGGTCCACTCCGTCATGGGCCAGAACGGCGCCGGGAAGTCGACGCTGATCAAGGTCTTGACCGGAGTCCACCCCGCCGACTCCGGCCGCATCCTCCTCGAGGGCAACGAGATCAGGCCCTCGAGCCCGCTCGACGCGCAGAAGCTGGGCATCAGCACCGTCTACCAGGAAGTGAACCTCTGCCCGAACCTCTCGGTCGCCGAGAACATCTGCCTCGGGCGCGACGGGTCGGAGGCGTACGGAATCCGCTGGAGCCGGATGCGCCGCAAGGCGGAGGCGCTCCTCGCCGACCTGAACGTGCGTGTGGACGTCACCGCGCCGCTCTCCTCGTACTCGATCGCCGTGCAGCAGATGTGCGCCATCGCCCGGTCCCTCTCGGCGCGCTCGAGGATCCTGATCCTCGACGAGCCCACTTCCAGCCTCGCCGAGGACGAGGTGAAGATGCTCTTCTCCGTCGTCCGGCGCCTCAAGGCGCAGGGGATGGCGATCCTCTTCATCACCCACTTCATCGACCAGACGTTCGAGATCTCCGATCGCATCACCGTGCTGCGGAACGGATTGCTCGTGGGCGAGTACCCGGTCTCGGCGCTCTCCCGGATGGAGCTCATCACCCGCATGGTGGGGCGCGAGATCGAGGAGGGGGGGCCGGCCCGCGCCAGGGACGCCGGGTTGCCCGCAGCGGTCGCGGGCGGCGGACGGAGCGCAGGAAACGGGGCGCGGACGGCGACGCCGTTCCTCAGCGCCAGCGGGCTCGGGCGCAGGGGCTCGGTGCGGGATGTCGACCTCCAGGTCACGTGTGGCGAGTCCCTGGGCATCGGCGGCCTCCTCGGGTCGGGCCGGACGGAGATCGCGCGCCTGCTCTTCGGCATCGACCGGGCCGAAGAGGGAACCATCCTCGTCGAGGGCCGGCCCGCGGAGATCGCCTCGCCCGTGGAGGCGATCCTTCGCGGCATCGGCTTCTGTCCCGAGGACCGCAAGCTGGAAGGGGTCATCGGCGAGCTCTCGCTGCGCGAGAACATCATTCTCGCGCTGCAGACGAAGCGCGGCGTCTTCCGCAACCTGTCGCGGAAGCGTCGGGAAGAGATCTCCTCGTCGTACATCGCCGCTCTGGGCATCAAGGCCGGCGACGCCGAGATGCCCATCGCCCAGCTCTCCGGTGGCAATCAGCAGAAGGCGCTCCTCGCCCGCTGGATGGCCACCGACCCGCGCATGCTCATCCTCGACGAGCCCACCCGCGGGATCGACGTGGCGGCCAAGGTCGAGATCATGCGCCAGGTGATGGAGCTGTGCGACAAGGGCATGGCGGTCGTCTTCATCTCGGCGGAGATGGACGAAGTGTTGCGCTACTCGAACCGCGTCGCGGTGATGCGCGACCGGCGCAAGGTCGGGGAGATCGAGTCGCGCGAGGCCGACGAGCACACCGTGTTCCAGATCATCGCCGGAGGTCAGACGTGAGGGCGCCTTCCCTCGGGGTCGAGGCCGCGCCGGGCCTACTGACGCGCGTGATGCGCAAGCGGATCTTCTGGCCGCTGGCGACGCTCGGGCTGCTCCTCCTCTTCAATCTCGCCACCAATCCGCACTTCTTCGCGGTCACCATCCGCGACGGCCACCTCTACGGCAGCCTCGTCGACATCCTGAACCGCGCATCGCCCCTGATGATCATCGCCATGGGGCTCACGCTGGTGATCGCCACCCACGGCATCGACATCTCGGTGGGCGCGGTGGTGGCCATCTCGGCGGCGGTGGCCGCGACCCTCATCGGCGGCGAGCTGGTGCTCTCGGGCGCGCACGTGCCCAGGTTCCCGATGCCGGTGGTGATGCTCGGAGCGCTCGCGGTCGCCACGCTCTTCGGGATGTGGAACGGCGTGCTCGTCTCGCTGGTCGGCATGCAGCCCATCGTCGCGACGCTGATCCTGCTCGTCGCCGGGCGAGGCGTGGCCCAGCTCATCACCAGCGGCCAGATCATCACCATCTACTACAGTCCGTACTTCTTCATCGGGAACGGGTTCGTCCTCGGGATCCCCTTCTCGCTCTTCATCGTCGCCGCGGTCCTCGCCGTCCTCGCCTTCCTCGCGCGCCGGACTGCCCTCGGTCTCTTCATCGAGGCGATCGGGCTCAACCCGGTAGCCGCGCGCTTCACCGGGATCCGCGCCCGCTCCATCACGTTCTGGGTCTACGCGGTCTGCGGTCTCTGCGCCGGGATCGCCGGCCTGATCGTGAGCTCCAACGTGAAGAGCGCCGACGGGAACAACGCGGGCCTGCTCCTCGAGCTGGACGCCATCCTCGCCGTGGTCCTCGGCGGGACCTCGCTCTCCGGCGGCCGCTTCACCCTCGTCGGCAGCGTGGTGGGCGCCCTCATCATCCAGGCGCTCACCACCACCATCTACTCCGTCGGCGTCCCGCCTGAAGTGACGCTGGTGGTGAAGGCGCTCGTAGTCTTCGTCGTCAGCATCCTGCAATCCGACCGGGTCCGGAACCGGATCGCCGCTCTCGGGCAGATCGGGGAGGCGGCGCCGTGAGCAACCTCAACGCCGCCGTCTCCGCGCCCCCCGCACCGGCCGAGGCGCCCCCCATCGCTCCGGCGCTGCCTGGCCGTCCCCGCGTCCGGGTGGACGCGCGACTGCTGCCCCTGGCGGTCACTCTCGCGCTGTTCGTCCTGATGTTCGGCGCGGGGTCGCTTCTCTTCGACGGCTTCTTCTCGCTTCAGGTGTTCCTCAACCTCTTCGTAGACAATGCGTTCCTGGCCATCACCGCCATCGGAATGACGTTCGTCATCCTCTCCGGAGGCATCGACCTCTCGGTGGGATCGGTGATCGCGCTCACCACCATGCTCTCGGCGACGCTGCTCGAGCGCCACGGGGTGAGCCCTGCCGCCGTCATCGCCCTCGCGCTGCTGCTCGGCGCCTCGCTCGGCTTCGTGCAAGGCCTTGTGATCCAGACCTTCCAGATCCAGCCCTTCATCGTCACGCTCGCGGGCATGTTCCTCGCCCGCGGCCTCTGCTACCTCATCAGCATCGACTCCATCGCCATCACCAATCCGTTCTACACCAAGGTCTCGGCGCTGAGGTTCCCGCTGCCCTTCGATACCTCGGTCTCGATGAACGTGGTCATTGCCCTGGTGGTGCTCGCGGTTGCCGTCTACCTCGCCCACTACACGCGCTTCGGCCGTACCGTGTACGCGATCGGCGGGAGCGAGCAATCGGCCCTGCTGATGGGCCTTCCCGTCGCGAGGACGAAGGTGCTCATCTACACCTTGAGCGGCTTCTGCTCGGCACTGGCCGGCATCGCCTTCACCTTCTACATGCTCTCCGGGTACGGGCTGCACGCGATGGGCATGGAGATGGACGCGATTGCGGCCGCGGTGGTGGGCGGCACCCTCCTCACTGGAGGTTCTGGGTACGTCATCGGCACCCTCTTCGGAGTCCTCATCTTCGGCACCATCCAGACCCTGATCATGTTCCAGGGCAGCCTCAGCTCCTGGTGGACGAAGATCGTGATCGGGCTCCTCACGCTCGTGTTCTGCCTCTTCCAGAAGGTCTTCGAGCGGAGCTCGGCGCGGAAGGTGTATTCCACGCGGCCCACGTCAGCGGCGCGGGCCGCGTGAGGCCGATTCAGAATCCCAACCCCGGAAGGGACTTCGTACCCTCCTTCCGGATCGCGTCGAGCGCGCGGGGACGCTGGCACTCCGGACGCAGGAACCCCCGACGCCGGCACGCCGGACGCAGGAACCCCTGACGCCGGGACTCCGGACGCCGGGCCGCCCGCCGGCGGAGGCATCTTGTTCTCCGACAATTTCAACCGGACGCTCGCAGCCGGGCTCGGGCCGGCATGGCACATCGACTCGGGCGCGTGGCGCGACAACGACAAGGCGAACTCCGACCAGCGCGCGCCGGATCAGGCTTCCGTCATCGGGCTGAGCTGCGCGGACTGCAAGGTCGAGGCGAAGGTCGTCAACTTCGCCGCCACCATCGCCGCGCTCGATCTGCGCCAGACTGCCGCGGGCGACCGGTACGACGTGGCGCTCCTCGCGAACGGGCGGTTGCAGATCCGGCGGCACAACGGCGGCACGGTCACCGTCCTCGCTGACGTTCTCAGCGGCATCGCGGATCTGGGGAACTGGTCCACGATCGCGCTGAGCGCGACCGGAGCGGGGCCGGTCGCGCTCAGCGCATTCGTGAACGGCGCAGCCAGGGTCAGCGCGACGGACACCTCGTCCGCTGCCATCACCGCGCCGGGCACTGCTGGCATGTGGACGGACCTCTCCGGCGTGCTCTTCGACGATTTCATCGTCACCGGCGTGGAAAGCGCGGGCGGTGGCGCGGATGCGGGTGTCGACGCGGGCACGCCCGATGCAGGGATTTCCGATGCGGGCGCGCCGGACGCGGGCACTTCGGACGCGGGCGCCTCTGACGCAGGCACTGCCGACGCAGGCAGTCCGGGCGGCATCCTTTTTACCGATGACTTCAATCGTACCCTGTGCTGCGATCTCGGACCGAGGTGGAACATCCTTTCCGGTGGCTGGAGAGACAACTCGAAGGCGAACTCCGATCGGACCGCTCTCGATCGCGCGGCCGCCGCCGGCGTCTCCTGTGCCGACTGCCGCATCGATGCGAACATGGTGAACTTCCACGGCGGCGAAGCGATGCTCGAACTGCGCGACTCCAACACGGACCGCTACGCCCTGGCGCTACGGGCCGACGGAGTCCTCGAAATCCGGCGGTACCGCGCCGGTATCGCAACCGTGCTCGCCAGCACGCTGGGAGGCGTTCCCGACCTCACCAACTGGGCGAGCTTCACGTTCACCGTGCAGGGGACCTCGCCGGTCGCGCTCACCGGCTCGGTCAACGGCACCGTGAAGGTGCGCGCGCAGGACTCCAGCGTGTCGGCGCTGACAGGCGCAGGAGCGGCGGGGATCGCGGCCACCGCATCGGGGATCCTCTTCGACAACTTCACCCTCACGGGGCTCTGATCGCAGGGCGCGGTCGTCCGTTCAGCGGCATCACTGGCACCCGAGCAGGTATGACGCTCAGTTCTGGGCCATCGTGCCCGCACGGCGCGCAAGCCGGGGCGCAAGCCAGGCCGCGACGGAGCAGATGACGACCAGGCCGCCCGTATGAAAGACGAGCATGTGCAGAGCGCCCAGCCGCGCCGGGCAGCTGACGAGGAGCGCCGCCTGGACCGTCAGGGCCGTAGCGCCCACCAGCGCAACGACGCGCCAGGGATCGCGAAACACGGCCGATTGCCGCAGCCCGAAGATCACGGCGATCGCGATCGCGACAGGCACCAACTCAGCCAGGCAGCAGCGAATCCCTAGAACGGGAGCGAGCGGCCCATCGCCGGCCAGAGCCGCAGCGAACATGACCGACCCGAGAAATACGGCCCCTGCGATCCAGCGCACGGTGCGCCCGCTGACCGCCAGCCAGCTCAGCACAACGCCGAGGATCGCCAGCATTGCCGACCCCAACCAGCGCAAGCCTTCGCCGGAGAAGCTCGAGAAGCCCGCGATCGCAGCCGAGATGGCAACGACCGTGAGAACCGGCGCCGCCGCGATGTGCAGCGCGGCGACGCGGCGTGTGCGATTCATCGCCCGCCGCAGCACTGCCAGCGAGGGTGCCGGAACATCGAGACCGGCGTCCAGCATCTCGAGCACGCGTTCCCCCTGACGCAGCGCCCGCGCGCAGTCGGGGCAGGTCCTTGCATGCGCCTCGGCTGCCTGACGTTGCAGCGAAGTCGCTGGCAACGTGGCGAGGGCAAGCGCGTCTGTCGCGATGTGCTTCCCGCTCGTCATGCCGCGTCGTCCTCCGCCAGAAGGGGCGCGAGCAGCGCGCGCAACCGGCGGTACGCGCGAAAGGCGCGCAGCTTGACGGCGCCCTCGGTCGTTCCCAGGAGCCGCGCGATCTCGGCAAACGTCATGCGCTCGTAGCGATGCAGATGGATCACCGTGCGCTGCGACTCGGGCAAGTCCTCGAGCACCGCTTGCACCAGCGAGATGCGCTCGAGCTTCATCTCCCCCTCGATGGGCAACTGCGCCTCCTCTTCTCCTCCGGCGTAGGTCCGCGCATTCGCGTTCGCGTGCCGTCGCCGCCGCAATTCGTCCTGCCGCAGCCTCCCGGCGATGGCAAACAGCCAGGAGCCCAGCGGCCACTGCGCCTGGAACCGGCGGCGCGCACGGTGCACGCGCAGGAACGTCAGCTGCAGCAGATCGTCCGCGTCGACAGCGCTGCCGAGCGAGCGGCGAAAGAACGCGTGCAAGCGCGGCGCCCAGCGTTCAAACAGGAGCTCGAACGCGCGCAGGTCGCCTGCGGCGTAGTCGAGCATGAGCTGCTCATCCTCCAAAGGGGCACCCGTTGCCGGTAATACGCCGCAGGACCAAAAAAGTTTCAGGGTGCAGGTGATGCGGGCTGAGACCTTCGACCCGTAACGACCGGAGATCGCCGGAGTAGTGACGCACGTACTCCGCTCCCGAGGAATCCATGCCGAACCACCCGAGCCTCGTCGTGCTGTTTGCGTTGCTGCTGTCTGCGCTTGCCGCGTCGGCGGAGCAGCCTCCTCCACCCTGCCATCCGAATCCCGACGCCGCGACCGACACCGCGACGGTCGCGGTCCGCGGCGACGTAGCGTCGCTTCCCGCACCTCTGCGCGATCAGCTGGTGCGGCTTGCCGATCGGCCGCACAGCATCCTCCCGGTTCAAGCCAGGGCAGAGGCTGATTCTCCCAGCCAACTCTTCCAATACTACCTGCTCGACACGAGCGGCTTCGAACGGAACCCGTTCGTGGCGGTCATCCCGGGCGTCAACGACGGCAATGCGCAGAAGACGGCGACGGGCGCGAACTGCGGTCAGTCCACCGTGGGTGCCGTCCGGCTGGTGGTGGAGCCGAAGCCTGGACTTCCCACGGATCCGAACAGCGTGCGGGCGTTCATCGATGTCTTCACCGACATCTCGGGGCTGTTCGTGATCAACAACGAAAGCGGCTGGTACGAGGGTTGGATGATCCACGACCTCACGGTGCCGGACGTCGCGCCGCCGCGCCGCGATGGGCACGCGCAGTTTGGCAAGCTCACCGCCGAGGATGCGGAGCAACTGGCGCGAATGGGTAGCGGCAACAATCGCTCCGGCCGCATCTTCACCATGGACGCAGACGCGCCTCACTTTCCCAGCGAGAGCGATCGCTTTCCCGACAAGCAGACGAACATCGTACCGATTCAGCTGAGCATGGGCGCGTACAACGCGTTGCAGCAGGCCGATGCGCACGCGTACTGGGAGTTCAACTACACCACCAACTGGATCCATCCGCTCTACGAACTGCCGTTCACGGGCGGCTTCCCCGACCGCATCGGCGGTGCGGCGGATGCTTTCGAAGAAGGTGAAATCGGTCGCCTGCTCTCGATCGTCCCAGGGTCGGGGCCAGCCGGCGTGCGGAACCGGCCGCAGGTGGTCGGCGACAACCCGTTCCGGCCGCGCGATCCCGATCTCTTCGACGCCGACGTCGACGCGCAGCGTGAGTTCCGCCAGCGCTTCATTCCCAGTGGCCTCGCGAACGAGGTGTTCCTCGATGTCTTTGAGCGGGTGCGCTCTTTCGAACCCTGGCAGCGCGATCTGAATCGCCGCCTCTTCGACGCCTATGCTGCAGAGGTGGCGCGCGTCGACACGAACAACGACGGCATCATCTCGGCCGCCGAGGGCGACGTCGACACCGCCAGCGACGGCTTCCCGGACAACGAGAGGCTCTTCCTCCCCGCCACCTCATTCAACCGATTCGCGGTGACGCGCGAGATCAACGACGGCATCCTGGCCCCTCGATTCGCGCCCAGCCAGCGCGGTTGGTTGTTGCAGGGCACGAGAGTCGGCGTCAGTCCTGCCGTACCGGCATCGGCGGGTCGAGACAGCGACGACCGTTAGCCGCTGCGCACGAAGTGCGGCTCTGCGGCTAACCGTGACTGGGTGCGGTTCTTCGCCAGGTCCGATGGGATGTGGTTCGCCATCCGCATGACGGACAAGGAGACCGGGTGGGCGTGGAAGTACGTCAGCCTTTCCAGGGATCGCAAGCCGGAAACGCCGGACATCGACACGATGCTCACGCGGCGCTCCGATTCCGAGTACGCCGTCGAGGGTCCCAGCTACGAGGAGAACGGAGCGCGCGTCACGGAGCACCACGTGTGCCGCAAGCAGTGAGGCATCATCTCCGCGGTCCGGATGAAAAGAGGGCGCCCGCCGGTCCGCGGCGAGCGCCCTCTCCGTCGGGTTCGCGCTGGCTAGGAGTCTAGTTCGCGCCTTGCCTCGCGGATCTGCTTCTCCTCCTCCGGCCTCAGCTTTCCCCTGCGCTCATTCAGGAAACGCTCTGCCTCCTGGATTGCTGCGCGACGGGTCGCGCTGTTCACGGGCTGCTGCTTGGCAGTTCGGATGACGTTCAGCACGGAGGTGAAGTCGGTCTCGGCCATCGTGGCCTCCTTTCGCGAGCGGCGCTGTACCGCAGACTCCGCACGACCGCGAGAGTCGGGCGAGCGCCCGTTCGTCTGGCGTAGGCTCATCCCCGCCTCGCTCTACTCCCTCAAGAAGCACTTTCAGCTCAGGAGAGCTGGAGCTCGAGGCCGGGCTGCAGGGGCGCGCCACGCAGGCGCGGCCGCAGGCGCTGGAGACGCGCCAAGCCGCGACGAAAGCAGCGGTGACCGCGCTGGTACAGATCCTCGGGCCGCGGAGCGAGGCGGCGCTGCCGCCGCAGTCCGGGTCGAGCGCACGGCAACTCATCTTCGTCGAGTAAAATCAGGCCTCCCAAAGCGGGGCGAGAGACTCGCGGAAGTAACGCGCCGCTGGCCTTTGGCCCG
>Ga0209805_1001871_pt1 | contig 12386 bp, 9 predicted proteins | sample GraSoiAngelo_148_FD_185905 | JGI IMG/M metagenome (GOLD analysis project Ga0209805, IMG submission 185905) | Grasslands soil microbial communities from the Angelo Coastal Reserve, California, USA - 14_1009_09_20cm (SPAdes) (version 2) | ecosystem: Environmental > Terrestrial > Soil > Grasslands ... | reverse complement strand
GATCGGGTCCGGCTCACGTTCCGGGTGCCCGCGCGAGGTCTGGTCGGGTTCCGCAACGAGTTCCTCACCATCACCCGCGGCGAGGGCATCATGTCGTCGCAGTTCGACGGCTACGACGCCTGGCAGGGCAAGGTGCCGAGGCGGTCCAACGGCGCCATCGTCAGCGACCGCGAAGGCGAGACCGTGGCGTACGCGCTCTTCGACATCCAGGAACGCGGGGAGCTGTTCTACGGGCCAGGCGTGCCGGTCTACGAGGGAATGATCTGCGGCGAGCACGCGCACCCGAACGACCTGGACGTGAACGTGACCCGCGGACGCAAGCTCACCAACGTCCGCGCCGCGGGGCGGGACGAGAACATCATCCTCAGCCCGCCCAGGGAGATGTCGCTGGAGAAGGCGCTCGAGTGGATCAACGAGGACGAGCTGGTGGAGGTCACGCCGAAGAACGTGCGCCTGCGCAAGAAGGTGCTCCCGGCGGGAGACCGCTACCGGCTCGAGCGCGAGCGCAAGCGCGCGGATGGGCTGGTCTAAGTCAACGTCGGCCTTCTGGGCCTACTTGCCGGCCAGCTTCGATCCGGGGCAGCCCGGGTTGGGCGCGACGCCCTCCTTCATCGCCGCGATCCGGGGATAGATGACCGGAGCGCTGCCGTCGGGCAGGTTCTGCTGCACGACGAACAGGTACTGCGCCTGGCCGCCGTACTGGTCGGGGAAGGCAAGGAAGCCGCCGGGCAGCAGCGACTCAATCTTCAGCTGGGTGAGGGCGGTGCGCACGGCGGCGCGGTCGGTGGTTCCCGCGCGATGGACGGCGTCGAGGGCGACGCGCACCGCCTCGTAACCGAGCGCCTCATACCAGTCCGGCGACCGCTTGTACCTGTCGTTGAACCTCTTCACGAATTCCGCGGTCCGCGCGTTGTGGGCCATCTCGTCGCTCCACCAGACGGCGGAGGTGACGTAGTCGGCGGAGGCCTTGAGCTGCTCGCGCGCTTCGCGCTCCGGGCCGCGCGCGCCGTACGAGATCAGCTTGTGGCACAGGCCCATCTTCGCGTACTGGCCGTGCATGGTGATGTAGTCGGGCAGGTGGGCATCGACCAGGACCACGTCGGCGTTCATGCCCTTCAGACGCTCCAGCACGGGCTTGAAGTCCTTGCTGTTCAGATCGAACGACTCGTCCATCACGATCTGCCACGCGGTCCGGCGCCGGGGAGTCTTGCCGGTGAAGTCCTTGACGGCCTCGGCGTACTCCTTGCCGTGTGACGTCTTCTCCCAGAGGATGGCCACGCGCGCGGGCGTGGGCAGCTTGCCGTTCTGCTGCTCCTCTTCCGCCCAGCGCATCAGCGCGTTCCCGAGCTGCTCGACGGGCGACTGGAGCCCGAACAGGTGCTTGAATCCGCGCTGGTAGAGCGCCTTGCTGGCGCCGGTCGCCGCGACGTAGGGCACGTGAAACTTCTCCGAGACTGCGCTCCCCTTCTCCACCAGCGATGACCCGAAGGTGCCAAGGACCACGTCGGTGCCCTGGTTCACCAGGTCCTCGACCGCGCGCTCGTCCGTGGCTCCGTCGCTCTTGTCGTCGACCAGCGTGAGCTTCACCGGAACGTGCGCGCCCGCGATCTCCACGCCCCCTCGCTGGTTGGCGAGCTCCACCCCGAGCTCGTAGCCGTCGCGCAGGCGGCCGCCGCTCTTGCTCTCGGATCCGCTCAGCGGCAGCGCCGCTCCGAGCTTCACCTCTCTTGGCGGAGCTGCCTGCACCGCCCCTGCGAAGGTCGCCGCGATCAGGATTCCTCGGATCATTGGTCCCCCTGCGCCTGGGAAACGAGCGCATCTCAGGTAAGACGAGTGACGCAGACGCGTCAAAAGAAGTGCATCTGCGCCGGCGTGCGCCACTTGGCGTGCGTGTGGGCGCCGGGGTTGATCCATTCCGCCCGGCCCTGCATTGTGCGCGCATGTTCCAGCCCGGGCTGCTGAAAGACAAGACCTTCGTGATCACCGGCGGGGGAAGCGGGCTGGGCGCGGAGATGGCCAGGCGCTTCGCCGAGCTGGGAGCCCGGGTGGCCCTCCTCGGGCGGCGCAAGGAGAAGCTCGACGAGGTGGTGGCGCAGATCGAGCGCTCCGGCGCAAGCGCGAGCGGCTACCCATGCGACGTTCGCGACTTCGGCGCCGTCCAGGAAGTGGCCTCGCGCGTCGGGCAGGTGGACGGCCTGGTGAACAACGCGGCGGGAAACTTTCTCGCCGCTGCCGAGGACCTCTCGGCAAACGCGTTCAAGGCGGTGGTGGAGATCGTGCTCAACGGGACGTTCCACTGCACCAGCGCGTTCGGGCGGCGCATGATCGAGTCCGGCAAGGGCGGCGCCATCCTGAACATCGTCACCACCTACGCCTGGACGGGGTCCGCGTTCGTGCTTCCCTCGGCCTGCGCGAAGGCGGGCGTGCTGGCGTTGACGCGCTCGCTGGCGGTCGAGTGGGCCGCGTATCGCATCCGGGTGAATGCGATCGCGCCGGGCCCGGTGCCGACCGAAGGCGCATTCTCGCGCCTGCTGCCGGATCCTTCCCTCGAGGAGATGGCGCGCAATCGCATCCCGCTGAAGCGGTTCGGAACGCCCCGGGAGATCGCGGACGCGGCGGTCTATCTCATGTCGGATGGCGCCGGGTACGTCACCGGCGACTGCCTGACCATCGACGGCGGCGAATGGCTGCGCAGCGGCGGCGAGTTCAGCCATGCGACCGATTTCGACCGCGAGAACCTCAAGCAGATGCTCAAGGCGATGCGCGGGAAGGAGAAGTAACCCGGCTCAGAAAACGTACCGGACCCGCGGCATCACGGCCAGCGACGGGAGCCTCAGGGAATACCTCGCGAACGTCTCGCGGAACACCGCATCGATTCCAACCGCGAAATGATCGAGTCGCGTGGAGTAGTCGAGCGCGACGCCGGCGCCAGCGTGCACGCCCGGCACGTGATCGGGCACGGCGCCATGGCTCTGCACGGGGCCGGGCGACAGGTCCGTGAAGCCGCCGAGCACCTTGGCGGAGAGCGTCGTGCGCGGAGCGATGCCGAATCCGTACGCGAATCCCAGCTCGAGGAAGGTGGCCCCGAACGAGTCCGCGCCCAGGCACGAGTCGCCGCCGGGGCTGAGTTGGTAGCAGGAGGCGCTGGCGGCTCCGAGCCCGAGGGAGGCGAAGATCGACGCGCGGGCGCCGAGATCGTGCCCGAGCGACATGGCGAGATACGGCTGGCCGCTCGAAAACGTCCGCGTGCCACCCATCGCGGTGAATACCCCGAGGGCGGCCTCCACCCAGGTGCCGCGCTTCGGGGCCTCATCGACTCCAGCCACCACCACCGTGTCCGGGGGCCGCGATGCGGGATCGGGATGCGCGACCGCGGCCGTGCCGAGCATCATGATCAGCGCCAGGGCCCTCATTGCCCGCTGCTCTTGAAGACGTACGGATACGTGACCTGGACCGTCCCGCCGCCCTGTGGCGCCGGGAACAGCCATCGGCGCACGTGGTTGATCATGCAGCTCTCCACGGGCTCGCTCGCCATGGTGGTCTGTTGCACCAGCGCTTCGCCGACCCGGCCGGTGCCCTCGATGAGGAAGAGCACCGTCACCTTCCCGTACAGCTCGGGATTGCGGGAGAGCTCCTTCTCGTAGCAGTACTTGATCTCGTTGTAGTGCTTCTGGATGACGCGGTTGATCACGTCGCGCGAAAGGCCGCCCACGACCGTCGTGCGGCCCGGGACGAAGACGGTTTCATCCTTGCCGCGCCCGCCTAGATCCACTTCGCCATAGCCTCCGCGGCCGTGTCCGGAGCCCTTGGTGCCGAGCCCTCCGATTCCGAGCGCGTTCCCGCCGCCCCCCGACCCGGTGCCCCGCGTGCCCAGGCCGCCGACTCCATATGCGTCGCCGACTCCTGCTTGCGCCCGGGTGCCGCCGAGCGAAGGGTTGATCCCGGTCCCGAGCCCTGCGGGTCCGGGCAGGCCGCCTCCACCGCCGGCCACGCCCATCTTCGACAGGGCGGCGATCAGTCCCAGCTTCCTGATCTTCGCCAGGTCCTTGGCCTTCTTGTCCGGATCGGTACCCGGCCTGGAGGGCGCGGCTTCCTTCTTCTTCGCCTCGCGCTTGCCGGGCTTTCCTTCCGTGCCGCTGCTCTTCTCGCCTTCCTTCGCGCCCGAAGCCTCCTTCACTTTTGCCGGCTCGGGAGGCGCCGGCGGCGCCTTCACCTGGTACCGGGCGAACCGCTCCGGGTTCTGCGCCAGCGCATCGCGATACGTCTCCTCCGTGATCGGAATCCGGGCGACGAAGACGAAGAAGGCGATCAGCGCGAGCAGGGCGATGACCGCCGTCACGGCGAACGGCACGTCGATCTGCCGCAGCAGAGGCTTGTCTTCCTGCCGCTCCGCTCGGACGTAGCGCGCGATCAGCGTCAGCGAGGGCGTGATCTGGGCGACGACGCGGTCGTCGCGGCCGATGGTGTAGGCATGGCCGCGAAAGGGCGCGTCGACGCGCTGGCCCTTCACGCCGAGAGGAACGATGCGGCCGCCTCCGTGCACCTCCGCGCGGATCTCGTCGGGGAAGGTCATGACGTGGCCGCGGCGCGCATGCTTCACCAGGTGGAAGTTCTTCGGGAGCGTCGATTCGGGCAGATCGAAGAGGCGGCTGACGCTGAGGTCACCCCCGTCGACCACCTGCTCCAGCTCGACCAGCGTGGTGCCGCCCCAGACGATCCCGACCAGGAGCGCGCGGTCGTTCGGGCCCGGCCGTTCGTCCTCGGGCAGGTCGTCGAAGATGAGAAGCCGGGCCGCCGCCGCGTCCGAGATCCCTGACGCCAGCGGGGGATGCTCGTCCTGTCCCGGCTCCATCTCGTCGGCCTCCACCCTGCGCTCGATCTGCGCCATCGTCACGGTCCCTGGAGATTGTCGGCGGACTTCTGCAGCTCGGGGTTGAAGTTCTCCCGGAGGCGGACGAGCGAGCGGAACCGGGTCCGGTTGCGGTTGAGGACGAAGCTGCCCTCGGGCTTCGTCAGCTCGCCTTCGACCGTCACATCGTTGAAGTCGATCACCGTGCGCTTGCGCACCACGATCTTGTCCGCTTCCCGGATGACCTTCACGCCCTGCTTCTCCTCGGCGAACGCGGAAAGCGACAGAAGCGCGATCAGGATGGCCCTCTTCACGTTGTTGCCCCTCCCTCCGCGGCCTGCACGATTTGCATCGCATCGCGATCGGCCAACCCGCCGGCTGGCTTGCCCGTCGTTCAGCGGACAGCCGAGGGCGCGCCGACGGCCGGAAGCTGCTCCGCCGATGGTCGCTCCTTGCTGCCCTGTGGCAATGTCGACAGATCGAGGCCGGCGGCGTCCTTCGGCGTCATCTTTGCCACCGGCGGAGGCGAGTGCTTCAGGCGCAGATCGATGGCCGCGAGGTGGCCCTGCGCTTCCTTGAGGCGGGCCGGGTGGGGCAACGACAGGTACTGCTTGAACGCCGCGAGCGCCGAGGCGAGATCTCCCTCGGCCTTGAGCGCGACCGCCTTGCCGTACAGTGCATCGTCCTGGCGGGGTTCGACGGCGAGCACTTTCTCGTATTCCGCCCGCGCCTCCCGCGGCTTGCCCAGGCCCTCCAGCGCCCAACCGCGGGCGAGTCGCGATTCCCAGCGCGCTCCATCGATCTGGATGGCCCGGCCGTACGCCTGCTCGGCGGCTGCGTAATCGCGATACCGCAGCGCCAGCGCGCCGAGGTTCAGCCAGGCCGGGCCGAAGCCCGCGTCGATGCGGGTCGCTTCCTCGAAGAGCTCGCGCGACGCGACGACGTCGCCCCGGCGCAGCGCAAGAAGCCCGAGGCTGCTCACGACGCCGGCGTCCCGCGGATCGAGCTTGCGCGCGTTGTTCAGCGCGGATTCGGCGAGCCGCAGATGGCCGCGGTCCCCCTCGATCGCCGCGAGATTGCGGTACGCTTCCGCATCCTTCGGATGGCGCTCGAGCACGCGGCGGACGCTGGATGCCGCCTCCTCGAGCTTGCTCTGGGCCCGTTGCGCGGCGGCGAGCGCGTTCAAGAGGCCCGGGTCGTCCGGCCGCTGCCGCAGCGCGGAGCGGAGGACGTCCTCGGCCTTCGCGGGCGTGCCTTGGAGAAGCCGCGCCAGGTTCAGGGCCGCGCCGCAGTGGCCTCCATCGTTCGCCAGCGCCCTGGCGTACGACCGCGCCGCCGCGCCCGCGTCGCCGAGCTGCTCCTCCACCCAGCCGGCGTCGAAGAGCGCCGCGGCATCCGCCGGCTCCTTCGCGAGATATGCCTCGAGCCTCGCCCGCGCCGGCTCCCACTGCCCCTGCGCCATCAGCTCCCGCGCTTGCAAGTGCAGAATGGCGGCGGGCAGCTCGAAGAGCCGCTGCCGCTCGGCAGCCGCGGCCTGCGCGCCCGTCGACCTGGCATGCGGCGCGTGCGCGCACGCGCAGGAAGCGATGAGGATGGCGAAGAGGCAGCGCATCTAGGGACCTCCCCCCGGCAGATCCGGCGCGACGCCGCGCGAAGACGCCTTCTCGACGAGCGGCGGCCGGCGCACCTCGCCGTACGCGTCCGGCTGGTACTCGCGCAGGAAGTCCTGCGCCTTGATCACCCATTCCGTGTAGACCCCGGACTTCTGCGAGACCCGGATGGCGTCGGTGAATGCAGCGGTGGCCTTGTCCTCCAGGGGAAGCGCCTGCGACTCGAGCGTGCTGCGATAGAGCTCGCGCTGCTCTGCATCGAGGCCGCGCGGCATCGGAGCATCGAGCAGGCCCTTGTTGAAGTCGCGGTAGGCCTCGCCGAGCCGTTCGAATGCGGCCTGGCTCCAAAGCGGGCTGCCGATCGCGATCACTTCGCCGTAGGCCGAGACCAGCCGCTCCATGCGCGATCCCTTGAGCTTGAGCGCGTGGACCAGGTCTGCTTGCCGCGCGTGCGTGAAGTTGATCTCGATGAATTCGTCGAACGACGGCTCGACTCCGAGGAACCGCGCGTGCGCCGCGGCGTCGATCACCGCTGCCGTCTTCTCCTGCTCCGGAAGGCGCGCGAAGCGCTGTCCCACGTCCGCAAGCAGGGCCGCGGCCTGCGGCGCCTTGATCGCGCGCGAGGCCATCGCCTGCCGGTATCGCGCGAGGAGGAGCTGAGCTGGGGACGCGGTGGCCGCCCAGTCGCGATGGAACGCGGACCAGTGCGAGGCGGCCCGCCGGAGATCGTTGAGGCGCTCGAGGACGATGCCGATGTTGAACGCGATCTTCGCGGCGTCCGGGCGCGCACGGTACTCTTTCACGTACTTCTGCCAGTCCTCCAGCGCTCCGGCATCGTCGCCCAGGCCCTCCCGCCAGACTGCCGCGTTGTAGAGCCAGTCCGGGGCCCGGGCGTCGGCCGGCCAGCGGCGCTGCGCCTGCTCGTACCAGTGGATCGCGTCTGCGTACCGGCCGGCGCGCTCGCAGGCGCTGGCGAGCGCCGGCACCGTGCGCTGCACGATGGCGGCATCCGCCGACGGGTACTCGCGCAGGAGCTGCTCCCCTGCGGCGATCTCCACGTCGAGCTCGTCGGCCTGGTCGGCGATCACCAGCGCGTTGTAGAGCGCCTTGGGAGCGTGCTCGCTCTTCGGGTACAGGGCGACGAAGGCGCGGAACTCCTTCGCGGCCAGGGCGTACTCCTTCTTCTCCTCGTAGAGTTGCATCACGTACTTGAACTGGGCGCCCTCGGCGATCCGGGCGACCTCGCCTCGGAACTTCGAGCCCGCAGGACAGAGTGCGGGGTTCTCGAGGAATCGCTGGGCGAGGCCGCTCAATGCCTGCCACTGCTCCTTCGTGTTCAGGATGTCCAACGACAGGTGCGCCGCCTTCTGCGACCAGGCGTCCCTCGGCCAGCGGAGGATGATCTCGCCGAAGCGCTTCGCCGCCTCCAGGTAGTGGCGTCGCTCGTAGAAGACGAAGGCGGCCTTGTACCGGATGACGATCTCGTCCTTTGCTCCCGGCGCCAGCCGCAGAAACCGGTCGCAGGCGGCGATCAGCTTCTCCTCGTTGCCGGGGATCTGCTGCTCCTCGACGTCCCGCGCGAACGCCTCGATCTGCAGCTTGCGGCTGCGATCGACCTGTCCCTTGTCGCGGCCCTCCTCGATCTTCGCCGCGTCGCCGAGCTCGCGCTTCTTCAGCTTGCCCTTGGCGGTGTCGACCGACTTCTCCAGGGCCAGGATCGCGTCGTACGCCGCGCGTTTCGCCTGCGGCCCTTCGGGCGCCTCCTCGACCACCTTCGCGTATTCGTCCGCGGCGGCGTCCCACTCCTCGAGGGCATAGAGGATCTCCGCCGAGTAGAACCTCATCGATACCGCGCTCTCGCTGCGCGGGAAGGTATCCAGGTACTGGCGGTAGATGTCGCGGGCGAGCCGGTACGTCGCCGCGCTCTTCGTCTTGATCGCCTCCTGGTGGTAGTCCTGCACCAGCTCGCGCAGCGCGCCCTCCGCGAGATCGTTCGCCTCCGCGACCGCGCCGTTCTGCGCCACGTTCGCCTTCGCCCATCCGCTCTGCGGCCCGTAGTCGGAAACCAACCGCTTCATCTCGGCGAGGACCTGGTCGCGCCGGTTCAGCTTGTCGCAAGCGAGCACGATCTTCTGCTGCCAGGAGGGCGCGCGCGGATGGTGGGGCGCCCTCGCCTCGAGGATGCGGTAGACGCGGATCGCCTGGTCGAACTTCCCGTCGTCGAAGTAGGTCGCCGCCAGGCGGTCGATCGCGTCGATGCCTTGCCCCGCGCCTTTGTCCGCCAGGTATTCGACCGCGTCGTCGACGGCGTCGACGCGGGCGTAAGCGAGCACGATGTCCTTGAGCGCCTCCTGGCGCAGCTGCACGCGATCGGCGCGCATCTCGCCCTCGGAGTAGGCGATCACCTCCTTGAACTTCGCGATCGCGGCCTGGTAGGCGCCGGCGTTGTAGTCGCACCAGGCGAGCTTGTAGAGCGCGAACGGGTACACCTTCGGCAGCCGGAACGAAGCCGCCTTGGCGAACGCCTCCCGCGCACGCCGCAGGTCGTTGCCCGCGAAGAAGTGCTCCCCGATCTGCACGTACGCGTCGGGGACGAATCGGCTTTGCGGGTATTGCCGGATGAGCGCGCCGTACTGCGTGACGCCCTGCTCCTTGTCGCCGCTCTCGTACAGGTTGTGCCCGGTGACGAAGAGGACCTCGTCACGCCGCGCGTACGCCGGATACCGCTCGAGGACCTCGCGGTAGAGCCGGACGGCCTCCTTGCGGTACCCCTCGCTGCGCCGCGCGTCGAGCCTGGGCTCCTCGCCTTCGCGCTTCTCCAGCCACTTCGCGGAGGCGTCGTCGTGCTCCCTGATCTCCTCGGCGGCGGCGTAGCGCGCCTTCTCCCACCACAGCTCGGCGAGCTGGAAATAGAGGTCGGCGCGGCGATCGCCCTCCAGCGTCCGGGGGATGATGGCGCGCAGGTCGTCGATCATCTCGTCGCGCTTGCGGTCCGCCGCGGCGTCGCGCTCGCGGTCGCCGGCGTACGATCCGGCGGCCGCCGCCCACGTGGCCGGCGCGAGGACGAGAACCAACGCTGCCACCGCGCGGGTCATTCGTTCTTGCCCCCGGCGCAGGCGTCCTTGACCGTGTAGCGGTAGTAACCAATCTCGTCCGGCCAGTACTCGCCGTCGAAGGGCCAGTACTCGTGGCCGGTCTGGGGGATGCCGGGACGCTGCAGCCGCTGTGACGCGAGCTGCGCGTCCGCGTCGAAGCGCGTCTCCAGCATCTCCTTCTCGCCCTTGGTCGTCTCGAAGGCGATCAGCTCCTTGTCCGCCTCGAGCACGTCGATGAGCCGCGCCATGTCCGCGAGGCGGCCCTGGATGAACCTGCCGGCGAGCCGCTCGGACAGCTGCTTCTGGCGGGCGATTCCGTCGAGCAGTTCGTCCTTCGCTGCGCCGGTGAGCCCGGAGCCTGCCCGCACCCGGGAGGCCTCTTCATCGAGGGCCTCCAGATACGCGCGCATCGAGGCGACGCGCTCATTCTTCTGCAGGTGGTGCTGCACCGCCCGCGGAAGGCGCGCATCGGCGGGCTGCACCATCCGCCAGTACTCGTCCATGGCCGGCTCGGACTGCAGCACTTCGTTCACCTGGTCGCGCATCGGCAGATACTCGCGGTCGAACTCGGCCAGCACGGTTCGGACCTGAGGGTACAGACAGCGCTGCTGGTAGAGGATCGCCATCAGATTGAGCGACTCCGGCACGAACTCGTCGCTCAGGTGGGGAGACTGCAGGCTGTGCAGTTTTCCCAGGGCGCCGCCCGGATCGCCCTTCTGCAGATCCGCGTACGCGCCTTCGAACAGCGCCTCGTCCCAGTGGCGGGAGAACCGGGGCACGTTCGCGTACGCGGCGCTCGCCTCCGCATAGCGGTGCAGCGCGTACAGCGTCCGCCCGAGCGCCATCCAGGCGAGCTCCTTCAGCTCGCCTTCGGCGCCAGGCAGGACGGCGAGAGCGCGGAACGTCGCCGCCGCGCTCTGCGGATCGGTCCGCTCTTGCAAGAGACCCGTCACGTACTGCGCCTGCGGATACGCCTCTGTCCCGGGCGGAACCTGCTCCGCGAGACGGGCCGCGCGCTCGTATCGTCCGGCGCGATAGCCGAGCAGGGCGAGCGAGGCACGGATCCTCGCCAGCCTCTGTGGCGCAAGCGCCGAAATCGGCTCGCCGTACGCTTTCTCGAAGAGATTGGGCGCGACCACGTCGTCGCGGAGCCGCTCCGCGGCGGACGCGGCTGCATCGATCGCCTTCAGATAGTCGGGGTGCGCCGGCCCCGCGCTCACGATCGCCGCGTAATGCACGAACGCGCTGAAGGAGAATCCCATGCGCTCCAGCGCCTGCGCGAGGTGATACTCCGCCCCGGCGCCGGCCGGACCGGCGTCCTGGGCGGCGGCCGCAGCGGAAGCAAGCAGGATGACGAGGGGGAATCGGCGCATGCCTGACGTCCTCAGAAGAGCCAGCTGACGCCGGCCTGGAACGCGATGTTGTTGATCACGTCGGCCGACGGCCGCGCGAGGAGGTCCTTGGCGGCGCCGGCATTGAGCTGCGCCTGTGCCCCTGGCGATCCGAACGCGCGCTCGTCACAGCCGGGGGAAAGTCCCGTCGCGGTCTGGTTGTTTGCTTCCGCGATCTCGATCTTGGCCGCATCGGCCTGATTGCAGCCGTTCACGCGCGAGACGTAGCCGGAATAGGCGAAGTCGCGCAGCTCGACGCGCACCGTGAGCTGCTCGCCGAGGAAGACGCGCAGCCCGAGCCCGAGCGACGCGATCGGGCGGAACCCGGTATCGCCGAACGTCCGCCCGGTGCTCGGGTCGGAGGATGGGCGCAGCTGCACCCGCGTCCTCGCCGCCCCGAGCCCTGCATTCAGATACATTCCCAGGCGCAGGATCTTCCCGTCGAAGACGTTCAGCTTCCCGTACACCGGCATCAGCTCCAGCCCGGCGAGGGCGGCGTAGCGAAGCAGGAAGGCCTCCGCGCTCTCCGGAGCCACGCGGCCCTTGGTGAGCAGCTCCTCGGACAGAGCGCTCTGCACCGAGATGGGGAAGTACCAGACCCCCACCTGCGCGGCGAGGTTCTCCCTCAGGTGGTAGGCGACCTCCGCGGCGAGCCCGGTATGCACGGTGAATTTCGGGTTCACCTGCGTATTTCCGAAGAATGACAGCTCCCAGCGGCCCGACTCGGTGAACGGGCGCTTCTCCAGGACGTGGACGCGCACCGCATCGGGGTCGGCTTGCTGCGCCGCCGCCGCCCCGCAGATCAGCGATGCGAGAACGAAGGGGCGCATGATCAGAAGAGGAACGACATGCCGCCGGTGAACGTGGCGATGGCGGCGAGGTAATGGCTGGGGGATCCGCTCGAGGGCTGCGTCAGATCGTTGGCGCGCTTGTACGAGGAGCGGAAGAGATATCCGCGAACTTCGCTCACGAGGCTCCAGCGCTGGTTGAAGTAGAAGCGCAAGCCGGCACCGGCGATCCCCATTCCGGCGAGGGCATCGCTCTGCTGGAAGCTCGGGCAGACGCCGGTGCCCGGATCAGCGCAGAGGTTGATCGACTCGCGGTGGACCTGCGCTATCCCGGCGCCACCGAGCAGGAACGCCTGGAAGTGCATCCGCAGCTCGGAGGCGAGATTGAGCTTGCCGTAGATGGGCGCCACGCGGGCCACCGCGAAGCCGCCGAGGCGGAGCTGGTTGTCGTTCCTGAACTCGTCACCGGTCTGTCCCGCAGTGCGCGGGCGCAGATCGGCGCGCACGTTGCGCGCCAGCGCGGAGATCCCGGTGCGGTTGAGGAGCGCTTCGGCGCCGAAGTCGAGCCACTCGTTCGGGTGATAACTGAGCGAGACCAGACCTCCGAACTGATCGATCAAGGCGTTGTTCAGCGCGATGGCGAAGGAGGCTCC
>Ga0209805_1001870_pt1 | contig 12386 bp, 10 predicted proteins | sample GraSoiAngelo_148_FD_185905 | JGI IMG/M metagenome (GOLD analysis project Ga0209805, IMG submission 185905) | Grasslands soil microbial communities from the Angelo Coastal Reserve, California, USA - 14_1009_09_20cm (SPAdes) (version 2) | ecosystem: Environmental > Terrestrial > Soil > Grasslands ... | reverse complement strand
AAGACCTCGACGGCGAGTACGAGATGGAGAAGAACCGCCTGCGCCTCCGCTACCAGGAGCTGCAGCTGGTCAAAGAGTGGGACGGCGACCTGGAGGCCTTCACCGCCATCGCGCTCCGCGAGAAGGCCAAGTCCGCCGAGATCCTCGACTCAACCATGCGCTTCATCGAGCACCTTCGCGACTTCCGCGAGAAGCTCGCCGAGGCTGCTGTTCGCCGCTATGAGGCGACCGAGCAGTGGATCGAGTGCCCCAAGTGCGAGACCGAGGTGCCGACCTCAAACGGCATCCACTGCCCAGAGTGCGGCGAGGACATGCGCGGCGGTGAGTACGTGCGTGCCGTCCTGCACCTGGTCGATGACGCCGACGGGCGCATCTACCGGGGCATCGACTCGCTCACGGTCCGCTCCGCGGGCTTCCCGGAGTACCGAGGCATGTCGCTGGAGCGCATCCAGGGATCGAACCTGTGGGTGAGCTTCCGCCGCTACGACCCGCTGCCTGACGAGGGCATCGTGCTGCCGACCGCCAGCGTGGAGATGTTCGAGGCGCAGCGCTCGGTCATTCGCCAGCTGCAGATCGGCAGCCCTCGCACCGGAGCGCTCGCGGCCGAGCTGGCCGATCCTGGCTGGCTGGGAAGCCCGCCACGGGTCACGCTCGACGGCAAGAAGGCTCACCACCTTCCCGATCCCAACGAAGAGCAGGCCGAGGCCGTGGCCCGCGTCATGGGCATGCGTCCAGGGCAGCTGTACCTCATCCAGGGCCCGCCCGGAACCGGGAAGACGACGGCCATCGTGGAGTCGATCCGCCGCATCCTGAGCCGCAATCCGAACGCCTCGATCCTGCTGTCGTCGCACTCCAACGACGCTGTCGACACCGGCCAGGAGCGACTGCTCGGCTTTTCGCATGTGCGTCAGGCACGCATCGCCGAGCCCGGCAAGGTGCCGCGGCGCATCAGGCCGACGCTCGTCGAGGGTGACGACCTCGAGCCCTACAACCTGGTCGCCGGCACGTGCAACCGGCTGGCGATCGACTCGCGACTTCGTTTCAAGGTCTTCGACTGGCTGATCCTCGACGAGGCCAACAAGGTCCGCGCCAACGAGGCGCTGGCACTCATGCCGCTCGCCAAGCGGTGGGTCATGATCGGCGACCTCAACCAGCTCCCCCCGGTGATGGAGGAGGCTGCCTCGACGTTCAAGGTCGAGCATCCCCTCGACGAGTTGGTCCGGGACGACAGCTTCTACGGCTGGGTCTGGGACAAGGTGCCGGCCGGCTCCAAGATCATGCTGCCCCGGCAGTACCGCATGCGCGAGCCAATCGGCCGCGTTGTCTCCGATCTCTTCTACGAGGGCAAGCTCATTCACGAGGCGCCCCACCCGCGCATGCCGCTGCCCTGGCCATTCGACCGCGAGCTGGTCTGGGTCGACACTGGAGCGCAGGACGAGTACCGCGACGCCCAGCGCTCGGTTGCGAACGAGTTCGAGGTTGCGCTGTGCAAGGACATCACGTCGATCATCCGGCGCCGCGTGCGTAAGGCAAAGCTTGCGGTGATCGCCATGTACAACTCGCAGGTCAACCGTCTGCAGGGTTCGTTGAAAGGCATCGTCCCGCCTGACGACATCGAGTCAGTCGATGCGTTCGAGGGTCGCGAGTCCGACGGAGTGATCCTTTCCCTGGTTCGGTCCAACGACCGCGCGGCGATCGGCTTCCTCAACGACCCGAACCGGGTCAACGTCGCGATCTCGCGCGCCAAGAAGCTGCTTGTGATCGTCGGCGACTCCAAGACGGTGATCGGCGGCGCCCCCGAGCTCTTCGGTCCGCTGTTCGAGCACGCCAAGGACGAGGGGCTCGTGGCGGGCGTTGGTGCTGTCGTCACCGCGTGCCAGCGCGTCGGCATCCGGTCGCAGGTGCAGCGGCTGTCGCGGCCGCACCGTGGCGATCGCAGGGCCAGGCGCCGCCGGCGGCGCGGGGGGCAGCTGGAGGGGGGCACCAATGGCGAGGCGGCGACCGCTGAGACGCCGACCGAGGCCGCTGAGCCCGAGGCGCTGATGGTCAACGGATCTGAACCAGCGTCCGAGCCGATGCACGAACCCGAGCCGGAGACGATCAGTCCGCCCGCACCCACCGAGTAACGCGTCCCCTAAGCTGTTCGTCGTTCATGGCCCAGGACTGCATCTTCTGCCAGATCGTGCGCGGCGAGGCACCCGCCAGCTTCGTGTACCAGGACGACGCGGTCATCGCCTTCATGGACATCCAGCCCATCACGCAAGGTCACATGCTGATAGCCCCGCGCGGCCATGCCGTCTTCATGAAAGACGTCCCGGACGAGGTGGCGATGAGGGCGTTCTTCGTGGCGCGCAAGCTGGCCGCTCTCGTGCCGGCGACGCTGGGGGCCGGTGGCGTCAACCTGTTTGTCGCCGACGGTGAGGTCGCGTTTCAGGATGTACCGCACTTCCACATCCACGTGATCCCGCGCTACACGGGCGACGGCTTCAGCCTGACGTTCCCTCCGTCGTACGAAACCCCGCCTTCACGCGCGCAGCTCGAGGCGATCGCCTCGGCCATCCACGCCGCCGCTCACTGAGTGACGATCACAGCCACCGAGTAGAGGACTGCGTACATCGGGCACGCCGTGCCCGGCGAGCATAGCGGCCCGGCACTCGCGCTTAGGTTCGCGGTTCCCGCCTTAAGAGCCTCGAAGCCGGCGACCGTCACCGTGCGTGGAACGAACATGCCCGTCTCGACGGCCCGCAGCACCGATGGGTTGTCGGCATTGATAGCGCTCCACGCCGTCATGCCCGCCTTCTGGACCAGGTAGACCTCGATCTTCTGGCCCACATGGACAGTGACCGCGCGGTCGCGCTCGGTGACAAGGACGTCGAACCCGGGTGCTGGGGTTGTCATCGGCGGCTCCGGGGCAGAGCAGCCCTGGCATGCTCGGGGCGATCCACAGGCGACCACGGCCGTCAGCGAAAGGAGGACAAGCGCCAGGCCGATCGATCTCACCTCAGAGCAACGGCCGGAACCTGACCGGGGTAACTACCGTTAGGCTTCCCGGGCTTCATGGTAGGAAGAATCAGGCTCTTCGTTTCCGCGAGTGCAGCGGCCTTGCTCCTTGCCTCGTGCGGCGGTGGCTCGACCGCGGTCACGCAGACGCCGTCGCCGAGCGCCGCCGGCCTGCCCGCCGGCCTGATCGCCTATGCCTCGGGCAAGGGCATATCGGTCATCGACCCGCTCACCGACAAGACTGCCGTGATCGCCCCCCTGCCCGGTGGTGGCGCGTTCCGGGTCGCGGGTCCAGTTTGGGGTCCGGCGCCAGACGTCGCGTATCCCGTGATCTATTTCGCGATCCACGACGATCGACCCCCCGAGCGCCGCACAACCGCGGGAGTCGTGCCCTACGACTGGCTGTTCCGAGCCGACCCGTTCAGCGGCTCAGTCGTGCCGCTCGGTGCCTCCGCCGATTTCGAAAGCGAGGGTGCTTTCGGCCTGTCGGCCAACTCTCACTTCCTCGCCATGACCGTCGGGTGCTGCACCGATTACCAGGTGGACGTGCTCGACCTGACTCAACGCAATGCTTCGATCAAGGTGCTGACGCGGCCACCCGTCCAGCCGGCGCTGTTCACTCAGGGCGCCGCCCCCGGGATCGACGGGCTGATCGCAGTCCGCGGCTTCGCGACAGGCGCCTGGTACTTCCTCAACCCTCAGCTCGGCGTGCTAAACCATTTCCCGCTGACGCCAGGTCCCGATGACGGACCGATCGCATTCAGCCCGGACGGGACGATGGCGGCCCTGTCACTCCCAGACCATGGGGCGGTCATCGAGCCCGTCAACCTGAGGCCAGTCTTCCCCTCCCCGTCACCAACCCCGGGCTCAACGCCATTGCCGAGCTCGAAGCCCAGCGCCTTGCCATCGCCATCGACAGTCGCGCCTCGCCGGGTCAACTCGCGCTTGCCGCACGTGGATTCGCTCGCGTGGAGCCCTGATTCGAAGCAGCTGGCAGTGGCTGTGAACGGGGGCATCCAGCTGTACAGCTCCTCCGGAAAGGACGGGGACAAGGCGCTGAGGTCTTATGCGGCCGGCTCGGGGGTCACGGCACTCGACTGGTCCGGGGCCATCACCGGAAGGACATTGGCCGGAGTCAAGCCTGGCCCCAACCCGCAATCGTTTGTAGATGCCCTGCTCACCGCTACCAAGCTGCCTGCCGCCGCGGACACGAGCGCAAACCGCCCATTCACCAAGATCTACCTGTGGGCTTTCGATTCGAGCAAAGCCTCGCCTATCGCCTCGATCGCAGACGCGAGCCCGGCCGTCCTCGAGAAGTACCCACCGCTGGCAGCAATGGTCAACTTCCATCATTGGGTTGCATCCGAAACCTGGGCGCTCACCGGTGGGTGCACCCGGTATCGGGTCGTCGTCGCCGGGAGCATCGCGCCGATGGCGTCGACCTTCGGTTTGCAGGCCAACACCCCCTGCCTCGGGGCGTCCCCTTCGGCATCGCCGTCGAAGTAGCCCCTTCTAGGATGGGGACGTGGCCTTCGTAGACGTCCTCGCGGTCCACGCGGCGACGACGCCGCACAAGGCCGCTGTGATCGAGAAGCACCGGACCACCGATTTCGAGGCTTTGAACCGGCGCGCCAACAAGGCCGCCAACATGCTCGCCGGTCTTGGGTGTCATGTTCACGATCGAGTCGCGAGCATGTGGTTCAACTCCACATCCGGTTTCGAGGTCTCGCATGGTCTGCGCAAAGCGGGGCTTGTCGGCACCCCCATCAACTACCGCTTGCGCGGCAGCGAGGTCGCCTATGTCGTGAACGATTCGGGAGCGATGGTCGTGGTGGCCGACGATCCGCACATCGACGCCGTGGAATCCGCGCGGGGAGAGGTGACCCGCGACGTCAGCTACGTCGCTGCCGGCGAGCGTGTGCCGCCAGGATGGCTGTCCTACTCGCAGCTGATGGATTCCGCGTCGGAGGATCCACCTGGGCCGCCAGACGAGATCACCGGACTCGGACCTTCGATGATCTACACCTCGGGCACCACTGGCCATCCGAAAGGAACCTGGCGCCCGAACGGAGTCAACGTCGAGAACGTGATGCAGATGATCTCGATCTTCGAGCTCAGTGCCGAGGACGTCCATCTGGTCTGCGGGCCGGGGTACCACAGTGCTGTCGCGATGTTCAGCGCGCTGCATCACCTTCTCGGCAGCACCATCGTGGTGCAGCCGAAGTTCGAGGCGGGCGCTTCGCTCGACCTCATCGAGCAGCATCGCGTGACGACGACGATGATGGCGCCCACGCTGCTGCGCCGCCTGCTCGACGCGCAGGAAGCACGGCCGCGCGACCTCGGATCGCTGCGGGCCGTCTTCCTGGGCGCAGCTCCATGCCCTTACGCGCTGAAGGTGCGGGCCGACAACTTGATCGGGCAGGTGCTCTGGGAGTTCTACGGCGCCACCGAGACGGGCATCAACACGGTCCTCCGTCCCGAGGATCAGCTGCGAAAGCCAGGATCTTGCGGCCAGGCTGTGCCAGGGCAGGAGATCCGCCTGGCCGGCACCGATGGCAATGAAGTCCTCGACGGAGCTCCCGGGGAGTTCATGGTCCGAAACACGTGGCTCGCGGAGTACTACAACCGGCCTGACGCCACCAGCCGCAATCTGCACGACGGCTTCTTCAGCGTGGGCGACGTCGCCTATCGCGACCATGAAGGCTTCTACTACGTATGCGATCGCAGCGTGGACATGGTCATCTCAGGCGGTGTCAACATCTACCCGGCCGAGATCGAGGCCGTGCTGCACGAGCATCCAGCGATTGCTGACGCGGCAGTGGTTGGGGTGCCCGACGACGAGTGGGGTGAGTCGGTGAAGGCAGTGGTCCAGCTGCGGAGCGGTGCCCGGGTCACGTCCGATGAGCTGATCCAGTTCTGCGCCGACCGGCTGGCGGGTTACAAGAAACCACGCTCGATCGACTTCGTGGAGGAGCTGCCGCGCGACGCGGCAGGCAAGCTGCTGAAGCGGGCAATTCGGGAGCCCTACTGGGCCGGAGCGGGCCGGCTTATCTAGGCCCTGACCTTCGACGCTTTGGCCGGGCTGGGCAGCCGCGCGCGCAGGAACTCGATCGAGGCTCTGATCTCTTCGAGCGGGTCGTCTTCGACCGAGTCCAGCCGCCGCTCGGTCTCCAGTCCGTACCAGCCCCGGTAGCCGGCCACCTGAAGCGCCTCCAGGACATCGGTGACCCTGCCGTCGCCCTGCCCAAGCGGTTTGAACAGGCCGCCCGCGACCGCACTCGCGTAGTCGATTTGCCGCCCTCGCACCTGGGCCGCGATCTCGCCATCGAGGTCGTTCAGGTGGACGTGCTGGATGCGCCCGTCAGCCAACTCGATCATCTCTACCGGGTCAGCGCCGGCCAGGACCAGCTGATTCAGGTCGAGACACACACCCGCCTCCGAGCCCACCAACAAACGCTCGATGTCTGACGCGCCCTGGATCATGCTCCCACGTCGCGGCTGCACCGCCAAGCGCAACCCGTGCACGGTGCACACGTGCTTCACGGATCCGACCGCGCCCAAAAGGTGCGCCCAGCCCGAGCTCGACAGCTCGACGCCATCAGCGCCATCCTCGCGGGACTCGATGACTGTGAGCACCAGCGTGTGCGCACCGAGCTGCGCGAGCCAGCCGGCGTGCCCGTCGATATGCGCCAGCTCGGCGCCGCGAATGTCGTGGTGATGCAGGACGGCACGCACCGGACCGGCCACCATGCGCAGCCCATGTCGCCGCAGGAGGCCGCGGGCGGCATCGCTGCGGTCGGGCAGAAACCCGGAAGGTCCTGCTTCGATGGCGCTCTCGCCGAGGGACGCGATCTCGCGCAGCACGCGCTCCGATTCGAGCTGCTGGCCCCACCCACGCATCTCGCTGATGCCCCACGACGCGGGCGACAGCGCGATGTGGTCGTGATGACGGGGCTGTCCAGAACGCAGCCGCGAGATATTGAGGGCGCGCCCCGCCAGTCGCATGGGCGCCAGATTAACCCACGAATCTATCCTCTATAGGTTTTGGCCGAGCAGCCGTACGGCGTTCGCATGCTGCAAAAGGAATACGAGCAGTGGGCGGTCGCGGGCGGGATGATCGCGAACATCGGCAGCCGGATCGTTGAGGTTGGCCCGGGCACGCTTGTGCTCGCTGCCAACATGACCCTTGAGGATCACAGCTTTCCGACCGGTCGCGGCCCAATCGTGCACGGCGGAGCCATCGCCACGCTCGCAGACGAGGCGCTGGCGTCCGTCGCGTTCACCCTGGCCGTGGAAGGCGAAACGACCACGACATCGGGGCTCCAGGTCGACTACTACAGACCCGCCGCACTGGGCCGCCTAGTCGCCAGGGCGGTGGTGCGACAGGACGCGCCGTCTGGCTTACTGTCACACGACGGTCGAGCAGGATGACGGCAAGGTGGTCGCCGAGGGCCGCGCGACCATCGCCTATGTGCGCGCGTAAAGCTCCCTTCCTGTGCTCTTTGCACAAGATCACGTCATTTCTCGCTCAGAGAATGTAATTGCGCGCAAGGCGGCAATCGAAACGATTTAACGCGCAGGTGGCTCGAGCGGCCGCTGGGAGTAGTCGAAGCAGTCTTCCATCGCATCTGATGCTCGCGTGCGGGCGTTGATGGAGGGCAGGCCGAAGTTGTCCAGACAGAACCTGACGATGCTCACGTGCGAATGCAGCGCTTTGGAGATGTAGCCTTTGCGCGCGTAGGGGCTGAGCACGATGCACGGTACTCGGCCGCCGTACCGAAACTGCGTGCCGTCGGTCCACTTCTCGACCTCGGGGGGCGTTACGTGGTCCCACCAGCCGCCCCAGTCATCCCAGGTGATGAAGATCGCTGTTTGCGGCCACAGCCCCGCTGCCACCACCGCGCCGATCTGGTCGACCGTCCACTGCATTCCCTTGGTGACGTCGCCATTGCCCGCTCGCTTCTCGGCGGCCGTGTCCGCGGGGTGCTCGCTCAGCGCCTGATCTGCGTACAGCCACGAAACAGACGGTAGGTTGCCGCCGGCGGCGTCGGCCGCGAATTGCTTCCATGGCTTCTTTTAGCCCGCCGTGTGCTTGATGAACTCGAAGACGTAGCCGTTGTAGTTCGCCCAGCCCAGGCCGGCTTGATCGAGCAGCGAAGGCAGGCTGGGTTGGTCGTAGGTTGGCGGTCCAGGATGCTTGCGGTAATTGGTCGGCGGGTTGTTGACCAGCGGAGAGTCGGCCATCACCAGCATCAGGTGGTTCGGGGTTGAGGGCCCGGCCACGTCAGTGAAATAGCTGTCGCACAGCGTGAAGCCGGACGCGTAATCCCAGTAGCGCCGGATGTCGGACTGGTGAAACTGGACGCGTGGCGCCGTGGCGTCCCTGGTCAGCCAAGCCGCGTGGCGGTGGTCAGGGTCGGAGGGCGGCGGGTTGGGGCTGGGTGGCATCGACGCGCCATCGGCGCCCGGATAGGTGCCGAAATAGTTGTCGAAGCCGTGGTTCTCTTTGACGATGATCACGACGTGGTGGATTGGGCTCGAGCGCGCCACCGTTCAGACGCACCGTCCGGCTGAGTTCGACCACTCGAGCTGAACTGTGTATCCGTCGACTACTTTCGTCTGCCAGGAGCAGATGTCCCCGATCTCACCTTTCGAGTCGTCGTACCAGCCGGTGCCCGGAACGGTGTCTGTGATCGCCTCGCACAGCTCGTGCGAGCTGGTGGACGTGAGCGCGTCGAGAACAGCGAGTCCACCGACGCATCCTGCGCAGTCGGGATACGGCATCACCGCGTAGAAGATCTGCCCATCGATATCTTGGTGGTAGCCACAGAAGCTGGAGCAGGACACGCCTCCGTCCAGGCTCACAGTCACTCCGGATGGCAGGTACACAAAGTAGAGGGTGTCCGGCCTCGGCCGTGGCACGGCGGGATTGGAGCCGAGCTCGTTGCGCAGCAGCTGCTGGATGTCGGCGTCGCCAACCGAGCTCGGCACTGCGGGATCGATGATCGTGGCGGTTCCGATCCTGGAGCCGTGCCCGATCGACATTGCCTGGACGCTGTACTCGGTCAGCTGGTCAATCAATGGGCTGACCACGACGTCGTCAAAAAAAGCGTTCAGCTGCCGGATGAGCTGCATGTCGTCCTGCCAGGCCGCGCCCCAGAACAAGGTGAACACCTGTACCGACGTCAGCAATGGCCCTCCCCTATAAGTCAGGTGGGGCGCTTGAGTGGGGGCACCGCGAGGTTCACCATGCAGCGGAACGATCCGGACCGGTCTCGCGTCCACGTCCATTTCTTCCCCCCGGCACCGAGAGTCCAGCACCGAGAATACTCAACCTGTGAGCGGTGAGGCCCTGCACGCGCTCGAGTGGGACGTCATCCCTTCGTCGCCCCAGTCCGCACACATGCATATGGCCCTCGACGAGACACTGCTCGAGCGTGTGATCGGCGCGGCCCGCCGCCCGGCGATCCGGTTCTGGGAGTGGACCGAGAACGCCTTGGTGATCGGCTCCCATCAATCCGTGATCAACGAGGTCGACACCCGAGCTGCTCGCAAAGCGGGGTTCACCATCACGCGCCGGATGAGCGGCGGGGGAACGATGATCTGCGAGCCCGGCCGCACGATCACGTACTCGATGTACTTGCCGGCGACGGCGGTATCGGGGATCAGCTTCCGTCAGTCATACGCAGCGCTCGACGCGTGGGCTGTGCAGTCGTTCGTCGAGTTGGGTGTGCCTTCCTCCTACCGTGAGATCAACGACATCATCTCGCCCCGCGGAAAGATCGCCGGTGCGGCGCAGGCCCGAAGGAGGGGTTTCGTCCTGCACCACACGACGATCGCCCACTCAATGGACCCTGGGATCGTGAGGGAGCTGATCCGGGTCGGTCGCGACCGCCTGTCCGAGCGAGGCGTGCGCAGCGCCGAGAAAGACGTGTCTCCACTTTCGTGGTTTACCGAGCTGTCCTGTGCCGAGGTGGCCCTGCACATGCAAGCGTCCTTCCGCTCCGGGTTCGACGCGCGAGAGAGCGTGCTGTCAGCAGCTGAGGTGCAGGACGCCCAGCGGCTCGTCGAGACGAAGTACGGGACGCCGGCCTGGATCGAGCGAATTCCCTAGTCGGGCTCGTAGAACATATCGTCCGGATAGCAGTAGAGCCAGCTCTCGCCAGGCTCGAGCGACCTCACGACCGGATGACCGCTCGCGCTCACGTGCTTCGAGGCGTGCCGGTTCTTGGAGTCGTTGCAGCAGCCGACGTTGCCGCACTCCATGCACAGACGCAGGTGCACCCATGTGTCGCCGCGCCTGAGGCACTCTTCGCATCCGCGGGTGGACAGAGGCTTAACGTCGTGAACGTTCGCCAGGTGGTCGCACAGCCGGGGCTCCTCCGCCATCAGGCTTCGGCCTCTACCGCTTGGTCGCTTTCCAACGCGTAGGCGACCGCCTCGTCCAGGCTCATCTTCTGACCTTCGGCGCGGGCGGCAGTTTCGGCCGCAGTGGGCTCGCTGATCGTCCGCCACCCCTCGCGGTTGCCGACGATCGTGCCCAGGCCGGCGCCGATCGTGACCTCCTGAGCGGCGGCCGCCCCCGCGAGGCGCGCCGCCCTGAGGCGGTCGTCTTCTCGACGAGCGACTTCGGCGATGCAGTCGAGCACGAGCACCTTCCCCGTGACGTCGTCCGCGTTGGCGAAGATCCGGAGCGCTTCGACGGCGGTGGTCCTGGCCAGCGGGGTGTCGTGAAGCTGGAGCGCCAAGATTGCGCGGGTGAAAAGTCCCCAGCCCAGGCCGAACTGGTTGCCAAGCCGGCGAAACAGCGCTATCGCCTGATCGATCGAATCCCGGGCGGCGTCAACCTGACCTTGCTGGTAATAGCACTGTCCCAGCGACCACAGGCACTGTGAAACCCCGGGCTCGTCTCCGAGGGCGCGATAGATCGGAAGCGCCTCATTGAGCAGCCGCAGCGCCGTCGGCACGTCGTTGGTGGTCACATTGGCGGGGAACGAGTCGTTGTAGAGCGCGTTGGCGATCGCCGCTTGGTCTCCGCTCGCACGCGCGAGCTCGAGGCATTCGTCGTAGTAGACCTGGCAAGCGTCCATGTCGCCCTGCCAGTAGGCGATGCCTCCAGCCGCCTCGAGCGCCTTGGCCCGCTCGGTGGGATGCTGCCTCGTGGCGGGCATCGCCAGCAGCGCGTCGAGCCGCATCCTGCCTTCGCGCAAGTGTCCGCGCATCTGCCAGAACCGCCAGGAAGCGGCGCCCAGGCACATCGCCTCGACGACCTTGCCGCGGCCCATCGTCCAGTCGAACGCGGCCCGGAAGTTGTCGTGGTCCAGCTCCATGCGGTCCAGCCATTGCTTGCGCTCGGCGCCGAACAGCTTGGGTGCGACCGTCTCGGCCAGCGTCTGGAATGCCGCCGCGTGACGGTCGCGCACCAGCTCGTTCTCGCCGGATTGCTCCAGTCGGTCCGCGGCGTACTCGCGAATCACCTGCAGCATAAGAAGCCTCGGCTCGTCGAAATCCGGAAGTCTGCGCAGCAGGCTTTGCTCCGCGAGCTCATCGAGTCCCATGAGCACGTCGACCCCGAGCTCGGAGGCCGGGCCGCACACCGTCTCGGCCTGCTCGAGGTCGGCCCCACGCGCAAAGACCGAGAAGCGTGCGAAGAGCTTCCGCTGCGCATCACTCAGCAGCTCGTAGCTCCAGCCGATGGCGCCGTTCAGCGTTTGCTGCCGGCCGGGAAGGTCACGCGCGCCGGTGCCGAGCACGCTGGCACTCGACTCCAGTCGCGTCAGCAGGGCGGTCGGGTTGAACAGCTTGATGCGCGCCGCTGCGAGCTCGATGGCGAGTGGAAGGCCGTCGAGACGCTCACAAATGCCGGCGATCGCGGGTGCGTTTTCCTTGGTGACCTGGAAGTCGTGCCTGGCCGCCATCGCCCGCTCGATGAACAGCTTCACCCCCTCGAACTGCGAAAGGGCCGCGAGCGAGGGCAGTGCTCGCAAGTCAGGGAGGCGCAGCGGGTCGAGCGCGAGCTCCTGCTCGCCGTACACGTGCAGGGCGGCTCTGCTGCTGGCTACCGCCTTGACCTCGGGGCATGCCTGGAGCAGCTTCGTCACCACCGGTGCCCCGTCGGGCAGCAGCTGCTCGAGGTTGTCGAGCACCAGCAGCACCTTCAGGCTCCGGAGGTGCTCGATCACGACGTCGAGCGGCAGCTGATTGCCACTGATCGGGATGCCGATCGACTGCGCGACCACCGAAGCGATGAGCTCTGGGTCGCGGACGGCCGAGAGGGCGACGAAATAGACGCCGCCTGGAAACCTCTGCACAACCTCGGCCGCGATCTGAAGGCTGAGCCGGGTCTTGCCTATGCCGCCGGGCCCGGTCAACGTGAGCAGGCGGGT
>Ga0209805_1001869_pt1 | contig 12389 bp, 8 predicted proteins | sample GraSoiAngelo_148_FD_185905 | JGI IMG/M metagenome (GOLD analysis project Ga0209805, IMG submission 185905) | Grasslands soil microbial communities from the Angelo Coastal Reserve, California, USA - 14_1009_09_20cm (SPAdes) (version 2) | ecosystem: Environmental > Terrestrial > Soil > Grasslands ... | reverse complement strand
TATTCCTGATCAATACCGATGGTCACAATTACCAACGCCTTTACAGCTTTGGCGGGAAAACAAATAATGGGGATGGCGCTAAACCGATCGACAACGTAGTTCTCGTTAACGGATGGCTCTATGGCATGACGACAGAAGGCGGCGCTCACAATCAAGGAACCATTTTCAAGGTGAGTCCAGTCCCGTCAAGGAGTCCAACGCCGGCGCCCAGGCCAACGCCGCCGCCCCCTTGAAATAAGGAGCAGCACACTTGAAACGTGTTACTGGAATCGGCGGAATTTTCTTTAAGGCATTAATCACGAATCGACACGAATTAGCACGAATAAAGCGGTTGCGACATCAAGAAGCAGCCAGTTCGCAAAATTCATGTTCATTGGTGTTCATCCGTCGCCCCGTAGCCTCAGCGAATGCGGATTCGTGATTGAAATGATCACCAATCACAATTCACTGATCACTTCTTACGGAAAAAAATGGGCGGTGAGGGTTTCGAACCCCCGACCCTCTCGGTGTAAACGAGATGCTCTACCACTGAGCTAACCGCCCGAATTACCTATGAAAAGCGACTCTGAGAAAAATCTGCAAAAAGACGCTTGTCCACCGTCCTTGCACACCTGTGTACTTAAGGATGACGACGACGCAGAAACACAGCCAAAACGGCGTATTCCAGAAAGTTGGCGAACCTTTGTACCGGTATTCATCGAACCGAGTCTATTATGCCCGCATCAAAGTGGGCGGCAAGGAAATCAAACGTTTCTTGAGAACTACAGACCCCGCTCTTGCTCGGCGTAACCTTGCAGCGTTAAAAGATGAACTGCGCCAAACCGACCGGTCTCAGGGGCGCGTAACTTTGGCCGAGTTGGCCGATCGTTATCTTGAAACCATTCGGCATCAGAAGCCGAAGACAATTGAACGAAAGAACTACATTATACGCAGAGTTAAGCAGGACTGGCCGAGCGGAGCACTCACCCAGCTCACGAGAATTAGGCCAAGCGACCTCGATCTGTGGCTGTCTCGCTACCATTTTGGTTCAGCCTCACGAAATCTCTTTATGTCGTGCATCAAGGAAGTCTTCGACCTCGCGATGCGGGATCGGATCATAGTCGTTTCGCACGCAGCGCACCTGCGACACACGAAGCGCGAAAAACCAATCCGACCGACTCCGACTTACGAGGAGTTCAAAGCGATCATTGCTGATGTGCGAGCGCAGCCATTAAGTGCCGATGCTCAGGATAGCGCCGATTTTTTGGAGTTTCTTGGACTAGCCGGGTTCAGCCTATCCATTCGCAACGCATGGCAGAGTTAATGACTGACAATGAACCGGAGAACGTGGTGGCATTTGCAACGAAAGGAACGGCGTAAGATTTGGCCGGTCCTCCGTTTACAAACGCCCTGGATTAGCCACGCTTCACTTCGCACGCGTATCGGTATCCTGCGAGGGCTGTGTATCCCTTGTCAGTTGTTACCTCATAAGAAGTGTTCTTTTTGATGACAAACCACATTCCTTGGTTGATAAGATAAGAGTTGTTATTGACCTCAACGATAAGTCGCCCTGTGAGGATATACCTGAAAACGTCTTCTGTATGGCTATGAGACTCGATGTGTGTTCCCTTTGGAACGTTCGTGACATAAAACATCTTGTGCCCGCCCTCGTATAACAGCCAGGCAATCGGTGTTCTATCGACACCTTGTGAGTCCGTCAGAGTAGCGATCTGGATTTCAGTCGAGAGCACGATAGGATCTTTGGCGATTCCTGACGCTGTGAGGGCCGCGTCGATGCGAGCCTTATAATCCGGGTAGGTTTCGGGTTTGGTGGGCCTACTTTTGCTGGGCATATCTTTGGTGGGCATATCTTTTGTTCAATTTGGTGCCATTGCGGCTTTTTTATCTGGCAGATGTGAATGATGCAACCATTTTTTGATACCGCGGTTCGCTACGTAGGGAATCCCAAGCGGGGTCAAGTCGCAAAACGGGGATCGTGACGCCGCTGATCGAGGAAAGGGAATGCTGAAGCAGTGAAAGGGCTGAGTCCGAATCGCCGACTCTGGCATAAATTTGTGCCAGAGCCAAAGTGATAACTGGGCCATCCAACGCGTCTTTAGATTCCGGTAGCAATTCACCTGCTCGTTTGCCTTCTCGGATTGCGTCATCTTTTCGACCGAGGCCAGCGTAGATTTGTCCAAGGAGAGCGTGCCGCGAAGCATCAACTGAATTTTCACGCACCTGAGTCTCGACGATGCGCTGTGCGTCTTCAAAATAGCTCCGCGCCTGGGCGTCGTCGTTTAGCAGGCGATAGGATTCCGCCAAAAGGAATGACTTTGGAAAGGGCACCCCGGCACTCCATCCCGAAAAACTATCGACTCCACTTTTATTAACGGTCTCAATCGCTTTGTTGTAGTTCCGTTGGAATAATGCCAGTTCAAAGCGGGCGAATGCGACCTTGCCATCCGGGTCGGATGCTTCAGGGAGCCGGGCGAGCAGTCGCTCCATCGGACCCGTATCTCCTTTCCAATCGATATCCAGGCGTGCACGCAGGCAACGAGTCATGAAAAAGTTCGGGTCAGCCGCGGCTCCGCGATCAAAAGCACTTGCTGCCGCGGGAAAATTACGAAGCGACTGGTAATTGATCGCCAGATTTGTCCAGAGGATGCTCGATTTAGGACTAAGTGACACGGCCTTATTGAAGTCAGCCGTTGACTCCGACCACTTACCCTGACGTCGCTCAATTGACCCGATGACAAGAAAAATGTCCGGATCATTGGGTAAACCGGCTTTTGCGACAGCGAGTTCTTGAAGCGCACGTTCGTAGTCGCCATTGGCCCGATAATAAATGTAGCCCAACGCCAGGTGAGCCTCCGGTAAAGCCGGTTGTAACCGGAGTGCTTCATTTGCTGCAGCTCGCGCTTTTTCGAGAACTACCGGATCGACGATTCCTTGATAGAGAGTGCCTTCAACATAAGATAGCCGCGCAAAAGCAAGAGCAAACGATGGGTCGGCTTGAATCGCTCTTTCATAAAGCTGCGCGACCTTTTCGAGATCAGGGCCGGACTGAGAACGCCCTAGGGCATCTTGCGCCTCAAGATAGATCAAGTAGGCCTCTGCGCTCTGCGTGGGCCGCTGCTGCAGGCGTGCTCTTTCGATTGGTGAAAGTTTGCTCTGTAGGGTAGAGGCGATCTGGAGCGCAAGATCACTCTGGATGGCAAAGATATCTGTTAGTTCTCGATCATAGTTTTCTGCCCAAATGTGCTCGTCATTGGAAGTGTTGATCAGTTGCACGTTGACCCGCACGCGATTTCCGGATCGGCGCACACTTCCTTCAAGCACCGCTGCTACATCCAGTATCTTTCCAATTTCGCGGACATTGCGCGGATTACCTTTATATTGCATCGTCGAAGTCCGCGAAATGACCTTCAGATCGCCGATCCTTGCAAGATTCATCAGCACGTCGTCCTGAATCCCACCAGCAAAGTAAGCGTTTTCCTTGTCGTCGCTGAGATTTTCAAAAGGAAGGACTGCTATCGATTTTTCCACCCGTCTCGCTGCGCCTTCGCGTGTCAGGAAAAACACTGCGAGCGCTGAGATGGCGAATCCCGAGCAAATTAGGAGCGCAATATTTTTTGGCTTGTGGAAAAATGTTGCAGCGCTCTTTCGCTTTTTTTGCTTGAACTTTTCCGGCAGCGCAGCGCTTCCAAAGTCATCAGAAAAAAGGTTAAAGACGGAAACAGTTTCGCCACGCTTCACCTCGCATTCGCCTATGTCGTGGAGGTATGGATGCCAATAGCGATACTGAGCGAGGTCCTCCGCGGAGCGTTTGGAGACAAGGATATGTCCCGCATCACCGCAATCCATTACTCGCTTTGCAGTGTTAATCCCAGCCCCGGCGATATTCGATCTGTTGTTGACGTCTGTAGTTCCACTCACTGGCCCGGTGTTAACACCCATTCGGAGCTGGAGCCGTGGGTAGCTAGACAACGCCCGGCTAATTTCTAATGCACATTGAATAGGAGCTTCTGGACGGGAAAAGAAAACCAGCGCCATCCCATCTCCTGTTGGCAATCGCACCAGTTTACCCTCCGCTTCAGCAGCGCGGAACTCCTGCGTATCTCGGACGATGCGATTAAGTTGATCTTGTAGGTCGCGCTGGTCGTCGATTAACTGCTTCGAATAACCGACAACGTCTATAAATAGGACGTGGGCAACTTCAAGTTGAAGGTTGGGCTTAACGTCAGTGGACATTTGTGTCGCCCCAACGTTAATAATGTCAGCCCGATACTTGGCGTCCAGCTTAAAGTTCTCGCCGTCAATGTAAAGTATTTCGACAGTAACACTGGATCGAGGCGGACAGAGGTCGCTTTCTTGGAAATGCACGATTTTTCGGGAGTTTTTTTGGGCCTTGCTGATTTAGCGCAGGCTGAGGCTGGTTCGCTCACGCGCTCGGACATTGATTTTGATGCCGACCGTTTCATTACGTTCCGGCACAAGACAAGCACAGGATTTGCGGTTCCCATTTTTCCGCAGCTTCGGCCACTGCTTGAAAAGCTGTGCGAAAACAAAACGAACGGCGATCGTGTGTTCAAGGTTCGCGACGCCAAGAAAGCCCTCGCCGATGCGTGTCGCCGGCTAGGTTTACCGGCATTTAGTCAACGTTCTCTCCAGCGGTTGTTCATTATGCTCTACCACTGAGCCGCCGTGGTTTGATTGTAGCGGCAGGCGTGTCGCGTGCAAATTTCTGGCAGCACTCGCTTGCCGCGAATTGCCTCGACAAGCTGCAGAGATTTTCCTGAAACTCGCCGGATATGAAAACAGGCATTCCACCAGTTCTAATGACATTTGCACTCGTCTGCCTTGCACTCGCCCAAAACACGCAGGCGGTAAATCCGCCGCCAGACGGCGGCTATCCTGGCGGGAACACTGCAGAAGGCCAGAGCGCCCTTCTAAGTCTCAGCAGTGGTACGTACAATTCGGCAATTGGCGTGTTCTCGCTGCTCAGTGACAGCACTGGGAGCGCCAATACAGCTGTAGGCGCTGGAACGCTTTTGGCCAACGGCAGCGGCAACAACAATACGGCTACCGGCGCCGGCGCGCTTTTAAACAATACGATCGGTGCCGGTAACATCGCTAATGGAGCGTTCGCGCTCTTTAACAACAGTACCGGAAGTGGCAACATTGCTATAGGGTATCAGGCGGGGCTTTCGCTCACTACAGGCAGTAACAACATCGACATTGGCAATATTGGTTTCGCTGCTGAGTCGAACACGATCCGCATTGGCGATCCGGCGATTCACGCAGTGGTATTTATAGCGGGGATTACCGCAATGAGTCCTGCAGCGCCGAATCAAGCAGTGTTGGTGAATCCTGCGACCGGCCAGCTGGGAAGTGCCGACGTTAGTACCTTTGGGGTAGTCATTACCGACCCCGAGAATACTGCTGTTGGCGATCAAGCCCTCGTTTCCAATACGGGAGCATATAACACCGCCATCGGCTTCCAGTCGCTCTTTAGCAACACGAGCGCTGAGAACAATACCGCTGTTGGCGCTGAAGCGCTTTTAACCAACACAGGCCCAAACAACACGGCCGTTGGAACGGCCGCTCTGTTCTCGAATCAAGGGAATCCCAACAATGGCACCGGAGCGTTCAATAACGCCGTTGGCGCTAATTCGCTCTTTTTCAACACTACCGGAGGCAGCAATAACGCGGTTGGCGAGAGCGCGCTGTTAAGCAATATCACCGCCTCTGCCAACACGGCCATTGGCGATGTCGCGCTTGCGAACAATGATTCCAGCGGGTTGGGCCAAGCAGGTGCCAACACCGCCGTGGGAGCCGGGGCGCTCTTTAGCAACCTCGATGGCGATTCAAACAATGCCCTCGGTTTTGATGCACTTGGTAGCAACACTACGGGGATTCGCAACAATGCCGTCGGTTTTGATGCGCTTGCTAACAACACCAGCGGAAGCAACAATATCGCGATAGGTGATAGTGCTGGTCAGAACGTAACCACGGCCGGTAACGTTATCTGCATTGGAGCAAACGTCGCCGGAGCCAACGTAAGTAGCAGTTGCTATATTGGCAGTATCTTTGGAGAAACGTCCTCAGGCGGCGCCGCCGTGTTCATTAACTCAGCCGGCAAGCTTGGCACGATTATGTCCTCTCAGCGGTTTAAAGAGGAGATTAAGCCAATGGACGAGGCTAGCGAAGCACTCTTTGCGCTGAAACCAGTCACCTTCCGTTACAAGAAGGAAATCGATGCAGCAGGCATATCGCAGTTCGGACTTGTGGCCGAAGAGGTGGAAAAGGTGAACGCTGACTTGGTGGTGCGCGATAAAGAAGGAAAACCCTACAGCGTGCGCTACGACCAAGTGAACGCGATGTTGCTCAACGAGTTTCTAAAAGCACATCAGAGAATGGAGGAACAAGGAGCAACAATCGCCAAACAGCAAAAGCAAATTGAAGCGCTTACTGCGGGCCTACAGAAAGTGAGCGCCCAGTTTGAAGCGAGCAAACGTGCCCCGCAGGTGGTCAACAATCCCTAAAGCCGGTTGGAGTTGATCGCGGCGACGGCCCGGCGCTTGCAAATTCAAGTATCTGGTCGCACGGTCTGGATAGATCAAACCTTTCTTCAGAAAGGATAAAGTTATGTTGCGAAGCCTTAGGCAGCTTTACGGAAAAAAGCTCGGCGCCTCTGACGGCGACATCGGCCATCTGAAGGACTTCTATTTTAATGATCAACAATGGGCTATCCGCTATGTTGTCGCGGTCACTGCTTCATGGCTATCGGGCCGCTTGGTGCTGATTCCTCCCCATGCTTTCGGAAACCTGCCCCAAGACGCCGACTGCCTCCCCGTGAATCTAACTCGACAACAGATTGAAAACAGTCCCGCGATTGAGTCGCACAAGCCAGTCTCGCTACAATATCAAGCATACTGGGATGGGGGCGAAACGTGGGGTGTGGGCGGTTTTCCCGAGGCTCCGCCGCCGCCGCCACTTACGCCGAATAAGGGAGCAAGCGACGATCTTCATCTGCAAAGCACACAGGCTCTTAACGGCTACCCCATCCAAACCAGCGAAGGAGCGATCGGCCACGTCATTGATTTTATCATCGACGACAAGAGTTGGGCGATTTGTCACCTGGTTGTGGAGACCGGCCATTGGTATTCCCGCAAGGAGATCGTGATTTCACCGAAGCATATCGACCGGATCAGTTACGAGGAATCCAAGGTATTCGTGAACGTGACCAAGGAAGCCATCCTGGAAGCACCGCAATATCATGTTTCTCCGCTCGGCGAGGCATATGGCGATACCCGGAATTTCGACTAATGACCGGGAGCAACGGCAATCGCTACGCGTCATACCGCGCGTAATTGATACGCGGGCGGTCAAAGATAGTGGGCCGGGATTCTGTGAGCAATCTGGGACACTTTGCGAGCGTTGAGGATCGACGTAACGCTCGAAAAAAAAGAAAAAAAGGCGTGCGCTGTATCTTGCGCGCACTAGAGTCGCTGGCTGTCAGCCCGCATGGAAAACACGATCGCCGCTCGGAATTGCTCGGAATTGATTTTTGCGTGCGTTATCTGCACTTTGGCGTTCCTTGCTGCGGAGCTGGCGAATGCGCCTTTGGGGTGGGAGGATGAGCTAGGATTTCATTTTGGTGCGCGGTGAGGCCCGCGCGCGCAGGGCGTTGAGGCGGTCCCGAATCGACTGTGCTTCAATGCTTCGCGCCCGGCGTTTCTTCCGTCCAATCGGGGCACATGGTTTCACTTGGAAAATTACGGGCGGACATTCCGGCGTTCGCGTCTTGGATAATTTCCAATGCTTCATCGAATGAATATCGCCCGGCATCGGCGAGGCGGTTTGTGTATCCGTGACGGTTTGGCTTCGACCACCCGCCGTGATCGCTAGACCATATTAGCCAGTTCATTCTCGGCGTTTTAATGTAGAAGGCTCTAAATGCGTTGAGGCTTACACAATCAGGCTATGCCTCAATTATAATCTTTTCCCGGGAGTACAAAGTTGGGGTCGATGACAAGGACTCGCCTTCTATTTTCTTGCTGGTTGTAGATTACCGCAGCGCGTTCGGCCATGCGGTATTCTTCATATTGTTTCATCAGCCATGCGTGAGCGCGGTCGAGATCGTCATAATAGGCCATAATGAACCGTGATCAGTCAAGCAAAGCATTTCCTTAACTGCCTGATCGCCGCCTTCTTGCTGCTCCACTTTGCGGTGCTCTTTGAGAAGCAACCGTGGCGCAGCTTGCTACGCGTCTCGACGAACAGGCAGCGCAAATCCAGAAAGTGAGCGCTCAGCTCGGCGCAGCGAGTCCGTCCCGCAGTACGGCGGGACGGACTTGAAGCGGGCAAATTTGCCGCAGGATCAATCCGCGGTGGCGGACCTGCACCGCAAGTAGTCAACAATCCGTAGAGCCGTGCCTACCGGAGCCCCGCGAGTTTACTTGAGAACGCCTTGACCAGTGAATTTCGCCTGATATGTTCATTAGAACATGGGACGCCTGACACAGAGCCTTCTGCTGAAACTTCGACGCCCCCGGATACGTCTGCCGCGACGAAAACCACGCAAGCATGCGCAACAACTCGAACTCAACTTATGGGTGAAACGCCGTTAAAACCTCTCGAGGCGATCCTGGAGACAATCCGCGAGCAGGCGGATTTCGCTCTTAAACAACTTCAACAGTCTGAAGAAGAGCGTTCCACCCGGTGGAGATGCAAAGATTGTAACTATACTAAACATTTTACTCGGCCCGTTCCATTAGAAGCAGCCGGCCGATGTCCCCGGTGCAAAAGCATTTCATTTCAATGCGTCGCCTGAACCGGGTAGTGCTCGGGCAAAAATCGATCATCGCTAACAATCTCAGCAAAGCCGATTGGCTCAGTGATTGATTCTAACGGGCGAACGATCTGGATTGCAGCTGCGCAGGATGGCGACGGAAAGCGTTTCGTTCTGCGAGCGGATGAAAAGCTAACTGCTTTTGTGCAACTTGGAATCGGGAGCCGCACTTATTGGTCTTTGGTTATATTTTCTATTTCCTTATTGTGCTTATCATTGTCCTTTGTGATCTTGTCTACGCTCTTCCTGAGTTTTGTTCCGTCGTAGCCCACGAGATCTGCGGCCTGGAGTGCTTTGGTGTTTTCATGTAATTCATTTTTGCTTTGAGAATTGGGATTTCTGGCAGCAGTTTTCTTCTGACATCCCGGTAAAAACAAAATCGCCGAGAAAGTGATTGAGACGAACCGGAGGGGAAACCTGATTTTCATACGCTAACGAGGAATATGCGCACGTACAGCAAAAGGTCACGAATATTTTCCCGTCTAAGTCCGAGTTGCAGATCGACGCCGCGTTTATCTTTGCTGGGTCTGATTTCGTAAGCGCGCGCGTTTGATTCGTCGCTAAGGCAAGACATTACCGCTTTTTAGCCTCAAGTTGTTTTCGAGCTTCCGGGCCTGTGTAGAACCTATTCTCTACGTATTGTCTACCCTCACGCGTTTTCGCAAGCAAAGGCTGAGGGCAGTTTACGGGAAACTTGGTTCTTTTTTTTCCGTAGAAACGAGATGGAGTTTGGAAGGCGTGTTTCCCTCCCGCGCGGGCCGCTTGGAGCTCTCCCGCGCGTCAGGAACCACGAGAGAATGATAGGTTTTTTCGAATACCTCGTGGAGTAAAATGGCTCGCCTCATTCTGAATCGCGACGGAGTTGATCTCGGAACGCATGAATTGGTTCCCGACATGGTCATGATTGGCCGTGCTCCATTGAACCACATAGTCATTGATGATCCGACGGTATCAGCGCACCACGCTAGGCTCCTGAGAGCCGCCGATTCCTATTGGCTGGCGGATTTGCATTCAACAAATGGGACACAGGTCAATAGCGTTTCTATTACTGACGCCAAGCTGAAGGATGGCGACAAAATCCGATTTGGTTCGGTCGTCGGGGTGTTTTGCGGGAGGACCCGACGAGCGTGAAGTATTGGAAGGCCGGATTGCCGACAATCTCAAGAAAGCGGGTTGGAGTTTGGGCTACGTTGCAGCGATTGATTCAAGCGGGCGAACGATCTGGATTGCTGACGCACATCGCGACGATGGACAGCGGTTCGTTGTGCACGCCGATGAAAAGCTGACTGCGTTTGTTGAACTTGAAGCGGTGATTCCAAGCCGCTCTTTTTCATTTTAGATCGGTCGCGTCAGGACTGAGACTTCGTGATCGCCATTGATCCCGTAATCGGGCCGCTTGCAAATGAAAGCGAACATTGTTGCCACTACGTGAGGTGAATTGGACCTGCTTTACCGGTAGGAAGGGTAACGGTGTTACTGGTCTGATCCTGCGCGACACTTGTCTAACACGATGCTCAAGCCAGGAGGCTTGATATTGTATGGTAGATCATCTCCTGCTTTCCAAGGCGGCGAAACTGGCCATCTATTAAGACGCTTATCTATCGTAATCTCGTTTTCTGTCGGTGGGTCTGAAGCGTTTTGAATAACGGTAACTATGCGGAACTCGGTTGTACGTTCAGTCAGCTTGAAGCAGACTAGGTATGAGCTGCGATCGCGCTCTACTCCCGCGCGTGGACTGGTGAGTACAACGTGAAAGAGATAAAAAGGCCAATCTTTGTCTACAATGTCTACCTTCTCGAAACTCGCTGAGAAGGAATGCGACACACCATCCCACACCAAGAATTGGGCTTGTCTGCGTGCGATATCATCGTTGTTAGCAGCATCAAAAAGCCAGTCGAGACTTCCGGCGTGCGTTTGGAATGCGGCAACCGTTAGTGCGGTCAGTATAACAATGAGCTGTCGCATAAGAGCTGCTAGGCGTCTAATCCGCTTGGCTTCTCTCGTGACCGCCCGATAAAAGCGGAATCATGGAAATTCATTTTAGCGGGAAGTGCGACGTGACGCGAGCAAAAAACTTTACGGCTCTTTGAAATCGCCCATGTGCTCGTGTGCCGTTGCGCCGATTCATACATTTTTTCATGGCCGCGTGGAGAGCAAAATTCGATGCAGGAATGCGCCGCTGCCCACGCTTCGCGTCTCCGTCTGGCCGTCCTCTGCGTCTGCCCTGTTCCTGACTATCAGAGGAGCGGGCCCCTCCTTCTGACGCTTTCGTGATGTGCGTGCTTCCTACGTTTGCAGCGCTTTCGGACGAAACTCTTCGGCGTTACACACTTGGACCCTTAACTTTTTTGACCAGAGAACGTGCTGCATTTCCGGGGTGATGTCAGCCCAAGCGACCAGCGCTATGCCAGCCTTGTGGTAGTGAACGGTGATCAGTCAAGCCCTCCGTTCTAGCGATTTTGCTTGACTGGCACGCCAGATTTTTGCCAAACTCCCCGTCGCTACGCGGATCTGAATCAGGCGGGGGATCTTTTTCCCGCTGGGTTGTTCGCCTCTTCCGGACCCTCGCAATGTTGGAATAGAATCCAGCGGGGATGAGAGGAAGAACTATGAACTTACTGATTCGGCTAAAGCGGCTATTTTTCGCCGTGCTGGTACTGACCTGTGTCGGGCTCGGATTACCCACGACTGTTTTCGGCGGTACTAACGTGATCTATAGCTTCGCCGGCGACGAAGATGGCGAATATGCCGATACAGACTTGGCGATTGATAAAGCCGGCAATTTGTACGGGACGACGGTTCTGGGAGGTGATTTCGGCGGTGGCACCGTATTCCAGCTATCTCCTTCAGGTAACGGTTGGGTTCATACTGTTCTCTATAGCTTTACCGGCGGCCCGGACGGAGGCGAACCATACAAAGGTGTTACTCTGGATGCTCAGGGCAATCTGTATGGCACGGCGGTTACGGGTGGCTCTGGTAGTTGCGAAGGTGGTTGCGGCGCAGCTTACAAGCTGACAAATGGGCAGCAGACTGTGATTCATGCCTTCACGGGAGGGAATGATGGCTCAGGTCCTGGTGCACGGCTGACGATTGATGATCAGGGCAATCTCTATGGTATGGCTCCTACTGGCGGAGCAAATGGGCTAGGCACAATCTATCAGATCCATCCAGATGGAAACAGCTGGACACTCAACGTCATTCATACTTTCACTGGCGGGTCAGACGGTGCATCCGGTTCGGCCGGTCAGATGCTTCTGCGTGGTGGCCTTCTTTACGGAGCGGCGACGGCTGGCGGCATTTATGGTAAAGGCACGGTCTTCGAGCTGAAGCCGACTCAGAGTGGGGAATGGATCTTTAGAACCATTTATTCTTTCAGAGGTCAACCGGACGCAGGCTTTCCTTATGGCGGTCTGCTTTTTGATACAGCGGGCCACCTTTTTGGGACAACCTATTATGATGGCGCCTATAATCTTGGTGCTGTTTACGAGCTTTTTCCACAGTCGACTGGCGAGTGGAACGAACGGGTGCTCTATAGCTTCCAAGGGGGAAGCGA
>Ga0209805_1001867_pt1 | contig 12392 bp, 13 predicted proteins | sample GraSoiAngelo_148_FD_185905 | JGI IMG/M metagenome (GOLD analysis project Ga0209805, IMG submission 185905) | Grasslands soil microbial communities from the Angelo Coastal Reserve, California, USA - 14_1009_09_20cm (SPAdes) (version 2) | ecosystem: Environmental > Terrestrial > Soil > Grasslands ... | reverse complement strand
TGCTGCGCATCGCGCAGGAGGCCCTGTCCAACGTATCGCGTCACAGCGGAGCGACACGCGTCGACATGACGCTGCGGGCGGATGGAGACGAGCTTGCGCTCTCGGTTCGCGACGATGGAGTCGGCTTCGACGCGGCGGCGGCCGCCCCTCGTGACGACTGCTTCGGTCTCGAGGGCATGCGAGAGCGAGTCGAGCTGGCGGGCGGCACCCTCGTTGTGATCAGCAGCCCTGGGCATGGCACGGAGGTCGTCGCGCGCGTGCCTCTGATCGATGCCGGAACGGTGGCGCACACGGCATGATCCGCGTCCTCGTCGCCGACGACCACCCGGTGGTGCAACAAGGGCTGTGCACCATGCTCGAGCTCGAGGACGACATCGAGGTCATCGGTCGCGCGGACGACGGCGCGGATGCGGTGGAGCAGGCGCGGGCAGCGCATCCCGACGTCATTCTTCTCGACGTGCAGATGCCCAACATGGACGGCATCGAGGCGCTGCGGCGCATCCGCGCCGAGAACCCCGACGCGCGCGTGATCGTCCTCACCACATATCGCAACGAGGACTACGTCCTCCCATCGCTGCAGGCAGGGGCGCGCGGCTACCTGCTCAAGGACGCGACCCGTGAGGAGCTCGCCGGCGCGGTCCGATCGGTCGCGGCCGGTGCCAGCCTGCTCGAACCCACGTGGGTGAGCGCGGCGCGCGACGGCACCCCGGCGCTCACCCCGCGCGAGCGCGACGTGCTGCGGTTGATGTCGGACGGCAAGAGCAACGGTGAGATAGCCACGCTCCTGTTCGTGAGTGAAAACACTGTCAAGACGCACGTGAGCAACATCCTGGACAAGCTGGGCTGCCGCGATCGAGCCGCCGCCGTGCTCACCGCCTGGCGCCGGCACATTCTCTAGAACGAATTCGCCTCCGACGGCGAGCCCTACACTCCTGCGCCATGGCTGCAACGGTTGGCATCGGGCTGCTCGGGCTGGGCACAGTCGGCACCGCGGTCGCACGGCGGCTCATCGATGAGTGGGAGCTCCTGGGCGAGCGCGCGGGAGCCACTCCCGTGCTACGACGTGTCGCAGTGCGCGACGCCGAGCGTCCGCGCACGGTGAACCTCAAGAACGTGCCGCTCGTCTCCGACCCGACCACCGTGGTCGACGACCCTGACGTCCGCATCGTCATCGAGGTCATCGGCGGTCGCGAGCCGGCCGCGACGCTCATCGAGCACGCGCTCGCCGCGGGGAAGACGGTGGTGACGGCGAACAAGCTGCTCGCTGCACACCAGGGCCCGGAGCTCTCTCGACTGGCGGAACAGCACGGCGCGGGACTCTGGTTCGAGGCCACGGTCGGCGCCGGCCTGCCCGTGATCGCTCTGCTTCGCGGAAGCCTCGGCGCAGATCGCATCTCGCGCATCGACGCGATCATCAACGGAACCACCAACGTCATCCTCACGCACATGAGACGTGACGGGATCACCCTGCGCGCTGCGCTGGCAGACGCGACGGAGCGCGGCTACGCCGAGGCGGATCCGAGCGCCGACCTCGACGGCTGGGACGCGGCGCACAAGCTGGTGATCATGTCGTGGCTTGCCTTTGGTGTGCACGTGCAACCTGAGTCGGTCGACCGCGTTGGCATCCGCGAGATCGACCTCGCAGACCTCGGATATACGGGGCAACTGGGCTACACGGTGAAGCTGGTGGCACACGCGCACACCGGCGACGCCGGCGCGGTGCATCTGCGCGTGCGCCCGACGGCGGTGCCCGCCGACCATGTGCTGTTCGGCGTCGATGATTCTGACAATGCTGTCCTTATCTCCGGCGACCTGGCCGGCGAGGTCCTGCTCCGCGGACTCGGAGCCGGCGGGGAGTCGACTGCGAGCGCCGTGGTCTCCGACGTCGTCGAAGCCATCCGGCGACTGGATGCCCAGCCGCAGCCGCCGGCCACGCGTCCGGCGGCGCTGCTCGACGGCGAGGCCGTGGAGGTCGCGCAGTACGTGCGCCTGCGCGTGGCCGACATGCCCGATGCGAGGCAGCTCGCGCTGCAGGCGCTCGAGGACCGCGGCGTGCCGGTGGTCGAAGCCATCGACAAGCCGCCGATCGACGGTCCGGATCCGCAACTGCTCATCCTCACCGGCTCCGCGCCCCGCGCGGTGCACGACCGCGCCCTCGAGACCGTCGACTCGCTGCCCTTCGTCCGTGAGATCGTCTCCACCCTAGACCGCATCGAGCCCTCGTCGTGACCGCCGGAGTGCTCAGCCGTTACGCCGAGTGGCTGCCCATCGGCGAGGCCACGCCACGCATCTCGCTGGGTGAGGGGGCCACGCCCTGCGTCTCTTCGAGGGTGATGGCGAAGCGAATGGGGCTTGCGTCGCTGCATTTCAAGCTCGAAGGATTGAATCCCACGGGCTCCTTCAAAGACCGCGGCATGGTGGTTGCGGTGGCGAAGGCGCTCGAGCAGGGCAGCCGGGCAATCGTGTGCGCGTCGACGGGGAACACGAGCGCATCCGCAGCCGCGTACGCGGCGCGCGTCGGGCTTCGCGCCGGTGTCGTGGTCCCCGCCGGTGGCATCGCGTCCGGCAAGCTGCTGCAGGCCCAGGTGCACGGTGCGGCCGTGCTGTCGGTGCGCGGCGGCTTCGACGCCGCGCTGCGCCTGGTTCGCGAGCTGTCGGAGCACTACGCGGTGACCCTGGTCAACAGCGTGAACCCCCACCGCATCGAAGGGCAAAAGACCGCCGCGTTCGAGATCGTCGACGAACTGGGTGACGCACCCGATGTGCTCGCCATCCCGGTGGGCAACGCGGGCAACATCACCGCGTATTGGCGCGGGTTTCGCGAGTATCGCGCTGCCCACCGGTGCAGCCACCTGCCGCGAATGGTCGGCGCGCAGGCGGTGGGGGCGGCTCCACTGGTGCTCGGCGAGCCGGTCGCGGATCCGATGACGGTCGCGTCGGCGATTCGCATCGGCAACCCGGCGTCATGGCAGGGCGCGGTCGACGCGCGCGACGAGTCCGAAGGACTCATCGACTCGGTGACCGACGATGCGATCCTCGATGCCCAGGACCGGCTGGCGCGTGAGGAAGGCATCTTCTGTGAGCCCGCCTCGGCGGCATCGCTCGCGGTGCTGGAGAAGGCGGTCGGCGCCGGCGCGATCGCACGGGGAGCGCACGCCGTGTGCGTGCTCACCGGCACGGGCCTCAAGGATCCCGCGGCGGTGAGCGCGAAGGTCGCGCCACCGGTCGACGTGGAGCCGACCGCGGACGCGGTCGCCGCGGCGCTCGGGCTCCCGAGAGCCTGACCGTGCGCGTCACCATCGCGGTTCCCGCGTCGATCGCCAATCTCGGCCCGGGGTTCGACATCCTCGCGATCGCGGTGCAGCTGCAGAACGAAGTGCACGCCGAGCTGAGCGACGGTCCGCTGTCGATCGATCCCGGCAGCGGTTTCGACGGTGCGCTGCGCAACCCGGAGCACAACAGGATCACGCGCGCGTACTCACGTGCGTGCGGTGCGCTCAATGTCGCGACGGACGGCGCGCATTTCAGCTGCGTCAACCGCATCCCATTCGCGCGCGGCCTGGGCTCGAGCGCGGCAGCAGCACTCGGCGGCGTGCTCGCGGCGGTCGCATTGCACCATGCGCCGTGGGATGAGCAGATGGTGCTGGACTGCGTCGAGGGCGTCGAGGGGCACCGCGACAATGCTGCGGCGGCGCTGCTCGGCGGCCTCGCCATCTGCGCACCCGGTGCCCCCGCCGTGCAGATGCACGTGCCCGACGAGCTCCGGGCCGTCGTGTTCCTGCCGGATGCCGAGCTCGAGACCGATGCGGCACGCCGGGTGGTTGCAGGAGAGTTCTCGCGGGCTGACGCCATCTTCAATGCGTCACGCTGTGCACTGCTGATTCGGGCTCTCGCGATGCGCGACTACGCCACCCTCGGCGACGCGATGGACGATCGGTGGCACCAGCCGGCTCGGGCGCGGTTGATCCCGCAGGCAGCGCATCTGATGGCCGCGGCACGCGAAGCCGGCGCAGCCGGTGCAGCCCTTGCCGGCGCAGGCCCCTCGGTCGTCGCACTCACGGTGCGAGACCCCGCCGAGACCGCCACGGCGCTCGAGCGGGCTGCGGCGACCGTCCGCATTGCGGGACACGCCGTCACGCTGAGGGTGCGCAACTACGGCGCTCGCGTGGACGTGCACGCGTGATGCGCATCGTGCAGAAGTTCGGCGGCACCAGCGTGGCAACGCCTGCGAAGCTGCGCCGTGTCGCGCGGCGCGTGCGTGACGCACAGCGTTCCGGCGCAGAGATCGTCGTCGTCGTCAGCGCGATGGGAGACATGACCGACGAGCTCATCGCGCTCGCGCACAGCATCACCCACGATCCGGCGTCCCGCGAGATGGACATGCTGCTCAGCAGCGGAGAGACGATCACGGCGCCCCTGCTGGCCATGAGCCTCGAAGCCGCAGGCACCCCCGCGCTGTCGCTCACCGGTTTGCAGGCGGGCATCCGCACCAGCCGTGCGCACCGCTCCGCGCGAATCGTGGACATCGTTCCGCAGCGGGTCCTCGACGAGCTTGAACAGGGGCGGGTGGTCGTCGTCGCCGGCTTCCAGGGCGCCACCGAGGACATGGACATCACGACCCTCGGTCGTGGGGGCTCCGACACGAGCGCGGTCGCGCTTGCCGTCGCCCTCGCAGCCGAGCGGTGTGAGATCTTCACCGACGTCGCCGGCGTCTACACGGCGGATCCGCACCTCGTCCCCGACGCGCGCGTGCTGCCCGAGATCGCGTACGACGAGATGCTCGAGTTTGCGGCGGCGGGCGCTCGGGTCATCCACCCTCGGGCGGTCGAGATCGCTGAGGCATACTCGGTGGAAGTCCGGGTCCTCCACAGCTTCGAGGAACAGCCCGGCACCCTAATCTGCAGGCATCCTCGAATGGAAGAGCGCCAGAAGATTCGCGGCATCGCACACGAGACCGACGTGGCCAAGGTCACGCTGCTGCGTGTTCCTGATCGCCCCGGCATCGCAGCGTCGATCTTCGGTCCGTTCGGCGACGCGGGAATCAACGTCGACATCATCGTGCAGAACCTCGCGCACGACGGTACGACCGACGTCAGCTTCACGATCGCTGCGTCAGATCTGCGCCGCGCGCGCGCGATGCTCCCGGGCGTCGCCCGCAGCGTTGCCGCTCAAGGCTACATGGCGACATCCGACATTGCGAAGATCAGCGTGGTCGGCACCGGTATTCGGGGCACGCCCGGTATGTTCGCCAGGATCTTCAGCACGCTCGCCGAAGCCGGGATCAACATCGAGATGATCTCGACGAGCGAGATACACATCACGTGCATCATCGAACGCAGTCAGGTGCGTGAGGCAGTACGGGCGCTGCATCAGGCGTTCGAGCTCGAGAAGATCTGAACGCGCGGTCGCTCGACAACATTCAGACATCGTGGCGCTGAGCGTTGGCATCGTCGGCCTCCCGAACGTGGGAAAGTCCACGCTGTTCAACGCGCTCACGCGAGCCGGCGCGGCGGTGGGCAACTATCCGTTCACCACGATAGAGCCGAACACCGGCATCCTGCCTGTGCCCGACGCACGCCTGGACCGGCTCGCAGCCCTCTTTGCGCCACCGCGCGCGATCCCGGCGACGGTGACGTTCACCGACATCGCGGGCCTGGTGCGCGGCGCGAGCCGCGGCGAGGGGTTGGGCAATCGTTTCCTTGGGCACATTCGCGAGTGCGACGCCACCGCGTTGGTCGTGCGCGCGTTCAACGACCCGGACGTCAGCCATGTGGAAGGCGGCGTCGATCCCTGCCGCGACATCGATGTGGTCGAGCTCGAGCTACAGCTCGCCGATCTCGAGGCCGTGGGTCGACGGCTCGAGCGCACAGAGAAGACGGTGCGGTTGCAGAAGGCGAAGGACGTCGAGGGCATCGACCTGCTCCACCGTGTCGTGTCGCACCTCGACTCCGGCAAGCCCGTGCGCACCATGCGGCTCAGCTCCGCGGAGCGCTTGGCGCTTCGTGACCTCTGGCTCCTCACCGCAAAGCCACTCTTGATCATCGTCAACGTGGACGAGGCACGCTCCGGCGATTCCGTTGCCACGGAGATACTGGAGCGCGCTGCGGCAGCGGGTGGTGAGGCGATCCCCGTGTCGGCGCTCATAGAATCCGAGCTGCTCGACCTCGACCTCTCCGAGCGGGCCGCATTCCTGTTGGATCTCGGCCTGAATGAGCCGGGGCTCGACCGTGTGGCACGCGCCGCATACCACCTGCTGCGCCTGATCACGTTCTTCACCGCCGGGGAGAAGGAGGTGCGCGCGTGGACGCTCCACGAAGGCGGCACAGCGCTGGATGCGGCCGCGACCATTCATACGGATTTCGCCACGGGGTTCATCCGTGCCGAGGTGGTGGACGTCGAGGCGCTGCTCAGCGCGGGTTCCTACGCTGCGGTGCGCGACCAGGGAAAGCAGCGACTGGAGGGTCGCGACTACATTGTCCGCGATGGCGACGTCGTGCACTTCCGTTTCAACGTCTGACACGCTGACCCTGCACCTCGACGGTCCCGGCAGCGGCGCCGAGAACATGCGGCGCGACACCGAGCTCCTGCAGCGCTGTGCTCGAGGAGACATCGCCGGTGCGGTGCGCGTGTACTGGTTCGCGCCGGCGTGCCTGAGCCTGGGCAGGCTGCAGCCCGCGACCGACGTCGACATGGGCGCATGTGCGCGCGACGGGGTCGACGTGGTGCGCAGGCCCAGCGGCGGGCGCGCCGTGCTGCACGACGGCGAGGTGACATACGCGGTGGTCTGCCGCGTCACCGATCCGGATCTGGGCGGAGGTGTGCTCGACGCGTGCGCCCGCATTCACGGCCACGTCGCGAGGGGGCTCGCGCTGCTCGGCGTGCAGACGCTCCCCCGCGCCCGCGGGCGCGGGGTGCGGCGCGACGCACTGGAGGACGCCGGTGTCGCCGACTGCTTCGCACGCCCTGCCGCGCACGAGCTGCTCGATGTCGCCGGACAGAAGCTCGTGGGCAGCGCGCAAGCGCGGCTGGGTGGGGCACTGCTGCAGCACGGCAGCGTGATGCTGGACCCGCCGCATGCCTCGAGCTACTTACGGAACGCCGTGGCGAACAGCCGCGGCGGCGGTCTGCGCCGGGCCGCCGGCCGGGAGGTCGGTCGTGAAGAGCTCGCGCAGGCACTGGCATCGGGCTTTGCACGACCACTCGGCGACCGGCTCGCCCGACCCCTTGACACCACATTATGATGTGTTATGCTCCCGGTTAAGCCACAAGATGTTGGGCTGCACCCCCTGGCTCTGTGGCCCTCTCGACTGGCAGCGGGCGCGACGGGTCCTGCCCACCGCTCCGGCTTCGCGTTCCGCTGAGGCCGTGTCCATCCGGCGCCCCGCTGCCAGCAATTCCTCCGAAAGAGTCGTCGAAGAGTGCCTGGTACGCTTCGTCCGTCCTCCATGGCGAAGAAGACCCGGAAGCAGAAACAGCGTGCCGCCGCGCGGCGAACCGTGGTCGCACGCCCGTCTCCGCCATCGCTCAGCCTGCCCCAGCGAGTCGATGCCCCCGCGGGCGACGACGTGCTCGACGAGCCGACGACCGACGGCGATGCCGGCTTTGACGTTGCCCCTGCCGCGACCGCCGCAGCGGAGCCACGCAGGCGCATCGAACGCCTCAGTCAGGCGGCCGCGCCTGCCCGTGCCGTTCGCCCTGGACGCGGCCCGGCCAACGCCGCCGCGATGTTCCAGCCTCTGGACGCCGAGGACGCGGCCATTCCATTCGATCGCGTGCCCTACGTGCCGGCGGATCTCAAGCGTGTCGCCATCACCGCGTCGCTCATGATCGTTCTGATCCTGATCGCCGCAGTCGTCGTCACTCACGTCGTGCAGTGACCTGCGCGCGGTGCGCAGAGTGAGCACACGATGCGTGTGATCCTCTATACGGGCAAGGGCGGTGTCGGCAAGACGACAGTCGCGGCGGCAACCGCCGTGCTGTGCGCGCGTCTCGGGTACCGCACGTTGGTGATCAGTACCGACGCGGCGCACAGCCTCGCCGACAGTCTCGACGTGCAGGTCGGCGAGCAACCGACCGAGATCGCGCCGAATCTATGGGCCCAAGAGGTCAACGCGCTCCACGAGCTGGAGGATCACTGGGAGCGCATTCACAGGTATCTGACGTCGCTCTTCGCCTCGCAGGGCGTCGACGACATCGTCGCCGAGGAGCTCGCGTCGCCCCCGGGCATGGAAGAGGTCGCCAGCCTCATGGAGATCAAGCACCACAAGGCAGAGGGACGCTTCGACGTCCTCATCGTCGACTGTGCCCCGACCGGAGAGACCCTGCAGCTGCTCGCGTTTCCCGACGTCGCCAAGTGGTATTTGAACAAGATCTTCCCCATCGAGCGGCGTGTGATGAAGGTGGCGCGGCCCGTTGTGCAGCCGTTCATCTCCATCCCGCTTCCGAGCGACGAGATCTTCGGCCACGTCAAGGACCTCCTGCTCGATCTCGAGGGCATGAAGAAGATCCTGGGCGACCCGAAGGTGTGCACCGTGCGGATCGTGCTCAACCTCGAGAAGATGGTGGTCAAGGAGGCGCAGCGGGCGTTCACATATCTCAGCCTCTACGACTACCTGACCGACCTCATCGTGGTGAACCGCGTGCTTCCACCCGAGGTCACCGACAGCTACTTCGCGTCGTGGCGGCGGACGCAAGAGCGATACTCCGAGCTGGTGGAGACGGCGTTCTCGCCCGTGCCCGTCGTGCGCACCAAGCTCTTCGACCACGAGATCGTCGGACTCGAGCATCTCTCGGAGATGGCCACATCCATCTACGGCGACGAGGACCCCACCAAGACGTACCATCGGACGGTTTCGCAGCGCCTGCAGAAGGTGAGCGGGGGCTACGAGCTGCGGCTTCAGTTGCCGTTCGTGGACAAGGAGGATGTCGGCATCACGCATCGCGACGGCGAGCTCTTCGTCACCGTGGGCGCGTACAAGCGCGAGATCTCGCTGCCGCGAGCGCTCAACGGCAAGAAGGTGACACGCGGGCGGCTGGAGGAAGGTGTCCTGTCGGTGACCTTCGCCGACGCGCGCAGATGACCGAGGCATGTCGTGTGTGTCCTGCCCGCCTTGCCGAAGAGGCGGGTCACGTGCTCGGGGTCACGCTCAGCGACGTGGTGCCACCGGAGGCTCAGGTCCACCTGCTCAACGCGCAGCGCGAGCTCCTGCTCGCGCTGATCGTCACCGTCGAGCACAACACGTCGAGGGTGAGAGGGCAGCCCGCGAAGCGCGGGCGTGCACGGGGCGCGGCGAGCACGGCACGCAAGCCGAAGCGGGTCGAGCTCGAGTAGCCCCGGGCCGATGACCGGCCCGGTCGACTATCTGCTCGTCATCCTCTACACGCTTCCGGGCGCTGTGATCGGCCTGGTGCTCCACGAGCTCGCACATTCCGTGATCGCGCTCCGCGCCGGCGATCCGACGCCACTCCGCGAGAAGCGCATGACGCTGGATCCCCTCCGGCAGTTGGACCCATTCGGCTTCCCAGCGCTGCTCATCTCCGGCTTCGGCTGGGGGCGCCCGGTGCACCGTGAGGCACCCGGCATCCTGGGTCCGGCTCAGCGCGCGGCGGTCGCGGCGGCGGGCCCCGTGGCACACCTGGTCGTCGCCGCGATCTTCGCCGTGACGCTGCGAGTCGAGCTGCTGACGTCGGGGATCGATCTCGGTGGTTTCGTCACGCTGTCGCAGCGCAGCGCTCAGGGGATCCTCGCCGCGCTCCTGCTGCAGGGCTTCTTCATCAACATCGCGCTGTTCATCTACAACGCCCTGCCGCTCCCCGGGCTCGACGGCTACGCGTTCCTGCGGCGTCTATTCTTCACGCGGGTCTCTCGTGCCTTCCTGTGGGCGGAGGCGTACCGCTTCATCGTCTATACGGCGGTTATCGTGGTGGTGGTCGTCCTGCCGCACGTCTCCGATGGTCGTATCAACCCGCTCTCCGCGGCGACACTGGGCACCGCCACGCTCGTGTTCTCGCATGCCGTCGATCCCGGAACCGTGCCGCTGTTTCTGGGTCTGCCCAACATCTTCATGCTCTTCTCGTGAGTCGCGTGCATGCCCCGACGGTGGAGGTGGAGGGGATCCCGTGGCCGGTGTTGGGCGCGCAGGTCGCGATCATCCGCAACGGACGCGTCCTGCTGCAGTTCCGGCCGTGGCCGCCGGGATGGGAGCTGCCCGGCGGTCATTGCGAGGACACCGAGAGCCCCGAAGCGACGGCGACTCGCGAGGCCGAGGAGGAGACCGGCTACCACATCCGCATCACCGGCCTCGCGGGCGTCTACACATGGGCAGGGCTGCGCACCGTGGGGGACGTCCTGTACCTCGCGGAGATCACCGGCGGCTCGCCGCGTCGCAGCATCGAGGCATGGAGCCAGCGCTTCGTGTCGCCCGAGTACCTGCCGCGCACCACGTTTCCGTGGCTGCGTGTGCGCATCATCGATGCGCTGGCGGTCCATGACGGCGCTCCTCCCGTGCACAGGGTGCAGCCGGTGACGCTGTACCAGGTGGCCGCGTTCGCGACGGCATGGCTCCGCACCCCGCTCGACAGGTGGCGGCGCCGCAAGCACCACGGTGCGGGCGCTGGACGGATGCGATGACCGTCGCCCTGCTGTTTGTGGCGAGCGCGGTGCTTCTCGTGCTGGCGTCGGAGCTCTTCACCAACGCCATCGAATGGGCGGGATACCGCTTGCGCCTGGGCACAGGCGCGACCGGAAGCCTCCTGGCAGCGTTTGGGACATCGTTGCCTGAAATGGTCGTGCCCGTGGTTGCGTTGATTGCGCATGCGCCGTCAGCGGATTCGGTCGCCATCGGAGCGGTCCTTGGCGCTCCCTTCCTCCTGCTCACGCTTGGCGTCGCTGTCACCGGCTTGGCGGTGTTGTCGCGTCCTCGCGCGCACGCTCTTGTCATCGATCGACGCCAGCCGCGGCGCGACCTCGGGGTCTTCGTCATCGCGTTCAGCGCAGTGCTGATCTGCACCGTGCTTCCGTTCCCTGCGCGCGTGGGCGTCGGCGTGGCACTCCTCGCCACATACGGCGGCTACGTCGTGGCCACGCTGCGGGGAGGGGTGCCGGTGGATGAGATGCCGGAGCCGCTGCACGTCGTCCGCTGGCGCGCGGGGCAGCCGCACACGCTGCTGATCTCCGGCCAGCTCACCGCGGCCGTCCTCCTGCTGGTCGTCGGGTCAGATCTCTTCGTTCGGGCCCTGAACCAGGCGGCCTCTGCGTTGAACGTCCCGACGCTCATCCTCGCGCTGGTGGTCGTGCCGCTGGCGACCGAGCTGCCGGAGACTCTCAACAGCGTGTTGTGGGTGCGCAGCCGCGACGACATGCTCGCCTTCGGCAACGTCGCGGGTTCGTCCGCGTTTCAGTCGTGCGTCCTCGCCTTCATCGGCGTCGTCTTCACCACATGGCGTCCCGGCTCCGGTGGCTTGATCAGTGGCGTCGTCACGCTCGCGACCGCAGTATTTCTCCTCGCAGTGCTCTGGCGCGGCCGCGCGCACGGCGCGCTGCTTCTCTGCGCGGGACTGCCCTGGGCCGGGTACGTGATCGCGCAGGTGGTGACCGCTGGGCACCTCGGCGGCTGAGCCTCGACGGCTGCGAGACTCCTGCCGTGGACGTGCATACGACAGGCGACGTCGAGGAATACGCATCCGCCGTCACGGATTTTCTCGAGGCCGAGCCGTGTGCGCGCAACGTGCTGCGATGGGTCATCGATCTGGTGCGCGCCGGTCACGCATCGACGGCGCAGCCGAGCTTCTGGTGGATCGAGGATGGAGGCGGCGCCGTCGCCGGAGCCGCCCACCTCACGCCACCGTATCCCCTGCTCGTGTCGTCGCTCCCGGACGGCGCGGCGGCGGCGCTCGTGCGCGCCGCGCTCAGCGGCCGAGACGGTGGCGCGCGCATGGACCACGGCTACCGGCACGCCCCACCACCTGCGGCACATCCTGCTGCTCCAGGAGCTCGAGCGGTGGAGGGATGTGCCGCGGCCTCGTGGCGGGCGGCGCGAGGCGACCTCAGACGATCTCGATCTCGTCGCACGATGGCTCGAGGCATTCGCCGCAGAGATGGCGCTCATCCAAGCTGGCGTGGATCAGCGGCGCGCCGCGTCAGTGATGCTGGACCAGCGCGAGGTCGAGCTGTGGGAGGTCGACGGCACCCCCGTGTCACTGGCCGGGCATCGGGGTCCGGCGGCCGGCGTGGTCCGGGTCGGGCCCGTGTACACGCCTCCGGCACAGCGCAACCATGGCTACGCTCGCCGCCTCGTCGCCGACGTCACCGCCACCGAGATGGCGCGTCCCGACGTGCGCCGCTGCATGCTCTTCACCGATACAGCTAATCCTGTCTCAAACTCGATCTACCA
>Ga0209805_1001865_pt1 | contig 12396 bp, 13 predicted proteins | sample GraSoiAngelo_148_FD_185905 | JGI IMG/M metagenome (GOLD analysis project Ga0209805, IMG submission 185905) | Grasslands soil microbial communities from the Angelo Coastal Reserve, California, USA - 14_1009_09_20cm (SPAdes) (version 2) | ecosystem: Environmental > Terrestrial > Soil > Grasslands ... | reverse complement strand
TCTTCCTGATTGCGCCCTCTTGGACCATCTGATCTAAGAGGGGGTAGATTGAGCCCGGTGATGGTCGCCAGCCTCCCCAGCTCATCTTCTCGATCTCGTCAATAATCTCAGCGCCATTCTTGGGTGACCGAGTTATCATGGAGATGACCCAGGGTCTGAGCCATCCTCGCCTCATTCCACCCCATTGCCTATGTCCCCACAAGTCTTGTCCGATATCGTTTATCCGATATCGGCTAATAAGCTCTTCGGTTCATTTTCCTAATCCAGAATACTGCCGAGACACTCCCTATCAAAGCAAGTATCGCTACACTCCCGAATGACACTTCTAAGCTCAAGAATTGGGAGACGTATCCACTGGCCAAGCCTAGGATCGAAGCGCCTATTGTCTGGCCGGAAGAAAGAACTCCGAAAGACCGTCCAGATTGCTGACCTATTGAGCCCAAGTAGCGTGACAATTCTGTGTAGGTCAACGGATATGTGGCGGAAATTGAGAATCCGGTAGCGAGCAGAGTTATGGTAGCAAGAATCGCGTTTCCTGAAAGCAGTGTGAAGGCAGCAATGGAACCCGAGGCAACGACGTAGGAGATGGCTAGGAGGATATTCGTCGGGACGAACCGGGTCCAGCCTCCTGTGGCGATTGCTCCCAAGGACGCGAAGGCAATGAATGCAGAGACTATCAGGTTAGCCTGCGAAACGTCCAGGTGTGCCCGAGTTCCCAAGAAGATATTCGCGAAGTTCAATATGACAGCGTAAGATCCGCCTGAAATGAAGGCTGCAAGGACGAAGAATAGAGGAATGGTCCGCTTTGTCTGCGGCTTCGAGCTAGATGGAGTTTGAGGATCATCGGACGCCGCAGGATACCGACCGCGTAGGAAGGTCAACGTTAGGACTACATCGGCTAGAGTCCAGATCGCGAACACAATGAATGTTGCGCGCCAGCCTACCGCTAGATACAGAGGAGCTGAGATCAAGAACACAAGTAAGACCCCGATGTTGCCAAACGCGCTCTGGAATCCCATAGACTTCTGCAATCTAGGACCGCCATACGATTTCGAGATAGTGGATATTCCAACAGGATGAAAGAAGCTGGAGCCCAATCGTAGAAGAATCACTGAAGCTAATAGACTCAAGAAGCCTGTAGCAAAGACGAAGGAGATGACCGAGACGGTGACGATTGATATTCCGATAGCGAGAAGTCTCCCGGGATCTCTTCCTTCGCTGTAATGACCAACCATGGGCTGGAACAGAATATTGACCAAGTAGCCGAGGGCGACGATAATGCCTACTTGGAAAACGGAGATGTTGAACAACGCCAAGACAATCGGGAACAGGCTGGATAGGAGGTAGACAGAACCATCGTTGGTAGCATGGTTCAGAGAGACTAGATAGAGAATCCTATTCGAAGAGCTGGTCAAAGTAGGTCTGAGAGGAGAATTGCTGATTATTGGTCTTGGTGGCCGTTCAACGGAGTCTCCTGAGTTGATCAGAGGATATGTCTCATTCTCCTAACTTGTTTCCACAACTCTGGCAGAACTTTGAGGTTCCGGCGACTTGGGCCCCACACTTGGGACACAGTCGTGTCGGAGTCATACTTGCTTTCAGCTCATCGCCCAACTTGGCGAGATAATTCGTTATGCTGCCGCCTATCATGATAACTGCCCCCACGAGAACGATACTCAATCCTACTGACAACATCTCTGAATTGGCCAAGAAAACGGTGGTGTACTGCGTGTCCGTGGCGCATCCGGACCCTCCTGACGGCAAACATTGGATGTAGCTGACCTCGCCGTAACCGCCGATTAACGCGACGATAGCACCGACAGCTAAGATTATCACACCGATTTCAAACAAGCGATTCCTTTGCAAGGAGCGATCTCGATTAAAGCCCGGAACGCTTCTTTATCCCGTTTTACTTAGCAAAAAGCAACTCTCCGTTTCGCGGGGTGACTCATCCGATTCGGATCCCGCCTCCATTGCTGGCGACGTTAGAGGAATGCCCAGTGCGCTGAGGTTCTATTCTTCGATCTCCGGCACGTACGTGGAGGCAGGAACCTTGCGGGCACTGCGGTTTCGTTTGGTCTCTTCGTAGCGAGATTCGACCCAACCAATGACCTTGTCTTCAGTCATTGAATCAGCTTCTGTCTGCTTATTCATATTCTCCGCAATCACCTTCAGGAAATCTTTAGGGTTGACAGGCTTGATGATGTAGGCATCTGCTTGTCGATTCACGGAATCGACCGCGTTCTCCAGAGTCGGGTATCCTGTGAGGATGACTTTCCTCGCTTTAGGAAGCATCCCGTGGATCTTCGAGAGTAGTTCCGTCCCCTCCGTGTCTGGCAGGTTGATATCGATGATTGCCATGTTGTAGAGCTGAGCCTTGCATTTTTCGAGGGCTTCGGAGCCCGTCTGGGCCGTGTCGACCCTATAGCCCTCTGGTTCCAAGATCTCCTTGAAGCTGTTCAGGATTCCTGGATCGTCGTCGACGATGAGGATACTCTTTCTTTCCATTATCGGATCATATCTTTCGGTCGAGTGGGATCTCGACTGTGAAGGTTGTTCCCTCCCCCACTTTGCTTGAGACTTTGATGTCGCCGTGGTGAGATTCGATCAACTGCTTGGCCACGGCCAGCCCAAGTCCTACGCCTTTATCTCTTGTAGTGAAGAGTGGGTTGAAGATCTTGGCCTTGATGTCTTCCGGGATTCCTTTTCCAGTGTCTTGGAAGCTGATCGTGGCTAACTCTTTGTTCTTCCACGCCTTTATCTTTAGCTGACCCCCATCGGGCATTGCTTGTAGGGCATTCGCGATTATGTTGGTGAAGGCTCGGCGGAGCAAGTTTGGATCGACGGTCAGTTTGGGAAAGCCCGGCTCAAAGGAGGTGGAGACTTCTACAGTTGTGGGTATTGAGATCGAGGATCGTGTGTCGTCGATGAGGCCCTGGAGGTCGTATTCGACAAAAGAAGGCTTCGGTTGTCTGGCGTAGTCTTGGAGGTCGGATACGATCTTGTTCATGAAGTCGGCTTGCTCTCGAATAGTTTCCAGCGTTTTCTCGATACGCAAGTTCTGCGGGGCTCCTCCAGATTTCATGCTCTCTATAGCTAGATGGACAGTGTTGATTATCGTCTGGAGTGGGTTGCGGAGGTCGTGGCCGACCATTCCAGCTGTCTCGCCAATGGCGGCCATGCGGGTTGAGTTCCTCAGCATTCTGGTTCTTTCCTCAATCACCTCTTCCAATTGTTCCGTGTGAGCTTTGAGCCTCTCCTCGGCTTGCTTTATGCGGTCGATGTCGACGAAGGCTATCACTGCACCGTCGATCTTGTTGTCTGTAGTCCTGTAAGGACGTATCCAAATGGAATACCAGCGGCCGTTGTTGTCTTTGACTTCTATTTCCTTGGGGGTAACGCTGTCTATTACATCGGTAATCAGAGAGCCGATATCGGGGGTCTTCGGGTTCAGATTGATGTCGATAATCGAACGTCCGACATCGGTCGCGATCAGGTTGAACATCTTCTCTGCATGGGGGGTGAAACGGCGTATCCGAAGGTCGTTGCCCAGCATGATGATCGGCAGGTTCGCGCTAACAAGAAGGTTTGTTATGTCATCATTGACCTGGGTGAGTTCTAAGTTTCGGTTTTGTAGTTCTTCGTTAACTGTGGTCAGTTCTTCGTTTGTGGACTGAAGCTCCTCTTTGGCCGTCTCCAGCTCCTCATTGGTGCTTTGAAGTTCCTCATTGCTCGATTGTATTTCCTCATTGGCGGCCCTCAATTCTTCTATGGCCGACTCGTTATCCTGTATGATTGACTGCAGATACTCCTTGTTTGCAGAAAGCTCCTGTTCGAGATGTAGGAGCTTGCGATCCTCGGCCATCTGGTCCCTCGCATGCTTTGCGCCCCGGGCTCCGCCCGTTGTTGGGCCTGGGATCGGCCTTGGCAATGCTTCTTCGAACGCTATTAGAAAGTAGGGAAGGTTTGTCGAGGTCTTCAGCGGGACTACTTCTAGGTTGACGTCGATATATTTGCCATCAGATTTTATGGCAATCTCTTTCTTCCTAGCGATGTCGCCACTCGTCTTGGCACGATCTATTGCTGCGCGCAAGTTCGTCATCAATCCTTCCCGGGCCATTTTTAGAACGTTGAGGCTGGCTTTCCCTGGTGCGGGCTCGAGGAAGAGACCTGTGCGTCCGCGAAACTGGATAATCTCCAAGTCACTGTTTACGATGACGGTGGCAGGAGAGTATTTGGTTAACAAGATTCGATCCGCTTCTTTGAAAATGGCCTGTTCAGGGACTAGACCTTCAATCGGCCGGGCCTCTGATCTGTCAACATGCCCAAGGTCAATCCCATATTTCATCGAGAAATCGAGCGGAGTACGCGGAACCATAGGCTTCTTGGAGTAGATCTTGAGCCGTTTGTTCGCTACATTGAAGATGTTGTCGAATTCCCCTACGGTCTCGTAGTCTCCGAGGACGAGGAAACCGGTGGGTTTGAGGGCGTAGTGGAATATTGGAAGCAGTTTCTTCTGCAGAGGCGGCCCGAGGTAGATCAGCAAGTTTCTACAGACGATGAGATCAAGCTTCGAGAATGGTGGGTCAGCCGTTACGTTCTGCTTGGCGAAGATGCAAATCTTCCGAATTATCTTGTTTATCTGGTAGGAACCGTTCGTCTTAACGAAGAATCGTCGCAGTCGTTCTGCGGAGATTGAGGGGGATGCGCTGTACACGCCTAGTCGAGCTCTTTCGAGCACGTTCTCGTTCACGTCGGTGGCGAAGATTTGGATTGGCGGCTTGACGCGGGCATGGTCGAGGTACTCGAGTAGACTTATGGCTACTGAATAGACCTCTTCACCAGTGGAACAGCCGGGGATCCATATTCTGATGGGGTCATCAACATGCCTGTTTTTCAAAATGTTGGGAAATATTTCGGTTTTCAGGGCGTCGAGGGTAGCAGGCTCACGGAAGAAAGCGGTAACATTGATCAGAATATCTTGGAAGAGGGAGTTCACCTCGGTGGGGTTTGTCTGCAGATACTTCAGATAATTCTCCATCTTGTTGATCTTCAGAATGAGCATCCGTCTCAGGATTCGTCTTTTGATTGTGGCGTGTTTGTAGTCGGTGAAGTCAACTCCCTTGCCCTTTCGCAAGAGGCTGAAGATCTTTTCCAGGTCGCTTTGAGGCAACAGCTCTTCCGATTTTTCCGTCTCCAAGTACGGAACGTAGGGATGCTCACTAATCTTGGTGAGTTCCTGGGCTATCTCCTTGGGGGCGAGTATTAGGTCCACGAAGCCCGAGGCGACGGCACTACGAGGCAGGTCGTAATACTTCGCGGATTTCTCGTCTTGAGCAATTGTGATCCCACCTTCCGCCTTTATGGCCTTCAGCCCCTGAACACCATCCATTGAGGTCCCGGAGAGGATCACTGCGATCGCTCGGCCCTTCTGGTCTAGGGAAAGGGATTGTAAGAAGTGGTCAATGGGCATGTGCTTGCGGTCAACCTCCACACGTGGAGTAAGGTGGAGCGCTCCCTTTGAAATGGTCATGCTCGTGTTCGGCGGGATCACGTAGACGTGACTCGGCTTCACCTGCATGCCATCAGTGACCTCGTCAACCGGTAGTTTGGTTGTCTTGGAAAGAAGTTCAGAAAGCAGACTCTTGTATGTGGGGTCTAAGTGTTGTATTAGGACCAGTGCCATTTTGATGTCTGGCGGGAGCTCCCTAAGAAGTTGAGTGAAGGCTTCGAGCCCCCCCGCAGAAGCACCAATGCCCACCACTGGGAAGGACTCATCCACAAACGTGTCGTGCTCAATGGTCTTCGGCTTCCGTTGAGGTGCCGACTGTATTGGTCTGAACCGGCGCCTCTGCCCACTGGCAGAGCCCTTTGTCTTGCTCCGTGATCTTTTACCGTCGACGAGTTCTTGGGCCATACAGAGAGCGCTTGAGGATACTTCTCGCCGTGAGCGTGGGCTTAGCGGAATATAAAAGAACAACCCACACCCCTATATTGCATCACTTGGATGAGCAATGGACTTTCGCCTTCCGCCCCACTTCTAGTTGGTACAGATGGTTACCCAAGCAGAAGCAAAGATTCACCGAGTCGGCCCGCGCCACACCATCTACCTAGCTAAGGATCTGGTGGAAGATAGCACCTTTCCATTCAGTGCCAACGAGGACCTCACGGTAAGGATTGAAGGAGGCGCTTTGATAATAGACAAGACCGGAAAGAGTGGCTACCGGCTTCCTGACATGGAGGCACTGCCGAGTCGTAACCAACACGTGATGGAGACCCTGGATAATCTCAACTTTTCTCCCATCGCTTCAAAGGCGGAGAGGATTCGCCAGATGTTGAGCGAAATTCATGAGGCAGAAATGTTAGAGTCACGTATACGACATATGCCGAAGAGTGAACACGCTATCCTCCTCTGGGAGGAAAAAAGCTTCCTCGACATTGTGCTATCGGAATTCTTTGACCCTGGTGTCACCGGAAAAGCTGCCAAAGGACTCGTCTCTGCAAAACCGGCTAACATCGAATCCGTGAGCAACTTGTTGCTTGAGGAAGTGTCGGGTCTGGACAGGCAGACGGCCGCGAGGAAGATAAGAGACTGGATGTTAGAGGTCCACTCAACGAACAAGTCCAACCTTCCGACCAGAATTGCAGTGGAGGATTATTCCTGGCTCCTTCAGAATGGTTCAGCCAAAGGACTCTTGGAGGTAGAGCAAAACATCGGGCTCAGGGTTAGAGAGAACATGACAATACTTTGTGGGTATGACGTCTCGAACGTTATTGACCCCAAGCAGTTAGACAAGGTAATGGGTTTCCATGGTTATGCGATCGTGGACCATCCGTTCAGAGTGTACAGGAGAGCAGGAGATTGATCTTGGCCGGCGAGGCGCGTACCGGCTCAGACGCAGTCTAGCACGCGTAAACTCTCTCGACTTCTGAGGTCTTCTTATTGACGTAGGAAAGGTTTTTGGCTATTCGGATGGTGTATAAAATGTTATATACGTGTCACACGGACTAAAACTGAGCTGACCTATCAGGAAGTGCTTTGACCGTGCCCAAGTTCATGCTTAGTATGAAAGAAAAGCCGTTCGCCGAAATATCTTCTGAAGCAAAGAATAGAGGTGTGACTGTCCAAGAACTGTTGAGGGCCGTAATTGTGCCAGAATGGGCTAGGGAAAATCTGCAGCCCTCCAATATCCCACAGACTTCGATGCAAATTACGCCCAACCAGACCAAGCCCTCCATGTCCTCCAGACAACGAGACTCGAGGCTCGCAATCACCGTCGGCCAGCTAAGGACCTAGTCAGGAGATGCTCCGCCGGAAAGATGAGCCTACGCGAAATTCTGCGCAAGCATGTGCAGATCTCTCTGAGGGAGGTGAATAAATGAAGAAAGTCAAACCTGGTGATAGGGTGTGGGTCAAGACCCCGCGTGCAATAGTAGAACGTAAGGTTGGAACAGTAATCGCTGCTAGGAAAACGCCTAAGGGCGTTCGGTACCTTGTAGAATGGGAAGTTGACTTGTTAGAGCGCCCGAATGGACACCACCCCGGATACCTCGCCCACGAGATCGTCCCGGCAAATTGAAGAGTCGCTTCATGAAGATCGAAATGTCTCTTCGTTGAGCAGTGAAAGCAGCTGAGCTTCCGTGCCCCCGAAAGTCGTGCTAATTCATAGAGTAGTCCGTCCGTAATGACTAATTTGTGAACTCAAGAAGTTCAGCCGGCTATCTTTTGCCGCTTTTTCCCGGGTTGTCGGAGCGTTTAACCATACTATTACTGTGATACCTTTCCGCTGTCACTTCGGAGACATGATTATCAGGCAAAAGGCGGTGGTGGCGTCCGTTGGTGATGGGCATCTCTTCCAAACAGGGTGTCCCGGTCGTCGTCTCGACCCTGGGATCCCAACTGCGTCGAACGTCGACCTTACGACTGCTCCCTTCCGGGCCTCGCCGGATTCGACCGTGAGAAGGTAGCAACCCTCTCTTCAGAGAGTGCTCCTCCGCCGCCGACCTGTTAGGGCAGAGTTTCATTGTTGACAGCCTGGTCTTCTGCCTGGTCGAGGCTACCGCTCACCAGCGTTAGCGGACTCCCGCATAGGTCGATTTCGGGTAACAGGAAACGACCAGCTTCCCAGTCCCCCACCACCGCCCAAACAGAGCGAGCCGAAACAGTCGATATAAGAATATCAGGCGAGAACCGATCGGACACCCGTCTGGGTTCCATTTCTAAGCGAAAAAGGGAGTGCTTTTACATGGATGCTTTTCCGAACCAAGAGACATGGACGATGAAGAAGCAGAGCTCGAAGTGGGCGAGTCAGATATCGGGGAGACAGCGGCCGAAGCCCCCGGACGAGTAGCGTCAACTAGGACCCTCGTTGACATTCCTGTCATTCCTTTTGAGCCACCAACTACAGGAAGCGGCCACGATATTGGAGAAAAACAGGGCAAGCTTCGAACGGCGATCCTTGAACGAGTCTCACAGAATGAGATTGCGAAGTTTAAGGAAGCGTTGAAGGGGCATCTAGTAACAATAACCTTAGGATTCTTTCTCTGGAAAGGCTCCACAAAAACTACGAACACTCGGGCTGTGAAGGACTTGGACAATCTGATGAAGATAATTTTCGACGTCCTCGGCAAAGGTCAACAAGGACTGGGTCTGTTAGAAGAGGACAGTTACATCTGCGAAGTCTATGCGAAGAAAGAGCTGGTCGAGGATCAGGCCGAAGAAGGACTCAGAATCATAATAGAGGAATATGAAGACGAAGAAATGCAAAAGGTGCTAAAAGAGTTCTATTCGAAGAAGAGCAAGGTATCGGCTTAGAGCGGTGGAGCAGTCTCACTCAATTTCTTTTTGGGAAGCTTGGCCCATTTGAGAAACTCCGCACTGGGCTTCTCCTCCTCATAGAGTTCCTTTCGACGACACTCCAAAGGATTAGGCTCCTTTCGCGCGAGTTCTGCAGCCGTGATGACTCGATGTTCCATCTTTTCAGCGGACTTTCTCACGGGTTCAAGGAACTTGTACCAGCCCTCGTCCCTTAGCAGATGATGGTCTATGACCAGAGTTTCGACTTCTTTTGCGATCATTTCCATATGAACTAATGCTGTTCGGAAGAATTCCTCGCCTATTCGAAATCCTTGCAGATACGTGGGTGGTCCTCCCAAGATTACCAAACTGGGTTTTTCGTCAAGTATGACTTTGACAGTCTCTTTCGAGACTGGCCCTTGAACGTCAGGCGCGAAGACGATTTTTTCGCCGGACTTCTCGACTATGCAAGGCAAGACCCATCCGAGGCCCGACTCATCCTCACCGTGTGGCTGTGGGGGAGGGAAACGGATAGTTGTTTTTCCAAACTCGAATGTTCGGTTGTCTGCAGTCTCGAATTTCTCAGTCCACTTTTCGGCGGACTGCTTGAACATCCAACCCCGACGCCGCTGTGCCGTGTTGATGTTGCTTCGAAAGTCCTTGGCGAGGACAATCTTACCACTGTACGTCTTCTCTGACAGTTCAGGTGTGCTTCCAAGCCAGACAGGGTCAAGGTAGTTTGGGGTGTGATGATCGTTATGATAGTGAGAAATCGTTATGACCTTAGCCTTGGCCGCGGCCTCGTTGATTCTCTCGCGAGCCTCATCCCTCGCTCTGAACTCTCGAGGATGAGGCATCAATCGGAACCTGGGACCCAGAGCTACCCCGGCATCTAACAGAACGGTCACGTCCCGAGTGCGCACCAGAGTACACATTGAACGGACGCCGAGGCTTTCGAACGCCAAGGGCGTGACTGTTATTGGAGCCGAGGACGAGTTCTCCCAATATCCTCAAGATCAAAGGTCTGTAGATTAATCGCACTATGCGCCATTTTCATAGATGTGTAATTGTCACCGAGTTTGTTACGGCTTGGTTGGACTCAGTTATTATTCCCCTATCGCCAAACGTTCGAAGAGAGTTAGCCTCCGAATTGTCGCAACGAGTGTCTGACCCGAATCACCCTTACTGTCACTATTGTGAGGAGTCGACTTATCATGAGTACGACCCATACTTTCACGCTTGGGTCTGTCAGACTTGCTTCGGGGGAATGATTCGTGTGGACAAGAAAGACCCGCTCTCAGTCATACGAGCAGAACTAAACAGTCTTGCGCTGCACGTCGCCAAGAGCGGCTATAATGCAGAGGTAAAGGGGAAACTTAGAGAAGCTGCTGCGCGACTTCAAAAGCTCGCGGAACAGCCGTAGACCGCCCTTCTGTTTACCGACAATTATTGCCGGGGTCCAGACTTACAACCCTAGACTTTCATTCCGGAAATGAGACGTCAAACATCTGTCTAACAGAACGGTTTTATTCATTCATTGCCATCCCCGAAATCGGGTCCGATGACTTCTCTGGCCCAGCGGACACGTCCTAAGGGACTGGATGAAGTGGATCTTGAGACCCTTAACTACGGGCAAGAATGAGCGAGGACCCATTACATCGGAACCACCCAAAAACACCAACCGCATGACCGTGAGACCAGCGGAACAATGAAGCAAGAAACCGAGAAGCTAGAAGCAGTCTCTAGCAAAAGATGGCTAGTTCTCGGCTCAGTCCTGACCTCCCGCGTTATCTACACCATCAACTGGTTCAACATCGCCCCGCTACTCGGTGCGACGGGTCTCATCGCTCTCGGACTAAGCATTGATCTGCCGTCTCAAGGGCTTCTCACGTCTTCATTTCTACTGGGTGCAGGAATATTTCAGATTCCCGCAGGAATCGTCTCGGCGAGATGGGGGCCGAAAAACACTTCTCAACTAGGAATGTTGATTCTTTCACTCTCTGGAATAGGAGAAGGACTCTCACCGAACTTCCCGGTACTTCTAGTGTCAAGATTCCTGCTAGGACTTGGAGCTGCCCTATTCTTCGCACCTGCGATAGGGATCCTCACACCCTTGTTCCGGCAAGAAGAGGAGGGGCTAGTCTTGGGTCTCTACAATAGCTGTTTCAACATTGGGGGAGCGATCGGGCTGTTCGGCTGGGTCATAGTCACGGACTTCCTCGGCTGGCGAGGTGGCCTGGTGCTAGGTGGCGTCATTGGTGTGATCTCGGTCTTGATCGGACAGGTTGTTATTCCTCGCGACAAGGTGATCCCGCGAACTCAAAGGCGATCGATGGGACCCGTTTTCAGGAATCGAAACATCTGGCTCATTGCTTTCGGAGTCCTAGGTTTCTGGGGGGCGATCTTTTCGTCGTCGACCTTTCTTGAAGCCTACACGAAGGATGTCTTCGGAATTTCCCCGTACATTTCAGGCTTGATGGCTTCAACAATCATGTTCGCAAGCATATTCGGCGGACCATCTGGAGGCTACTTGTCCGACCGACTCAGAAGGCGAAAGATCTTCATCCTAGTTCCAGGAATGCTTGGGTCTCTTGGAATAATCCTGTTCGGGGTCTCTCAGCCGCTTGAGCTCTGGTTCCTCATACCTCTCGTCGGATTCCTCGATGCCATCGTATTTTCCACGATGTACGCTAGCCCTAGCCAGTATCCGGAGGTCGGCCACGAGTATGCGCCTCTCGGAATAAGCATCATCAACTCTGTCCAGATACTCGGCAGCTTTCTAATCCCGATAGTCTTCACGTTTCTCGTAAACACTTACGGGCAAAACTACACCCCCGGTTGGTTTTTCATGGGAGGCTTGGCCTTGGTAATGATGCTCCTGATCTTAGGAATCAAGGAGCCGTTCAAAGCAAATTCGAAACCGTCAAGCTAGTCTGTACAACTCGTCTTGCGGTACCGCGACGAGATCCATTTTCTTGCCGTCCCTTAGGATAAAGCGTCCCTTTGTGCGGACGGTCGCTTGGCCAACCTCTGAGACTCTAACTCCCCGATTTCTCAGAGCCTTCATCACGGTCCCAACACTGTTCGGCGCGATAGCTACAAGTAGGCACCCAGAACTCATCAGCTTCAATGGATCCAAACCTAGCTTCGAGCAAATCTTCAGGGTTTCCGTCGCCACAGGAATTCTATCCGCCCATACTTTGATGCCCAGACCCGAAGCTTCAGCCAATTCCCACAAACCGTTCAAGACTCCGCCCTCAGTCGGGTCGTGCAAGGCGTGGACCCCTGATATCATCGAGATGCTCATTGCTTCTTCGACTATGCTGATCTGTTTCACGAAACTCTGAGCCTTCCGAATCGTTTCGGCTTTGACCCTCTTCAGCTGTCCCGAATATTCGGACGCGAGGATCGCGGTCCCCTCAATCCCTGCAGTCTTTGTCATGAGTATCCAGTCACCGACGCGCATGTTGGATGAGCTGAGGACTCTACCTCGAATCTCGCCTATCATGAATCCCGCAATGAGCGGTCGGTCCAGATCGTGTGTCACCTCAGTGTGTCCGCCAGCGACCGTGATTCCTAGACTTCGTGACGCTCGATCG
>Ga0209805_1001863_pt1 | contig 12396 bp, 15 predicted proteins | sample GraSoiAngelo_148_FD_185905 | JGI IMG/M metagenome (GOLD analysis project Ga0209805, IMG submission 185905) | Grasslands soil microbial communities from the Angelo Coastal Reserve, California, USA - 14_1009_09_20cm (SPAdes) (version 2) | ecosystem: Environmental > Terrestrial > Soil > Grasslands ... | reverse complement strand
AGACGAGCCTCGCGTCCATGGCCTTGGCCGCGGCCAGGCAGGTGTCCACGTCCTGGCAGAGGAGATAGGCGACCCTGCTCCCGCGCTGCCAGACCAGCCACAGGATGGAGGGGTTGTTGCGGATCGAGGAGTTGGCGCCAAAGCCCGCGCTCTCGGCGCTGGCGCCGCCGGCGAACAGGTTGGGCGCCACCTGCGCATAGACAGTTCGCGCGGTCGCCTCATCCTTGAAGACCAGGGCGAACGAGGTCGCCACCGGTGCTTTGTCCTGGCCCTCGTAGCCGTAGGCGAAACCGAGCGAGCCCTTGCACCACGCCGGGTGCGCGTCGGCGTTGGCTGCGAGGCTCACCACCCAGGTGTCGACGGGGCCCGCTTGCGCGACCGCGGCCGCGGCTGCGGCGAGCCGGTCGTGCGCCGGGATCCCGGTGCGGTAGGCGGCGGCAAAGCCGGCGAGGTCTCCGGTCTCGGGCGCCGGGCATTCCTGCATCACGACGGCCCCGAAGTCGGCTGGATGGGCGGCCAGCGGCTTGGCGCTGACCGGTGCCGCCGAAGGGGATGCCGTCCGAGCCTGGGCGCCGGGCGCGCCCGTCCCCCCACCGCAGGCCAGCAAGGCGAGCGCTCCCAATGCAGCCGCGCCAGTCCGCTTGATCGCCGGAGTATAGGGCCGGCCGGCGGGTGTGGGCGCGCCGCGACCGCAGCGGCCTCCAAGTCGTCCCTGCCGACCGCTGCCTTGAGTTAGTCAGGCCGTTCGAGCCAGCTTCTCAGCCGTCAGAGGCACGTTGTCGAACTGGGAGGACCTCCATGAGAAATCGGTCCTGTATGTCCTGAGACATGGCAATGGCGGGGTGTCGTGGACACTTTTCGAACTTGCGGGATCGACAGAAGTGGTTAACGGCCCTCTCATGCTGGTGCCGGCTGACCCCTCCACTGCCTCGCCGACTCCGAGCATTGCTTGAGGGCGGCGTCGCGCGAGCGCCGCCAACACGGCTGGAACTCTTCAGATCACCTTGAGGGCGAACGCGAAGCTCTGCGCCTGAGCCCGCCGCCGAGGAAGACCGTAAATCGGTCGCCTACGCGTGGCCCTCGGGCACTGGGCCAAGTACTTCCATCGCGTGCCTCGCCGCTATCTCAGAACGGTGGACAGGGTCAACGGTGCCTTGCTTGACGGCTTCGCTCAGGTCGTCGAAGTAGCCGACCATTGCCGCAGGCGCGTAGAGATTCAGCTTGCGGCTTCTTGTCGTGCTGACCCTGAACCCATGGGGCACGCCGGCCGGTATGAAGATGAACGAACCGGCCGAGCATACGAACTGGCGACCTTCGACAAAAATGGTGTACTCGCCTTGGAGCACGTAGAAGGCCTCGGCTGCGTCGTGGTGAATGTGCAGCGTCGTCGCGAAGTCTGGCGCCTCGTCGGTTTCCAGGAGCGAGAAGGCTCCGCCCGTCTCGTCGTGAGTGGCTTTGACGGACATTCGCAAGGAGCCGAGGTCCACGGATCTGCCCTCACCGGGTCGAAGAACTAATGCTCTGGATTCGCGCTCTTCCACGCTGATCGTACCTCCTCGCGTCAACATCCGGCGCCGAACTCAGGGGCGGGTAATTCCGGACGCAAGTCTACGGGGCAGGTGAACTGCCGGAAGACCGGGAAAGGAGCCTGAGAGGAAGCCCGCCCGCGAAGGGCCACAGAGGTCATGAGGACAATCGCTGGACGGGACAGAGTGGCGGAGAGGGTGGGATTCGAACCCACGATAGGGCAGGACCCTATAACGGTTTTCGAGACCGCCGCCTTCAACCGCTCGGCCACCTCTCCGCACCGCGACGGCAGATCTCAACTCAAAGCTTGAGGCTAAGGGCTTCAAATGGCGGTCCCGACCGGATTCGAACCGGCGTTCTCGGCCTTGACAGGGCCGCGTGTTTGGCCAAGCTACACCACGGGACCGGCGCTGGTTGAGTTTACCAGCTTGCCAAATGGCCCCAAAAAGCCGTCCGGAAGCCCAAAATCCCCTACCTATAATGGGTCAGCCCAAGTGAGCAGCCGAACTCCAGCGTCCGAACCCACCCCGGACGAGCTCCGCCGACGCTTCGCGGTCCTCCAGCGGGTGGCCGTCCTTTTCACCCTGAACGACAACATCCTGCGGGCCCTGGCGCGCCAGCTCCACCCGGGACACGCCGCCAAGGGATCCACCATCATCAACCAGGGCGATACCGGCGATTCCCTCTTCATCATCGAAGAAGGTCGCGCCGAAGTCACCGTCAAGCAGGCCGAGGGCCACGAGATCACGATCGCCTACCTGGGCGACGGCGACTTCTTCGGTGAGATCGCGCTCGTCTCCGAGGAGCCGCGCACCGCCGCGGTCAAGGCGATGACCGATTGCAAGCTCCTGGTCCTCGACCGCGAGCTCATGTACGCGAACATTCCGCCCGACTCCGACGCCCTCGTCGACATGCAGCGGCTCGTCGAGCAGCGCAAGGCGACGCTCGAGAACATCATCGCCAGGGCCACCCTGGTCGCCCCTGAGCAGGCCGCCACGACGGTCGCGGTCTACTCCCCCAAGGGCGGCGCCGGCCGCACCACGCTGGCCATCAACCTGGCGGCGATGCTGGCCCAGCAGTTCCCGGCCGAGGTGCTGCTGGTCGACCTGGCACTCCCCTACAACCATGCCGCGCTGCTTTCCAGCCTGGTCCCCACCGGCTCCCTGGCCAGTGCCAGCCAAGCCAGCGAGGAGCACTTCGAAGAGTCGCTTTTGAGCGTCCTCCTCCACCACCCGGGCGGCATGATGCTGCTGCCGGGGGTTCTCAAGCCGGAAGAGGCCGACCTCATCACCCCGGCCCTCATCGGCAAGTCGATGGGGATCCTGGCCGGGGCCTTCCGCTACATCATCTTCGACCTCGGCGTCAACCTCAACGACAACGTCCTGACGATCCTCGACCACTCCCAGCGCGTCGTCCTGCTGGCCACGCCCGAGCTGTCCAGCCTGAAGGACATCACCGACCTGCTCCGGATCTTCACGAATGTCCTCAACATCGTGCCGGGCCGGGTCATCCTCGCCCTCAACAACCGCATGCCGAAACCCGTCGTGAGCCGGGAGGACATCGAGCGAACCCTGAAGCAGGCCATCGCCGTCGAGGTCGCCTTCGACGGTTCCAAGCCTGACGAGGCGGCCGTCCGGGGCGAGATCCTGGTGCTCAGCGATCCGAAAAGCGCGATCGCCCGCGCGTCCCACGAATTGGGCGATCTCCTGATCGGCATCCGCGGCGACAAAGACAAGGGCAAACATCTCCCATTCGGTCTGAAGGTGGGTCGTTGAACTCGTCTGGTATCCTCAAGTCACTGACCCAAGGGAGGAATCCGAACTACAGATGATCGAACAGGCCACCGTCTCACTCACCACCGATGCTATGGCCCAGCTCCGCAGCCTCCTCGAGAAGGAGTCGAACCCGGCTATCGGGCTCCGCGTCTTCGTGTCCGGTGGCGGCTGCTCAGGCCTTCAGTACGGCATGGCGTTCGACGACCAGGTTCGCCCCGACGACGAGGTCGTCGAGCAAGAGGGCGTCAAGATCATCCTCGACGAGCTCAGCATCCAGTACCTGCGCGGGTCGGAGATCGACTATGTGGACAGCCTGATGGGCGCCGGCTTCACCGTGCACAACCCGAACGCCGTCCGCTCCTGCTCCTGCGGGCACTCCTTCGACACCGGCGACGAAGGCGGGCAGGCCAAGGCCTGCGGCTGCGGCCACTAGCCAGCACCAGCCCACTGACCAAGTCCTGATCCGGGCCGTCTTCCTCGACGCGGGCGGCGTGCTGGTCATGCCCCGCGAGGAGGGCGTCCGCCAGGCGCTCGCCGAGATCGGCATCCAGCTCCCAGCCGGCGCGCTGCTCCGGGCGCACCACGGCGCGATGCTCGAATACGACAAGAAGCCTGGCCCGACACCCGACGCTGACTGGGCCTATCGCTATACCCGGGGCATGGCACAGGAGCTCGGGGTCAGCGAGATCCTGCTGGAGCAGGCGATCACCGGCCTCACCCCAAACGTGACCGGCCCGGGGACCTGGGTGGCGGTGATCGAGGACTCGCGCGAAGCCCTCCCCCTGCTCCGTGCGGCGGGAGTCCGCCTCGCGATCGTCTCCAACGCGGACGGGACGGCTGCGGAGAACCTGAGCCGTCTGGGCATCTGCCAGGTGGGACCCGGTGAGGGCGTCGAGGTCGACATTGTGGTCGACTCGACCGCCGTGGGCGTCGCCAAGCCGGATCCGAAGATCTTCGAGTTCGCGTTGAGCGCGACCGGCGTCCGACCGGAAGAGGCCGTGCACGTCGGCGACAGCGTGCTCGCCGACGTCGGCGGCGCCCGCGCAGCCGGCATCCGGCCGCTCCACCTGGACCCCTACGAGCTCTGCCGGTTCGACGACCACGAGCACATCCGCTCCTTGCACGAGGTGGTCACACTGATCTCAGGGTGACCCTGTGATCCCGAAGTCCCGGCGCTTCCGCGAGGCGGCCTTCATCGCGATCGGCGTCATCACGCCTCTCGGCATCCTGGCCGTCAACGGCTCCGCCTTTGTGATGCGCCACCTGGCCGACTTCCGCCTCGTCCTCTCGATCTGCGCACTGGTGAGCGCGCTCTTCCTGAACGGCCTGGCCGCCTGGGCGGCGATGCGGCGCGCTCGCCGTCACGTTCCCGACCTCCTGGCCGAATACCGCTACTGGATCTGGGCCGGCATCGGGATCGTGGTCACCGCCACGGCCGCGGGCGGCGCTTACTTCACCTACCTGGGCATGCGCGACCCGAACCGGCTGCCCGACCCGCTCTCTGTGGCGACGGCAGTGCTCCTGCTCTTGATGCCGGTGGCGGTCACCTTCGTCGCCCGCCGTCTGGAGGAGCGCCGCTCCCCGGCGCGGCGAGCCCCCCAAAAGAAGGAGCCCCTCCGAAGAGGGGCTCCCTGAAGCTAGCTCTATAAGAACAGAACCTACATCATGTCGGGCGGCATGCCACCCGGCATTGAGTTCTTCTTGTCTTCGGGGATCTCGGTCACGACTGCCTCGGTCGTGAGGACCATGGCCGCGATCGAAGCCGCGTTCTGCAGCGCCGAGCGGGTGACCTTGGCCGGGTCGACGATCCCGGCCTTGAACATGTCCACGAACTTATCGTTGAGCGCGTCGTAGCCCTCGGCGCCCTTCGACTTGCGGACTTCTTCGACGACGACTGACCCTTCCTTGCCGGCGTTGTGGGCGATCTGGCGGAGCGGCTCCTCCAGTGCCTTGCGCACGATGGCGACGCCGGTCGACTGGTCGCCGTGCAGCTTCAGGTGGCCGTCGAGCACGCTCTGGGCCTTGAGTAGGACCACGCCGCCGCCGGCGACCATGCCCTCCTCGACACCGGCCTTGGTCGCCGAGAGAGCGTCCTCGATCCGGTGCTTCTTCTCCTTCTGCTCGACCTCGGTCGCCGCGCCGACCTTGATGACGGCCACGCCGCCGGCCAGCTTGGCGAGGCGCTCCTGGAGCTTCTCGCGGTCGAAGTCAGAGGTGGTCTCCTCGATCTGCGCGCGGATCGCCTTGATCCGGCCCTGGATGTCGGCCGCCTTGCCGGCGCCTTCCACGATCGTGGTGTCGTCCTTGTTGACGGTCACCCGACGAGCCTTGCCGAGCTGCTCGATCCGGGTCTGGTCGAGCTTGAGGCCGATGTCCTCAGAGATGACCTGGCCACCCGTCAGGATCGCCATGTCCTCGAGCATCGCCTTGCGGCGGTCGCCAAAGCCAGGGGCCTTGACGGCGACCGCGGTGAAGGTGCCACGAAGCTTGTTGACGATCAACGTCGCCTGCGCCTCACCCTCGACGTCCTCGGCCACCACCAGCAAGGGCTTGCCCTGCTGGACGACCTTCTCCAGCACGGGGAGCAGGTCCTGGATCGCCGAGATCTTGCGATCGGTGATGAGGATGTAGGGATCCTCGAGGACCGCTTCCATCCGATCGGGGTTGGTCACGAAGTAGGGCGACGTGTAGCCGCGGTCGAACTGCATGCCCTCGACCACCTCGAGCTCGGTGCCGATGCCCTGCGAGTCCTCGACGGTGATGACGCCGTCCTTGCCGACCTTGTCCATCGCCTCGGCGATCAGCTCGCCGATCTTCTCGTCCTGGGACGAGATGGCCGCGATGTGGGCCACGTCGTCGTGCCCTTTCACGGGTACGGCCAGCCTCTTGATCTCCTCAACGACCGCCTCGACGCCCTTCTCGATGCCGAGCTTCAGCTGCATCGGGTTGGCCCCGGCGGCGACGTTCCGAAAGCCCTCGGTGATCATGGTCTGGGCCAGGAGGGTGGCGGTGGTGGTGCCGTCGCCCGCGACGTCGTTCGTCTTCGTCGCGACCTCGCGCAGAAGCTGCGCGCCGGTGTTCTCCCAGGGGTCCTTGAGCTCGATCTCACGGACGATCGTCACGCCGTCGTTGGTGACGGTGGGCGCTCCGAATTTCTTCTCGAGGACCACGTTGCGGCCCTTCGGGCCGAGGGTGATCCGCACCGCCTGGGCGACGGTGTCGATCCCTTTCTTCAGGCCCTGCCGGGCCTCTACGTCGAAGGCTACTGCCTTAGGCATATTTGCTTATCTCCTTTCCTACTCAGCTTTCTTACTTGGACTTCTTCTTGCCGTTGCCGGAAAGCACGGCGAGGACGTCCTTCTCAGAGATGATCAGGTACTCGTCCTCTTCCAACTTGAACTCGTTGCCGGCGTACTTCGCGTAGAGAACGCGATCGCCGATCTTGAGCTCGAGCGGGATCTTGGTCCCGTTGTCAAGGATCCGGCCCGTGCCGACCGCCTCGACGATGCCCTCCTGGGGCTTCTCCTTCGCCGTGTCGGGCAGCACGATGCCGCTCTTGGTCTTCTCTTCGCGCTCGACCGGCTTCACCATTACCCGGTCGCCAAGCGGCCTCAGGTTCATACCAAACGCCCTCCTGAATTGATGTGAAGTGGACTGGCAGTCGGTGGTGCCGAGTGTTAGCACTCCCCGACCGCGACTGCTAATTCTAAGGAAGAGGGTCCCCGATTTCAACCTGTCTCGGCGACGATTTTGCGAGCCGCCTCAGCTTCCTCCTCCGGGACCAGCACCCGGCTCTGCACGATGGGCCCGTAAGCCGTGTCCGAGCCGACCGTCAGGGCGTGGATCCCGGCCGCTTCGAGTGAGGCCTGGACCACGTCAGCGGCGAACTGAGGCCCCTCGAAAACCACCTCCCAGCCCTTCAATCGGGGGGGCACTCCCCCCCATAACGGCGGCCGGGCGAAGCCCTTCCCCCACCGCTCCCCCCTGTCACCAGCCAAGCCCCGGATCGACGGTCAGGTCGTTGACCGGCGCGTAGGTCGCAGCCGCCGCGATCATCGCGCCATTGTCGGTGCAGAGCTCGAGCGGCGGGATGGTGAGGCGGGCGCGGGCGCCGACCACCTCGCCGGCCCGGCGCCGGAGCAGGGTGTTGGCAGCCACGCCGCCGCAGACGACGACTTCGGTCGCCGGCCGGCGATCCAGCGCCTGGTCCAGCTTCTCCATCAACGCGCCGACGACCGATTCCTCGAAGGCGGCCGCGAGATCGGCTCGATCTTGTTCCGTGACCTCTCCGCCGAGGTCGCGGAGCCGGTAGAGGAGCGCGGTCTTGAGACCGCTGAAGCTGAATTCCAGGCCCGGCAGGGCCGGCTTCGGCAGCGCTTGCCGGCGGGCGTCTCCGCCACGGGCGAGGCGGTCCAGGGCCGGGCCCCCTGGGTAGCCGAGCCCGAGCATGCGCGCCGCCTTGTCGAAAGCCTCGCCGGCGGCGTCGTCCCGGGTCCGGCCGAGCACCTCGAAGCGGCCGTGCTCCAGCATCCAGACGAGGTCCGTATGGGCGCCGCTCACCACCAGAGCCAGGAGCGGCGGCGAGAGATCCGGCCTGCCCAGCAGGGCCGCATAGACGTGGCCCCAGAGGTGGTTGACACCGACGACCGGCTTCTCCCAGGCCGCACCAAGGCCGCGAGCCAGTCCGACTCCGATCAGGAGGCAGCCGACCAGGCCCGGACCGCGCGTCACGCCGATCCTGTCGATTCCGTCCGGTTCCTGGCCCGCCTTCTTCAAAACCCCGTCGACCAGGCCGGGCAGCTTCTCGAGATGGTCGCGGGCGGCCAGCTCGGGCACCACACCGCCGAACTCGCCGTGCAGCGCCTCCTGGGAGTGGATCAGGTTCGCGACCACCTGGCGCCCGTCAGCGACGAGGGCGACCGAAGTCTCGTCGCAGCTGGTCTCGATGCCGAGCGTCAGCAGTTCTAGCGCGTTGTGGTTGTCGAAGGCGGATCGCGGCGCAACCCGTCGACCTCGGTCGCGATGCGCTCCAGGTTGGCTTCGAAAGCGCTTCGGAAGCGCGGCGAGAAGATCGAGTCGGACCACATCACGATGGCGTCCTCGCCGTTGTCGGTGTAGTAGCCGCGCCGCCTCCCGATGACTTTGAAGCCGAATCCCTCGTACATCTGCATGGCGAGGTCGTTGGAGGTGCGGACCTCGAGGGTCACCCACTTGGCGCCCAGGTCGTAGGCGGCCTGGACCAGGCCCGCGAAGATGATGCGGCCGTAGCCGTGGTGCTGGAGGTCCCTGCGCACCCCGATGGTGGTGACGTGCGCCTCGTCGTACATGCGCCACATCCCGCCGTAGCCGACGATCTCTTCGTCCTTGCGCAGGACTATGTAGTGGGCGGTGTTGCGCGAGGAGAGCTCCCGGTAGTAGGCGTTGCGCGGCCAGGGCGTGCTGAAGATGTCGCGCTCGATCTCCTGCACCGTCGGGACGTCCGCCTCCCGCATCGGTTCAAGTGCGAGTCGCTGCCTCAACTGGACCATCAGAGAAGGCCTCCGAACGACTGCATGTACTCGGGGCTGACAGTACCATAGCCAACCTCCCGAGCCGTTCGGACCAGGCGCGCCGCCGCCTCGCCGAAGGGAAGGAGGCCTGCCTCTGGTAACAGCTCCACGCCGGCGGTCTTGAGCCAGCCCACCGCCGGCCACTCCTTGGGCAGGCCTGGCGGTTCCGTCAGGCCGGTCCGTCCGTCGGGCGCCAGGAAGTAGACGCGACCCCGGCCCGCGTCGGAAACGCCCATCGCGGGCCTCGGCGCACGCGCCGCCTGCAGCTCCAGGGTGCGGAGGCCGTAAAGCGGCGCTGCCAGACCCATGGCCAGGCCCAGGCCATAGGAGATGCCCTGCCGGAGACCCGTGAAGGAGCCCGGTCCCAGCGCCACCGCGACGCCGGCCAGCCACCGCAGCTCGGGGACGAGAGCGGCGACCTCGCTGCCCACGTCGTACTCGCGCCCTGACGGTTTGACAGACTCGGCGACGAGCCTGCCGTCCTCGACCAGCGCGACAGCGCTCCTGGCAGAGGAGGTGTCGATGACGAGTATCACGACCGCAGAATGCGGATCCGCCGCTCGTCGGGGCCGGTCACGTCGAATTTCAGGCGGCGCGCCCGCGCGTCATCGGCCGCCAGGCGGTCTCCCCACTCCACCGCCACCACCGCCTGGTCGAGCAGCTCTTCCAGCCCCAGGTCCGCCAGCTCGGTCGCGCTCTGCAGCCGGAAGAGGTCGACGTGGGCGAGCGGGATCCGGCCCTTGTAGATCCTGACTAGCGTGAAAGTCGGGCTCTGGACCGCGTCGACCGAGCCCAGGCCGCGCGCCAGCCCGCGCACGAAGGTGGTCTTGCCGGAGCCGAGCTCACCTTCAAGCAGGAGCAGGTCGCCCGCGGTCACGAGCGCCGCGAAGTCTTCGCCGGCTTGCTCGGTCTCAGCCGGGGAACGGGTCAGCCAGTCAGCGGAAATGCTCGTGCCCGCGGTCCGCGACCGTCACCTCCTGGCCGCTCTTGTCGACCACCCGCACGCGCCCGTCGGACGTCAGCGTTCCGAACGGGACGAGCCCGGTGGCGGCGATATCTTCCGGCGGGCCGACGCAGACCAGCTCCACCTCTTCCCCACTCGCGAGGGCCTGCGCCGGCGTCGCGCCCTTCGCCCGAGGAACCGCCTCGATGTCGACCACACAGCCGGCCCCGCTGGCGGCGGCGAACTTCTCCAGCTCGCGCAGGAGGCCGTCGCTGACGTCGCCGCAGGCGAGGCCGGCCTCGTTGAGGTGCCGGCCTTCCGCGAGCTTCGGCAGCCGGCGCTGGAAACGCCGGGCCGCGAGCGCGAGGGCGGCGCCGCCGAGCGGGCCGGTGACGGCCGCGGTCCAGCCGGCCTTGGCGCCGGCGCGGGCGAGCGGGGCGCGCTGCGTGGTGCCCAGCACGGTCAGAGCCAGCATCGCGGGGCCAGGGGTCGAGGTGGTATCCCCGCCGGCCAGCCTGAGGCCGACGGTGGCCGCGAGCTCGGCGAGCCCAGAGTAGATGCCGAGAACGCGCTCGGAATCCCAATCACCTGGCGCAGCGAGGGCGACCAGCCCGAAGGTGGGCTCGGCGCCCTTCGCCGCCAGATCACCCAGGGCGAGGGTCAGCGCCTGCCAGCCGACCTCCTCCGGCGCCATCCAGCCGAGATCGAAGTGAACGCCTTCGACGCTCGCGTCGCAGCTGGCCACGGTGAAGCCACCGCCGGGCTCCGACCAGACCGCGGCGTCATCGGCGCCCGGGCCGATGACAAGTCCGTCATGCGCCAGGTGCGGCAGAAGCGACTTGATCAGCGCGGCTTCACCGAGCCGGTCCAGGCGCGTCATCAAGAAGCAAGTACACGGAGCAGGTCTCGCGCGGCTTGCGCCGGGTCTGGTGAGCCGGCCAGTCCCCGGATGACGCAGGCCCGACGAACCCCGGCGGCGACGAGCTCGCCGGCGTTGCCGGCAGTGACGCCGCCGACGGCGAAGACCGGCACCTCCACTGCCGCGGAAACCGCGGCGACGCCGGCCGGGCCGATCACCTCTTTCTCGGGTTTGAGCGGAGTTTCGAATGCGGGCCCTGAGCCGAGGTAGTCGGCGCCCTCTGCGACGGCTCGGCGGGCCGCCTCCGGCGTCGAAGCCGACGCTCCGATCAGAAATCCCTCCCCGGCGACTCGCCGTGCGGCTTCGATCGAGAGGTCGTCGGGTCCCAGGTGGACGCCATCAGCGGCGGCCAGGAGCGCGATGTCGAGGTGGTCGTTGACGATGAAGGCCGCTCCCGCGGTGCGCACCATAGGCGCCAGCCGCTTGGCCAGTTCAAGCAGCTCGGCCCGGCCGAGCAGCTTCTGGCGGAGCTGGACGCAGCCGGCGCCGCCCTCGAGGACGGCGCCGACCAGGTCCGCGATGCGGTCCGGGTCCTCATCAGGTGTGATGGCGTAGAGGCGAACTCCGTCGAGCACCGTGGCTAAGTTACAGCGAACCCCCCACCCCATCCCTCCCCCCGGAGCGGGGGGAGGGAGGCAAGCGCCACTAGAGCGCGAGGCGGCGGCGCCACCTCCAGGCCAGGTAGCCGAAGGCCAGCAGGATCAGGAACGGGGCCGCGTAGCCGAGCCCGACCAGGAAGTAGTCGATGTCGTAGACGAACCCGTGGAGCGCGGCTGAGGCGGCGTCGCGGAAGCCCCAGGTGTCGGGAGCGGCAGCGGTGACCGCGGCCTCTCGGAGGTCGACGCTGATGCTCGAAAACGCGGTGGCGTGGTCGAAGTAGTTGATCTGGCCCTGGAGCTGCTCGATCTGGAGCGAGATCTGAGTGATCTGCGTCTGGACCGCGATGATGTCCTGGATCGAGTGCGCCTGCTGGAGGAGGGTCAGCATCTGGTCGCGCTGCGCCTTGGCGTTGTCAAGGCGAGCCTGCAGGTCGACGTACTGGAGGCTCACGTCCTGGCCGCCGACGTGGATCTGCTTGACAGTGCCGAGCTTGCGAATGCGGGTTAGGGCCTCCTGGAAGCTGGCCTCGGGCACCTGGAAGGTCAGCGTGCCGCTGCGCAGCGCCCCGGTGTCAGCCTGGGCGTCGGTCCCGGAGACGTAGCCCTTCAGGTCCAGCATCGTGTTGACGAGGTTGTCGTAGGCGGAGTCGAAGGTCCCGTTGCGGACCTCGAGGCTGAGGTTGGCGGTGCGGATCACCTTCGGGCCTTCGCCAGGGACCGGCGTGATCGCGTTCTGGGTCGTGAGGGAGCTCGCCGCCTGCCCGGTCGTTGCCTTGCCGCTGTAGCCGCTGCCCGAGGTCGTGCCGGTGCTGGAGGAGGAATGGCCGGCGCTGGTTGCGGCGCCGGCGCAAGCCACGACGAAGGTTGCCGCGCCTGCGGCGAAGAGAAGTCGGAGGAGCTTTGGTTTGCGCATCATGCGTGACGAAACGCGCTTGGACGCGCGAAGTAACCGGGAGCGCTATGAGCGTGATGCGTGATGCGTGGGACCCGGTTTAGAACGTAAAGGCCCTTCCTTATAGACTCGCGCGCCGCAGCGCGCGGCAGGCGGCGCGCCTGCGCCGCTCCAAATAAAAGGAAATCACGG
>Ga0209805_1001862_pt1 | contig 12398 bp, 12 predicted proteins | sample GraSoiAngelo_148_FD_185905 | JGI IMG/M metagenome (GOLD analysis project Ga0209805, IMG submission 185905) | Grasslands soil microbial communities from the Angelo Coastal Reserve, California, USA - 14_1009_09_20cm (SPAdes) (version 2) | ecosystem: Environmental > Terrestrial > Soil > Grasslands ... | reverse complement strand
ACCAGACCGGCGATGGCATAGTGCGCGGCGACCGTGTCGAGCGACGCGATCGATGGCTGCACCTCCTGCTCGTATACGCGACGGGCGTCGGTGCGCGCGGGAATGTTCGAGGGCGCCCGCTCCAGCGCCGCCTTGAAGGTCGCCTCGAGATCGGCGCCGCATCCCTCGCGCGCGAGCTGCAGGGCCCGCGCGGCGTACTTGAGGATCTGCACCGTCTCCAGGCCGGACACTTCGGAGAAGAACCAGCCGCAGCTCGTGTACATGAGCATCGCCTGCCGCTGCATCTCGAGCAGCTGCAGCGCCCTCACCCGCTCCGCGGTGTCGAGCTCGCGCAGCGCGTGGCGCGCAACGAACGCGGAGGCGTTGCGGCGCTCCGGGTCCAGCACGACCTCGATGAATTCGTCGCGCGCGCGCCAGGGATCGCGCAAGAGCTTTCCCGCTTCCAGCTCATAGAGCGACGCGAGCTGATCGCGGAGCCCGTCCAGCGCGGCTCGCAGCGGCGCGCGCCAATGCTGCCGCCATCCCGGCTGACCGCTCGTCGAGCAGCCGCAGTCGCTGCGCCAGCGCTCGATCCCGTGCGCGCAGCTCCACGACGAGCCCTCGAAGATCTCCGCCTCGTCCACCGGAGGAAACATCTCCAGCGCCTGGGCCAGGTTCACCAGCTGCACGTCCCGGAGCTGGGAAAATTTGCGGATGGCCGCCGCCACCACCTCGTCGCCGCCCTTGCGGTGGTGGCCAAAGGTCTCGCCGTCAACGGCTACCGTCAGCACTTCGTCATGCTTGCGCCCCTCCGAGAAGCCGGCCTCGAGGCGGCGCAGCAGGTCATCGCCGCTGCCGAGGGCCTCACCAAAGGCGACCGCGCGCGCGATCGGGCCGTCGTAGAAGAAGACGGGAAAGGTGACGTCGGACGAGAGGCGAACGACGTACGGTCGCGTCGGATCGAAGCGCGCGCCGGCCGCGTCCAGCCACTCGCCGCCAGCGGGGCGGACCCGCCGGCACTGGTACGGCGAAAGCACGGTGAACCGGATGCCTTCGTCGTGCAGCGCTTGCAGCGTGCGCAGGTCTGCGGCCGTCTCCGGCAGCCACATCCCTTCCGGGTCGCGTCGAAACCGGTGGCGGAAGTCGCCGATGCCCCAACGGATCTGGGTGCGCAGATCGCGCTCGTTGCAGAGCGGCAGGATGGCGTGGTTGTAGCCTTGGGCAAGTGCATTGCCGTGGGCGCGCTCCTGAACGCTGCGGGCGTCCGCGACCAGCACGCTGCGGTAGACCTCGGGCGCCTGCCGTTCGAGCCATGCCAGCAGCGTGGGACCGAAGTTGAACGACAGGTGGACGTAATTGTTGACGATGTCGCGGATGCGCCCTTCGCCGGACTTCAGCCGGGCTGCGCCGTTGGGGCCGTAGCACTCCGCGGCGATGCGCTCGTTCCAGTCATGGAATGGAGCCGCGGAGTCCTGTACCTCGACCTCCTCGATCCACGGGTTCTCCCGGGGCGGTTGGTAGAAATGCCCATGGATGCACACGGCTCGTTTCATGGTGCGAACGTAGACACTCGTCGCCGCCCGGACGAGCAAGGCGGCGAGGAAGCGTTCAGTCGTGCGGGACTTTGCGGATGGCGCGTCCAGTCGTCAACTTTTCGCGGCGAGCGATCAACGAGGAGGCAGCCCGTGGACGCGATCGAGCTCCTGAAGACCCAGCACGAAGAGGCGAAGGCGCTGTTCAGTAAGATCGAGAAGGCGGAGGACGACGAGAAGCAGGACCTGTTCGAACGGCTTGCAGATGCGCTGGCGGTGCACGCGACCATCGAAGAGAAGCAATTCTATCCCGCGACCCGCAACGCGCGCACCGAGGAAATGTTGCAGGAGGCGGTGGAGGAGCATCTCTCCGCAAAACGGCTCATCGCCGACCTGCTGGAAATGATCCCGGACGATCCTCAGTTCGACGCGAAAGTCACCGTGCTCAAGGAGCAGGTCGAGCACCACATCGAGGAAGAGGAGGAGGATCTCTTCCCTAAAGTGCGGAAGATGCTCGAGGCGGACGAGCTCGAGGACCTCGGGGTGGTGATGGAGGACATGGCGGAGGACCTCAAAACCGAGGGTGCTCCACGTGAATCGGTGCCGGCGGAGACGGGATCGGCCGCGCCGCTGGAGTAATCTCAGGGAGTGATCGTCGATTCCGAGCAGGGCCTTTTCTGCCCTGACGGCGGGTTCCATCTGGATCCGCTCCTGCCGGTGGAGCGCGCTGTCCTCACCCACGCGCACGGCGATCATGCTCGGGCGGGCTCGGGCGCATATCTGTGCACGCCCGAGACTGCTGCCCTGCTCCGGCGGCGGCTCGGCGATGCAAGCATCGAGACCCTGCGTCAGGGGGAACGCCGCGTCGTCGGAAGCGTCACCGTCTCGCTGCATCCGGCCGGACACATGCTCGGCAGCGCCCAGGTCCGCATCGAGGGCCGCGCAGGCGTCTGGGTGGTGTCCGGCGACTACAAACGGGAGCCCGATCCATCCTGCGCCCCGTTCGAGCCTCTGCGCTGCGACGCGTTCGTCACCGAAGCGAGCTACGCCCTGCCGCTCTTCCGCTGGGACGAGCCCGCCGCCCTCGCCCGCGAGATCGTCGCCTGGTGGCAGGGGAATCCGGCGACCTCGGTGCTGTTCTGCTACGCGCTGGGAAAGGCGCAGCGGCTGCTCGCCGAGATCGCGCGCATCTCCGATCGGCCGGTCTGGGTGCACGGAATGGTCGAGCCGTTCGCTCAGGTGTATCGCGAGCACGGCGTGCGGCTGGCCGAGACGCGGCACGTCGGCGACGAACGGGGCCTGAAAGGAGAGCTGGTGCTCGCGCCCATCACGGCCCGCGGGACGCCATGGATGAAGCGGTTCCGCAGCTTCGAGCAGGCGTTCGCCTCGGGGATCCTGCGCATCCGCGGGACGCGAAGGAGGCGCGGATTCGACCGCGGCTTCGTCGTCTCCGATCATGCGGACTGGCCGGGATTGCTGCGCACCATCCGCGAGACCGGTGCGCAGCGCGTGTACGCCATGCATGGACACCGCGACGCCCTCGTCCGCTACCTGCGCGAGGTGGAGGGAATCGACGCGGCCCCGATCGGTCGCGCGCAGCCCGCCGATCCGGAAGGCGACTGATCGTCGTGCGCCGCTTCGCCGCCCTCTACGACGCGCTCGACTCGACCAATTCCACCAACGCAAAGGTCGCGGCGATGCAGGCGTACTTCGCCGAGGCGCCGCCCGGCGACGCCGCCTGGGCCCTGTTCTTCCTCACCGGGGGCAGGCTCAAGCGGCTGATCGCGCCGCGGCTACTCGCGACCTGGGGCTGCGAGCGGGCGCGCGTGCCAGGCTGGCTGTTCGAAGAGTCGTTCGGGCTCGCGGGCGATCTGGCGGAGACCATCGCGCTGCTGGTGGACACGGAGCGCAACGGGCACTCCGCGCCGGGAAAGACGCCGCCCCTGTCGCGCCTGATCGAGGACCGGCTGCTGCCGCTGCGGGACGCTCCCGAAGAGCAGAAGCGGCGCGCCGTGATCGAGCTCTGGGACGCGCTCGATCGGCGCGAGATCTTCCTGCTCGACAAGCTGCTCACTGGAGAGCTGCGCGTCGGGGTCTCCGGAACCCTGGCCATCCGCGCCCTGGCCCAGCATGCCGGATTGCCGCCCGCCGTAGTCGCGCATCGGCTGATGGGCTCGTGGCAGCCTTCGGCAGCTGCGTTCGCGGCCCTGATCGCCCCGGAAGCGGCGGAGACGGATGCGTCGCGCCCATACCCTTTCTTTCTCGCTTCGCAGCTCGAGGAGGAGCCGGAGACGCTCGGCGACCCCGCGCAATGGCTGGTCGAATGGAAATGGGACGGCATCCGCGCCCAGATCGTGCGTCGCGCGGGCGGGGTCTTCCTCTGGTCGAGGGGCGAGGAGCTGATCACCGATCGCTTCCCCGATCTCTCCGGCGTGTGGGCGACGCTCCCCGAAGGGACGGTCCTCGACGGCGAAGTGCTGGCCTTCTCCGGCGGCGCACCGATGCCGTTCTCGGTGTTGCAGAGGCGCATCGGGCGGCAGAAGCTCTCGCCGAAGATCCTCGCCGATGCGCCGGCCGCGTTCATGGCCTATGACCTGCTCGAGCTCGGCAGAGCGGACCTGCGCGGGCAGCCCTTGAGCGAGCGCCGCGAGAAGCTCGCCGACCTCGTCCAGGGGCGAAGCGAACGACTTTCGCTATCGGCGGCGGTGAAGGGCGGCAGCTGGGCCGAGCTGCGCGAGCTGCGAAAGCAGGCGCGCGAGCGGGGTGTCGAAGGGCTGATGCTGAAGCGCTGGAGCTCGCCGTACCGGCACGGGCGCCCGCGGGGGGACTGGTGGAAGTGGAAGATCGAGCCCTACGCCATCGATGCCGTCCTGGTCTACGCGCAGCCGGGGCACGGCCGGCGCGCGACGCTGATGACGGACCTCACCTTCGCGCTCTGGGATGGCGGCGAGCTCGTGCCGGTGGCGAAGGCCTATTCCGGCCTCACCGACGAGGAGATCGATCGCCTCGACCGCTGGATCCGGCAGCACACCATCGAGCGGTTCGGCCCGGTGCGCTCGGTCGAGCCCGTGCACGTATTCGAGCTGCACTTTGAGGGCATCGCGGAGAGCACCCGGCACCGCAGCGGAGTCGCCGTCCGCTTCCCGCGCATCGCCCGCTGGCGCACCGACAAGAAGCCGCAGGATGCCGACACGCTGCAGACGCTGCGCTCGCTGATCCGGGTGGCGCGGTAGCACGAGCGACGGCGAAGTGGACGCTCAGATCAGCCGGCCGAGCGGTCCGAGATCGAGGTTCAGGTCCTCGGGCTTGAGACCGAACCTGCGCGCGAGATCGTGCACGGTCTCCTCCAGCCGCATGAGGGCGACGCCGATGGCCTCGATCTCCTCGGCCGTGAGCGTTCCCGCTTCCATCCGCCGGATGGCCTGCTTCTCGAGCAGCTTGCGGAGGAACTCGATCAAGGCGAGCACCAGGCGGACGACCGACTTCTGCACGTCCTTCGGATCGGCGTTCCACCGCGGCGCCTTTGCCGCTCGCCGCTCCACCTCCTTGCGCAGCGCTTCCAGCTCTCGCACCTGCATGGCGACCACGTCCCTCTTCACGGCTCGATCTCCGGCGCGAACGACCAGGCGGGCCAGGGGCCGCTGATGGCGACCCGCAAACCATCGAGCCGGATGCCTTCGACGGCTCGCTGGTAGGCTGCCGCGCCACCTCGATCGATCAAGTGGTAGACGCTCGCGACCTCCGAGTGTCCCTCGACGCGCTCGGCGCGGACCAGGTTCGCCAGCGCGGATCGGAGCGGGTCCAACTCCGGCAGGGTCATCGCCCGGCGCCGTTGCTCGAGGTAACGGGTCCCCGGACCTCCCGCCGCCGGGGGGGCAGGGCGCGCGCCATGCACGCGCAAAGTCATCTGCTCACGCCCGCGGACCAGCCGCAGCGCCTCGGCGAGCTCGACCTGACGCGACTCGATGAGCTGCGAGAGCGCCGCCTCGTCCTCAGCGCAGCATCCGAAGCGGGCGGGCAGGCAGGCCAGGGCGCCCTCCGCGATCCGGCGGACGGCTGCCTCGTGCGCGCGCAGCGCTTCCGCGGACAGTGGCGGAGGGACCTCGCCATGGACCAGCTCCAGCTCGCCGCAGCGGAGCACGCGCAACGGCTCGCCGCGGGCCCCGGTCAGTTCGGGCGGCGCACCGAGCGCGATCGCATACAGCCCGATCACTTCCGGTCCCGTGCCGGCAAGAGCCGGTCCGCCGCGCAGAGCAGCGCATTCAAGCGCAGATAGACGAGATCGACACCGGCGACGCCGAGGATCACCTCTCCTTGCAACATCACGCCCTTGTTCAAGACGTGATCGATGATCTCCAGCAGCGAGGCGTCGGCACGCTCGATGATCTCCTCCGCTTCAGCGCGCTTGCGGCTGTTCACTTCGGCTCCGTGTCGGCCACGAACGTGTACGCCGGCCAGGGACCGCTGAGCGTGAGCTGGTAGTCGCGCCCGGAAAGCCGCTTCGCCTCGGCTCGCACCGCCGCCTGGAATGCTCTCGCTTTGCGCCGCGGCAACAGGAATGCGGCGTCCAGGAGCACGCGCTTTCCCACCTCGCCCGGCGGCGGAGGGCGGCGCCGCGCATCGTCCGCCTTCGCCGCCAGCAGCTCGAACAGCTCGTCCGCGCGATCGCGGGCGTGCTCGATCACCTCGCGCGCGGCGTCGTGTTCCTTCTTCTTGCGCAGCAGGAATGCCGCGCCGGGCGCGCCTGCGGCGACGGTTTGCGCCTCCTCGCGCGCGCGGCGCAGGGCCGCGACCTCGTCGAGCAGCACGCGGATTCCCCACTCCTCGCGGCCCTCGATGCGCTGGAGCAGCCGGTCGATGCGCTTGCGCTGCTTTGCGATGTGTTCCAGCGCCCGCTCGTCCGATCGGAACAGGGTGAGCAGCTTCATCGGCACGACCGTGCCCGTCCTCGCCAGGTGCTCGACCACCGCCTCGTGCGGGACGGCGACAGAGGAGACCCAGGCGAGATCTTGCAGCCCCCGCTCGATGGGTTTTTCTCCATAGCGTTCGAGCGGTGCGTCCGAGGCGACCAGCCAGAGCCCGTTGCCGGCGTCGATGGTCCTGAGGGGCGCCGCTCCCGGAAGGCCGGCGGGTGCGCCGCGCAGCGAGGGCGCCCGGGATGATCGGACGAGACAGTAGAGGTACGTCGCGGTGGTCATTCCATCCTCGTCCAGGTCCGTCCGAACCTGGCCAGCGCTTCACCGCCGCGCGGAGCCGGCGCGATCCACGGCGCGCCCAGCATAGCGCAGCCACGGCGGATCCGACGCAGCCGCCGGAGCTCCTCCTCCTCGGCGGCGGCCGCCCGCCTGCAGCGCGAGCAGCCGGGCGGTGTGATCGCGTTGACCAGAAGAGCCGGCGTGGCGATGCGCAGCCGCTTGAGCGCCGAGAGCAGCCGCGCAGTCTCCTCCCGGGGGAGGGCGGCCGCACGCGTGACCGCGACGAACCGCGACCTCCGCGGATCGACGAGCAACTGCTGAAGCTCCCGCAGCTCGCGCGCGGTTCCGGTGAGGTCGCGGGCCAGCTCGCCGAGGCCGGTGACGCGGCGGTACTTGAGCTGGATCTGCAGCAGCACCTGCACCCACTCCCGGGCCTTTCCCACCAGCTCGAGAAGCCGGAGCGCGTGTCCGGTCGGGGCCGTATCGACCACCACGACCGGATATCGCTGCAGCGCCTCGATCACGGCGAGAAGGGCGAAGAGCTCATCGAGGCCCGGCGGGGCCAGCTCGATCAGGTCCTCCATCACCGCGCGGTCGTACGGAGCGTCGAACGAAGAGCCACCCCGCAGCGCCGCGAAGAGCTCCTCTACGGCGGTCCGGTACTTCTCGCGGCGCCGCTCGAATGCGCGGGCCGCGTCGGGCTCGCGGGCCCAGAGGCGCGGCTCGATTTCGCGTTCCTGGTCGCCGACCGCCGTGTCCAGCACGTCGCCGATCGAGTGCGCGGGATCCGTCGAGAGCAGCAGCACGCGGTCGCCGCGCCGCGCGATCGAGATCGCGGCGGTCGCGGCTGCGGTCGTCTTCCCCACGCCGCCCTTGCCGCCGAAGAAGACGAGGCGCACTTCCGCCCCGGCGACGTCCTCCAGCCAGTCCCCGTCGGCGACCGGAGCGGTGCTGCGCCGCGGGGTGGAGTTCCGGATTCGCTGCGAACGCTGCGGCGCGCGCAGCGCGAGCGCGACGGCGCTCAGGTCGCGGAACCCTCGCGGCTCGCGCGCCTGCTCCGGAACGCCGTAGATGGGCAATCCGATGGCTCGGGCTTGCTGGAGAACGCGCGCCTCCTCCGCGCGGCGCGCGAGACACAGCGAGCAGGGTCCATCGGCCTTTGGCGTCAGCCGGTTCGCGATCAGGCGCTCCACCCGCAAGCCGGATTGCCGAAGCGCCGAGACGCCGTCGAGCGTTTCCTGCAATGCCAGCTCCTCGGGCAGCATCACCCAATGGAATTGCGCGTTGGCGGAGCGGAGGAGCGCGTGCAGGGAGCGCGCCTCCTCTTGCAACTCGTCGATCAGCGCGTCCTCGGCGTCGCGGCGAACGCTCCCGCGGAGTGACCGGGCCAGCGCGCGGTGCTTGGCCTGCAGATCATCGAGGACCTGCGCGAGCCTCGCGAGCGTCGCGGGCATGGCGAGGAGGCGCAGGGTGTGTCCCGTGGGAGCGGTGTCCACCACCACCTCATCGAAGCCGCGCGAGAGCCGCCGCAACTCGGTGAGTCCGACCAGCTCGTCCACTCCCGGCAGCGAGAGCCGGAAGAGGGAGTCGATGTCCTCGTCATCGAGGTACGTTCCCCGCGCGGCGAGGGCGCGGAACGATCGCTCCCGCACCCCGAGCCAGCGGGAGAGCGCGCGGTCGGCATCCATCTGGGCCGCGTACAGCTTGCCCCCGAGGGGACGCGGAGAGGCGGAGAGGCGCGCTCCCAGCGCGTCGCCTAGCGAGTGGGCGGGATCCGTCGAGACCAGCAGCGTTCGTTTTCCTCCGCGCGCGAGCGCGAGGGCAGCCGCCGCGGCGCAGGTCGTCTTCCCCGCGCCGCCCTTGCCCGCATAGAAGCGGAGCATCACTCCTGCTCGAAATCCGCCGTCGCCTCGACTCCCACCACCTTGTACTCGCCGGACTCCAGCCTCGGCGCCGCGTCGCCGCCTTGGCGGCTGCGGATCTCGCGCAGGCGCGGCAGCAGCTCCGCCTCGAACCGGGCGAACTCCTCCTCGGTGATCTCGCCCAGCTCGAGCCGCATCTGGGCGGCGAGCAGCTCCTCGCGCAGGCGGGAATCGTCGTTCAGCTCGGCATCGACCGCCGCGGCGATCTTGCCGAGCACGAACTTGATCCCACCGAGGAGCATCCTGTCGACGATCAGCAAGCGGCTACTTCTCCTTCGCCCGCTCCAGCTTCAGGCGGATGTTGACGAAGTTATACGGCGGCCAGGGCCCCGTGTACTTGAAGGTGAGCTTGTCGAAGCGGGCGCCGATCTCCTTCACCCGCTGATCGAACGCCTGCTCCTTGTCGCGCGAGACCAGGAAGGCGGCGTTCATGATCATCTTGTCGCCGATGGGCTTGTTCGCCCGGGAGGCGACGGCGACGTCGCGAAGCGTCTCGAAGATCTCCGCCACGTACTTCTCCGAGTGCGCCTGCAGCGCCGCGTCGATCAGGCGCCCGTACTGCATGCGGGCGAAGTAGGTCGACCCCTTCTGCGCGGAGATCTCCTGCTTGAGCCGCCGCACGTCCTCGTCCTGGTTCTCGATCTCGCGCACCATCACCTCGCGATCCCAGAGGACCTTGAGGCCGAACTCGAGCTTGTCCTGCATCTTGTCGAGCACGTCGTGGAAGGCGTCGTAGGCGGATCGGAGGAGCTCGACGATGTCATCGCCCGTCTTGAACACGGTGCCGAAGCTCATCGGGATCACCGTGTGCTTGCGCATCACCGTCTCGTTGACGCGCTCGTGGGCGAGGACGTTCTCGCGCGTGGGGTCGTGGACCTCGATGGGCGTATCGCTCACCACCGCTGCGATGTCGCGGTAGTTCACCGTGTGCACTTCGGCGGGCTCGATGCCGATGCCCAGGGGTCCGAACCGGAGCGGCTCGCCCGCCTGGATGATGCAGTAGACATACTTGCCGCGCGCCTCGGGCTGCTGCCGCAGGTTGCCGTTGCCATTCGACCCTTCGCGGCGGGAGGGTTCCTTCGCGGCCGCGCTCGCCGGCTTGGCGGTCTTCCTCGCCGTCGGCGCCCCTTTCCGGGACTTGCGAGCAGCTCCCTTGAGCTTCTCGATTCCGGGCATGCCTAACTTGCTCCCTTCGTCGTCGTCACGACGGCCTTGCCGCTCTCGAGCATCCTGCGGATCTCCGCCACCAGTTGGTCCGGCAGGCAGGGCTTGGCGAGGAACGAATCGCATCCCGCTTCCTGCGCGACCTTCGAATGCCCTGCCAGGGCGTGTCCGGTCAACGCCACGACCGGGATCCGCCGGGTGCGCTCGTCCGCCTTCAGCCGCCGGGTGGCTTCCCAGCCGTCCATCACCGGCAGCGAGAGATCCATGATGATGATGTCCGGCAACCGCTGCCGGGCCGCGTCGATCGCCTCGAGGCCGTTGCGGGCCTCGATCACGTCGTAACCTGCGAAGCTCAGGTACTCGGAGTACATTTCGCGGTTGTCGGCGAAGTCGTCGACCACCAGGACGATGGGCCTGCGGGTGGACTTCGCAATGATGCTCATTGGCGCTCCCCCTTGCGCGGAATGACGAGAGTGAACGTGGAGCCTCTCCCGAGCCGTGACTGCAACTCGATGCGGCCGTCCAGCATCTTGGCGAGGCGGCGGCAGATCGCAAGCCCGAGGCCGGCGCCTCCGTACTCGCGGGTGACCGAGTTGTCCGCCTGGCGGAAATCCTCGAACACCTTGTCTTGATCCTGCGGCGCGATCCCGATCCCGGTGTCCTCGACGGCGATGCTCGCCTCACCCCGCCGCTCGTCTTCTCGCACCATCACCTTCACCTGGCCATGCGGCGTGAACTTGATGGCGTTGGTGAGCAGGTTGAGCACGATCTGCTTCACTTTCTGCCGGTCGGAAACGACCAGCGCGTTGCCGCGGGGCAGGTCGGTCAAAGTCTGCAGCCGCGCTTTCTGGATCAGCGGCTCCACTTCCGCAAGCAGCTCGGCGACGAGCGCCGGCATCTCGAACTCCTCGAGGTGCAGCGGCATCTTGCCGGCCTCGATCCGGCTGATGTCCAGGATGTCGTTGATGATCGACAGCAGGTGCCGCGCGTTCGAATCGACGCGGAGCATCTTGTTCTTCTGGGGCGCGGCCAGATCGCCGGAGACGCCCTGCAGAAGCATGCTGGTGTAGCCGAGGATGGCGTTCAACGGCGTGCGGAACTCGTGGGACATGTTGGCGAGGAACTGGCTCTTGAGCTGCGAGGCCTGCTCCAATTCCAGATGCTGCCGCTGCAGCAGTTCGTTGCGCCGGACCAGCTCCGCGGTCGCCTCGCACACCTTCTCTTCCAGCTGCTCGCTGGCCGTCTTGAGCTGCTCGTAGAGGCGGGCCTTCTCGATCGCCTCGGTACGGTCGTGAAGGATGGTGACCACGGCCGTGACCTCGCCGTGCTCGCTCATCACCTTGCCGGCCACGGCTTCCACGGGCAGGGGTTGCAGCGTCGAAGGATTGGTGAGCGGGATTTCGCCGCGCCAGCGCAGGCCGGCACCGGTGAGGAACAGATTGGAGATGAACGAGGAGAAGTGCGCGTCGTTGCTGCGGACCGCTCGCTCCGCCTCCGCTCTCTCGTCCAGGTCGGGCGCCGTGAACAGCCGCTCGGCCGGCGAATTCATCAGGAGGATCTTGCCGGAGGAATCCGTCACCAGGATCGGGTCGGCGGCCGAGTCGATGATCAGGTCGAGCCGGTCGCGCTCGGCGCGCACGTCGGCTTCCGCCAGCCTCAAGCGGCGATAGTTCTCCTCGATCTGTTCGGTAGCGGCGCGCAGATCGGTGACGTTGCGCAGGATCGACACCACGCAGGTGCCCTCGCGCGGGTGCTGCACCACCGAGGAGAGCAACTCGAAGAGGAGATCGGACCCTTCGGAGGGCGAGACCAGCAGCAGCTCGCGGCGCACCGCGCCCGACTCGTCGATCGCCTGCCGGGAGAGCGCCGCCGAGAACATCATGTTGTTCAGGGTGACCGCGCGGTGCCGGCCTTCGCTCTCCCCCTCCTTGCTGGAAAAGAGGGCATCGGCGCGGGCGTTGGAGATGATCATCCTGCCTTCCGGATCGGTAAGCAGGATGGGGTCGGGCGAAGCATTGACGATGTTCAGCAGCAGCTCGCGCTCCCGCTGCACCTTGTGCGCGGACTCGGCGGTCGCGGCTGCGGCGCGGAGACGCGCGATCTTCTGTCCGAGCATCTCCGCCGCCCACCGGGCTTCCGGCTCGCAGCGCGCCGGGCTCACGAGCAGCAGCCCTTGCCGCGCCTCCCAGGCCTCGGAGAGGGGAAGCGGAATGGCGAGGAAGTCGTTCCGCCAGGAATCGGGGGCGCGCCGCTTGCCCAGGCTCACCGGTTCCCGGCCTGCGAGCGCGAACACCAGCGGATCGTCCGGCGCCTCCAGGGCGAGATGGAGCGATTCGATCTGTCCCTCGGAAACGCCCGCCGCCGCGACGTGCTTCAGCGTTCCGGACTCCGCTTCGATCAGCGCGCAGATCGACTTGCGCGCGCCGCCGCGCTCGGCCAGCCAGTCGACCGTGGCGCGCGCGCACTCCGCTGCATCGTCGCTGAAGAGGAGAAGCTCGACGAGCGCGAGGCGCGCCGCTGCGTCCCGGGGCGACTCCGCCCCGGAGCGAGCCTGGGTCGGGACCGCTGCCGCCATCGATTACTCCGCGCGCCTCCCCCGCCGCTCG
>Ga0209805_1001861_pt1 | contig 12406 bp, 9 predicted proteins | sample GraSoiAngelo_148_FD_185905 | JGI IMG/M metagenome (GOLD analysis project Ga0209805, IMG submission 185905) | Grasslands soil microbial communities from the Angelo Coastal Reserve, California, USA - 14_1009_09_20cm (SPAdes) (version 2) | ecosystem: Environmental > Terrestrial > Soil > Grasslands ... | reverse complement strand
TGGTGGCGAGCGTCAGGACGGAGATCTTGAAGCTCCCGTGATCGCCGACCTCGAGGAGACGCGCCGCCGGCTGCGCAGCGGCACCCTGCCGGGAGCGCTGCTCCGGCCGGGTCTGGGGGCGGTCCTGTCGGAAGGCGACCGCTCCCTCACGCGGGCGGCTCTCGGCCTGCGAACCGAACGCGTCGCCGGCGGCCTGGCGCGGCTGGGGCTAGGGCAAGGCGATCGGGTCGCGATCTACGCCCCGAACTCGCTCGAATGGATCCTGGCTTACCTGGCGGCCGAGCGATTGGGGGCGGTCGTCGTGCCTTTCAACCCGGCTTACAGGGCGGCCGAAGCGGAGCACATCCTGAACGACTCCGACCCCGCGCTGGTGGTCACCGATCGCGAGCGGCGGGCACTCGTTGAGTCGCTCGGGCGGCGTGTCGTCCCGATCCAGGACCTGCCCGAGGAGGCAAAGGCGCCGCCGGCGCCCGAGCTGACACCCGAGAGCCCCGCGGTGATCATCTACACGTCGGGCACGACCGGCCGTCCCAAAGGCGCGCTGCTCGACCACGGCAACCTGCTGGCTCAGACCCGGGGCGCGATCGAGGCCTGGCGCTGGACAGGAGCCGACCGCCTCGTGCACGCCCTGCCCCTGTTCCACCTGCACGGCCTCGCGATGGGCCTCAACGGGACGCTCCTGAGCGGTGGCAGCTTGACGCTCATCCAGTTCACGCCGGCGGCGGTGGTGGCCGAGCTGCAGGCGGGCGGAAGCATGCTCTTCGGGGTTCCTTCGATGTACCAGCGGCTCTGCGATCACTTGGAGGAGCATCCAGCCGACCTCTCCCGGGTCCGCCTCTTCGTGTCCGGCTCGGCGCCGCTACCGCCCGCGCTCTTCGAGCGCTGCGAGCGCCTTCTCGGCCAGGGGCCCGTCGAGCGCTACGGCATCACCGAGGGTGGGATCGTGGTGAGCAACCCGTACGACGGGCCGCGCCGGCCGGGGCGGGTCGGGTTCCCCTTCAGCGGCGTCGAGGTCCGGCTCGGTGAGAGCGACGAGGTGCAGCTGAAAGGCGGCCAGGTGTTCGCGGGGTACTGGCGCAACCCGATCGCGACCCGCGAGGCCTTCACTCCGGACGGCTGGTTCCGGACCGGCGACGTCGGCGAAATCGAAACGGACGGCAGCCTGGCGATCCGCGGCCGCCTGAAGGAGCTGATCATCTCCGGCGGCTTCAACGTCTACCCTCGCGAGGTGGAGCTGGTCCTGGAAGAGCACCCCCGCGTGGCCGAGGTGGCCGTCGTCGGGCTGCCGTCCGACCGCTGGGGCGAAGAGGTCACCGCCTTTGTCGTGCCCGCGGGCGAGGTAACCGAGCTGGAGCTGATCGCCTTCGCCCGCGAGCGCCTGGCGACCTTCAAGTGCCCGCACAACGTGCGCTTTGTCGAATACCTGCCCCGCAACGCGATGGGCAAGCTCGAAAGGTCAAAGCTCGTTTGAGCGAAGGCGAGGTCCTGACCCGGCGCCAGGGACCGGTTCTCTGGGTCACCTTCAACCGGCCCGAGCAGCGCAACGCGATGACCTTTGAGATGTACGACCGCCTCGGCGAGATCTGCCACGAGGCGGCCGCCGATGAAGAGGTTCGCTGCCTCGTCCTGGAGGGCGCCGGCGAGAAGGCCTTCGTGGCCGGAACGGACATCTCGCTCTTCCGCTCCTTCGCCACGGCTGAGGACGCGCTCGAATACGAGGGCCGGATGGAGCGCAACATCGGCGCCCTGGCCGGCCTCCAGATCCCGGTGATCGCCGCCCTGCGGGGCGCCTGCACCGGCGGCGGCTTCGCCATCGCGGCGGCCTGCGACCTCCGGCTCGGCGGTCCCTCCGCCAAGTTCGGGATCCCGATCGCGCGCACCCTCGGCAACACCCTCTCGATGGCCTCGTTGAACCTGCTCGTCGACCTCCTCGGCGTCGCCCGGGCCAAAGAGCTGCTCTTCACCGCCCGGCTGGTGGAGGCGCCGGAGGCCCTGAGCTGGGGGCTTCTCAACGAGCTGCTGCCGTCCGACGCGGAGGTGGCGCCGCGAGCCCAGGCGCTGGCCGAGCAGATCGCCGCCAACGCACCGCTCACCCTCCGGTCGGTGAAGGAGGGCATCCGGCGGATCATGGAGGCGCGGCATCTGCCCGGGACGGACGCCGCTGACCTCATCACGATGGCCTACCTGAGCGAAGACTTCAAAGAGGGGATGAGCGCATTTCTGGAGAAGCGCAAGCCACAGTGGCGCGGACGCTAGAGTCCTCGCTCCGCGCCGAGTTCGAGGCCACCTTGCCGTGGCCGCTCGACGCCTTCCAGGCCGAGTCCATCGACAAGCTGGACGGCAGCCGCGGCGTGCTCGTCTGCGCGCCCACCTCGAGCGGCAAGACCGTGGTCGCCGAATACGCCATCCACCGCGCGCTGCGGGAGAACGTGAAGGTCATCTACACGACGCCGCTCAAGGCGCTCAGCAACCAGAAGTTCAGAGACTTCCAGCGTTCCTACGGCGAAGGCGAGACCGGTCTCGTCACCGGCGAGAACACCATCAACGAGCTGGCGCCCATCGTGGTGATGACGACCGAGATCCTGCGCAACCTGATCTACGAGGACCCAGAACGGCTCCGCGAGGTGCGGTATGTGGTCCTCGACGAGGTCCACTACATCGACGACTTCCCGCGTGGCTCGGTCTGGGAGGAGATCGTCATCCAGGCGCCGGTCCACATCAAGTTCGTTGGGCTCTCGGCGACCGTCGGCAATTACCAGGAGCTGGCCGAATGGATGTCCGAGAACCGGGGACCCGTCGAGACGATCTATACGGATCGGCGGCCGGTCGAGCTGCGCCTCTGGCTGGCCATGCAGAACAGCTTCCTGCCGCTCTTCGCGCCCGACGGCGGCATCGACCAGAAGACCTGGGCCAAGGCCAGCCAGGACGAGGAGGCGGCCTACCACGTCCAACGTTTCCGGAGCCTGCCGTCCAACGACCTGCTCCAGGTGATCGGCGAGCTGGAGCGGCTCAAGATGCTCCCGGCGATCTACTTCATCTTCTCCCGCCGCGGCTGCCGGGAGGCGCTCCAGCGCTGCGCCTACCACTCGCTGGACCTGACCACGCCGGAGGAAAAGGCCGCCATCGAGGCGATTTCGGCCGACCGCCTGCGGCACCTGCGTGACCCGGACGAGCTGGCCCTTTACAAGCGCATGGTCGACGCGGGGATGCTGCGACGCGGCCTGGCGGTGCACCACGCGGGCCTGCTGCCCTACCACAAAGAGCTCGTCGAAGAGCTCTTCCAGGCCGGCTTGATCAAAGTGGTTTTCGCCACCGAGACGCTCTCGCTTGGCATCAACATGCCGGCTCGCGCGGTGGTGGTCTCCTCCTTCACGAAGTTCGACGGGGTCAACTTCTCCACGCTCACGACAGGCGAGCTCACGCAGCTCATGGGGCGAGCCGGCAGGCGCGGGATCGACACCCTGGGTCACGGGATCATCCTGAAAGAGTCGGACGTCCAGATCGGGACGATCTACGAGGTCGCGATGGGTGAAGGGCTGGTCATCGAGTCCAAGTTCCTGCCCAACTACAACATGGTCTTGAACCTGCTTCGCATCCACCCGCCGGAAGAGGCGGAGAAGCTGATGGCGCGCTCCTTCGGCCAGTTCCAGAAGCAGCTGGCAGCGACCCGGACCACCGACCGGCTGGCGAACGTTCGCCAGCGGCTGGGAGACATGACGCAGACCTGGGAGTGCGAGAACAACTGCACGCTCGCGGACCTGGAGGCGTACTACAAGATCGAGGATAGGCGGCGGGTGATCCGGATCGAGCTCCGGCGCCTGCGGCGGGAGGCGTTCCCGACCGGTGAGCCCAGAGGCCGGACGCGAGGCCGCGGACGCGGCCGGGGTCCTCGCCCGAAGCCGGGGGGACGCGTCGGCCGCGAGATCAACCGGCTCGAAGAGGAAGCCCGCGAGCTCCTGCACAACCAGCGGAAGCTGGCGGTCACGCGCTGCTGGCGCTTTGGCGAGCACGTCCACGAATACGGCGAGATCCGAGCCCTGAACCAGGAGATGCAGCAGGGCGAGCGGGAGCTTAAGGAGGGCGCCGACGAGTACGCGCGCAAGTTCCGGCGGCTGCGCCGAGTCCTCACCGAATCGGGGTTCCTCTACGACGACAAGCCGTCGGAGAAAGGCACCCTGGCGTCGCGCATCTACGGCGAGAACACGCTGGTCGTGACCGAGTCGACCTGGCTCGGCCACTTCGACGGGCTCGCCCCGGAGGAGCTCTGCGCGGTGCTTGTCATGCTGACAGCTGAGGACCGCATGCGCGATCGCGGGCCTCGGCCGGCGCGCCGCTACCCGACCCCCAACGTGGCGCAGGTGGGCCGGCTCGTTCGCTCCGCCTACTTCCGCTTCGCCGACCTCGAGCGTGAGCTCGACGAGCCCAACCTGCGACCGCCCTCCCACGACTACATCGACTTCGCCTATCGCTGGGCGGCGCGCGAGCCACTCGATACGATCCCGCTGCCTCCCAACGTCGACATCGGCGACGCCATCAAGGCCATGAAGGGCCTCTACTCGCTACTGCGTCAGCTCGAATGGGCGTTGAAAGAACAGGGCTGGCCGCTCTACGACGTGGTCCGCCAGGCCAACCTGGCGATGGAGCGGGACGTCATCAAGCGGACCTGACGGCGGCGGTTAGACTCGGACGGATGGCCGGGAGGAAGCGCCGGGTCCTGATCACCGGCGTCTCTCGCTGGTGGGGGGCACTGCTGGCACAGCGCCTGATCCAGGACGAAGGTATCGCTGAGGTCATCGGTGTCGATACCGAGGATCCGCATTACGACCTCGGCGACGCCGACTTCCTGAAGGTCGACGTCCGCCACTCGCTGATCGGCAAGCTGGTTCGTTCGGTCGGCATCGACACGGTTGTCCACACCGACACCACGATCGACTCCTTCAGCGATGACGCGCGCACCGCCCACGAGACCAACGTCGTCGGGACGCTCAACCTGCTGGCGGGCTGTGCTGGCGACGACAGCCCGGTGAGAAGGCTGGTGCTGAAGTCGTCCGCGCACGTCTACGGATCCCGGCACGACCTTCCGATGCACGTGCGCGAGGACTACCGGCTCGCCTCCAGCTCGCCGCACCCGTTCGTGCGCGACATCGTGGAGGTGGAGAGCAACTTCTTCGACTTCGCGATCCGCAACCCGAAGGCCGAGACGGTCGTCCTCCGGTTCGCGAACAGCTTGAACGCCGACGAGCCGGCCCCGCTGGCCCGCTACTTCGACCTTCCGGTCGTCCCGACGGTGCTCGGCTTCGACCCTGTGCTGCAGCTGGTGCACCGCGACGACTGCATCGAGGCCCTGCGCAAGGCGACGCACGGCGGCGGCTCGGGCGCCTACAACATCGCAGGCGAACATCCGCTGCCGCTGAGCGTCCTGCTGTCCGAGGTCGGCAAAGTGCCGGCTCCCGTCCTGCCACCGGCCGGGCTCGGCCTCGTTTCCGCCGCACTCAAGGCCATGAACGTTGCGTTTCTTTCACCCCAGCTCATCGACCTTTTGCGCTGGGGTCGCACCGTGAGCACGGCCAAGGCCGCCGCCGAGCTCGATTTCCGGGCTGCGCGGGACACGCTCACAGCGCTCGACGACTACATCCAGCAACGGAGAGTCCTCGACTTCCTGCCCAGCCACCGCGCCTACCAGTACGACCGCGAGCTGGAGGAATACATCCACGCCAGGCGGACCCGCCAGGCGCAGGAGGAAGCCGCCTCGAAAGTCGTGGCGCCCGCAGGAGGGGCTGCGGGATCTAGTGGATCGCCCCCCCGCCGCCGTCGATGACTATCGTCTCGCCGTTGATGTAGGAGGCCGCGTCGGAGGCCAGGAACACAACCGCTTCGGCCACCTCGGGCGGCTGGCCGATCCGGTGCAGCGGGTTGGAGTCGACGACCCGGCGGTTGATCTCCTCGTTCTGCCAGAGCGCTGACGCGAAGCGCGTCTGGATCACGCCGGGCGCGACGGCGTTGACCCGGATCCCGCTCGGGCCTAGCTCCAGCGCCAGCTGACGCGTGAGATGGATGACCGCCGCTTTGGTCACGTTGTAGGTGCCGAGCCCGAATGCCGGCCGGATCCCGCCCACGCTGGCGACGTTGACGATGGCGCCGCCGTGAGCAGCCATCCACTTGTGGACGGCCAGCTGCGTGAGCGCGAAGACGCCGCGCACGTTCACTTCGAAGGTCTTGTCCCAAGCGCCCAGCTCGGTGTCGACGATGGCGCCGAAATAGGGATTGGTTGCGGCGTTGTTGACCAGGATGTCGACCTTTTGGAAGCGCTCCAGCGTCTGGTCCACGAGACGCGCCAGGTCATCCGGCCGGCCCGCATGGGCGGCGATGGGAACGGCGCGGCCGGGAGTCCTGGAGTTGATCGCGGCGGCCGCCTCATCGAGGTCTTCCTGCTTCCGGCTGGAGAGCACCACGCTGGCGCCGCGCACGGCGAGAAGCTCCGCAACTGCGCCCCCGATGCCGCGACTGGCCCCCGTAACAATGGCCACCCGGCCCGCAAGGTCGTTTTCGGACATCGCTGGTAGGATAGGTCGGTCTCATGGAGATCGTCTCGGGGACGGCTGCCGACGAGATCCTCGAGCGAATCTTCCAGCCAACGGCGAAGCCGAGCGCGCTGGACCAGGCCGAGGACACGCTGCGCCATCCCAAAAAGCTTGTCTATGCGGCCATGTCGAATCGCAATTTCTACTGGCGCCACCACATCCAGAAGTTCGTGCTCGACTCCGGGATGGTGCCAATCAGCCCGTTCATGCTTTTCGACTACTACCTGCTCCACACCGTCCCCAAGCAAACCGTGCGGGAAGCGATGAACAACCTGCTCTCGCGTTCCGACGAGGTCTGGGTTTTCGGCAAGCTGTCGCTTGGCGTGAAGGTCCAGATCGGGATCGCCAAGCGCCTCAACAAACGGATCCGTTACTTCGACATCTCAGAGTTGCCCGTAGCTGTGATGCCGATCTCAGAAGAGACTGCGGAGGAGGAGTTTCGGGACTGAGCGACCTGGCGGGCGGCTGGCGGGCGCCTGACCTCTCCGACCTGCCGTGTCCTGGCCGACCCTGACCTGATGCAGCTCAGCGGGAGAAGGGATGCAGGCGGCGGAGCTGGCCGAGCGCTACGGGTTCAACGACGCTGACGGCCGCCGGATCGCGCCTTTCCGGCTCCCTGACGAGCTCCGTTTGTAGTCTCGATCAGGGCCGGATCCGGGAGCCCCATCCGGCGCGCCCAACGCTCAGGGTCGCGCAGCTCCTCCATGGTGGGCAGGCTCTCAGGCCCTTCCCAGGCCCGGTTCAGGGCAGGCATCCCGTAGCGATCGTGGATGGCGCGCGAGAACTGCTCGCCGACGACGTACTGCTGCAGCTTCAGCTCGAGCCCGGTGAGGCGCCAGAAGAGCCGCTCGAAGATGGACTTCTCATTGGTACGAGCACGGTGGGCGGCTTCCAGCCGCTCGAACTCGGGGAGTTCCTTGCGACCGACCTCGTCCATCACCAGGTTCGAGTAACCCTCGACCAGTGACATGGTGGCCTGGACCTTGCCCAGCACCGACAGCTGCCGACCCATGCCGATGGTCATGGTCAGCACGCGCTCGAGCGTGCCCTGCCCGTCGACCAGGGCAGCCCCGAGGACTTCCTGCAGCATCCCGTTCAGATGGTCGCGCAGCCAGGGATGGGCGGTGAACTGCCAGGCGTGCGTCAGCTCGTGGAGGATGAGCCAGCGCCGGAGGGGCTCGGCCGGCAACTCGGCCTCCTCCTCCCAATCCGCGATGTTGGGCTCGACGAGGTACAGACCCGGGGTGACCGCGGGCTCGCGGCCGAGGAGCTGGGGATCGTACTGGCCGAGCACGCGCCGGCCCAGGAAGCTGAGCAGGACCCCCACGTACTGATCCATGGCCGTCCGGCCGAGCCCCAGGAGGCGGGTGTTGGGCAGCCGCGACTGGACGGCCAGGATGGGCTCCATGGCGTCCGCCAGGATGGCGACGTTGAGGTCGACCCAGGAGTGGCGGTCGAGCGCCTGGAATGGTGGCAGCGTGGCGCCTTTTGGCAGGCCGCCGACGGCGGCCAGCAGAGGACCCTCGACCTCGGTGGCCAGGCGGGCGTAGTGGTCTTCCAGGCGCCGGCGAGTGCGCGGATTGAGCAGGTCGCCGGGAAGGCGGTCCTTGGCCCGGTCGCGGATCTCGTCCCAGTCGAGCAGGCGGGCCGGACCAGGGAGCGGGCGGAGGACGTCGGCGACAACGAAGGCCACGGCGCTGAATGCCACGCCGGTAACGACTCCCTTGAAAACGCGCCGGCCGGATGGCATGAGCGTCAGCCTACCCGGTCGGTGACGCAGACGTTGTTTAGACGTCTAGGAGCGTGACGTCGAGATCCTTGAGCGCGTCAGGTGGCTTCAGCCCGGCGAGCTGGAGCTGCTTCAAGAGCGCCAGGATGTAGCGCACGCCCGCCAGGTTGACGCCGTGCTTGCGCGTCAGGGTCTGGATGGCCTGGAGCTTCATCAGGTCGCGCTGCGAATAGCGGCGCCGGTTGGTGGCGGTCCGCTTCGGCTTGATCATGTTGAGGTGCTCGTACATCATCAGCGTCCGCGGATGAGTCGCCAGGATCTCGGAGGCGACGCTCAGCGTGTAGATGGGCTTGTCCAGATGAATGCTGGGATCCCGGGGAGAAGGCAGGGTCACTGCCACTGAAGCGTCGTCCTTTCTTTTCATACGTCCTTTCCTTAGGCGCCCTGGCGGGCAAGTGAGCAGTAACCTTCGGTTACAGCGGTTACTGCCCTATGGTGGCTGGATTATGCGCTCAGAATCCCGGCCCCGCCAATTCTTTTTGTTAAGAAGCAGAGACAAAGCCACCGTGGCTTAGGTGGGAGAGGCGGATCAGCCTTACTTGAGCGCCGCTCTGTCAACCAAGCTACGCGACCGCTTTACCCACTACCGCCGCCACGGCCGCCACCGCCGCCCCTGTCGCTGGGCGGTGCCGGAGGGGCCGGAGCCGGCGCAGGCGGCGGAGCCGGCTGCGTAGCCCACCAGCCGTTCGAGGGATTGGCGGAGGTGGGCAGCCTCGGCGCCTGGGTGGAAGGGCTGGTGCCGGGCATGAACCATTGCAGCTTGCCGTTCACGTTCGCGTGGCCCAGGCCGGCCGGCTCGTTGAACCACTCGTTGGGCCGGCGCAGGATGTTGTCGAGCGTGTACTGCATGAAGTCGTGCCAAACCGGCGCCGCGACCTGGCTCGCCTCGGCACCGATCGGCATCGCGGTCCAGTCGGTGTTGCCGAACCAGAACGCCGTTGCCAGCGCGGGCGTGAAGCCGACTGTCCAGCCGTCCTTGTAGTCGTCGGTGGTGCCCGTCTTGGAGGCGACCGTCCGGTTGGGCAGCGTCAGGTTGGAGCCGCGCCCGAAGATCATGGCCCGGTTGGAGTCGTCCGACATGATCTGTTCCATGATGAAGGCGACCTTCGGGTCGATCACCTGCTTGGCGCTCTCGTCCGGGTTGGACTTGTAGACCAGCCCGCCGCTGGCGTTCAGGACCTGGCGCACGGAGTGGGCCGGCCGGAGAATGCCCTGCGCCGCCAAGACCGAAGCGCCGGTCGCCATCTGCAGCGGCGTCTCGTTGTAGCCGCCCAGCGTCAGCGAGGGTCCGTAGGAGTCGAGCGGGTCGTCGGCCGTGTATTTGCAGTTGCCGGCGGCGTCGAGATGGCAGGTCCAGGGCGGGGCGCCCATGGTCCGTGCCATCTGGGCGACGGCCGGGATGCCGATGCCCATCTCGACCTTGGTCGCGGGAATGTTGAGCGAATTCAGGAAGCAGGCCTGGAGCTGACAGGTGCCGTGCAGCCCCCCGTCGTAGTTCTTGGGCGTGAAGGTGGACCCGGTCGAGTGGTAGGTGACTGTGGAGTCCTGGATCGGTGTGACCATCGTGTCGAGCCCGCTCGCGATGGCCGCCGTATAGGTGTACATCTTCATCGACGAACCGGGGTTGCGGGGAGGCCAGACGGCCATGTTGTACTGGCCGCCTCTCGCGTTCAAGTCGGCTGATCCGATCATGCTCATGATCTCGCCGGTCTTCGGGTCGATGCCGACCATGGCGCCGTCGTGGACGTTGGAACCGCCCGATTCGTACCTGCGGACCTGGGCGGTGATCAGCTGCTGGGCCTTCTGCTCCATGTCCCAGTTGAGCGTGGTGGTGACGCGATAGCCGTTGCGGTAGGGCGCCTCCGGCCCGAAGCGAGCCTTCAGCTCGTCGACCACGAACTGGCTGAAGGCGGGAGCCGCGATCACGTTGGAGTCCTGGAACATGTGGCTCGGCGCCGAGAGGTCCTCGGCGTAGGCCTTGTCCGACTGCTCGGGGGTGATCATCCGGTTGCGGACCATCGCCGCCAGCACGTCGTGCTGGCGGGCCTTCGCACCCGGCCAGTTGACGAGCGGGTTGTTCCAGGTCGGGTTCTGGGGGATGCCGGCGAGCATCGCCGCCTGGCCGAGGCTGAGTTTGGCCGTGTCAGTGTGGTAATAGCTCTGCGCCGCGGCCTCGATGCCATAAGCGTTGTTCCCGAAGAAGGCGGTGTTGAGGTACATCTCGAGGACCTGGTCCTTGGAGAAGTCCTGCTCGACCTGGATGGCCAGCACGGCTTCCTTAACCTTCCTGTCGATGGTCGGCTGGTTCCCGATCAGCCGCAGCTTGACGAGCTGCTGGGTGATCGTGGACGCCCCCTGCACCGCCTTGTGCTCGTGGTAGTCGACCCAGGCCGCCCGGACGATGCTGGGGAGGTCGATGCCGCCCTCTGTGTAGAACTTTGCGTCTTCGATGGCCACGGTTGCCTTTGGTGCCAGCGGGCCCATGTCCTTGAGCCGCTGCTCGTAGTGCCGGTAGCCCTTCTGGTGGACGTCCATCAGGACCGTCTGGCCGGTGCTGTCGTAGAGGATGGAGTCCTCGGGCAGCGTGTTGAGCACGATCGAGCGGGCGTCCGGCAGCTGGCTGGCGTACTTCACGTAAACGGCCGACGCGCCGAGGAAGGAGCCGGTGGCGACGGCGAGGATCAGCAGCAGGCCGACGCCCGACGCGAGCTCGATCGAGGTGACGAACCCGGGCTGGCGGCCGCGGCCCCGCCGCCGGCCGGCCGCTGTGGCGCGGAAGCGGCGACCATCGTGCCAGCGGATCCAGCGGGGCGGATGGGCCGGCGCCTGGCTTTCGACGTACTGGAACTTCAGCGTGCTCGCCGAAGCCCGGCCGAATGCGCCCAGCTTGGAGGCCACGGCGAACAGGACGACACTGGCAGGATGGTCCCGCCAGCTCCTCTTCTCACTCGCGTCCCGCTGCCTGGCAATGCTCACGGCTTCGAATCAAACATGATCATAGCGTTATCAAGTCAAGTGTCAACGATATAAACGAAAAGTCCCTGGCTCGCAGCCCTTCTACGGGAAACTGCAACTATTGTCTCGGATGAACGGCAAAACGGGGGTCGACGTAACGGCCGGCCGGACATTGTCTCATTCGATAGAACGCGCGCAACTGGCGGAACGTCTCGGTTTCGATTCCATCTGGACTGTTCAGCTGCCCGATGCGCGAGATGCCACGCAGGTTTTGGCCGCCTACGCGCACTCCACTCAGCGGATTGGACTGGGCACCTTCGTGCTCCCCATCTATACCCGGCATCCGACGGCTGCGGCCCAAGCGGCGCTGACCCTGGACGAGATTTCCGGAGGGCGCTTCAGGCTCGGCCTGGGCGTCAGCCATCGGGTGACGGTGGAGTCGATGTGGGGGCTCAAGCTGGAGCACCCGGCGGCCGCCATGCGCGAGTACTTGGGCATCGTCCGGTCGATAGTGACGACCGGAGCGGCGAGCTTTGACGGCCGGCATTTCAGCGCCCACATGCGGTACTCGGCGCCCCGCCGGGAGGATCTCCCGATCCTGATCTCGGCGCTCAGCCCCTTGATGCTCGAGCTGGCCGGCGAGATAGCCGACGGCGTGGCTCTCTGGATGTGCGCGCCCAAATACATCCGAGACGAGGTGGTGCCCCGAGTGCGGGCCGGTCGCGAGCGGGCCGGCAAGCCGCTCGCGGGCTTCGAGATAGCTGCTGCCGTCCCGATCAGCCTCACCGCGGACCCCGCCGCCGGGCGGGACGCTTTCCGGGTCACGGCGACGCGCTACGCCTCTCTCCCCTTCTACCGCGCGGCGCTAGACCGAACCTTCGGCGACCTGATGGCGGACAAGCCTCCCGATGAGGTGCTGGAAGCGCTCGCCGGGATCGGCGACGAGGCGGCGGTCCGGGGAGCCATCGACCGCTACCGAGAGGCGGGCACCACGCTGCCTATCCTGGGCCCGGTCGCGGGCCATGCCGGGGCGGCCGGCTTCGAGCAGACGATCGAGGCAGCGGCGGCCTGAGCGCTTTCG
>Ga0209805_1001857_pt1 | contig 12431 bp, 9 predicted proteins | sample GraSoiAngelo_148_FD_185905 | JGI IMG/M metagenome (GOLD analysis project Ga0209805, IMG submission 185905) | Grasslands soil microbial communities from the Angelo Coastal Reserve, California, USA - 14_1009_09_20cm (SPAdes) (version 2) | ecosystem: Environmental > Terrestrial > Soil > Grasslands ... | reverse complement strand
GCCCTCCCCCGCGCCCGGGTGGTCAAGGCCTTCAACACGGTGCCGAATACCCAGATGGTCGATCCCAAGTTCGCGGGAGGGGCCCCCGACTTGATGATCTGCGGAAATGACGCCGCGGCGAAGAAGACCGTCGTCGGCATCGTGAAGGAGTTCGGCTGGCCCGGGGCCCTCGACCTCGGGGGGATCGAGGCCGCGCGGTGGCTCGAGGCCTCGGTCTCCCTCTGGGTGCTCGTCGGGATGCGCACCGGCCGCTGGGACCACGCGTTCAAAGTCGTCCACGGATGAGAGGAGCCTTCGGAAGGGAGCGACCGTCCGGATCCGCTGGCTCGTCCTGCAGCATCTGCTTTCAGATCTGATACTCAGCGCGGTCACCTCAAATATCGCCCTCCGGGTTGTCACGACCGAATCGATGCCCGCAACGGAACATTCCGACGACGAGCGCGAGCGATGCGTGACCGGCATCGACGCGATCGACCACATCCTGAATGGCGGCATCCCGCGAGGGAACACCGTCCTGATCTCCGGCTCCGTCGGCACCGGCAAGACCTCGATCTGCATCGAGTTCCTCGTCCGGGGCGCGTTGAACGGGGAGAATAGCCTCTACCTGAGCGTCACGGAGCCGACGGACAAGCTCCTCGTGAACGTCATCCCCTTCGACTTCTTCGACGACAAGCTCGTCCGGCAAGGCAAGCTCCAGTTCGTCGACCTCCCGAAGATCTACGACAAGCTCGGCATCGACAAAGAGGACCTCGATTTCGACCAGACCCGACTCCTCGCGGACACGATCGCCGGCATCGTGGAGGAACAGAAGATCCGCCGCCTGGTCCTCGACTCCGTGACCTCGGTCTGCTACCGCATCCGAGAGCAGGAGCGGATCCGAGATTTCCTCCTCCGCCTGGGCACCGTCCTGAGCGCGAAGGGGTGTACGACCCTCCTCGTCTCCGAGATCCGGTCGTCCGAGGACGGCTACTCCCAATGGGGCGTTGAGGAGGCCCTGGCCGACGGCGTCATCGTGACGGGGAACCTGGAGCGCCGGGGCGATCTCCTGAGGACCTTGCAGATCGTGAAGATGCGAGGCACGACGCACAGCCGCGCCAAGTACGTCCTGGACCTGACGACCTCCGGCGTGCTGCTCGTCCCGTTGCTCAAAGGAGGGAGCGTGGCCAGTGGCGGTTGAGGTGAGCATCACGAGCGAGATCGCGGAGAAGCTCCGCGCGCTGCCGGACTCGTCCGCGGTCGCGTTGCACCTCAAATCGGACCAGTACTTCGACGCGATCCAGGGGATGCTCGACCGATTCGCGATGAAGAAGGACCTCGAGGTGGTCTACGTCACCTCGACCATCCCGAGCCAGAGCATCATCAACGCCCTGGAGGTCCTCGAGATCCCGATGGACCACATCTGGTTCGTCGACTGCGTCAGCCAGATCATGATGTCCCAGGCGAAGCGGCACCCCCACGCGATCATCGTCGAGAGCCCGACGATGCTCGAGAACATCATGCTGAAGGTCGAGTTCCTCATCCGCGGGCATCCCGAGCGGAACGCCCTCGTCGTCCTCGATTCGATCAACAGCCTCGCCATCCACAACAACACGAAGATCCTGAGCGAGTTCCTCCACATCCTCGTGAACCATCTGCGGTCCCGCGGCGCCTACACGGTCATTTTCTCGATGCGAGAGTACGAGACCGAGGAGATCCGGAACATGCTGGTCCTCGTCTCGGACGACTCGATCGAGCTCGGAAAATAGCCTCCCCGTCCGGCGTCGACGGTTGGCACGACGCCAGGGCTACGGATCGAGTTCGGCGGTTCCCGAACCGAGTAGGCGCGGCCTTTATGAAGTCGTTCTCAGAGTTGAACATTAAGCGCGACACGTTTAAGAGAGAAAGACCCCCCGTCCTCATCATGGCGGCGAAAGCTGCCAGGAAGGACTAAACCATGAAGAGCGTCATCCGCAAGGATGAGGCTGCGGTGTCTCCCGTCATTGCGACCATCCTCATGGTCGCGATTACGGTGGTACTGGCCGCGGTGTTGTACGTCATGGTGTCGGGCCTGATCTCGCCGGTCGGCGGGAACAAGCCCCTCGTGACGTTCTCGGCCGTGGACCAGAGTGCGGGGAATGCGACGATCGGCGTCGCCGGCGCCTCGCAGAGTGTCTCTCCGTCGAACTACAAGGTGAACTTGCAGGTTGGCACCTCGACCGGATCCGCGGTCGCCATGCCGACCACGGGGGGACAGTTTGTGAGCATGACGATCGGCACGACGACCTATCGGATCTACTGGACCGACATCGGCGGCGAGAAGACCGTGAACCCGGGCGACCAATTCCGGGTGACCGGGAACAACGTCGCTTTGCCGGGAGCCACGAGCTACACGTTCTACTTGCTGTGGAGCGATGGCAGCTCGATCCAGTCGACTCCGTGGGCGACGCCGTGAGGCCAATACCAGGAGACTGAGAACCATGAAGAGCGTCATCCGCAAGGATGAGGCTGCGGTGTCTCCCGTCATTGCGACCATCCTCATGGTCGCGATTACGGTGGTACTGGCCGCGGTGTTGTACGTCATGGTGTCGGGCCTGATCTCGCCTGTCAGCGGGAACAAGCCCCTCGTGACGTTCTCATCGGTGACGCAGTCCAGCGGCAACGCAACGATCGGTGTCGCGGGCGCGTCCCAGGCGGTCTCTCCGTCGAACTACAAGGTGAACTTGGCAGTCGCGGGCACAACCGGAAACGCGGTTGCGATGCCTACGACCGGCGGAAACTTCGTCAGCATGACCATCGGCACGACGACCTATCGAGTGTACTGGACCGACATCGGCGGCGAGAAGACCGTGAACCCGGGCGACCAATTCCGGGTGACCGGGAACAACGTCGCCCTGCCGGCAGCCACGAGCTACACGTTCTACTTGCTGTGGAGCGATGGCAGCTCGATCCAGTCGACTCCGTGGTCGACGCCGTAAGCCTATCCCACGAGGGCCCTGCGGCCCTCCGAACCCTTTTCCCTTTTCTCTCTTTCTCCGGCATCGCCCTGCGAATCCGTCCCTTCTCCCGGTAGCCTTTTCACCAGCGTACAATAACCCGTTAATACCGCGGCCCCTTGGAAATGCTCCGGAGGAGGCGGGCGCTTCCTTACAAATGACGCGCCGGCGTTGCCGACCCTCTCCCTCCAACAGTGACGCCGGCGCTTTTCCGCTCGTCGGAAGTCCGGCGATGAATCCAGCCCCTTTGTGGCTCATGGTGTCTCAGTGAGCCGATGCACGCGTTCCAAGGCCGGAATCCGGAGATCCGCGTTCGAAATCAGACCGGGGTGGGGATCACCGCGGCGATCCTCCTCGTCAGCGCCGCCGTGGACCAGTGGCTGGCGCCGTAGCGCCCAAGGGCCGCCCGCCGGCGTCACCACGTCCACTTGAATTCTTCGATCGGGAGCGCCAGGGAGGTCGTCGCCTCCGTCACGCGGCTGAACTGGACCATGAAGTCCGCGGCCGTGGAGGCATCGGGGGCCTCGAAGATCACGACCGCGTCCGGCTTCCCGAGGAGGCCGAGGAACTCGTGCAACATCACGTTGTTCGGAAGTTTCGGGTGCTTGAACAGGCGGGTGGCTTCCTCAAATTGGCCGGGGAGGATCCGGAGCTGCGTCACGAAGAGCATGGCCGCACCGGGATTGCATCATGAGTCGGCGATATATAATCGCGCGGCCGAGGTTATCGTCCGCTCGGCGTCTGCGACTCGAACGAATGTTCCCGCACGTGGATCAGGTGGGACTGGGCCACGGTCGTCCCGAGGACGTTGTCGGACCATCGCTGCCGCGGGTCCCCGTCGACGACGAGGCCCGCGAGCGTGTCGAGGAGCGGGAAGGCGAACCAGAAGAGCTTCGGGATGTTCCGAACGGCCGCCTTCGCGAAGGTCATCGGCCCTCGGAGGGAACGGACCTCGAGGCCCATGATGAACTTCCCGATCGTCGTGCGGGCGATCGCCTCGAGGAAGGTCGAGTAGAGGAAGAGGAGGATGCCTCCGAGGATGCCGTACACCCAGGGAGCCCGGATGTCCTGGACATAGAGGAAGGACCAGAGGGGCGCGAACACCGCGGCGAGGTCGATGAAGTACGCGAGGACCCGCTTGATCCAGTGGATTTGGAAGGTGCGATTGTGGCCGATGAGGTCGAAGCCGCTCACCATGAGCGCATCCCGTGATTCCTATTGCCCGTCTCGCTATTAAAACATCCGTCCTCATCGAGCGGAGGGTTTGACAAAGCGGGGGCCACTCAGATCGCCCATCATTCATCACGGATCAGCGTCGGTTCAATCATCATGGTGGCAACGGAGAGACGCCCGCACATGGGAATAGGTTTTGCGTCCCGGTTTTCCGGCCGACGCGGACGACACCTATTTGTTGTGCGCCCGGTTCCTTCGGCCTTCCGACCGGAGGGCGTCGGAGGAGCGCTCGTGACGACGGTGCGGGACATCCGCCTTCTCGCCTACCACGCGGGACAGTGCGACCCGAAGAAGTGCACGTCCCTCCGGCTGCAGCGGTTCGGCCTCTTGACCCTCGTCCCTCGTCCAACGGCGATCCCCAACGGCGCCCTCTTGCTGACCCCGAAGGCCGATCGGGCCCTCTCTCCCGCCGATGCAGCCCGAGCGGAGCGACGGGGACTCGCGATCGTCGACGTCTCCTGGAAGCGAGACACATTCCCGTCGGTCCCCCAAGCGTCCGGCCGCGCGCTCCCGTACCTCCTCGCCGCGAATCCCGTCAACTATGGGAAGCCCTTCGTCCTCTCTTCCGCGGAGGCGATCGCCGCGGCCCTGTCCATCTTCGGACGCGAGGAGGAGGCCCGCAAGGTCCTCGCGAAGTTCGCCTGGGGGGAGCAATTTTTCAAGCTCAATGCCGAGCCGCTCGTGGCCTATGCGTCCGCGAGCGACAGCGCGAGCGTCGTTGCCGCGCAGGCGGATTTCATTTGAAGTCCGGTGGCAACAAGTCCGGGATTCCGTCCTTGATCTCGTATCGATGATTGCATTGCTTGCAAAACAACGAGCCCTCGAGGATCTCATCCTTCTCGACGTCCACCTGGAGCTCGAGGTCGCCTTTGCACACCGGGCAGCACAGGATCTCCATGAGGTCTCGCTTCATCGCTCGGCGGAACGCGCCGGCTTGACTTAAGACCATCGCGCGGCGCGTCCGACGGGCGTTCCAAGGCCGCTCCCTCCCATCGGATTCCGGCGAAAACGCACGCATCCGTCGGATGTCCGACAATGCCTAAATAGGCGGTCCATCATGGGCGCAACCTCCCGGAGGTTTGTGAGCTCTTGGATGAAGGCAGAGGCTGGTTCCGCGCGCACTGGCGGACCGCCGCGATCTTGGTCCTCATCTTCGGGCTTTCCCTGTTCCTCCGCCTGTTCTTCGTCTACGGCCTCGCGTTCCCTCCGCCGGCCGTCAACTGCGATAGCATCTACACGCCCAAAGTCTCCGGCGGCTCGGACTCGTACTATTGGGATCGCGCGCTCTGTTACAGTTTCCGGTCGGGCCGGGACCTCGGCGCGGACCCGATGCTCGACTATCCGCTCGGCAACCAGAATCCGCGGCCGCCGCTTTTCCCGTGGTTCTCGTTACTCGTCGGCCAGCTGATCGCCCCGCTCTTCGCGACGCCGTGGCAGGGAGTCTCCTTCGTCTTCTTGCTCAGCTCCGGCCTCTTCGGCGCCCTCACGGTCTTCCCAACATACGCCCTCGCGAAGGAGGCCTTCGGCCGAAAGGCGGGGGTCATCGGAGCCCTCCTCCTCGCGCTGAGCGTCGGCCATCTTCAGCGGAGCCAATCGACCGACGCGGACCATGACGCGTTTACCCTCTTCTTCGTCGTCTCGACCTTCTACTTCTTCCTGCGGTCGTTGCGGACCTTGAATCGCCGACGCTGGGTTGAGAACTGGTTCCGCAAGGATTCGATCCTCGCGGGACTCCGAGGCTTCTTCAAGGAGAACCGGACGAGCGTGCTGTATGCGTTCTTCGCCGGCCTGTCCGTCACGGTGATCGCGCTGGCGTGGCAAGGATGGGCCTACGTGTCCGTGATCCTGCTCGTCTGGTTCGCGGTCGAGTTGTTCCTCGGACGGTTCCGCAACGAGGACACGATGGGCACCTGGATCCTGTTCACGATCGCGCTCACCACGCCGTTGATCCTCGCGTTCCAATGGTACCTCGTCCGGGTCCAGATCCGCGTGTGGTACGACGTGCCCGCGTACCTCTTCCTCGCCGCCTTCGTCCTCGGCCTCGCCTTCACCGTGACGCGGGACTACCCCTGGACCCTGGTCATCCCGAGCACCCTCATCGCCGGCGCCGTCGGCCTCGCGGTGGGGGTCGTCGTGAGCCCCGCCCTGACGGGCGCGTTCTTCACGGGCGCGGGCTACTTCGTCCAGACCAAGGTCGTCACGACGATCGCGGAGGACCAGGCCCCCGGGATGTCTCAGATGATCCTGGCCTTCGGCCTGTTCACGTTCGGGCTCAGCCTCGTGGCGATCGCGTACCTGTTGTGGCAGGTCCCGCGCCGCCATGACCCCGCGTACAACATCGTCGTGATCTGGGCCTTCGTCGCGATCTTCATGGCGATCACGGCCGCCCGGTTCATCTTCAACGCCTCCCCCGCCTTCGCGGTCGTCGGCGGATTCGCGGTCGCAGAGGTCCTCCGGCGGGCCGACTTTGTGACGATGCGGCGGACCTACCGTTCGCTCGCGACCGGCAGCTGGCGGAACGCCCTCCGCAAGTCGCTCAAGGTCCGGCATGTCCTCGCCATCCTCGGCATCGTGTTCCTCGTCCTCCTGCCGAACGTGTGGTGGGCCGTCGACGCGTCCATCCCGTTCGAGCTGAAGACGCAGTACGATCGCCAGGTGGCCTCGCTCCTGCCGGCGGTCTTGCGGGCGCCCGGCTACAATCCGTCGAGCTCGAGCCCGTACTACTTCGGCGCGTTCGGGTACAGCCTTCCGAAGGACACGGAGTACTATCCGGCCGCGTGGAGGTGGTTCGCGACGCAGGACGCGGATCGGCCCGCGGAATTGCGGCCGGCGTTCCTGTCGTGGTGGGACTACGGCTTCGAGGCCGTGGACCGCGGCGTCCACCCGACGGTCGCGGACAACTTCCAGAACGGGTACGCGATCGCGGGCCAGTTCATCACGGCCCAGAACGAGACCTCGGCGATCTCCCTCCTGGTGATCCGGCTCCTCGAAGGGGATTTCCGGCTCCACCGGCCTCACTTCGGCCCCGGGGTCACCGCGGCCCTCGTCGGGGCCGGCCTCCAAGTCGACGTCTTCGAGAGCGTCTTCCTGCATCCGGCCGACTACATTTCCATCGTCCAGAGCGATCCCGTCCGGTACGGCGTCTGGGCCGCGGACATGCAGGCCTCGAACGCGGTGTACGTGTTCCTCACGACCTTGATCGCGCAACACCTCGACGCGAACGCGGTCGCGTCCCTGTACCACGCCGTCCGAGATGCGACCGGCTGGGACATCGGATATTTCGCGGTCGATTCCCGGCTCTTTCCGATCGGCGTGCAGAACACGGGCATCTTCTATGCGCCGGTGAAGCTCTCGGACCACCGCGTGATCCAGCTCCCGGACGGACGGGTCCTCCCGGTCGATTTCTTCCAGATCCTGGGGACCACGGCGACGAGCACGACGCCCGTCCCGATCCAGAACCTGCCGCCGAGCGCGCAGGTCCAGAGCACGACGATCCGGTATCTGCCGGCGTTCTACAACTCGATGTTCTACCGGTCGTACATCGGCTACTCGCCGGCGGACGTCGGGCTGCCGAATGAGACCGGGATCCCGGGCTTCACCCAGGCCCTGCAGTCCTTCCCGCCCGCGCCGGCGTGGAACCTCGCCCACTTCCGCGTCGTCTACCGGACCGCGTACTACAATCCATTCCCCGATCCGGGGAACCACACGGATGCCTATCAGGCGATGAACTACGACCACGCGCGCAGCCTCCAGGAGAACATCACCGCGGGGAAGGCGAAGGGGTTCGTGGACCTCTCCACGATCTCGAGCGTGGGGAATGGCGTCGTGTTCCTGCGGTACTATGACGGCGCGTGGGTGAACGGCACGGTGACCGCCGGATCGAACCCGCTCCCCGGGGTCCGCATCACGGTCACGGACGAACTCGGGACGCCGCACTACCTCACGACGACGGATGCGAACGGACATTACAGCGCCCTCGTTCCCTTCGGAGACGTCACGATCACGGCCTCGATCGGGACCGCGACGAGGACCACGCTCGTCGGGAGCCGCACCCTCTCGAGCACGACGCTCCATGTGAGCGTGGACCAGGCGATGCGCTCCCCCGCGGACCTCGACGGGGACGGCCTGCCCGACTGGATCATGACGAGGGACCTGCAGGTTCCTCCTCACGCCATCCAGGGAACCGCCTACTACGACCTCGATCACAACGGGGCGTTCGGACCGGGCGATGTCCGCGCCGGCCGTGCCGCGATCCGCCTTTCGCACAAGGAGTTCTCCTTCCGCCCGACGACGACGGCGGCCCTCGATGGGACCTTCTCGATCCCCGATGTGCCCGCGGGAACGTACGCGGTGAAGATCGGACTGGAAGGCCGCAACCTGAGCGGCAACGACATCTCCATCGCCGGGACGGACGCGCCCCAGGACGTGGCGGTGCCCTTCGCCCTCGTGCACGGCACGACGTCCTCGCCCGATGGCCCGGTCACCTCCGCCGACGTGGTCTTCCGGGACGAGACGAACGGCACGCTCATCTCGTCCGCGTCGCAAGCGGACGGCTCCTACCGCGTCGGCCCGCTCCTTGCGGGGAACTACACCGTCACCGCGTCTGCCGGGGACTTCGCCTCCGCGCCCGAGCGGATCCGGACCGGCCCGACGGACCTCGCGCTGAACCTGACGCTCCTGCCCTCAGGTACCGTGACGGGCACGACGAACCTCTTCGGGAACGCGCGGCCTTTCGCGACCCTCGAGTTCCAGTCGGCGGTCGACACGCGAACGATCCGGACGGTGACCTCGGACGGCAACGCCCAGTATTCGATTCGGCTCGCCGCGGGAGAGTGGTTCGCGAGCGGTCGCTTCTACGACGGGACCACGTTGTACGCCACCCTCGGTCGAGTCGTCGTGGCCCCGGGAGGCACCGCGACCTTCAACCCGATGTTCGTCGACGGCGTCCGCGTCGAAGGCCGAGTCCTCGATCCGAATCCGACCGTCCAGAACCCGCAGGCGGACGTGGCCTTCCGCAGCGGGGCAGGTCAGCTGTGGCTCCGGGCCGAGACGGGCGGGAGGTACCTCGCATTCCTCCCCAAGGGAACGTACGACCTCGAGGCCTTCAATCGCGCCGGGGCCTCCTTCGCATCCGTCGGCTTCTCCTCGAACGCTCGGCGGGACATCGATCTCATCGGGAGTTCCGAATCCGTCGCCTGGCGCGTCTATCGCGATCTGAACGGCGACGGCACCGCGAACCCCGGCGAGGAGATCCCGGGGGCCCACATCGACCTCGTGGATGACCAGGGAGCCCGGTTGTTCCTCACGACGCCGGCATCGGGAGACCTGCCGGTACCGATGTTCGCGAACCGCAGCTATTCGGGGACCGTGACGGCCGGCGGATTCGGGGCGCGTTCCATCTCCGCCTCGGCCCCCGCGGGGCTCCGCGCCCTCGTGCCGATCGCCCTGAGCCCCATTCCGGTCCAAGTCTCCGGGACCGTCCTGCTAGGCGGGTCTCCGCTCGTCAATCGCCCGGTGACGATCCGGGCCGTTCCCGCGGGGGATGGCGCCGTCGCCGCCTCAAGCCTGTCCGACTCGAACGGCGGATATGTCCTGGCCCTCGTCCCGGGCCGATACGATCTCGTGGTCGATGAGAACGTCTCGACCTCCGCGGATCTGCGATACCAGAACCTGGTCTCGGACCGGATCTCCCTCGCGGTCGGACAAGCCTCCCTTGCCTACGACCTTCGGATCGTCCAGAGGAGCCGCGTGCACGGGAATGTCACGCTGTCCGGAAGCGCGGTCGCAGCGACCGTCTCCTTCGATGGACCGGAGCACCGGACCGTCGAGGCGACGGCGGCGGGCTACGAAATCTACCTGGTCGCAGGGGGCTACATCGCGGCGGCCAACCGCACGATCTCCTCGAGCGACTACGCCTTCGTCGCGGGCGCGACGGTGCCCGCGGCGTCGACCGTGAACTTCGCGCTTTCGAATGCGACGCGGGCGACCGGCCACGTCCTGTTCCAGAGCGTCGCGATCCCCGGCCCGATGTCCATCACCTTCCTCCGCCAAGGCGGGGGCACGGTCCTCGTCTCGACGGACGTCGGGGGATCGTATTCCGCGATCCTGGCGACCGGGAACTACTCGGTCTCCCTGAACGGCACCGCAAGCGTGACCGAGAACGGCGCCCCGCGGTTCTATCGATACACGTTCTCCGGGACCGTGGCGGTCTCCGCCGGTGCGTCGGTCCTCCCCTTCGACCTCAATGCCGTGAGGACGCTCGACAACACGACCGTCACCGGCGTCACGACGCAATCGGGTCAGGGGGTCGACGCGCAGATCACCTTCACGGCGCGGGGCGAGGGCGCGATCACCGCCCAGGCCACGTCGGATTCGAACGGCCTTTACTCCGTCACCCTCGCGCCCGGCACCTACGACGTCTACGCGAGGCGATCCTTCGGTTCCGTTGCGTTCTTCGCGCGGATCACCGTCGCCCACATGGCATCTTTCGCCCGCGACGTCCCCTTGTCGGCCGCGTTCCTCCTGTCCGGCGTCGTGTCGGATCCGCTGGGCGGCCCTGCCTCGGCCTCGATCGCGATCGCCTCCTCCGCCCAGCTCGATCTCACGTCCGGCAGCGACGGACGGTTCCAGACCCTGCTGCCGCAGGACGGCTACGGCATCACGGCGACCAAGGCCGTCACCGAGAACGGGATCTCCGTCACCTACCGCGGCGCGACCTCCCTCACCCTGGACACGGATTCCAACGTCGCCATCTCGCTCGCGAAGGTCGTGTCCCGCTCCGTCACGATGAGCTGGGATTCGAGCCAGCGCCGAGAGATCGCGGCGCGGGATTCCGTCGTCTATACGATCGTCGTGAGCAACACCGGGAACGTCGGGGACACCTTCCGCCTCGACGGGACGCCGGCCGACTGGCAGTTCACCTTCTCGCCGAGCTCCCTCTCCTTGAATTTCGGGAGCGGGGCGACCTCCGTGCCGGTCCAGGTCGTCATCGTGAGCCCGACGAACGCGCTCGTCAGCCACCCCAGTCTCCGGATCGTCGCGACATCGACGACCGATGCGAGCACCGCCGGCGACGTCACCGTGAACGTGGACATCACGCGGGTCCGTGGCCTCTCCGTCGGCTTGGATTCCACGACCGCGGCCTTCGACGGTCGCTTCCTGAATTACACGCTCCACGTCAAGAACGAGGGGAATGCCCGAGAGACGGTGCAGGTGGAAGTCACGAACCCGAACGAGCTCGCGGCCGTCGGGTGGACCCTATCCCTCGGCGGTGCGAGCGGGCCATTCGACGGCACTCTCCTTCGGAACGTGACCGTCGATGCGAACCAGACCGCGACGGTGCGCCTCCAGGCGGCATCGACCTCCGGGTCGAGCGGCGCCACGGTGGTCCTCGTGGCTTCCGCGCAAGATTCTCCCGCGGTCTCCGCGAACACGGTGTTCACGCTCGACCTCCCCGACCTCGCTCCCGGGACGGTCACCGTGACGGGGCCGGACATCACGCGGGCGGCGCCCCTGAATACCCCGCTCGTCGCGGTCGCGATCGGCGCGGCGGCGGCGATCGCGGTGGGCGTCTACCTGACCCGGAAGAGGCGATGACGTGGCCCCGCGTCCCCTCTGGATCGGCCTGCTCCTCCTCGCGGCGTTCGCCCTCGCGGTCGCACCGGCCACGGCCCAGGAGCCAATCTTCGCCACCGTGAGCGGCCCCCCGGCCGTCGCCGCGGGATTGTCCGCAGCCTTCAACGTGTCCATCGTCGGGGGCCCCGCGGGTCCCGCGAACTACACCGTCAAGTACTACATCACCGGCTCGGACCTCGCGGGAGGGGTCCCCCTTCAGTCGAATCCGACGACCGCCACCGGGACGAACCGGACCGTCCGAGTGAACGTGACGGCCCCGACGAAGGACCAGACGATCACCCTCGTGATCCAGGTGTCGGCGAGCGCGGGCGGCGCGGTGGAGAACACGAGCGTGGAGCAGTCGATCGTCGTGGTCACGCCGATCGTCCTCAGCGCGACCTTCCACAACGGCGGGTCGACGGCCGCGGTGAACGTGACGGTCCGCTTCCTCGTCGACGACGTCGCCGTCGGGACCCAGAAGCTCTCGAAGATCGGAGCGAACCAGGATGCGACCGCCACCTTCAACTACCTCCCGAGCGGCCTGACCCCGGGGACGCACACGGTGCGGATCGAGGCGGACCTCGACGGGAACGGCGTGATCGATCCGGCCCG
>Ga0209805_1001856_pt1 | contig 12431 bp, 9 predicted proteins | sample GraSoiAngelo_148_FD_185905 | JGI IMG/M metagenome (GOLD analysis project Ga0209805, IMG submission 185905) | Grasslands soil microbial communities from the Angelo Coastal Reserve, California, USA - 14_1009_09_20cm (SPAdes) (version 2) | ecosystem: Environmental > Terrestrial > Soil > Grasslands ... | reverse complement strand
GATCCGCTCGATCGACGGAACGGCAGCCCGCTCCATGCCTGGGGTGTTGGACGTCGTCACCGCCGCCGACCTTCCCGAGCAGGAGGTGGCCGGGCCCGACCAGCCCCTGGCCGTCGACCGGGTGTTCTACGCCGGCCAGCCCGTGGCGGCGGTGATCGCGACCAGCGAGGCGGCAGCCCACGATGGCGCCGCGGCGGTGGAGGTCGACTACGAGCCGCTGCCGGTGGTGAACGAAGCGCGGTCGGCGATGCGCGAAGACGCTCCGCAGGTGCTCGACGTCGAGGAGCAGGCCTCCGAGCAGGACGCCTCGATGCACGGCGCGGGGGGCGGCGGCGAGACCGAGCCCGTGAACCGGCCCCGCAACGTGAGCGCCGTGGCTTCGGTGAAGCGTGGAGACGCCGCAGGGGCGCTCGCGTCCTCTGATGTTGTGATCCATCAGACCTACTCGATCGCGGGCGTGCACCACACCGCGATGGAGCCGCACGTGTCGATGATCCGACCCGAGCCGGATGGCGGCTTCACCGTCTGGTCCCCCACCCAGGGTCCGTTCGCCCTCCGCGACGAGGTCGCCAAGGTGCTCGAGCTGCCGGCCCAGCGCGTGCGGGTGGTGCCGATGCCGGTCGGCGGTGGGTTCGGCGGCAAGGTGAACCTGCTCGAAGGCCTGCTCGCGCTGCTTGCGCGCAGAGCGGACAAGCCACTGCGGCTGGAGCTCACGCGCCGTCAGGTGTTCGCCCTGGCCAAGGGCGCGCCGGCGGCGCGATTCGAGATCGAGCTCGGCGCGAAGCGAGACGGGACGCTGACCGGCCTCCGCGCCAGCTTCCACTACGACAACGGCGCGACCGCGGGCTGGCACGGCGGCATCAGCGGAGCCTTCCTCTCCGGCACCTACCGCTTGCAGGCCGTGGAGCTGACCGGCTACGAGGTCTCGACCAACAAGACCCCGGTCGACGCCTATCGAGCGCCGGGCGCCCCCCAGTCGTACTTCGCGCTCGAGTCGGCGATGGACGAGCTGGCACTGGCGCTCCAGATGGATCCGATCGAGCTTCGCTTGCGCAACGCGGTCCGCGAGGGCGACACCGCAGGCTATGGCGACAAGTGGCCGCGGATCGCCTTCATCGAGTGCCTCGAGGAGGCGAGGGGCCATCCCCTGTACACAGCACCGCTCGGGCCCGGTGAGGCGGTGGGAGTGGCAGCGGGCTCTTGGGGCGGCGCCCGCACCCCGTCGGCGGCAGGCTGCCGGGTCGAGCCTGACGGAACGCTGTCGGTGCAGATCGGCACGCCAGACATAAGCGGTTCCAGCACTGGGCTGGCGATGATCGCCGCAGACGCATTTGGTTACCCGGTCGAGAAGGTGCGCATCGAGACCGGCGAGACAGGTTCCGCGCCTTACGGAGCCGTGGCCGCGGGCAGCCAGACCACCTACAGCCTGGGCGGCGCGGTGCACGAGGCCGCGGTCGAGGCCAGGCGGCAGCTGCTCGAGATCGCGACCGAGGAGCTGGAGGCTGCGCCGGAGGACCTCGAGCTCATCGACGGCCGGGTGGCGGTGCGCGGCGTGCCCGAGCGCTTCGTCGAGATCACCCAGCTGGTCGCGCTGTCGACCGAGTTCATGGGCAAGTACCGGCCCATCCAGGCCAGCGGCCGCTCGGCGGTAAAGGTCGCCTCGCCGCAGTTCACGGTCCACATCGCGCGCGTGAAGACCGACACGGAGACAGGCGCGTTCCAGCTGACCGGCTACGCGGCGATCCAGGACGTCGGGCGCGCGATCAACCCGCCCGAGATCGATGGACAGATCCACGGGGGCGCGACGCAGTCGGTGGGACGAGCACTGGGTGAGCAGCTTGTTTACGACGCGGACGGACAGCTCCGGACGGGCAGCCTGCTCGACTACGACCTCCCGACCGTCGACCAGATGCCCCAGATCGACGTCAGGCTGATCGAGGTTCCGTCACCAGTGGGCCCGCTGGGCGCCAAGGGCGTCGGCGAGCCGCCGGCGATCCCCGGCGCGGCGGCGGTCGCCAACGCGGTGAGCAGGGCCACGGGCGTGCGGGTGCGAGAGCTGCCCATCGACCGCTCACTTTTGGTGCACTAGCGGCTATCGACGGACAGCTCCGCTCGTACGTCCAGCGCAACGTCCCCGACACGTTCCCGATCGTCGTCAGCAATCGCTCCCCGCATGACCCGATGCCCGACGGGACCTTCAGCCGCGGATCGGGCGGGCTGGTGACAGGCGTGTTGCCGCTCGCGGAGGCCTTGGGCGCCGAGTGGGTCGCGTGCGCGCGCACCGACGCGGAGCGGCAGTTCGTAACCGAGAACGGATCCTCCGCCATGGTCCCGCTGCTGCGATCGAAAAGCACTCTGCACTACGCGACGCCGAGCCCGGAGCAGTTCGAGATGTACTACTCGGTGATCTCGAACCCTCTGCTCTGGTTCATCCAGCACTACCTGTGGGACCTTGGTAACGAGCCGGTGATCGACGCCGACATCCATCGCGCCTGGAGCGATGGGTACGCCGAGGTCAATCGGCAGATCGCCAACGTGGTGATCGAGGTCGCGAAGGCTGCTCCACGGCGGCCGCTGGTGATGGTGCACGACTACCACCTCTACCTGGTGCCGCGACTCGTGCGTCAGGCGCTGAACGGGGCGGTCATCCACCACTTCTCGCACGTGCCCTGGCCAACCCCGCAGTACTGGAAGGTGCTGCCGAAGCAGATGCGCGACGCGATCCTCAATGGGCTTCTGGGCTGCGACATCGTCGGCTTTCAGTCCAGCCTTGACGTCCGCAACTTCCTGCTCACCTGCGAGGAGAACGGCGGCCTGCAGGTCGACGAGAGGCAGCGGGCCGTCGTCTTCGAGGGTCGCGTCGTCTACGCGCGCCACTATCCGATCTCGATCGAACCAGCGGCAACGCTGCGCATGGCAGCTTCGCGCGGTGCGCGCCAGGAGGAGCGGAAGCTCGAGGGCTGGCGGCCGCCGAAGCTGATCGTCCGCGTCGATCGCGTCGATCCTTCAAAGAACATCGTGCGTGGGTTCGTCGCGTACCAGAAGCTGCTGCGCAGCCATCCAGAGCTGCGAGGCCAGGTGCAGTTCTGGGCGTTCCTGCAGCCGTCACGGCAGGACGTGGCCGCGTACACGCTGTACCTACGCAGGATCCGCCAGACCGTGGCGGCCATCAACGGCGAGCTGGGCGATTCGAGCTGGGTTCCCATCCGGCTGGACATCGGTGAGAGCAGGCGCAAGGCGATGGCTGCGCTGCGCAACTTCGACGTGCTGCTGGTGAATCCGGTGTACGACGGTCTCAACCTGGTGGTGAAGGAGGGCGCGCTGGTCAATGCGACCAACGGCGTGATCGTCCTGTCAGAGAACGCGGGCGCGCATGAGGAGCTGCATGAGCACGTGCTCTCCATCAATCCGTTCGACGTAGAGGCGACCGCTGCCGCGATGTATGCGGCGTTGACGATGAGCGCGGAGGAACGCCAACGGCGGAGCGAGGCTGCCTCGCTGGTGGTGCGTACCAACGACATCGCGCGGTGGATCAGCCGGCAGGTGCAGGACCTGAGGGAGCTTGTGCTCGACCCTCAAACGGTCATTGCCGGACGGTGACGCTCGACGATCCCGGCCAGGGCCGGGTTCGGTCTCAGTGTCCCGAACTGGTGGCCGGAGTCACCCAGGCGTGACATGCAAAACACCTCCGCCACCCTGGGATCGCCGTGTCGCAGCAACAGCGAGCACTGGAGGGCGATCGCCATCAGCTCGACGAGCCGTCGGGCGCGGGACTCGGCTTCGGACGAATCCGAGATCTCTTTCTTGAGGGTGGTGACGATCGAGTCCAGTCGTGGAAGCACGCCTGCTGTCTGATTCAGCTCGGCGAAGAAAGCCTCAACCGTCTCCGGCTCGCGAGCGATCGCCCGCAGCACGTCCAGCGCGTTGACGTTGCCTGAGCCCTCCCAGATCGAGTTGAGAGGCGCCTCGCGATACAGGCGCGGAAGGATCGACTCCTCGACGTAGCCGTTGCCCCCGTGGCACTCCAGCGCCTCCGCGACCACCGCGATCGCGCGCTTGCAGCACCAGTACTTGGCGACCGCCAATGCGAGCCGCCGGAAAGCCACCTGCTGCTCGTCACCGTCGTCGAAGGCGCGGGCGAGCCTCATCATCAGGACCGTCGTCGCCTCGGACTCGATCGCGAGGTCGGCCAGCACGTTGACCATCAACGGCTGCGCGCTGAGCAGCCGGCCGAAAGCCGCGCGATGGGCTGTGTGATGCGTCGCCTGCGCCACGGCCTGCCTCATGAGCGAGGCCGAGCCGATCACGCAATCAAGGCGCGTGTGGTTGACCATGTCGATGATCGTCCGCACGCCCCTCCCCTCCTCCCCGACCATCATCGCCGCCGCGCGCTCGAAATCAACCTCACTGGATGCGTTGGAGCGGTTGCCGAGCTTGTCCTTCAGGCGCTGGATATGAAATCCGTTGCGGGTTCCGTCCGGAAGCACGCGGGGCATGAGAAAGCACGAGAGTCCGCCGGGTGCCTGGGCCAGGACGAGAAACGCGTCGCACATGGGCGCGGACACGAACCACTTATGGCCGGTGATCGAATACCCGCCATCCGCCCCGGTCGGCTCCGCGCGAGTGGTGTTTGCGCGCACGTCCGAGCCGCCCTGCCGTTCGGTCATCGCCATCCCGAACAGCACGCCGCGCTTCGTCATCGGCGGCCTCAATTCCGGGTCGTAGTCGAGCGATGTGACCAGCGGCTCCCACTGCTGCGCCAGCTCTTGGTTCTTGCGTAGCGCCGGCACCACCGCGTAGGTCATCGAGATCGGGCACCCGTGCCCGCCCTCGACCTGCGACCAGATGTAGAAGGCCGCAGCCCTCGCGGCGTGCGCTCCGGGACGTGGCTCGCGCCAAGGGATCGCGTGCAGGCCGTGACCGACGGCGACCTCCATCAGCCGGTGCCAGGCCGGATGGAACTCGACCTCGTCGATGCGGCGACCGAACCTGTCGTGGGTGCGCAGCAGCGGCGGGTTGGAGTTGGCCTGGAAGCCCCAGCGGATCGCGTCCTCGGTTCCCGCCAGCCGGCCGAGCTCGTGCACGCGGTCCTGCGCCCACGATGCGCCCTCTCGCTCCAGCGCCTCCCGCAGCGGCCGATCGGCCTCGAACAGGTTGTAGCCGGCAAGCGGAGGCGGCTGGTTCAGGACCTCGTCGATGCTCGTTCGACCTCCTGGAGACATTCGGCCACGATCAGGAGCTGCTCCTCGCGCCCTTCCGCATCACCGGCCATCGGCGCGACGATGAGCGTATCGACCCCGGCGTCGCGGTAAGCGCGGATGCGCTCGCGGGCCTGCTCGCGCGTGCCGGTGATTGAGACTGCGTCGATAAGCTCCGCCGGCAGCGCCTCCATCGCCTCGGCGCGCCTGCCTTCGAGGTAGAGGTCTTGCACCTGCTTGGCGGCAGCCTCAAAGCCATATGACGAGACGAGTCGGTTGTAGAAGTTCTGCTCGCGCGATCCCATCCCACCGACATAGAGGGCAAGCATCGGCCGCATGGCGTCGCGAGCGGTGTCGGAGTTGTCGCTGATGTAGACGTTGACGCTCGGGCAGATTTTGAAATCGTCGAGCGTGCGGCCGGCGCGGGCGGCGCCCTCCTGCAGCGGGGCACGGAGCTCGGCGGTGTGCTCGGGCGAGAAGAACACCGGCAGCCATCCGTCAGCGATCTCGCCCGCAAGAGCCACGTTCTTCGGCCCCAGCACCGCCAGATAGATCGGGATCCGCTTCTGCTCGGGGTGGATCGTGAGCTTGAGGGCCTTGCCCGGTCCGTCGGGCAGCGGGAGCTGGATCGTCTCGCCCTGGAACTCGACCTTCTGGTGCGCCAGCGCCATCCGCACGACCTCCACGTACTCGCGCGTCCTCTGCAGCTGCTTGCCGAAACGGACACCGTGCCAGCCTTCGGAGACCTGCGGCCCGGACGAGCCGAGCCCGAGGATGAGGCGGCCGCCGGAGAGCTGATCGATGGTCGCCGCGGTCATGGCGGTCATCGCCGCGCTCCGGGCCGGGATCTGGAAGATTCCGGCCCCGAGCTTGATCTTGCTGGTCTGGCCCGCCAGCCAAGCGAGCACCGTCGCGGCGTCCGATCCGTAAGCCTCGGCGGTCCACACCGAGTCGTAGCCCAGGGCTTCGGCGGCCTGGGCGACGCGGAGCTGGTCGGCGGGCCCGACCCCCATTCCCCAGTAGCCGATGCTGACGCCGAGCCTCATGATCGAATCATCGCCGTCTTTCCGAGTGTAGATTCATGTCGATGCATACCCTCTGGCTCGTCCCGCTCGGCGGGCTTTTCATGGTCGCGGTGGTCGTCGTGGTAATCGTTCTGCTCGTTCACTTCCTGTCCGGACCGGGCCGCGCGGCACCTCCGTACCCGCCCGGACCGCCAGGTGCTCCTCCCCACCCGCCGGGCCCTCCCGGGGCGCCCCCGACTGCGATGCGGGAGACACCGCTCGAAATCCTGGCCCGGCGCTTCGCCTCGGGCGAGATCAATGCCGAGGAGTACGAACGCTCGCGAAACCTGCTGAGAGACGAACCTCCCGGCTAGCTGCCGACGACCAGCAGATATAGAAGGAAGACGTTCAGGCTGACGATCACCGCCACCACCACCGTGGCGATCGCCGTCGTCGAGCGCTTGTTGACCAAGGTCCCCATCAGGTCTCGGTCCCGGCAGAACAAGAGCAGCGGGATCAGCGCGAATGGGATCCCGAATGACAGCAGCACCTGGCTCAGCACCAGCGCGCGCGACGGGTCGAGGCCGACGGCGATCACCACCAACGCCGGGGTCATCGTGATCGCGCGGCGCAGGAAGATCGGGATCTGGCGGTGGATGAAGCCCTGCATCACGACCTGGCCCGCCAGCGTGCCCACCGAGGAAGACGAAAGACCTGAGGCCAGAAGGCCGAGCCCGAAAACGACGTCGGCGCCGTGGCCGAGAGTTGCCCCGAGGGCGTTGAAGGCAGCGTCCAGTCCCTGCAGCGGGCCGATGCTCTGGCCGTGGAAGGCGGCCGCCGCCACCGTGAGCATGGCGATGTTGATCACCCCCGCCACGCCCATGGCGATGACGACGTCCCACCGCTCGAAGCGAAAGATCTTCTTCTGCTCTTCCTCCGTCGCTCCGACCACCCGTCTTTGCGTCAGCGCCGAGTGGAGGTAGATGACATGAGGCATCACCGTTGCGCCGAGGATGCCCGCTCCGAGGAGCACGCTCTCGGTGCCGTCGAAGCGAGGCACCAGGAGGCCGGTCGCGATGCCGGTGATGGACGGGCGGGCGAGGATCGCCTCGAACACGAAGGCGGTCACGATCACGCCGACGAGCACCGTGATCACCGCCTCAAAACCGCGAAAGCCACGTGACTGAAGCGACAGGATGCCGAAAGCCGCGACCGCGGTGATGAGGCCGGCCACGAAAAGGGGGATGGCAGGAAACAGGAGGTGGATCCCGATCGCGGCACCGATGAACTCGGCCAGGTCGGTCGCCATCGCGATGACCTCCGCCTGCAGCCAGAGGCCGAACACGGCCGGGAACGGGAACCGCTGGCGGCAGATCTCGGCCAGGTTGAACCCTGTGGCGATGCCCAGCTTCGCGCTCATCGACTGGATGAGCATCGCCATGAGGTTGGCCCCGAGCACAACCCACAGCAGCATGTAGCCGTACTGCGCGCCGCCGGCGATGTTGGTGGCGAAGTTGCCAGGATCGACGTAGGCCACGGCCGCCACGAAGGCGGGCCCGAGGAACGGGATCAGTGCACGCAGGCCACGGGTCTCACCGCTGAGAGCCTTCTCCGCCGCGCGTAGCACTCGCTCCTCGCCGGGAAGGGCGGCGACAACGGATTCGATCGGCGGCTTTCCGGGCGTGGTCAGGACGGGAGGAGTTTCAGCGCGCACGTTCTGGTTCCCGCTCGACGTAGATCGCGCGCGCAAGCCCGAGCGGGATGCTCAAGCGCCTGCCCTTGATGCGGCATTCGATGGGCGACTCGAACTCGCTGGCGGTGAGGATCTCGATTCGCGTCCCGGGCGTGAGCCCGCGCCTTTCCAGCTCGCGCAGGCGGGCGGGATCGTCGTCGGAGACACCCTGCACGACCACTCGCTCGCCTTTGCGGCAGTCAGTGAGCACCCGCTCGCTCAGCGGGCGCACCTTCCCGGTGAGGCTGGGGATGGCGTGGCCGTGCGGATCGAGCTCCGGCCGGCCCAGGAGCTCGAAGATGCGAGCCTCCATCGTCTCGGAGATCACATGCTCGAGACGCTCGGCCTCCTCGTGGACCTCGTCCCAGCTGTAGCCGAGCACCCGGACCAGGAACATCTCTAGCAGCCGGTGGTGGCGCACGAGCTCGAGCGCTGGCCGCGATATTTGTCGTGCTCGACCAGTCCCTGGGCATTGAGGCGCGCGACCATCTCGCTCACGGAGGGTGACGAGATGCCGAGGCGCTGCGCGAGATCTCGTGTTGGCACAGGCCGCTGGTCGCCATGAAGCAGGTAGAGGGCTTTGAGGTAATCCTGCTGGCTGCGGGTGAGGGCGCTCCTAACCGGAAGGACTGGGCTACCTATCACAATTTGTAGGCTAACCTAAACTATTCGCTCGCCGCAACGGCATTGGCAAAGAAATATGCTGGGCGCGCCTTGCGGGACCGTTCGGCCACACGAGCCCTGGTGCTCGGGCTGCTCGCCCTGCCGTTCGGGATCCTCTCCCCGTTCGCGATCGTCGCCGGCACGCGCTCATTGCGAAGGATCCGCGCCTCCGGCGGTACGACGATCGGCGCCTTCTCGGCTTTCGTCGGCCTGGCGGGTGGGGTGATGGGGGCGTTCTTCCTCGTCGCCGGCGTGATCTTCTGGGTCGCAACCTCGTGAGCGGCCGGATCATCGGCCGGGCGGTGGCCGTGCTCGTGCTCCTGATCCTCGCTTTGTTCACGTACCCCGGCGCCGACGTGGCTTCGCTTGCCGTCTGGCTCACCCCCCCGGCCATCGGCGGCTCGCCGCGCGCATCAGCCGGCGGCCTGGCCTGGCTGCACATCGAGCATCCGGCCGGACGGACCGCATACATCGCTGACCCGCAGGGGCGACTCGTCCTCCTTCACGGGGCCATCCCGGGCGGGATGATCGACTTCTGGTCCGGCGCCGGCTCGTCGAACCTGACGCCGAAGCCTTTCTACCCCATCGACCCATCCGCATACGAAGGTCGGTGTCCCGACAACTCCTCGCTCATCAGGGTGCCGCCGCTGTGCCGGTCCGACATCGCTCAGATGGCCGCGTTTGGATTCAACTCGCTTCGGCTGCCGATCTCATGGAGCCTGCTCGAGCCGGCGCGCGGGCAGTTCAGCCAGACGTACCTGGCGCGCATCGCCCAGGTTGTGGACTGGGCCCGCGCCGAGGGCCTGTATGTGATCTTCGACATGCACCAGGACGCATATTCAAGGTATGTGGGGCGGGCCAGTCCGCCGCCGATTCCCGGCGGGGACACGACCGACCTGCAGTACGACAACGGCGCACCGGACTGGGCGACCATCACGGACGGATTCCCGTCGGAGGTCTTTGGCGGCCAGCGCGAGCTGAATCCGGCGGTGCTCGAGGCGGACAGCAACTTCTGGTACAACCGCGCCGGCGTCCAGGACGAGTACATCGCGACGGTCGCGGTGCTGGCGCGGAAGTTCATGAACGACAGCACCGTCGCCGGATACAGCATCTTCAACGAACCCTGGCCGGGATGGAACCTGCCGCCGGGGTGGGAGGACCTGCTGCTGTTTCCTTTCTATAGGCGAGTGATCGACGCGGTCACGGGCGTGCACGACGGACTCCCATGCCCTACGCACATCTACATGCCCGCGCCGTGCGGCTACCCGGATCTTGGCGTCCGCGATCGCAACCAGCTCTTTTTCCTCGACCTCGGCCTGCCCCGGGAGATCACCGACCTCCCAACGCATCTCGACCTGGCGGTGAGCTCCTATCCCAACCTGGTTGCCGGCCTGCACGCGTACACGCACGGATACACGCCCGACTCGATCTTTCTCCATCAGGACCCGGATAAGGCGTCCTATCCGTGGGGCGGGTATGAGCAGACGTATGCGTCTGCTGAGCGAGAGTCGCGCGCGATCAACGCGGCGCTGATGGTGACCGAGTTCGGGAATGATCCGAAGTGGGATCCACTCATCCTCGCCAACGAGCTGATCGAGCAGGAGCAGCACCGGGTGGGGTTCGCGTTCTGGACGTGGAAGGAGAACTGCGGCGGCGCCCACAGCTGGGGCATGTTCGAAGGGATCGAGTGCTCGAAGTCGAAGCAGCTCCAGGCGCAGCCACCGAGCGGGTGCCTGCGACCGGGGCGCGAGCGGCTCCTGGCGCGCGTGTATCCGAGCGCGTCGGCCGATCCCAACCTCACGTTTCACTACGACCCTTCCACCGGAGCTTTCGAGCTGCGGGCGAGCGGCCAATTCGGGGACGTGCCGACCGTGGTGGTGATCCCCGTCGAGGTCACCGGAAGCGTCACCGTTTCAGGCGCGGTGGCGGGGGAGCCGGCGATCTCGCAGCAGCCGCATGGCGTCCGGATCGTGACGGTCTATCCGTCGGGAGGCGCGTTCTCGATCAGCGTGGCGGCGGCGTCGCTCGCTCCGCTGGGGTGCGATACGTCGGCGCCCAGTTGAGGCACAGGTGGCGCCAAACGGGCCCTATCGGTCAGTGCAAATCTGGCTACTGGCCGGCGCGAGGCCAGCTGGCGAAGACGGTCGCGATGCCCGAAGCGCTCTCGGACTGGGTCGTGATGTTGTACACGAAGGTCTTGCCGTTGGTTGTGGTCGGCGGTCCGGGACCACAGTTCGGCGTGCAGGGAGTCTCTTCGTAAGTAAAGAGTGAGGACGCATTGAGAAAAATCGGCGACGAGCGCACGTTGCCGAGCTGACCGCCCGACCTGCCGTTGTAGCCGTAGATCCACACGTGCGGGTTGCCCGACGAGTCCCGCACCGCGTACGCGGCGTAGGTGTCGCCTGCGTCGCTGACCGGGCGGATCCAGGCTTGCTGCAGCGCGAACAGATCGCTTACGCCGCTGGTCGGGTCCCAGACCTTGATCGTGGTCTTTGACGGCTCGCGGAAGTAGAGCTGGCTGCCGGTGCTCGACCACGCCGCCATCGTGCCGGTGGCCTGTGAGTAGGCCAGCGACCCGTCCTTCGTCTTGCGGATCTGCAGATGAGCGGCTCCTCCGCTGGTGAAGGTCTGCACGAGCGCGAGGTACTTGCCGTCGGACGAGAAGCCAAGGAAGGCGCTGTCCTCGTCGGGGTTGAACCCGCGGCCGGGCACCGAGCCGTAGGTGGCGATGATCCGGTCCCCGCCACCGCTAAGCAGGTGAAGGTTCAAGGCGCTGCTCGACGAGGTGACGTATGCGATCGCGCTCTCGTCAGGGCTCCACGCGTGGACGCCATCCATCCAGAGCCCACCTTGCCAGTTGGCGATCACGGCCGTGGCGCCGGAGAAGAGGTCCAGCGTTGCGAGGACGCTGGCGCCGCCCTGGCCGGGGTTCTGGGTCGCCGACCACGAGACCATGCGCTGGGTCACCAGCTGCGGACTCCAGTTGCCTTTGATGGTGCACAGGGTGTGTGGGTGCGTGGCGTCGGTCACGTCGGCAAGGACCTTGGAGCTGGAGCCCTGCATGGCGACCACCGCCTCGTGTGCCGACGGCGAACCCGTGCAGCTGGCGGACAGGGCCGCCCAGGATGGGACCGAAACCGCGCTCGCGGTGGGCGACGGCGAGGGGGATGGGCTCGGGCTGGGCGTCGGCGTAGGCGAGGTTGCGGTCGTCTGCGAAGGTGAGCCGGAGGGGGTGGTCCGAACGGCGACGTTGGTCGTCGTCCCGCACGCGGCTATAACCATCGTCGCGGCGAGCGCGAGCATGCCTGTCCTCAGGCTCATCGGGATGACAAACGCGAGTGGCCGGGCGGGGGTTACGACGGGTCGTCCAGGGGGCACAGGCGCACAAGAATAAGCAAAAGAGGCGGGCCGAATGACCCCTAAGGCCGGCGGGTGGAACCCCCGCCAAGTGAGAAGGCTTTGCGGAGGACCCGCTTTACCGGCGGCCGCTCAACGTCAGCCGGAGCTCGCAGGGTGATCGAGCGCATCTCCTTGCCACCGCCCTGAAGCAGGCCGCTCCCGTCGTCCAGCTCGACCCCGCGGTAGAAGAAGAGGTTCGCATGGTCGGGAAAGGTTCCGATTCCGCATACGTTGCCGCCACCGTCCGCGTACCGATAGAGCTTCCACATCGACCGGCTGGATTTCGGGGGCTCAGAGCGATACGCGATCTCCTGGCTCTCAGGCGCCGCCGCCTTGACCGCTTTCCGGGCCGCCTGGATGACAGCTCGCGTGGCCGCCGGAGGTCCTTGGGTCATCTCCGACATTGTGGCGCTGTGGCGCATACTGACGGCGAGA
>Ga0209805_1001852_pt1 | contig 12439 bp, 10 predicted proteins | sample GraSoiAngelo_148_FD_185905 | JGI IMG/M metagenome (GOLD analysis project Ga0209805, IMG submission 185905) | Grasslands soil microbial communities from the Angelo Coastal Reserve, California, USA - 14_1009_09_20cm (SPAdes) (version 2) | ecosystem: Environmental > Terrestrial > Soil > Grasslands ... | reverse complement strand
GGCGGACTCGAGTGCCTTGCGCGTGTTTGCCGGATCCTTGGTGACGACACGGAAGGTGCCCTTTCCGTTGCCCGAGGGCACCGCGCAGTAGCCCTCGATGTTGATGCCGGCCTTCGCGATTGCATCGGTGGCTTTCGCAAGAGTTCCGGGCCGATCGTCGAGGGGCACAGAAAATTCCTTGGTCTGCTCCATGAGTACCTCCTTAGCGTTTCCAAAGATGAGGACGACACGTCCCGCTCCCGCTGCCGCGCCCCGAGCATGGCCGAGGAGGCGGCCCATGTCACGTGTCGCAGGCGAGAGCGCTTGCCTGATTTGGTGAGCCCTTAGCGAGACGCTCGGGTATTGCTCCCGTACCGACAGCCTGCCCAAGGCGGGCATCGGTAGCGTTTTCGCGTGATGCGGAGTGCGGTCCTCACGTTGATCCAACGAATCCGTAGTGATGCGGTGATTCTGGCGTTCGCGGGTGTGGGCTTCCTGCTCACGCTCGCATATGGCGCGTACCTCGCGCCGGACTGGGATCCGGTCCGCGACGATCAGCAGGAGTACCTCGCGCTCGCGCGCGGGATCGTTGCGACGGGCGAGTACACGCGCGCGACGAGTGCAGAGGGGTTCGTGCCGGAGCCTCTCCGCCTTCCGGGCTACCCGCTCTTCATCGCGCCGCTGTGCGTGCGCGGATGCTCGATGTGGGGCATCACATTCGTTCAGGCAGTCCTCGTGGCGATCCTCGTCGTGCTCGTCGCGAAGTTCGCCACCGCGCTGATCGGACGGCGCGGCGGCGTGATCGCGGGCGGGCTGGTCGCGCTGAACCCATCGTTCGCGTTCTTCGGCGCGCACGCGCTCTCCGACGTCTTCGGCACCGTACTCATGGTCGGGTCAGTCACGGCCGCGGCGATGCTCATCCCAGCTCGGAAATCCGGCGGTCTCTTCGCGGGTCTTCTCTTCGCGGCCTCGGTGCTCACCCGGCCGCTCTTCGTCGTCGCGCTTCCGGTCACGATGCTTGCGGTCGCGCTGCGCCACGGCCTTCGGCGGACGGCCGCGCCGCTCGCGCTTCTGGTGATCGTCTTCGCCTTCGCCGTCGCGCCATATGTCGCCTACACCGAGGCTGCCTTTGGGCGGCCTGTCGTTGGGAGCAGCGGAACGCAGCTCTGGATGGCGTACTTCGAAGTGAGAGGAGAGCTCGATGCGACGGAACGCGAGCAGGAGGCCGCCGGGCGCGCGGCGCTCGCGCGATTCACTGCGATCAGCGACCGCGTCGAGCAGTCACGTGGCTGGATCGCCCTCGACGACGAGCTCCGCGCGCGAGCGCTCACGCTCATCGCGCACGATCCGTGGGGCTTTGCGGCGCGCGGCGTTCTGCGGTCCGCGGTGCTCTGGACCGGAGACGTTCCGCTCCGCGCCGAGCACATCACCTCGACGATCGCGGCGCTCTGGCGCGTCGGCGGCCTCACGTGGTTCCTCATGGGACTTCTCGGCGGTGTCTTCATGGTCCGCCGCAACGACCCGCTCACGGCATTGCCGCTGTTCGTCATCCTCGCGACGTGGGCCGTCTCATATCCGCTATGGGCAGAAGGCCGGTACTCCTTGCCAGCCCAGCCATTCGTCGCGATCGGTATCGCGGCGATGCTCATCCGCCTTCGGCGTCCCGCGCCGCGCGGCATGTCCAGCCAAGCGAGGATTGTGCAAATCGCGCCGGAGTGATTCTCGAAGACCGGAACCCCCGACGACGGTCTCGTCGGGGGTCCGGTTAGCTGTTCGGCCTCTATTCGACCCTAGTTCCAGCGAACGACGACCTGGCCGCTGGTCATCAGCTCCTGACAGATGGGGCCGCCGTTGAATGGGCTCTTGAAACCGGGAACGTCCAGAGTCCAGTGGCCCACACCTGCACCGCCGGACCTCTGAATCGTCACGGTGAAGGGCAAGCCGCCGGAAACGACCAGGCCGCTCCCGAACTGGACAAGCTTTGCGTCTGTTACGTACAAATTCACTGTGCCATCGCGATTCAGTGACCAGCTGGTTATTGCGCCGAAGATGTTCCCGGGATAACCGGGCACGTCGCCCACGTGATCAACGCAGGTGAAATGCCCCCGAGCCGATCCGTCAGAAAAAAGTGTGGCCTCGAATCCGAACGAGGTGACTCCCATCCCTGGAGGCAGGTCCGTCATGACGCTTGTGCCCCCGCCGTTGACCCTCCCGACGACCGTCGTCGCGCTGGCGGGAACCGATTGCGTTGCGAGCATGGCGAGTGCGAGCGAAATAGCCGCTACGAATGTCACAAGTCTCCGCATGATCCTTCTCCCCTCCGCGCGAGCCGCGTCGGATTCTAGGGGTGCCCCTACGCATTACCGCGAGTGTGCTAGCCCAGCCGGTAACCAACCCCACGTACGTTCGCAAGGGCAGGAGCGCCCGCGGCGTCGAGCTTCGAGCGAAGGCGCGCGAGGTGCGCCTTCAGCCACTCGGGGTCGGGGTCGCGTTCCTCGGGCCACCCCGCGCGCAGCAGCGCGCGCCGCTCGAGCACTTCACCTGGGCGCGTGATGAGGGCAGTCAGTAAACGGAACTCGGTCGGAGTGAGATCGAGTGGCTGCTCGTCGACGCTCGCGACGTGCGTCTTCGGATCCACACGCAGGCGACCGACGGAGGTGGCCGTCTGCTTCGAGGCCGCGGACATCGCGCGACGCAGCAGGGCGCGAACGCGTGAGCGCAGCTCGCGCCCGCTGAAAGGCTTTTCGAGATAGTCGTCCGCGCCGAGGTCGAGCAGCTTCGCCCGCTCGTCGGCGCCGCGCTCGCCAGTCAGCATCAGGATCGGGGTCGTCGACGACGCGCGGATCCGCTTGCACACCTCGTCCCCGGAAATCTTCGGCAGCTTGCGATCGAGGATGACGAGGTCCGGCGATTCCTCGGCGTGCCGCCGGAGCGCGGTCTCGCCGTCGTACGCGGTGACGATCTCGTAGCCCTCTTCGCCGAGCAGCGACGCGACCATCCCGACGAGCGCGCGCTCGTCGTCCACCACCAGAACGGTGCTCAACGTGATGCCGCGTCGGAGGTCGCGCGCACGAGCGGCACCGTAAACGCAAAGACGGCGCCGCCGCCGCCATCGGGCGGGTCCTCGACCCAGATGTCGCCGCCCTGCCCTTCGACGACGCGCCGCGACGCGAAGAGCCCGATGCCCGAGCCCGGGATCTCGTCGTTCCCGGCCCCCCGTGCGTACGGCTCGAAGATCCGCGAACGCTCGTTCGGCGGGACGCCGCGGCCCTGGTCCTGGACGCGGACTATCGCGCGGTCGTCGGCGCGCTCGATCTTCACCGCGATGCGCGTGCCCTGCGGCGCGTACTTCGTCGCGTTGTGCACGAGGCCCGCGACGACCTCCGCCGTCCGCCGCCGATCGCCGCGCACGAAGACCGGCTGGCCGGCGCGCGGGCCGCTTAGCTTGTGGCGGCGCGCCATCGGGGCGACCTCTCGGAGCGCGGCGGTGACTGTCGCTCGCAGATCGAATCGGGTCCGCCGAAGAGAGAGCTCCGGCCGATCGCTGCGCACTCCGGCCAGGATCCGGTCGACGAGCTGGTCGAGGCGCTCGACCTGCGACGTCGCCTCCGCGATCGGAAGCTTCGACGACCCGTTCCTCTCGCCGAGCATCTCGAGGTGGCCGCGGATCACCGAGAGTGGCGTGCGCAGGTCGTGCGTGACGACCGCGACGAAGTCCGAGCGCGCCCGCTCGAGCTCGCGGAGGCTCTCGGTGGTCTTTCGCTCGAGCGCGTAGAGCGAGGCCTTATCGATGGCGAGCGCCGCCTGGTTCGCGAGTGCCCCGACGAACCGCACCTCCTCCTCGAGGAACTCCTTGTAGTCGGGAACCTGCAGCACCACGGCCCCGAGAAGACGGTCGTTCGCGATGAGCGGCACCGCGATGTGATCGAACGCCACGATCGGCCGGCGTTCGGCGAGGGCACGCTGCGCCGCCGCGCCCGCCGTCTTGCCGAGTTCGCCGCTGCGCGCCCGCTCGCGAACCGCGTCGCCTTCTTCGCGCAGGAGGATCGCGCCGGACGCTCCGGGGTAGACGCGCACGAGGCGGTCGACGACCAGCGACAGCACCTCGTCGAGGTCCAGGGTCGAGGTCAGGACGTTCGAGACCTCGAAGAGGGCCGAGACCTCGCGGAGCTTGCGGTCCGACTCACGCTGCAGCCGACCCTTCTCGATGATCCCGGCCACCTGATTCGCGATCGTCTGCAGGAAATCGATTTCCTCCCGGCCGAAGTCGCGTTGCTCGACCGTCTGGACGTTCATGACGCCGATGACTTCATCTCGGGCGAGGACCGGGACGGAAAGCATCGACGTGAACCGCTTCTCATCGACCTCCGGCACCCACTTCCAGCGCGGCTCGCTCCGAACGTCGCGCGCCGCGAGCGGAACTCGGGCATTCGCGACCCAGCCAACGATTCCCTCGCCCACGCGCAGCGTGGCGCGTCCGATCCCCCCGCGGTTGAGCCCGTTCGTGGCGACGAGACGCAGCACGCCATCGGTCCGCTCGAGGAGATACAGAGATGACACTTCGGCGCCCATCGCGTCGGTCGTGCGGCCGATAACGATGCGAAGCATCTCGTCCCAGTCGCGCGCCGACGACGCGAGCTGCGCGACCTCGTGCAGGAATGACAGTTCCCGGAGCTTTCGCTCCGCGTCAGACGCGGTCATCGGTGAATTCTAGAAATAGACTCCGAATCGCATGAGGAGCGTCGTCCGCACCGAGAAATTGACCAAGCGGTTCGGCACCCTCACCGCCGTGGACGGCATCGATCTCGAGGTGCACGAGGGCGAGGTCTTCGGCTTCCTGGGACCAAACGGCGCCGGCAAGACGACGACCCTGCGGCTCCTCTGCGCCCTCATCGCGCCGACCTCGGGCACCGCGGAGATCGCGGGATTCCAGCTGGGCCGCGATGACTCGAAGATACGCGCGGCCGTCGGGATCCTCACCGAGCAACCCGACCTCTACGAGCGCCAGTCGGCCTGGGACAACCTCGTGTTTTACGCGACCTTGTACGGACTTTCGACTCCAGTCGCGAGGGCTCAGGCCGAGCGCTACCTGCGACTCATGGGGCTCTGGGAGAGGCGGACCGAACCGGTCGTCACGTTCTCGCGCGGGATGAAGCAGAAGATGGCCATCGCACGGGCGGCACTCCATGAGCCGCGCGTCCTCTTCTTGGACGAACCGACGACCGGTCTCGACCCCGACGCCGCCAAGACGGTCCGCGAGTTCATCGTCGCGCTGCGCGGCGAGGGACGGACGGTCTTCTTGTGCACGCACAACCTGGACGAGGCTGATCGCCTCTGCGACCGCATCGCCTTCTTTCGCCATCGCGTGCTGCGCATCGCTCAACCAGACGACCTGCGCGCCGAGCTGTACGGGCGCGCCACGGAGATTCGCCTCCTGCCGAAGCCGCGCGCGGAGGATCTCGTCCGCGTGCAGGCGGTGCCCGGCGTGCGCGAGGCGCACCTCGAGAACGGTTCCATCGTCGTCGCTTCGGCGGACCCGTTGCGGACGAACCCGCTCCTCGTGAAGGCGCTCGTGGATGGCGGCGCCGAGATCGCCTTCGTCACGGAGCGTAGAGCGCACCTCGAGGACGTGTACCTCCGGATCGTGGAGCCGATCGAATGACCGCCGCCGTCCTCGCTGTGAGCCCGGCGCGGCCGACGCTCGTGCGCGCGGTCTGCGTCCGCGAGTGGCGCGAGGCGCTCGGAAACAAGCTCCTCGTCGGCATGACGCTCTTGCCGCCGGTCGTCATCCTCGTCGCAGGCATCGCGGCAGTCGCGGCCGCGGCGGTGAATCCGCCGAGCGATCGCGACGTTCAGGCGCTCTACGCGGCCGCGCCCGCAGTCGCCGGCCTCGACCCGAAAGAAGCCGTACAAGGATTCATCGCGACGTACTTCCTGATTCTCTTCATGCTCATTCCGACCGTCGTGCCGCTCACGATGGCGATCTACTCGGTCATCGGCGAGAAGGCGTCACGCACGCTCGAGCCGCTGCTCGCCACGCCCGTGGGCGTCGGCGATCTGCTCTTCGCGAAGAGCCTCGCGTCGACCGTGCCGAGCGTGATCGTGACCTGGGCCGCGTACGGGATCTATCTCGCGACGGTCATCTCCATCGGCTCACGCGCAGCCGCACAGGCGGTCACCGCGCCGCGCTGGATCCTCGCGATCGTCGTGCTCGTGCCGCTCCTCACGCTGCTCTCGGTGAACCTCGGCATCCTTATCTCGACACGGGTGAACGACGTTCGCGTCGCGCAGCAGATCGGCGGTCTGGTCGTCGTTCCCGTCGTCGGTCTCGGCATCGCGCAGGTGACAGGCCGCGTCGTGCTCGACAACGGTGCATTTTTGGAGATGACGATCGTCCTGATCGTGCTTGATCTCGCGGTCTTCTGGCTCGCGCGCCTCGCGTTCCAGCGGGAGAACATACTCGTCCGCTGGAGGTGAGCCCGTGGCTGACTACCGCTGTTCCTTTTGCGGCAAGCTTCAGGAACAAGTGAAGAAGCTCATCGCCGGTCCGCGCGGCGTCTACATCTGCGACGAGTGTGTCGCGCTCTGTCGCGAGATCATCGACGAAGAGTTCTCAGGATCGCCTCGACCCGAGCCCGAGCCGCGTCGCAACAGCTGGCTTGATCGACTGCGCCGGATGACGATCGCCCTCCCGCGATAGCCCGCTACGGGGCGGGCGACGGACTCGGCGACCTGCCATGCAGGAACGGAATGTCGAACGATGGCTTCGGGATCGTGATCGTCGGGAACTGGAAACGCGGCGACGCGGTCGGGAGCACGCCGAGCTCCTCGGACGGCGCGGGGAGCCCTTCATCGGGATAGGTGCGCGGTCCCATGATCTCCACGGTCGTCGTGACCGGCTCGCTCACCGAAACGGTCCCATCGCGAAGCTCGTATGTGAGCTTGTAGGTGCCGACCGCGTTCGGTGCCAGGAACGCCGCGAACAAAGTCCCGGTCGCTCCGACCTTGAAGACCCCGGCGGGGCTCGCTCCCTGCTGCACGGTGCGGCCGTTGCGCGGATCGATGACCCGCCAGCCGATCGACAGCGGACGATCGGTCGCGCCGCCGAGCGCGCCGTAGCTCACGGTGAGGAGCGATGTCTCGCCGCGGTGGAGCGTGTGTGGCATACCGACCTGCGCGGTGATGAGGAACGGGTTGTGCGCGCGCAAAGTGAATGATGCCGTCGCAGCGCCAGCGGGCGCGAGTGCCGCGCCGCTCGCGTCGGTCAGCCCGATGGTGACCGTGTACGTCCCCGGCTGCTGCGGCACGGCGATCGGGATGCCGACGTTCTGAGTCTGTTGTGGCTGCAGCGGCGGAAGCGGCTGCGGCTTTGGCGAGCTCGCGAGGAGGGCACTCGAGGCGTTGCGCAGCTCCCACGTAAGGCCGATCGCGCCCGCGCCGGCGGACGTCCACGCGCGCGTCCCGATGTTGGTGATCGGTACGACCACCCTCGTCTCGGTCCCCACGTCGACCGCGATCGCCGTCTTCGAGACCTGGTACCGCGCGTTGGCGGCCGGCTCAAGGTTCGAGCTGTACACGAGCGCGCCGATCGACGAGATGAAGTTCGCTGCATCCTCGTCGAGCGCATCCCACGTCATCGCGACGACCACGCGCGGCCCGGTCTTTGTGTAGATGATGCCCGCGTCATGGGTCACGCCACTCAAATTGCCCGTTTTGTGCGCGATCACGACGTCACCCGGGAGCTGCGCCGGAAGGCGGTCGTTGATTTGCTGACGCTCGAGTCGCGCCAGCATCCGATCCGAAGCCGCGGGCGAGATGAGCTGCCGCTTCGCTAGCAGCGTGAAGAATGTGCCGATGGCGTGTGGCGTCGCCCAGTTGTCTTCGGTGTCGTCGAGCGCGACGTGGAAGTTGCTGATCCCCGCCTTCTCGAGCGTCGCGTCGATGTTCGCGCCGCCAAGGATGTGCCAGAGGGCGAGCGCCGCGCCGTTGTCTGAGATCGTGATCATCGCCTCGAGCGCCTCGTCGAGCGTCAATTCCGTTCCGGCGTACTCGAACGATCCATCGGCAGTGATGTCGGCCGGCTCGATGGTGATCGTGTCCGAGTAGTGAAGCTCGCCCGTGTCGACTCGTCGCTCGGCCTCTGCGAGCACGCCGAGCTTGTAAAGCGATGCCGCAATCACCTGCTCCTCCGCGTCGTGAGCGAATAGGGGAGTGGCCACGGTAGGGTCGGCGATCCAGACCCCGGCGCCACCGGGGAAGGAGCTGACGAGACCGTCGAGTTGCTTGACGAGGTCCGACGTGCTCGCCTGCGCCGAGGCAGGTAGGGCCAGGGCGATGACGAGGCTGACGGCGAGAGCGAGACCGATCCGGCGCACCCAGCAGGGGTAACGGCCGGCCGATGCGCTTGTTTCATTGTTTGACAGACTCTTAACCGGTCGCATCGTGCCCCAGGCGGACCATCTCGCGGTAACCAGCCGGTGTCTCGTCCTCATACCCGAGAAGGTGAAGCACGCCATGGGCCGCCAGGAAAGCGACCTCGTCCACGAGCGGTCTTTTCCGCCGTCGGGCTTGCCTTGCCGCCTGCTGGGCGCTGATCAGGATCTCGCCCAGGTCGAAGCGTCCGCCGTTCTCCGAGCGGCGCCTTTCCAGGAGCGCGACCGCCCCGGGGCCGCGGTCGCGTGCTGAGATCGCCTCACCAAAGGACAGCACATCGGTGGTCCGATCGATCCTGCGAAACCGCTTGTTCAAGGCGCGCATGTCCGCGTCGGAGATGAATGCAACGTGCACTTCGGCGTCGCGCGGCAGCCGGTACGGTCGGACCGCGCGCCGGATCGCCCGGCGGATTGGAGCGAGCTCGCAAGGCGCCTCGCCGGCGATGGCGATGCGCATTGGGCTTAGCCGCTCGCGGCGGGAGGGATGCGGGTGATGCGGTCCTCGGGATATGGGATGCGCTCGTGGTACACGCCGAGGAGGAGCTCGCAGAACGCTTCCTTGATCCGTTCGACGTCGCGGAACGTGAGGTCGCATTCGTCGAGCTGACCGTCGCTGACGCGCTCGTCGATGATTCGATCGACCATCCCGCGGATCGTCTCGGGATTCTTCTCGCTGAGCGAGCGCACCGACGCCTCCGTGCCGTCCGCGAGCATCACGATGCCGGCCTCCTTGCTCTGTGGACGCGGTCCGGGATAGCGGAACGAGCGCTCGTTGGGTGTCTGTCCGCGCTGCTGCGCGATCTGGAAGAAGTACTTCACGACGCTCGTTCCGTGATGGCCCGGGATCATCTCGCGGATCCGCGCCGGAAGCCGGTAGCGGTCGGCGAGAGCCAGGCCATCCTTGACGTGCGCGGCCACGATGCCCGCGGACACGAGCGGATCGAGTTCGTCGTGAGGGTTCTGACCGGTCTGGTTCTCGATGAACGCGGTCGGGTTCCGCATCTTGCCGATGTCGTGGTAGTAGGCGCCGACTCGAGCCACGAGCGGATCGGCGCCGATGACCTCCGCGGCGCGCTCAGCGAGGTTTCCGACGAGAAGCGAGTGGTGATAGGTGCCGGGTGTGCGCAGCAGAAGCTGCCGAAGCAATGGATGGTTCGGATCGCCGAGCTCTCGGAGCTCGAACACGGTGGAGATCCCGAAGACGTGACCGAGGATCGCCATTCCGGCGAAGGCGAGGAGTCCCGAGCCGAGGCCGCTCACGAGTGCGCCCGCGAGGAGCTGCGCGATGCCGAGCGCATCGGCCGCGCGATTCACCAGGACAAATGAGAGGATGACCCCGACCGCTCCGGCCGCGACGGCAACCGCGCCGATGGCGAATTCGCGTGAGGTCGTCGCCCGCCGGACCGCGGCCATCCCGAGAAGTGCGGGGACCAGGACGTATGCGACGAGCTCGACCTGGCTCGACATGATGCCGACGTGCAGCGCGCCCGCGATCTGCGTGGCGAGAGCGGTGCGGCCGCCGACGAGAACGGTGAGCATCATGGCGATCGCGGCGAACGGCGCGAAGTACACCGCGATGGTGTGCCCTGGAACGAGCGCGCGACCGGTCGCGGTGATCGCGAGAAGCGAAAGGATGACGAGGATCATTTTGCGGTCCTCGAGCCACGCCTCGGTCGCGTAGCGTTCGAGGAAGAGCGCGAGCACCCCGGCGATGAGCCCCGCCCACAGCAGGAGTCCGATCGCGCCCCGCCAATCGTTCCCTTCATTCGCGAGCCCGAGCGCGCGGAGCTTCTCGACCTGAAGTCCGCTCACGACGTCGCCATCGCGAACGACCACCTCGCCGGCGGTCACCTGAACCTGGACCGGAGTGACGCCATTTCGCGCGTCCTGGCGCGCGAGGTTCGTCGCAAAGTCATCGACCGTCACGTTCACGTGGAGGTTCTGCCGCAGGATCTCGGCGCCGGCGCGCTTCTGCCGGTCGGTCCAACCCGCGGGCAACACCTTCACCGCATCGGCTTTCGCCGCTTCGAGCTGCTCGGCGCGGATGCCCTGGCTGTAGAGCGTGCGGAGCGCGCTGTCGAGCCCCGCCGCGATCTGGTCCCACTCGGGTTGCGTCATGTCGACGATGTCGGTCGCGATCGCCGGAGTGAGAGTGATGTCAGCGAGTCCAGTGATGGCGGTGATCTTCTGATCGCGCGTTTCGGCGGCGTCGCCGCGGATCCGGGAGATCGCGCTGACCATGTTCGCGACCCTCGTGCTCGCGGTCGAAACGATTGTCACATCGGTCGCGAATTGCTTGGGCACGGCCGCCTCGGCCTTGTTGCGCTCGGCTTCGGTCAGGGACTCCGAGACGAATGAGACGCTCCGCGGCGCGCGGATCGCGCGGTCCGCCACGGCGCCCACGCTGTAGGTGACTGTCGCCGGCGGCGCGATGAGGAGCGCAATAGCGGTCAGTACGCCCGCGAGCACGACGAAGGCCGTCGCCCTCGCGCGCGGTTCGGTGCGCACGGCTGCTCGTAGCCGGGCGAAGCGCGGGTCGCTCACCTGAAGCCGGCGAATCACTTCGGGGCGTTCCCCTTTTCGAAGCGATCGTACGCCCGGACGATGCGGGCGACGAGCTCGTGACGGACAACGTCGCGATCGTTGAAGTCGACCATCGCGATGCCTTCGACATCGCGGAGGATCTCTCGCGCCAGTACCAGGCCGCTCTTCTCTCCGGCGAGGTCGATCTGGGTGACGTCCCCGGTGACGACCGCCTGCGAGCCGAAGCCGAGACGCGTGAGGAACATCTTCATCTGCGGAGCCGTCGTGTTCTGCGCCTCATCGAGGATGATGAAGGCCTCGTTTAGGCTCCTTCCACGCATGTATGCAAGCGGCGCGACCTCGATCTCGCCGCGCTCCGTCGCGCGCGTGAACCGTTCCGGAGGCATGAGCTCGTAGAGCGCGTCGTATAGCGGGCGGAGATAGGGATCGATCTTTTCCTGCAGATCGCCCGGCAGGAATCCAAGCCGCTCCCCCGCCTCGACCGCGGGCCGCGTCAGGATCAGCCGGCTGACTTTTCTGTCGCGCAAAGCCGCGACACCCATCGCGACGGCCAGGAAGGAATTGTGGTTGACGAAACCATTGGCGACGAACGAATGCGACCCGGGCACCGTAAGGTCGTACACGGCTGCGCGCCCCGGAAGTATTGAGACGACTGGGAGGAAGAGGAGTTGTCGTCGCAGAACCTCCTGGAGTGGTGCGAGAAGAATCGGGTCTGCTCGACGTCTCTCGAGGACGGCAACAAGTTCGGCCAGCTTGTCGTATGACGGCCGTCGTCGACCCCGTCGGTAGTCATCGAACCACTTATGTTCCTCGTGTGTGAGTGTCGTACTCCTGATCGCCGCGACGAGGTGCGGCCCCACGAAGGGAATCACGTCAACATTGGCATTGCGCACGACCGGACGGACGAGACTGCATTTGCGCTGGACCGTGAAGCCGACGAGATCGTAGAACCGCTCTACCTCTGCGCCGGCAATAACTAAGCGATGGGAGATGTGCGGCCGGCCGCGATAGCGACCGTGCTTCACGCCTCTCGTCGCGACAATACCTAGGTTCAGGAGGACGATCTGAACCTCGCGTATCAACCGCTCGGAGGTGAGCGTGAGCGAGACGACGTTGTTGCGCTCAATCGAACCGTCGGTGTCATAGAGACCCCTCAAGAACGATCGAACGATCTCTTCGGGCGCGTTCAATATTGCTCTCGGTGTGTGCTTGTGCGGAGCCGTCCGGCTCGACATGCCGAGAGCTTTTAGTAGCTGGTAGAGCTGCGAACTCGCGATGATGTGGTCCGGCTGATCACGACCGGCAAATCGTTCGTTGAAATTGCGGAAGACGTGCAGGTTGAATCGCAGCGCCGTCCGCTTGAATGCGGCTACGACCTCGGGTTCGATCGAAGAAAGCCCAATGCGATTGCGGACCGTCATGTTTCCGTCGCCGGTGAGTATCCCTATGAAGTAGGCGAGATCCTCGTCCAAATGGCCGATAGC
>Ga0209805_1001850_pt1 | contig 12445 bp, 10 predicted proteins | sample GraSoiAngelo_148_FD_185905 | JGI IMG/M metagenome (GOLD analysis project Ga0209805, IMG submission 185905) | Grasslands soil microbial communities from the Angelo Coastal Reserve, California, USA - 14_1009_09_20cm (SPAdes) (version 2) | ecosystem: Environmental > Terrestrial > Soil > Grasslands ... | reverse complement strand
TGATCCCGGTCACGCACCCGGAGTACTGCCGCCCGCCCGAACGGCAACGGCACATGCGGCGGCTGGACGCCGTGCTGCGCACCGCTTCCGCGGTCATCACCAACTCCGGAGCGACACTGCGGGCCCTGTCGGAATACGCGCGGAGCCGCGGGCTCGCGATGCCGCCGGTGATCGCCGCACCGCTCGCCGCGGCCGCTTTCTCCGCCGACTCGGAGCAGCGGCCGCTCGCAGAGCCTTATTTTGTGATGCTCAGCACAATCGAGCCCCGCAAGAATCACTGGATGATCCTGCAGGTGTGGCGCCGCCTGGTCGAGTTGCACGGCGCCGCTGCACCGCGTCTGGTCATCGTCGGCCAACGCGGCTGGGAATGTGAGAACGTTCTCGATCTGTTGGAGAGATGTGAATCATTGCGTGGCTTTGTGCTCGAGAAGCCCGTATGTTCCGACTCGGAGTTGGTTACATATCTACGTCACGCCCAGGCGCTGTTGTTTCCCTCGTTCGTGGAGGGTTACGGACTGCCGCTGGCCGAGGCGCTCTCGCTGGGGGTCCCGGCAATCGCGAGTGATTTGCCGGTGTTCCGCGAGATCGCCGCCGACATTCCTGAGTACCTGGATCCGTTGGACGCATTAGGCTGGTTGAAATGCATCGAGTCCTTTTGTCAGCCCGACAGCCCTCTCAGGGAGAACCAACTCCTGAAGATGTCACGCTTCACCCCTCCGGCGTGGTCCAAGCACTTCGAGACCTTCGAAGGACTTCTGCGCCAGGTGTGACGCTGCCGGCGCGGGTCTTCGCCTGCGGTTTCTCGCTCAACAAGCTGCGCCTACTGCGCCGTTTTGCCGGCGACTCGACGCTGCACTCCGTCCGGAACGCTCGCCGCATACCATCCGGCTCGACCCTGCTGCTGTGGGGAAGCACCGCGCCGCCGCCGGGTCTCCCCGCGGGCGTCGCGCTGATCCGGGTGGAGGACGGCTTCCTGCGATCAGTGGGCCTCGGGGCGGAGCTCGCCCGTCCGCTGTCGTGGGTCCTCGATCGCACCGGCATGTACTACGACGCCACGCGGCCCTCGGACCTGGAGCAGTTGCTGCAGAGCTGCGAGCTCACGCCGCAGTTGCTGGCGCGCGCCGCCGCGCTGCGCGAGCGCATCGTCGCATCCGGCATCACCAAGTACAGCGTGGGAGAGCGTGCCTGGCGCCGCCCCGGTCGGGCGCGCGTGATCCTCGTGCCGGGGCAAGTGGAGTCGGACGCTTCGCTGCGCCTCGGTGCGCCGAGGCTGCGTACCAACCTCGCTCTGGTGCGCGCGGTGCGGGAGGCGAACCCGGACGCCTGTCTCGTGTACAAGCCGCATCCCGATGTGGCTGCGGGGCTGCGGGCCCGGGGCAAGCACGAGCAGCAGGTGCGCGACTGGTGCGACGAAGTGGTCACCGACGTCGCCATGGGCACACTCCTCGAGCAGGTCGACGAGGTGCACGTGCTCACCTCGCTCGCGGGATTCGAGGCATTGCTGCGCGGCAAGCTCGTGGTCTGTTACGGCCTGCCGTTCTACGCCGGCTGGGGACTCACCCAGGATGTGGAGCCGGTTCCGCGGCGCCGGCGGCGCCTGAGCGTGAATGAGCTCGTAGCCGGGACGCTGATCGCTTACCCGACCTACGTGAGCCGCCGCACCGGCCGCTACATCTCTCCCGAGCAGGCGCTCGACGAGCTGCTCGCGTGGCGCGAGGCCGCGGGCCGGCCCAATCGGGCCTGGCAACAGCTGCGCCGGGCGGTCCTGCGCCTCACGGTGGCGCGCCCATGAGCGCGGCCCGCCCGGAGGCGCTGCGGGGCAAGAGGATCCTGTTGCTGCAGGGTCCGGTGGGGCCTTTCTTCCGGCGGCTGGCCGAGCGGCTGCGGGCAGGGGGAGCGGAGGTTCACAAGGTCAACTTCAACGGCGGCGACTGGCTGTTTTATCCGACCGGCGCGATCAGCTGGCGGGGCCACCCCGGCGACTGGCCGCAATTCCTTGCGCGCCTGCTGGAGGAACGACGGATCGACATCGTGCTGCTGTTCGGCGATTGCCGACCGATTCACCGCGTGGCCCGCAGCGTCGCGCAGCGCCACGGCGTCAAGCTCGGCGCCTTCGAAGAGGGCTACATCCGGCCCAACTTCGTCACCTTCGAGCAGTTCGGAGTCAACGGCTATTCGCGGATTCCCCGCCACGCAGAGTTCTATCGGCACCTGCCCTGCAGACCGGCGATAGCGGAGCGCGACGTGGGCAGCACGTTTCGCTACGCGGCGCTGTGGTCGGTCTTCTATTACCTTGCCGCCGCCATTGGGCGGCCGTGGTTCCCTCACTATCGACATCACCGCCGCCTGGCGCTGTCGGAGCTCTTTCCCTGGCTGCGCTCGGCATGGCGCAAGGCGCTCTATCGCTTCAGAGAGCGTGCCATGCTCGGGCGGCTCACGAGCGCTCTGCACCGGAAGTTCTACCTCGTGCCTCTGCAGATGCCGCTCGATTCCCAGGTGCGCCAGCATTCCGATTTCCGCTCCGTCGGACGGTTCATCCGGCACGTGGTGCGCTCCTTCGCCGAACGCGCGCCGGCCAATGCCGCTTTGGTGATCAAGCATCACCCGCTGGACCGCGGATTCCACGATTACAGCCGCCTGATCGGCCGCCTGCGGGCACAGTTCCGGCTCGGCGCACGGCTGCTCTACGTCCACGACCAACACCTGCCGACGCTGCTCGAGAGCATGCGGGGCGCGGTCGTGATCAACAGCACGGCCGGCCTCTCGGCCCTCTCTCATAACGCCCCCGTCAAGGTGTGCGGCGTCGCGATATACGACATCAGGGGCCTGACGTTCCAGGGATCGCTCGATGACTTCTGGCTCGAGGCCGATTCGTTCCGGCCGGATCCCGATCTGTTCCGCCGCTTCCGTGCCCATCTGATCGAGCGCACCCAGATCAACGGCAGCTTCTACGCCCGCGGGATCGATGCCACCGCGGCCGCCGCGCTGGCCTCGGTCGCCCGCGCCGTGCACGCCCCGGACACGCGGCGTTCCGCCGCGCCGGAACGGGTCTCCCCTGCCTCGATGCAGAGTGAGTCGGCGACGCTGCGCGTTTATGCCTCGCACGCCAGGTAACACGGACCGAAGAGAGAAACCAGCTTGGACGCCTTAGTTGAAATTGACGCCAGAGACCGCGCCCGCCGGCTGACGGCGCGGGCCCGCCGGCTCGCCGCCCGCGCCCTGAGGGTCAACAGGCTGTTCCTGTGCCTGGTGCTCGTGCCCACCGCGCTCGCGGCGCTGTATTTCGGCTTCCTCGCGCACGACGTTTACGTTTCGGAGTCGCAGTTCGTCGTGCGCACCGTACAGCGCACCATGCCGAGCGGCCTCGGCAGCCTCCTGCAGAGCACGGGCCTGACGCAGGGGAGCTCGGACGTCTACAGCGTCGAGGCCTTCCTGACCTCTCGCGATGCATTGCAGAACCTCGAGGAGCGGCGCCACCTCAAGCGCTCCTTCGCCAGCCCCGGGCGCGATCTGCTCGCGCGCTTCGACCCGCTGGGTTGGGACGACAGCTTCGAGGCTCTGCTGCGCTACTATCAGAAGTTCGTCGTCAACACCGACCTCGATTCGACCTCTTCGATCCTCACCCTCACGGTGCGTGCCTTCAGCGCCGCCGAGGCTCATGCCATCAACGAGGATCTTCTCAGGATGAGCGAGGATTTGGTTAACCGGCTCAACGAGCGTGCGCGGCATGATCTGGTGCGCTTCGCCACCGCCGACGTCGACACCGCCGAGCAGCAGGAGCGCGCCGCGGTGCACGCCCTCTCGAAGTACCGCAACGACCAATCGCTCTACGACCCTGGCAAGCAGTCAGAACTGCAGCTGCAGCAGGTCGGAGCGCTGCAGGCTGAGCTCCTGGCTACCCGCAAGCAGCTCGCCGATGTGCGCGCGATGGCGAGGGACAATCCGCAGATCCCGGTGCTGGAGAACCGCGCGCGCATTCTGTCAGGCACCATCGGGTCGGAAATGGCGAAGGTGGCGGGTGACCGCTCCTCGCTTTCCAGCAAGGTTCCACAATACGAGGGGATCACCCTGGACCGGGATTTCGCGGCCAAGTACCTCCAGGTCGCACTGGACTCGCTGGAGCAGGCGCGCGCAAACGCGATGAGCCAGCAGCTGTACATCGAGCGCATCGCGCAACCAAACCAGCCGGATGTCGCGATCGAGCCCAAGGCGCTGCGGAACGTGGCTGCAACGCTGCTGCTGAGCCTGATCGTCTGGGCTCTGACCTCTCTGCTGGTCGCCGCCGTCAGGGAGCACGCCGACTGATGGACCGTACGGCACCGCAGCCGGACTTTCTGCGCTCGCTGGCGATCCAGACCCGGGTCATCGGGGCACTCGTCATGCGTGAGATCATCACGCGCTACGGCCGTCACAACATCGGCTTCATGTGGGTCTTCGTCGAGCCGATGATGTTCACCACCGGGGTGTTGGCGGTCTGGTCCCTGGTGCACACGCACGCCGCCAAGCTGCCGCTAGTGCCCTTCGTGGTAACCGGCTATTCGACCGTGCTGCTGTGGAGAAACACCATCAACCGGTGCGGCAACGCCATCGAGCCGAATCGGGCGCTGCTGCATCATCGTAACGTCCGCGTCGTCGACCTGTTCATCGCGCGGCTGCTGCTGGAGATCGCCGGCGCAACGGTGTCGTTCATGACGCTAACGACACTGCTCAGCGCCGCGGGTGTCATGTCGGCGCCCGAAGACGTCCTCAAGATCGGCGTGGCTTGGCTGCTGCTCGCGTGGTTTGCGATGTCGATGGGACTTCTGATCGGCTCGCTGTCGGCGGCGTTCGACCCTGTCGACCGGATCTGGCACGTGATCAGCTATCTCTTCCTGCCGCTTTCCGGCGCCTTCTACATGGTGGATTGGATCCCCGCCCACGTGCAGTCGTGGGCTCTGTTGCTGCCGACGGTGGATTGTACCGAGCTGCTGCGCGAAGGGTTCTTCGGCACGGCCGTTCACGCCCACTACAACCTGCTCTACCTCGTGTGGGCGAACACCCTATTGCTGCTGATCGCCCTGTTTTGCATCAGGCGCGTCTCGGTCACCGTGGAGGGCGAGTGATCCACCTGGACAGCGTGATCAAGCGCTACCGCACGCGCAGCGGCCCCCACACGGTGCTAAACGGAGTCAGCCTGCGGATCGGCAAAGGCGACAAGCTCGGAATTCTCGGCAGGAATGGCGCCGGCAAGTCGACCCTGATCAGGATCATCAGCGGCGCGGAGCTCCCGAACGGCGGGCGGGTGACGCGCCTCATGTCCGTGTCATGGCCGCTGGCCTTCGGCGGTGCCTTTCAGGGAAGTCTGACCGGAATCGACAACGTGCGCTTCATCTGCCGCGTCTACGGGGCCGACTTCAACGCGAGCCTGCCCTTTGTCGAAGACTTCTCCGAGCTCGGCAAATTTCTCAAGGAGCCGGTCAAGACCTATTCGTCCGGCATGCGCGCCCGACTCGCATTCGCCATTTCCATGGCAATCGAGTTCGACTGCTTCCTGATCGACGAGGTCATTTCCGTGGGCGACGCGCGCTTTCACGAGAAATGCCGGCGCGAGTTGTTCGAGAAGCGGCACGATCGCGCCATGATCATCGTCTCGCACGAGGCCCACAACATCCGCGACTACTGCGCTCGAGCGTGCGTACTGCACCACGGAATGTTGCGCGAGTACCCGGACGTCGACGCGGCTTACACTGCTTACAACCAACTGTAAACCCCTATGAGCGATAAGACCAAGGACCGAAAGCTGACCGTGATGCTCGAGCTGCGTCCCGCGTTCGACGGCTACGCCGGCATCCCACAGGAGACGCGGCTGCTGTTCCGCGGGCTGCGGATGATTCGCAGCGTCGACGTCTCGGGCATGTTGCAGATGTCGCATCGCATCCTGGCGAAGGGCACCGGCGAGCCCACCTGGCTGTTCGACCCGCCGGAGTCGCACAAGATCGGCCGCTACTCGCGAGTGGTGATCTCGGCCGCCGAGCGGCCGTTCTCGACCCTCTATGACCGGATCCGCGAATATTTCGGCCGGCGTTTCCTGTCAGCCAAGCTCACACTGTCCACCCTGCTCGGTCTCGGCGCGATCAAGCTCACCACCCTACGCCCGCGATACTTCGAGGACTTCATCTGGCGCACGCTGTTCGCCAAGACACTGCCGGCGGGCGACTTCAGCCTGGTGACCGGGGCGCAGCAGCGCGTGTGCGCCGTGCCCTGGCACACCATGCACATGATCGGACTGAACACTCTGAACGCGCTGCGGTCGCCGCGCTACGCACGGATCTTGACGCGCGGTGTCGACATCTTCATCTCGCAGACGCCTTACCCCGGTCGGGTCTCGGCCAACACCGCGCTGGTGGTCCGCTATCACGATGCGCTACCGGTGTTCATGCCGCACACCATTTCGGACAAGTCGCTTCACCAGGCAACGCATTTCTACGCCCTGATGAGCAACGTGAGGTCCGGGGCCTATTTCGCGTGCGTCTCCGACGCGACGCGTCGTGACCTGCTCAAGATGTTTCCACAGGTCGCGGAGCGCGCCGTCGCGATTCACAACATGGTGTCGCACCACTACTACCTGGAGAACTCTCCGGTCGAACGCGTCGCGGGCATTATCAGGGCGCGCCTCTACGGTCTGGACCCCGATGCGAAGGGTCTGGGATTGTCGCCCAACTTCCTGACGCTGCGCGAGCAGGAGAGGTTCTACGAGCGCGCTTTGAGTGCCCGACCCTTGAAGTACCTGCTGGCGGTATCGACGGTCGAGCCACGCAAGAACCACTCGCGCTTGATTGCCGCCTGGGAAGTGCTGAAGGCGGAGGTGGACCCCGACCTGAAGCTGGTGATCGTGGGCACGCTCGGATGGGACTACAAGCAGCTCATCAAGGGCTTCCGGGCGTGGATCGACCGCGGCGACCTCTTCATGCTGAACGCAGTTCCCGCGCCGGACCTGCGCGTGCTCTACCGGCACGCCACCGCCACCCTCTGTCCGAGCCTCGGCGAGGGTTTTGATTTCTCCGGGGTCGAAGCAATGCGCAGCGGCGGCGTGGTGCTGGCTTCCGACATCGCCGTCCATCGCGAGGTGTACGCGGATGCAGCCGATTACTTCAATCCCTACGCGACAGCCAGTCTGGTCGAGTCCGCGAAGCGCGTACTCTACGCGCCGGATGCACCCGCTGTGCAATCGCGGCTCAGGCAGCTCGGGCAGGCGGTCGGGGCGCGCTATGTGCCCGAGAAGATCCTGCCTCAATGGGAGCGGTTCCTCGCGCGCGTGCAGCGACGCGCCGCCGCTAACCCTGCGGAGATTGCTCCAATCACGGAAGATGCCGGTGAGATCGCTCCGGCCGTGAAGGAGTTCTAGCATGCCCGTCACCAAAGACGCCGTGCTCTGGGGCTTTCGCTTCTTCCTGGGGCGGGAACCGGAATCGGAAGAATCCATTCGCTTGCACAGCAACGCGCGCGACGAGCAACACCTTGCGGAGATCTTGATCTCCTCGCGCGAATTCGATCTCAAGCAGCGCTTTCGGGGGCTGCCCATCGGGCGCATGTCCCTCGATATGCGGCCCATCGATGTCGAGACGGAGGCGACGCCGGAGGAGCTGCACGCCTGCCTTGCGAAGATCAAGGCGGCCTGGGAGCACCTCGGAGAATCGCGGCCGCACTTCTCGGTGCTCACCAACGCGCAGTTCCTGCCGCAGCGGCTCGGGCAGACGATCGGCGAGTTCTGGGCGTCCGGAGAGCACGAAGGCGAGCAGATCGTAAGGACACTGCGCCGGCACGGCCACTCACTCACCGGAACCTGTGTCGAGTACGGCTGCGGTGTGGGACGCATGACCATGGTCCTGGCGCGCGGCTTCCGCGAGGTACACGGCTACGATATCTCCGCCGCGCATCTGCGCTGCGCTCAGGAGCGCGCAGGGGAGCTCGATGTGCGCAACGTCGTGCTGCACGAGTGCCCAGCGGGCATCCTGCTGCAGCTGGAGCCCTGTGATTTCTTCTACTCGCGCATAGTGTTCCAGCACAACCCGCCCCCGGTCATCGTGGAGTTGATCCGCATGGCCCTCGGAGCTCTCAAGCGCGGCGGCATCGCCATCTTCCAGGTGCCCACCTATATCACCGGCTACCACTTCAACCTGACGGAATGGCTGAGCACGGATCATCCCCTCGACATGCAGATGCATTGCGTGCCGCAGAGCAGGATCTTCCAGCTGATCGCCGAGCACGGCTGCATGGCGTTGGAGGTCCGGGAAGACAACTCCACCGGCTCGGACAGGATGCTTTCGAACGTATTCGTGGCGCGCAAGTGCGAGCGCCAGGGCCGGCTTGCTCAGCACGGCCTCTTCCCCTCGGGTACCTCTTAGCGGGCCCCGGTCATGGCGCGCCCTCTCTGCCAGCCCCCGTCCGAACCCGCGGCAACACCGGCCACCACCGAGAACACGGTGCGCCTCGCCTATCGGCTGTTGCTGGGACGAGAGGTGGAGAGTCCGGAGGCGCTGCGCGCTCACCTCGACCTGCCGACGCTCGCCGCGCTGCGCAGAGCCATCATGGCCTCCCCCGAGTTTCAGTCGAAGGTGCTGCATGGGCGCTTCTGCGGGCATTCGAAATGGGTGGCTACGGAGGTGATGGACCGCTTCACGATGTGGGTCGATCTCGCGGGCCAGTCCGTCTCGCGCGGCTGTCTGAACAACTCCTGGGAGCCGAGCGAGAGCGGCTACCTCTCTGCACACGTTGCCTGCGGCGACGTCGTGCTCGACATCGGCGCCAACGTCGGTTGGTTCTCGCTCCTCGCGGCGAAGTGCGTGGGCAGAAAAGGGGCCGTGCACGCCTTCGAGCCCCGGCCGGACACCTCGGCGATGCTCAAGCGCACCATTGCGGACAACGATCTCCGCAGCCTGGTTTCGGTGTGGACCCTTGCTCTTTCCAATCAATGGGGGCGGGTCGAGCTCAACTGGGAGCGTGACACCGACAACCCGGGGCACTCCTTCATCGGCAGCCTACCGGCCGAGCGCCGCCGCGAGTGCGAGTCGACCGTCGTGACCGCGGCCGTGCTGGACGAGCTCCTGCCGGAGCTCGCGCCGGATTTCATCAAGATCGACATCGAGGGCGCGGAGGCCAGAGCGCTGGCCGGCGCGCAGGCGGCCATCGGACGCAAGCACCCGCCGATCATGTCCGAGCTCTATCCGCAGCAGCTGCAGGAGGTGTCGGGGGTTTCGCCGCGCGCATACATCGCCCAGCTGGCAGCTCTGGGCTACACCTGCTACCTCCTCGAGGACGGCCGTCCTACGCGCAGACTCGAGGACTTTCCGCCGGACGCACCCTGTGAGCTGGTCAGCGTCGTGTTCGAGCGTGATGGAGGCATCAGCTAGCCATGGAGCCCGGAGAGCTGAGCGCCGAGACTCGCTCGCGTGAGCGCCGCTTCCTGCGGTTCGTGCGCATTTTTTCGCGGGAGCTGGCCGACAGTCTCTATCGTGGCCTCCTGGCGCGGCCATCGGACGCTGCCGGCCTTGCCGCGTACTCGAAAAACATCCAGCAGGCGACGCGGCTCGCGGACGTCGTCGGCGACATGGCGCGCTCGGACGAATTCCGGAAACGGATGTTCTCCGAACAGGCCGACATGCTAGTGCGCGGAGTGTTCCGCGGAGCGCTCGGCCGGGAACCGGATGGGAATGCCCGGGACTCGTACGGCCGCATGATCAGTGAACGCTGCGACGTAGCAGAATTGATCGCGACCGTCGTGGGGTCGGCGGAGTTTCGCAAGCGGCTGCTGTCGGAGTTCCTCGCAGCCCTTGCCCAGCCGGTATACAAGGGTCTGCAGGGCCGCGCGCCCAGCGCCACCGAGCTGCTCGACTATACGGCTATGATGCGCCAGCCCAACGATCTCGAGCACGTGCTGCGCAAGATCGTCAAGTCGAGCGAGTTCTCGCGGAAGCGAACCGAGGACAGCAACGTCCCCGACCCGAAGAACCGCTTCGAGGTCCCTACCCTGGTCTTCCTGCACATGCACCGAACCGGTGGCAGCTCGCTGAACCGTCTGCTGGCCCTCTCGTACGGACACAGGAATATCTGTTTCCGCGGCAGCAATCGAATCTACAAGGCGCCAGCGGGCCTGCTCTCGCGTTACACGGTGTTTGCCGGACATCTGAACTACGACAGCCTGTCCTACATTCCAAGAAAATCCCTGTCGATCGTCGGCATGGTCAGGGAGCCGCGCGGGAGGCTGTTGTCGCTTTATCACTACTGGCGAGCCCACGAGCCGACTCACGCGGACTACAGCGAGGGCTCTCAGTTGGCCAACGAGTTGAGCCTGGTTGCATTCCTGCAGGACCCACGGATCAGCACGCGCCCGGAGGTATGGAACCACATGACGTGGGCGCTGATGGGCGAGCGGCAGTGGAGCGAGTGGCGACACAGGCTCGCTGCGGACCCGGCCGACGAGCGGGTGCTGCGTGAGGCGCGCGCCCTGATTGCCGGGAGGCTGCGTGGGATGCTGTTCGTGGGCCTCCAGGAACGCTTCGCCGAGTCCGTGGAGTTGCTGTTCCATGCTCTCGGCCGTAGCAAGCCTAGCGAGTTACCACAGCTCAATTCTCTCGGCGATCGCATGGTCAGCGACCCCCACTTCAAGAAGGCCCTGCCCGCGGAAGGGGTCGGAGTGGAGGCCGAGCGCGTCCTCGAGCGGGTTCTGCAACTCGATCTGGCGCTATACGACGAGGCCCACAAGCTGTTCGAGGAGCGCTACTCGAGCTGGCGCGCCCAGCTCCCATTCGACCCGGCTATTCAACGGATACGCGCGTGACCCCGCGATCACCCTGCCAGCGCGCCGGCGTGGCTCTACTGGCGCTCGCCATAGTTCCTACTTTCGCGGCGGGCGCCGATGGCCTTTCCGGCCGCTTGATCGTCGGGTACCAGGGTTGGTTCGGGTGCCCGGGCGACTTCGAGGACAACAAGTCGTGGCAACACTGGTTCGACAAGGATCCCGGGCCGCAGGCGTTCACGGTCGACATGTTGCCTTCAACCCGTGAGCTCAAGCCGCAGGACCTGTGCGACACGGGGCTGCGGCGCGCCGACGGACAGGGAACGATCAAGCTGTTCTCCTCACAGGACCCGAATGTGGTCGCCCTGCATTTTCGTTGGATGCGCAACCACGACATCGACGCGGCGGCGGCACAGCGTTTCGTTGTGGCCATCGCGAATCCCGCCAACAGAAGGCGTTTCGATCACGTACTCAAGAATGTGCAATCGGCAGCCGAGCAGAACGAGCGATCGTTCTTCGTCGTGTACGACATCTCCGGCGCCAACGGTGATACCGTGACCGAGGCGGTGAGGAGAGACTGGCACCACCTCGTAGAGGATCTGCAGCTGACCGAAAGCGCTGCCTACCTGAAGGATCACGGTAAGCCCGTGTTGGAGTTGTGGGGCTTTGGACTCCGTGACCGTCCCGGCAACCCGAGCGAGGTAGCGGCGCTCATCGATGACCTGAAGTCCGGTCGGCAGGGCCTGGCGGCGGTGACGCTGATCGGCGGCGTGCCGAGTTACTGGAGGACTTTGGATCGCGATTCCAAGGGGGAACCCCAGTGGGCGGAGATCTACCGTGCCTACGATGTGATCAGTCCCTGGTCAGTGGGCCGATTTACGGATGAGTCTGGCGCCGACAAGTTCGTGCGCGACACTGTGATCCCCGACCTCAATGAGACCAGACGCCTGGGTAGCCGCTATCTGCCAGTCGTGTTCTCCGGCTTCTCCTGGTCGAATCTGACGACGAATCGCGGCAAGCCAAGGGAGGCGGTGCTGAATCGCACACCGCGCCACTGTGGTCGCTTCCTGTGGCGTCAGGTCGCCGACCTGCTGCAATCGCACGTGAGCTCGCTCTACGTTGCCATGTTCGACGAGGTGGACGAGGGAACCGCCATTTTTCCGGTCGAAACACGCAGCGATACGCTCCCCGCCGGTACCCAGATGGTGTACCTGAACGAAGACGGGTGCTTCCTGCCGGACGACTGGTATCTCAGAGTCGCCGGCGCAGCCGCGAAATACCTACACCAGGGCGATGTGCCGCCGGAGCGGCTGGAAGCCTTGGTTAAGGCCCTAGTGGCGTCTGCGCCTTCGAACCAGACACTGCAAAAATGAAAACCTCGGCTATGTTTCGTCTCGCCCTGAAGCTCATCGCGCCCGATATTGTGCGCTCGATCTACGTGGGGATATTGGGAAGGGAGCCTGATCCCGAGGGACTGAAGACGTATTGCAACGAGCTCCTCAGGACGGGAAATCTCGCCGGCATGGTGGCGGACATTGCAACCTCGCGTGAGGCATGGGAAAAGCAGCTCGGCGCGCACCTCGAAGAGCTCGTCCGCGACACTTACCTGGGTCTGTTGCGACGTGAACCCGACGAGGATGCGCTTTCGACCTATGTCGAAGAGCTACGGAA
>Ga0209805_1001849_pt1 | contig 12446 bp, 12 predicted proteins | sample GraSoiAngelo_148_FD_185905 | JGI IMG/M metagenome (GOLD analysis project Ga0209805, IMG submission 185905) | Grasslands soil microbial communities from the Angelo Coastal Reserve, California, USA - 14_1009_09_20cm (SPAdes) (version 2) | ecosystem: Environmental > Terrestrial > Soil > Grasslands ... | reverse complement strand
TCGCGAATTGAACAGCGTAGTGGCCGACCGCTCCCGCGCCGCCGCTGACCAGTACGACGCTCTCGCGCTGCGGCTGAGCCAGCCGGACGGCCTGCAGCGCTGTCAGCGCGGGGATGCCGAGGCAGGCTCCGGCTGCGTAATCGGTGTTCCGCGGCAGAGCGACGGCCTGCGCGCTCGGCAGGGCGATGTACTGAGCGGCGGTGCCGAACGCTCGCTTCCACTGGCCGTTCCAGATCCATACCCGCTCGCCGATGCGGCTGGCCGGCACCCCTTCGCCGACTGCGTCGATGTCTCCGGCGCCGTCGCTGTGGGGGATCACCAGCGGCGCCACCATCCCGCGGCCGAAACCGCCGCGGCGCGACTTCCAGTCCGATGGATTGACGCCCGACGTGCGCAGCCGGACGCGCACCTCGCCGGGCCCCGGCTCGGGCGTCGGCTGCTCACCGATCTTCAAGACGTCGCGCGCCGGTCCTTGCTCCGTATAGAAGGCTGCCCGCATCGATCGCCCTCGCGCCACCCGCGATGCCATGATAGGGCGGCAACCTGGATTCGGCTCAGGCTGGCCGTGCGTCGAGCGAGACGGTCAGCGCCAGGCGAGCGCGGTGCGAGCGTTCGCGGACGATCTCCGGCGAGGTGCGCAGGACGAACGAGGCCTCCTCGTAGGTGAGCCCCTCGACGTCCCGGAGCACGTAGCAGGCGCGATCCATCGCGTTCAAGCGACCGAGCACCTCTCGAATCCGGTCCGTCAGGAACGCGGGTGCTGCAGATCTCGTCCGCTCCGCAGCCGAGCGCAGCCGGGCCAAGGCGATTCCGATAGCAGCGCGATAGAGCAAGATCCGGAAGGGCACACCATCCGAAAATGTCTGAGCGGAGCCGAGGGCAGACCTAAATGTCGCTTCCGCTGCTTCGGCCGCATCGGACACCAGCATGTTCCGTACCATGCGATTGACGCCGTTCCAGTGCCGGAGCGCGAGCTCGACGAAGGCAGCTCCCTCGCCGGCGCGCGAGCACTGCGCAAGGACTTCGTCGGAACGCTCGCCGAGCATCGCGGCCCGCAACGGCGCGGCATCTCGCAATGTCCCGATCTCCCCGCTCGCTTCGCACATGCTCTTCATCTTGCCTCTCTTTCTCGTTCAGGCCGACCGTGCACGTGGCGCGCCAACCTGATGGCGCGAGGAAAAGCCCCGTCTCTGCTTGACGGAGAACCGGACAAATTGTCGTCGGATCCGGCAGTGCAGATTGCAGACGCCGGCAGTGCAAATTGCAGGAGGTGACGCCGCAGCGGCTCCTGGCGCAGTCCCGATCAGATGGCAGGGCGCGTCAGCCCTTGATCCCGTATTTCTTCAGGCGGTCGACGAACGCGCTGCGGCTGATCCGGAGCCGCCGCGCGGCCTCCGACTGGTTGCCGCCGGTCGCCGCCAGCGCGTGCTCGATCTGGCCGCGGCCCCTGCTCGTCCAGCGGCGGGGTCGGGGGCACCGCGTTCAGCGCCTGCGGGCCGATCTCGCCGCCGGAGCTGAGCGCGACGAGCCGCGCCACGGCATTCTCCAGTTGTCGCACGTTACCCGGCCAATCCGCGAGGCGCAGCGCTTCCAGGAGCGCGGGGGAAAGTCGGGCGCCTTCGACTCCGAATCGCTCGGCGTAGCGGCGGGCGAACTCGATCGCCAAGGCGGGGATGTCCTCTCGATGCTCGTGCAGCGGCGGCACGACGAGCTCCACCACGGCCAGCCGGTAGTAGAGGTCCTCGCGAAAGCGGCCCTCGCGCGCATCCGTCGCCAGATCGCGATTCGTGCAAGCGATGACACGCACGTCGACGTGCTCGATCCGTCCCGCGCCGACCGGCTGGATCTCGCCTTCCTGCAGCGCGCGCAGGAGCTTGGCCTGGACGGGAAGGGGGAGCTCGCTGACCTCGTCGAGCACCAGCGTCCCTCCGTCCGCCTCGGCGAAGAAGCCGCGGCGCGCTTGCGTCGCGCCGGTGAACGCCCCGCGCGTGTGCCCGAAAAGCTCGGCCTCCGCCAGCTCGCCGGGAATGGCCGCGCAGTTGAAGCGCACGAACGGCTCCTTTGCGCGCCTGCTCTCCGCGTGGATGAGCGCAGCCACCAGCTCCTTGCCCGTCCCGGTGTCGCCCCTCACCAGCACGGTGATATCGCGCGGTGCCACGCGCGCGACCGCGTCGGTCAGCCGGCGCATCACCGCCGAGTCGCCCACGATGCTGCGCCCGATCGCCTTCTCCGCCGTCAGCCGGCGGTTCTGCATGCGCAGCGCGCGCGCTTCCAGGGCGCGGTCGATGACCAGCCCCATCTCCTCGATGTCGAAGGGCTTGGTGACGTACTCGTAGGCGCCGGTCTTCATCGCGCGCACCGCGATGCGCTCCGAGCCGTGGGCGGTAAGAAGGATCACGGGCAGCGACTCGTCGCGCTCGCGGATGGCCTGCAAGAGCTGCACGCCGTCCATCTCCGGCATCGCGTAATCGGTCACCACGGCATCCACGCCCTCGAGGTGCGCGAGCGCCTCCGGCCCCGACCGCGCCAGGACCGCCTCGTGCCGGCGCTGCTTGGTCAGTTCCTTCAGGGCGAACAGCATCCCTGGTTCGTCGTCAACCAACAGAAGGCGCGCCAACGGTCCTCTCCTGCTGCAGCGGAAGGACGCCAACGACGGTCGTGCCGCGCCCCTCCTCGCTCCGATACTCGAGCGAGCCTCCATGCTGCCTGAAGGCGGCCCGCGCCATCGCCACGCCCAGGCCCGTTCCCTGTTCGCGGGTGGTGAAGAAGGGAGTGCCGACGCGCTCCAGCACCTCGGGCGGCATGCCGCGGCCGGAGTCGCGCACCTCGACCTGCGCCTGGCCCGCGCGCTGCGCGATCCTCACCTCCACCTTGCCGCCGCTCCCGGTCGCGTCGAGGGCGTTGGTGACCAGGTTGAAGAGCGCCTCGCGCAGCCGGCGCGGATCCACCTCCACCAGCGCTTCGCCGGCCCGGCGGATCGCCACGCCGGCGGTGGCGGCCTGCGCGCCAACGATCCCGAGCACCTCGTCCGCAAGCGCGCCGAGGGAGCACCGCTCGCGCCGGAGCTTGTCGAGCGGGCGCGAGAACGAGAGATACTCCTGGAGGATGGAGTTCATCCGCTCCACCTCGTTCTCCGCGACCTCCAGCCGCTCACGCGACTGATCCTCGCAGGCTTCGCGCCTGGCGAGCTGCACCAGCGCCTTGATGGCGCCGAGCGGGTTCTTCAACTCGTGCGAGAGCTGCGCGCTCATGTGCTCCAGCTCCCTCGCCCGGGCGAGCGCTTCCTGCGCCATCTGCTCCCGGGCGCGATCGATGCGGGAGTGGCTCTCGTTCAGGGCCCGGGTCATCGCGATCAAGTAGGCGGTCTGGAAGAAGGCGACGGAAAAGAGCGCCAGGCCGGCGAGCTGCGAGAAGTACGGCTCGGGAACGCTGGGGCCGAGCCAGCGGGTGGGAAGCAGGATCAGCGACGCTGCGCCGACGAAGACGATGCGCATGGCCATCTTCGTTTCCCTCGACCAGCCATAGACGACGAGCATGCTGGAGAGGGGACCGAGGGTGCCGACGAGAAAGGGGCTGCGCAGCCCGCCGCTCAGGCCGACCATGACGAACTGCGAAGCCAGACCGATGAGCCAGGCGGTGGTGCTCGGGCGGGTACAACAGACCGGCTCCTGTACCGCACGGACGGGAATGACGTGGTGCTTGAAGACAAGGTTTCGCAGCCAATTGGCGAAGAGAAGCACGGCGATGGCCGAGGTCCGCCAGGCGGGATAGCCCGCCCGCCAGAGCAGGGTCACGAAGAGGGAGAAGATGATGACGTGAACGACCGATTTCGTCTTCCACAACCATCGAGGTTGGAAATCGGCTACGACCATCTCCGGCGCGCTCGCAAGACCCGGGCCGTTCGGGAGAACCTGTTCGCTCATGGCACGAGTATGCCCGTAGCTACCCGCTCTTGCACCCGTTGGTGGAATGGCGGTCTGGATCTGTACGCCACCCCGGCAGTCGTCCGCCCTGCCGGGGACGCAAGGCGGCAGTCAGTCGCGGCGCGTCACGACGAACATGAAGCAGCCACCCGACACCGGCACAGATCGCTCGAGCATCGGCCGGTCGCTGACCCTTTCGCCGCGCTCGTGCGCCGCTATCATCCGCGGCGGGATGGACCTGCGGCGAGACGAATTCCGCGTAAGCGATGATATCGCTCTGCTCGACGTCGAGCTCATTCACTCGTTTCTGCGCGGCTCCTACTGGGCGGCCGGAATCCCGCGCGCGGTGGTCGAAAGAAGCCTGCGCGGCTCGCTCTGTTTCGGCGTCTACGAAGGCGATGCGCAAGTGGGATTCGCTCGCTGCGTGACCGACCGGGCGACGTATGCCTATCTGGCCGACGTCTTCGTGCTTCCCTCGCACCGGGGACGTGGCTTGTCGAAGTGGCTGATGGAGTGCGTCCTGGCGCATCCCGATCTGCAGGGACTTCGCCGCTGGAGCCTGGTCACGCGCGACGCGCACCGCCTGTACGCGCGCTACGGCTTCGTTCCACTTCAGACCCCGGAGAGATATCTGGAGAAGCTCGATCCCCAGGTCTACGCAAAGTGAGCTAGTAGCTCTCCGCCGGCGACTTCTCGGCTTCCTCGGTCGTCATCCACCGCATCGTCCAAGCGCCGCCGCGGTGCTCCGGCGCGACGTCGCGCACCACGTAGCCCGGGCACTGTCCGTACGTCTTCCCCGTCGACGGACAGGGATTGCGCCGCTGGAATGCATCCCGCCGGTACGTGTCGAGCTCACGGATCGATGAGCCAGAAGAATGGGCCCGCCCCCCGGACGGACAACCAAATCCGCTGTTTCCGCCCTTGCCGCCAGGTCCCGCAGCGCCGCGCCCGCTGCCCGTATGTCCGCCACCGCGGGCACTGCTCGCGAGTGCGGTCATGAACAGGGCAAAGGCCAGCTCTACTGCCAGGAGCCGCATTGGAGGTCTCCGCGGCAGAAGAGTACCACGCAGATTACGGTATCGCTCTCGCGCGCACGATCTCGCCGGCTCCGTCGAGCTCGATCCCCAGCAGCTTCAACCTCTGCTCGTGATGCCGCCTCAACCCGAGGACGCGGATTGGTCTGCGGCTGTGCCGGAGGATGTCGGCCAGGAACGCGAGCGAGGTGTCGCTGAATCCGGTGGCGTCGCCCAGATCCACGGAAATGTCTTTCGCGCGGCACAGCGCGATCTCGATCTGCAGTCGTGCCGCCGCGAGCGCATCGAATGCCCCTTCGACGCGCACCACCGTCTTCTCGAACTTTGCTGCCGTGAGCATGCGATTGGACCTCCGCCGCCGGGGATGTGCACCCGTCCCACGGGTGGTAAGCGGACGCAGCGCGGACATGCACACTCGCCGACAGAACGCCTGCGCCGATCCGAACCTGCGCGGGCGATCAGCGCGAGGCGATCGGCGCGAGCAGGACCACCGAATACCCCACGGCGGTCGCGCGCAGGGGATTGGCGTAGGAGTGGCGCTGATCCGCCCGGAACGAGACGACGTCGCCCGGTTGGAGCAGCCATTTCTCCCCGGCGACTACCAGCTCGATGCGGCCGGACTCGCAGGTCAGATATTCGCGGGTGCCGGGCGTGTGCGGAATGCCCGTCAGCCGGGCGAACGGGGAAAACTCCATCCTGGCGATCTCGGCGCCGGGGATCGGATCTGGCAGCAGTTGCCGGACCATCACATCTGTGCGTGTGCGTTCCGGGAGCGAGCCCCTGGGATGGAATCGGGATGCGGCGCGGGGCGCCGCGAGGAGCTCTTCCAAGGATACCTGCAACGCGGCGGCGACGCGGTGCAACACCCCCAGGGTGGGATTGGCGCTCCCCGACTCGAGGTTCGCCCAGGTTGCCCGCGGCAGACCCGACACGCGCGCCATCTGCTGCTGCGTCATGCCGCGGGCGTCGCGGAGTTGCCTGACGTTGGCCGCCAGGTGGCCGGCCAGGCCATCGACGTTCATGCCAACAGAGTAGCTTTCTGCCAACCAATTGTCACGGGAGCCAATCCAGAAGCATGCCGGGTTAGGCTGTCCTCCATGGAGCTGAAAGGCCGGGGCGCCTTGATCACGGGCGCGAGCAAAGGGCTGGGAGCGGCGCTGGCGGCGGAGCTGGCGCGGGCGGGGGCGCGCGTCGCGCTGGTTGCGCGCGGGGTGGACGAGTTGGAGTCGGTGGCGGCGCGGATCCGGGCCGAGGGGGGCGATGCGCACGCGCTCGCGGCCGACGTGGCAGACAAACGCGCCGTCCACGGGATCGCCGGCGCTGCGGCCGCGGTCGTCGGTCCGATCGAGATCCTGGTCCACAACGCCAGCACGCTCGGACCCACCCCTCTGCGGCTGCTCCTGGACACCGAGTGCGAGGACCTCGCCCGGGTGCTGGAGACCAATCTCGTCGGTCCGTTCCGGCTCACCCGGATCATCGCCGGCGCCATGGCCCTGCACGGATCCGGCGTGGTGGTGCACCTCAGCTCCGACGCCGCCATCGCCGCATATCCGCTTTGGGGCGGGTACGGCGTGTCGAAGGCGGCGCTCGATCATCTGAATCGCTCCTGGGCGGCGGAGCTGCCACAGGTGCGCTTCTTCTCGGTCGATCCCGGCGAGATGGATACCGCGATGCACGCGGCGGCGATGCCTGACGCCGATCGCACCCGGCTGGCGCGCCCAGAAGACGTAGCGCGCCGGATCGCCAGGATGATCGCCGACTGTGAGCGCATCGAAAGCGGCGCGCGCGTGGTGGTGCCGCCGTGATCCCGGCGCGCTGGCCGCGCGAGGATGCCCTTCAAGAGCGGCTCCTCCACGTCCATCCGCGAACTGGCGCGCTGCGCGACGCGCGCATCGGCGACCTGGCCGCCATCCTTCGCCCGGGTGATCTGCTGGTCGTCAACGAGGCGGCGACGATGCCAGGTTCTCTGCGGGGACTCGCTCCCGATGAAACGCCGATCGAGGTGCGGCTTCTCGGGGAGCTGCAGACCGGCGCCTTCCGCGCCGTTCTCTTCGACGGAGCGGACTGGCGGACTCCGACCGAGCACCGCGCGCCGCCGCCGCTCCTGCCCGGGGGTAGCAAGATCGACTTCGGCCAGCTCTCGGCGACGGTCGAGCGGGTGGCGCCATTGTCGGCGAGGCTGGTCGAGCTGCGCTTCGATCGGTCGGGGACCGCGCTCTGGTCGGCCTTCTATCGCACCGGGCGCCCGGTACAGTATTCGCACACGGACGGTCCGCTCGAGCTGTGGCACGTGCAGGTCGCGTACGCGTCGCGGCCCTGGGCAGCGGAGATGCCCTCCGCGGGCCGGCCGCTGCGATGGGAGCTGCTGCTCGCGCTCCGTGATCGGGGCGTCCAACTGGCCTCGGTGACGCACGCAGCAGGTCTGTCCGCGACCGGCGACGCGGCGCTCGATGCCGCGTTGCCGTTGGCGGAGCGCTTCGAGGTCCCCGCGGGCACGGCGCAGGCCGTCGCGAGGACGCGCGAGACGCAGGGCCGCGTGGTGGCCGTCGGCACCAGCGCGGTGCGCGCGCTGGAAGGAGCGGCAGCGCTGAACGGCGGCGCGCTAACGGCGTGTGCGGGAGAGACCGATCTGCTGCTCGGACCCGGCTACCGGAGGCGTGTTGCCGACGGACTGCTCACCGGCGTCCACGAGAAGGGGGGCAGCCACTACGCGCTGCTGCGCGCCTTCGCCTCGGACGAGGTGCTGGCGCGGGCCAGCGCCTGGGCGGAGGAGCGTGGGTATCTGTCGCATGAGTTCGGCGATTCGTGGCTGATCCTCGGCTGAAACGCGTCAGCGAAGCGCGCCGTCGACGCGCTGCACGAGATGCTGCTTGTGCCAGCGCGCGAGCTGCGCCTCGGCGATCTTGCTCAGCCGCTTGCGCGCTTCTTCCTGCTCACGCAAGAGCCCCGGCTTTGCGCTCACCAGGCCGATCCGCACGTCGACGTCGTGCAACTCTCCGAGCACCGTCTGCAGCGTTTTCAGGTCCGACTGCAGGCGCATCACCTTCGCGGGCAGGGAGTCGTGCGCCACCTCGAGCAGGTATCGGACCTGCTTCGCCGAGATCCGCAGGCGGTGGAGCGACGCGGGCGTGGGCCGGGTCCGGGCCCGCTGCATGCGCTCCTGCAGCCGATTGAGGCGCTTGTGCAGCACTTTCGAAAGCGTTCGCGACGTCGGGCTCGATGAGCCCGCGATCGCCTCGAGGATCGCAGGCAGGGTGCGCGAGTGCCACGTGCGCAGCTCCCGCCGGAGCGCCTCCTCGGCCTTGCGCAATCTCGCCCGGCGCGAACGGCCCAGAGCGGCATCGCGGCCCTGGAGCCAATCGATCTGGAGCTGCAGATCGCGCACTTCACCCAGCGCGTCCTGCAAGGCTTTCACCTTTGGGTCGAGCTTCCGAAGTTGCAAGAGCCGCAGCACTGCCCGGAGCCGCCGCGCGGCTACGCGCATCTCGTGTACCGCATCCTTTTCCGGGACCACGGCCTCGTACCGCTCCAGCGCGGTCACCTGATCGAGGAGGAGGCGGGTCTTGGCCATGGATCGCTCACCTTGCCCGTCGTGCCGCGCTCCCGTTGATCGAGGCTTTGCCGTGGATCTCGAGCCGCCTGCGGAAGACGCGGCGGAAGAGAGTCGATTCCCGATCGACGTCCCACAGCTCCAGATCGACCGGATCGCGGTGTCGCAATTGGATGGACAGGACGCGGGGACGGACCGAGATCGCCATCGACCTCACGGGCTGATGATGGCTGCGGTCGAGCGCGTCCGCTACGCGAAGAATCGTGGAAAGTTTGCGGACGATCATCGCCTCCCGCGCGGTGAGGCCGTCCATGCCGGCGTGAGCGGGATCCGGGTGGCTGCGCCGGTGGTACCGCGCGATGCGCGCGCAGACGTCGCGCTCGCGGGCGGAAAGGACGGGAAGGTCCGCGTTCTGGATCAGGTAGCAGGAGTGCTTGTGGTGCGCTTGCGCGCTGATCGCGCTCCCGATGTCGTGGAGCAAAGCGGCGGCCTCGAGCAAGGGCCGCGCCGATGGCGGCACCCGGTGCAGGGCCGGCGCGCGGTCGAACAGCTCGAGCGCGAGCCGGGCGACCTGTCCGGCATGCCGGGTATCGACGCCGAATCGGCGGGCGATGGACAGCGCGGCGTCCGCCAGAGATTCGTCCGCCGGAGCGCCGCGGCTGCGGCGGAGGAGATCGATCAGGACCCCGTCGCGCAAGCCGCGGTTCACGCCGTAGACGCTGGTGAGCCGCAGGTGCTGCATGGCGCACTCGAGGATGACCGCGCCGGCCACGATGATCTCTGCCCTGCGCGCGTCGAACCGTTGGCGCCGCTCGTGCACGGGCATTGCCGCGAGCTCCTCGGTCGCCTGGCCCACCTCATCCCGCGTGGCCGCCTTTCCCTGGCGCGCGGCGTAGCCCACGACCGCGTTGATGGTTCCCGAGCTTCCCAGCGCGCGGCCGAAGACGGTGGGATCCCTGGGCAGCGAATCGAACGCCTCGCGCACGAACGCCCGCATGAGGGCGAGCTTGCGCTGCGGAACGCTGCCCGAAGCCGAGAAAACGTCGGTGAGCCGCACCGCTCCCACGGGAACGCTCCAGAGGTTCTTCGGGTGCTCGCCGAGGGCGGTGATGACTTCGGTGGAGCCACCGCCGATGTCGATGACCGTCCCGCGCGCCTGCGGCGGCGAACCGTGCAGAACGCCCAGGCAGATCAGGCGGGCCTCCTCGCGGCCCGAGATGATCTCCAGAGGCAAAGCCGCGCGCTCGCGGATCCGCCGGGCGACCTCAGAGCCGTTGGATGCCTCGCGTAGCGCGCTGGTCGCGACCGCCCGGACCCGCGCTTGATACCTGCGGCAGAGCGCCGCGTACCGGCGGAGGGTGGAGAGCAGCCGCTCGACGACCTCCTTGTCGAGACGTCCGGTGGTGAACACCCCCTCCCCCGGCCGGACGGGATCGCGCTCCTCGTGCAACGTCTCGAGTGAAGAATCGGGCAGCAGCCGTGCGACCTTGAGACGGACGGCGTTCGAGCCGACGTCGATGGCCGCCAGCACTCGGAACCTCCGCTCGGTCGGCACCGGGCGCGCACTCTATCGCCTTCCCTGGCAAAGTCACCGGACTTTGGACCGGTTTCTATATCCGTCCCGCCACTGTGACATGATTGTCACATTCGGGGGGCTACGCATCGGATATGCGGCCCCATCCCGGACGCGTGTCGGGAGGGTTACATATGGATCCGGCCATGCAAGTCTCCATCCCCCCAAACCAACGCGAGGCGGCATCCGCCGCCGAGCAAGGGGCGCGCCGGATCCCCGAGCTTCACGACCCTCACCTGTTCCTGAACCGTGAGCTATCGTGGCTGCAGTTCAACTCGCGCGTGCTCGAAGAGGCGGCCGATGCCTCGCTGCCCATTTTCGAGCGGCTCAAGTTCCTCGCCATCGTCTCGTCGAACCTCGACGAGTTCTTCATGGTCCGCGTCGCGGGCCTCAAGCAGCAACAGTTAGGCGGCGTGAACGAGACGGCAGCGGACGGCATGTTGCCCAACGAGCAACTTGCAGCCATCAGCGCGCACGTGCACGCCATGACCGAAGAGCAGCACGGCATCTGGGCGCGCGACATCCTTCCCTGCCTGCAGCGGCAGGGTTTGCATCTGCTCGCCCCGGATACTTTTGACGCACAGCAGCGGACCGCTGCACGGGCGCATTTCGCCCAGAACGTCTTTCCCGCGCTCACCCCTCTGGCGGTCGATCCCGGCCATCCCTTTCCCCACCTGCGCAACAAGTCGATCAACGTCGCCGTGCTGCTGCGGAGGGAAGGGCGTCGCCGCCGCAAGGATCCGCGGGATACCAGCCTGGCGGTGGTCCAGGTGCCGGCGGTTCTCGAGCGGCTGGTAAGGATTCCGGCTGCCTCAGGGCAGGCATTCGCGCTGCTCGAGGACATCATCGGCGCGTTTGCTGGCGATCTGTTCCCTGGGTACGCGGTCAAGCAGGCCACAGCCTTCCGCGTGACGCGCAACTGGGACCTCGACATCGACGAGGAGGAATCCGAGGACCTCCTCAATACCGTCAAAGACGAGCTGCGGCGCCGCGACCGCGGGGCGGCCGTCCGCCTCGAGCTGGCTGGCGACGCTCCCGCCGAGCTGGCCCAGGCGCTGGCGGGCGCGCTCAAGCTCGCCGAGCAGGACATCTACCGCGTGCGCTTTCCGTTGCAGCCGGCGGATCTCCTTGGGTTCGTGGATGCCGACCCGCGCCCCGAGCTGCGCGTCGACCTCCTGCAGCCGTTGGTCCCCCCCGAGCTGCAGGAAGCGTCGTCGATGTGCCTGGCGATCGCGGCCCGCGACATCGTGCTGCATCACCCCTACGAGTCGTTCGATCCCGTCGTCCGCTTCATCCAGGAGGCGGCGGAAGATCCGAAGGTGCTCGCCATCAAGCAGACGCTCTACCGCACGAGCGGCGACAGCCCCTTCGTCCAGGCGCTCTCGCGCGCCGCGGAGAACGGAAAGCAAGTCACGGTCCTGGTGGAGATCAAAGCGCGCTTCGACGAAGCGAACAACATCGCCTGGGCCCGCCGGCTCGAAGACGCCGGCGTGCATGTCGTCTACGGCCTGATCGGCCTGAAGACGCACTGCAAGATTGCGCTGGTGGTCCGGCGCGAGGATCGCATCCGCCGCTACGTCCACCTGGGCACCGGAAACTACAATCCGAATACCGCCCGGCAGTACACCGACGTGTCGATCTTCTCGGCGCGGCAAGAGCTGGCCGACGACGCCTCGGCCCTCTTCAATCTCTTGACGGGTTATGCCGAGCCGCCGCAGTGGAAGCGATTCGCGGTGGCGCCCTTCGGGTTGCAGGAGCGCATTCTCGCGCTCATCGAGCGCGAAGCGCAGCGGGCCCGCGCGGGCGAGCCTGCGCGAATCGTGGCGAAGATGAACTCGCTGGTCGATCCGGCTGTGATTCGCGGCCTCTATTCCGCGAGCGCGGCCGGAGTGCAGATCGATCTCCTGGTGCGCGGCATCTGCTGTCTGCGGCCCGGCATTCCCGGCGTTTCGGAGAACATCCGGGTGGTGAGCGTCGTGGACCGCTTCCTCGAGCACAGCCGGATCTTCAGCTTCGGCTCGAGCGAGCGGGCCGAGGTGTTCGTCTCCTCGGCGGACTGGATGCCGCGAAACTTCACCCGGCGCATCGAGGTGATGTTCCCCATCGACGACCCGGCGCTCCGCAGCCGTCTGCTGAACGACATCCTGGGGGTGTCCCTGGCCGATGGCGTCAAGGCGCGGCGGCTCGCGCCCGACGGCACGTACTCGAGGGCTCAGCGGACGGAGGGCGCCGTGCGCAGCCAGGAGCATTTCCTGCGGCAATCGCGCCGGTGGATGGACAACGCCCGGCGCAATCCGCCGATCCGGCCGGTCGCTGCGCCTGCGGCTGCCTCGTAGAACAAGGTGTATATCGCCGCGTGAGCCACC